>ERZ1292625.1579-Hain-H41-01um-R1-1579-length-26032-cov-38_pt1 | contig 26032 bp, 19 predicted proteins | sample MGYA00564400_ERZ1292625 | MGnify/ENA primary metagenome ERZ1292625 (study PRJEB36523, sample SAMEA6512639) | groundwater metagenome | collected 2019-01-08 | study: AquaDiva: Metagenomics assemblies of 32 groundwater samples | reverse complement strand
AGTAATCCACTCGCTTTCCGAGAAGGTTCTGTCGGAAGAGTCCTCGCTTGCTCTTAAGATTGTCTGAAAGAGACTTGAGGGCTCGCTTCTGAGCTTGGATTGCCGCTGCGCCTGTAGCTGCACCGTGTCGAATAGAGTTATCGATAAGTGCGTCAACTGCTTCCTGGAGGATTCGCTTCTCGTTTCGAAGAATAACATCCGGAGCATCGATTTCCTTCAATTTCAAAAGTCGATTGTTTCGGTTGATAACTCGTCGGTAAAGGTCGTTGACGTCTGATGTCGCGTATCGTCCTCCATCAAGAGCAACCATCGGTCGCAATGCTGGTGGAATAACTGGGATTCGAGTAAGGAACATCCATTCTGGTCGTGTTCCTGACTTGATCATTGATTTGATCAAGGAGATTCGCTTTGAAAGCTTCTCCTTTTCGAGAGAGCTTGCCTTCTGCAATTCACCTTCGAGTTCTGCGAGAAGCTTGTTGAGATCCGTCTTCTTGAGTATTTCGAAAATAGCTTCTGCGCCGATGTTCGCTTCGAAGAGCGCTCCGTACTTCATTGAGAACTTGTGGTACATGACTTCGTCCATGACGAAACCTGGCTCGAGGCTTTCGATTTCCTTTCGTGCCGTAACGACAAGCTCCTTGAGTGCTTCCTTTGTCTTCTCATCCTGGGCAGCCTTTACCTTTGTCTTGAATTCTGAATCAAGCTCCTTGAGGAAAGAGTCTTTTTCACCTTGGTGAATCTTCGTAACGATGTATCCAGCAAAGTAAACAACCTTCTCGAGGTCTGATGTCGTCATTCCAAGGACAAGGCCGATTCGTGATGGCATTGATCGGAGGAACCAGATATGAGATACCGGTGTTGCAAGCTCTATATGTCCCATTCGCTCTCGTCGAACGATTGATCGCGTGATTTCAACTCCGCACTTTTCACAAACAATTCCCTTGTATCGGATGCCTCGGTATTTTCCGCAGTAGCACTCGTAATCTCGATCCGGACCGAAGATTTTCTCATCGAAAAGTCCGCTCTTTTCAGAACGCTGTGTTCGATAGTTGATGGTCTCTGGCTTTGTGATTTCGCCAAATGACCATTCAAGGATCTTTTCAGGTGAAGCGACTCCGAGCTTTACGGCGTCGAAATCCTGAGGATCATTCATTTTTTTATATGTGTGTTTTTCCATGGCCATTCAGTTAGTTGATAATGTTGATATTCATATCGCTCTCGTCCAAAGTGATCAGCTTGCCTTCTCCGTCATAAAGCACTGCTTTGATCTTGTAGTATCCTGGAGAAAGATTTCCGCATGCATCGCCTCCCCAGCAAATTGTCTTTGGAACCGTCCAGAGGTAGGGGGATGAAGTCGCAGAAACTGTAACGATCGGTCCTGCCTTTGGCTCAAGCGTCAGAACAACTTTGTGGTCTGACTGGATGTTTCCTGCTGTAACAAAGCTGATTGACTGCTTGCTTCCGATTTTCCATATCTCATTGCCATTTGGAGAACTCAAAGTAACTGTAGGCGCAGATGTCGTTATGGAAGTAATCCTGAAGCTTTTTTCGCTTGAATTACAGAGTGTGCCTTTGATATCGCAGGCTTTGATCTTGTAATCGCCCGTCTTTATAACAGAAACTGTCTTTTGCTTGTTCACCCGGAAGACGAATGTGGATTCGTTTTGTGTGGCATCGCTGATGCCGACAGAAGCTACTGATTTTCCGAGAGCATCAATAAGATAAAGGGAGATTCCCTTCACATTCGCAAGTTTGAGAACTACTGGGATAGATGCATTAATATTTGAAGTATCGATCGCAAATCCATCACCACCATCAGGAGAAAGAACTTCGATAGATGATTTCCCCGCTGTGCTGATATTTGTTGTTGGAACAGGCTTGACTGGAGTTGGTGTTGAAGAAGGAACTACTACAGGCTTCTGAGTAGGCGTACCGGTTGTTGTAACTACTGGTACAGTGCTTGTAGCATTCTTAACAGAATCAGTCGGCTTTGAGTCTCGTGTTGCAAGGTAACCCGTTCCTGCGAGAAGGATTACGATGATCGCGATGATTGCCGGCATAACATAGCTTTTTTTGTTGTTTGTTTCCATGGTATTTTTTATTATTCTGTCTCTTCTTCAGAGCGGCCTTTTTTAATAAGTTCGACATCAAGCGCTAGTCCTCTCAATGATTTCAGAAGCACGTTGAATGAAGCTGGTAGGTTTGGCTGCTTCAAGCGTTCACCCTTAACAATAGAGTCGAATGCCTGTGATCGTCCTTGGATATCGTCTGACTTGATCGTAAGAATTTCTCGAAGCGTATAAGCCGCACCGTGTCCGAGCAATGCCCAGACTTCCATTTCTCCGAATCGCTGACCTCCTCCCTGTGCCTTTCCTCCAAGTGGCTGCTGTGTGATGAGAGAGTAGGGACCGATTGATCGCATGTGGATCTTGTCTTCAACCATGTGGTGAAGCTTGAGGATGTACATGTATCCGACAGCGACTGGCTGATCGAAATGCATTCCTGTTCGTCCATCTCGAAGCTTCATCTTTCCGCTTGCATCGAAGCCTGCCTTAACAAGCTCTTCTTTGATCTCGACATCTGTAGCTCCTGTGAAAGGAGGAACGATAGCTTGGTAGCCAAGCGTGTTTGCTGCGAGTCCGAGGTGGAGCTCAAGGATCTGCCCAAGGTTCATACGTGAAGGCACTCCGAGCGGTGTCAAAATAACATCAACCGGCGTTCCATCTTCCATGTATGGCATATCCTCTTCAGGAAGGATTCGAGAGATAACTCCCTTGTTTCCGTGTCGTCCTGCAAGCTTGTCTCCGACTGACACATTTCGAAGTTCTGCAACCTCAATGTAAATTTTCTTAATAATTCCAGATTCAAGCTTGTCGCCCTTCTCTCGTGAGAAGATCTTTACTGAAATGACGCGGCCTCGCTTTCCTCCTTCCATTCGCTTTGATGTATCCTTAACGTCTCGAGCCTTCTCTCCGAAGATAGATCGAAGAAGTCGCTCTTCAGGCGTGAGCTGTGTCTCTCCCTTTGGTGAAATCTTTCCAACAAGAATGTCGCCTGGTCGAACTTCTGCTCCGACTCGTACGATTCCGTCTTCTGCAAGGTTCTTGAGCTTCGCTTCTCCGACGTTTGGAATATCGCATGTCGTTACTTCAGGACCGAGCTTTGTGTCACGAACGTTGACTACGAATTCTTCAATGTGAATAGAGCTGAACTTGCTATTCTTAACTACTCGTTCTGAAAGAATGATAGCGTCCTCGTAGTTGTTTCCAGACCATGACATGAAAGCCACGAGCATGTTCTGTCCGAGAGCGATTTCTCCTCCATCTGATGTTGATGTATCAACAAGAACATCTCCCTTCTTTACCTTGTCGCCAAGATTAACGACTGGTCGCTGATGGAACGCTGTGAATCCGTTCGTTCGTGAGAAATGAACGAGATTGTATTCCTTCTTTCCGTGCTTCTTTCCTGTGAAGACAACCTTCTTTGCATCAACTGATGTGATTTCTCCGTCTTCTGGGGCAAGGATGATTCGTCCTGTATCTATGACTGCCTTCTTCTCGATTCCTGTAGCAACAAGAGGAGCTTCGGGAATAAGACAAGGAGTTGCTTGCTTCTGCATGTTTGAACCCATGAGTGCTCGGTTTGCATCGTCGTGGTTCAAGAATGGGATAAGAGACGTAGCGATAGAGAATGCTTGGTTTGTTGAAACGTCGATGTAGTCGACTTCGTTAGGCTTCGCAAGTCCTGGCTTTCCGTTGATTCGAACCTCAACTTCGTCAGCTGTAATCTTTCCAGCCTTATCATAAGGGATGGCTGCATGAGCAATATGAAAGTTTTCCTCTTCAAGGGCGTTAAGGTAAACGATCTCATCTGTAATCTTTCCGTTCTTTACCTTTGCATATGGAGTCTCGATCATTCCGAAGTCATTGATTCGCGCATAGGTAGAAAGACGAAGCACGAGTCCGATGTTCGGTCCTTCTGGCGTGTGGATTGGGCAAAGTCGTCCGTAGTGAGATGGGTGAACGTCTCGAACTTCGAAACCTGCTCGCTCTCGAGTAAGACCTCCGGGACCGAGCGCTGTGAGCGTTCTCAAATGCTCGAGTTCTGAAAGCACGTTTTCCTGCTGCATGAACTGTGACAGCTGGTTTGTCGTGAAGAATTCCTTGATTCGAGCCTGGAGAGGTCGTGGGAATACGAAGTTAACAGGGAGCGTAACGTCTGGCTCTACCGTAGACATTCGATCCTGGATGTTTCGCTTCATCTGAGTCATACCAACTCGAAGCTTCTGCTGAAGAAGTTCTCCAACATATCGTACTCGTCGTGAGCCGAGGTGATCGATATCGTCCTCAACTGCTTCAGGAGTGTTGTTGAGCTCTACGATGTGAGCGATAATGGTTGAAATATCATCGACATTTATAGTTCGTCGCTCGAGCTCCTTCTCATCCATTGATTTTCCGAATCGCTTGTTAAATCGGAATCGTCCAACACGGTTAATATCGTATCGGTCTGCATTAAAGATGCTTCCGATGTATTCTCGGGCATTGTCTGCTGTTGCAAGATCTCCATCTCGGAGTCTCTTGTGTATCTCTATATATGAGTCATCGACTGATTTTGCATGATCCTTTGCAAGCGTAAGCTCAATCGCCTTCTGTGCGAACTCGTTACCCTTGAACAAAGCTGCAATATCCTCGTTTGTCTTTGCACCAAGAATTCGAAGGAGAGATGTGATAGGAAACTTTCGCTTTCGATCGATACGTGCATATATCGTACCGTCAGAATCGCTTTCGATTTCCATCCAAACACCTCGTGCTGGAATGACCTTCGCTCCAAAGAACGTCTTTCCCTTAAGTTCATTCGCGGTGAAGAAAATACCGAATGATCGGGCAAGCTGTGGAGCAATGACTCGCTCGATACCGTTGATGATGAATGTTCCATGATCTGTCATCAATGGAAAATCAGCAAGGAACATTTCCTGCTCTTTTGTTGCATCAAGCAACTTGTTCTTCAATTTTACCTTTACCTTGATCTGGCCTTCGTATGAAAGCTTGTTGATCTTGGCGTAGTGCTCGTCGTACTTTGGCCTAGAGAGTTCGAAGCTCGTAAATGAGAGTTCGAATTTCTTCTCTGCGTAGTCCTTGATCGGAGAGAATTCCTTGAGGACTTCCTCGATGCCTTTTTCTATTAAAATATTGAATGACTGAACTTGCGACTCCACGAGGTTCGGCATCTCCGTGAGCGCTTCCTTGAAACGGCCGAAATACTTTTTTGTGATATGCATACAAAAAAAATAAGGGATTAGCGGGGATTAGTAATAAAACCTTGTTAATCCTTCAATATTACGAGAGTAACTCAATCAGATGAAGTTAGTGGTGAGCTTAACAGACTGGGTGGAATTGTCAAGCGTTTTTGGTCTCGAGACGAATTATTCGTCTTTTCAACCCCAAAGTCTCCTTTTTATCAGTTTTTTCATTGAGTTCGTTCTTGATATAAAAGACCTCTCTTTGAACAGAAGTTAGATTCTCATCCATTTTAGCCGTTCTTATATCGATTCGAGTAAGTTTTTCATCAATAGCGTCAACTTGATTACAAACACCCTTAACTTTTTCATTAAAGCCTTTGGTAAGATCCGTAACGTGTCTGTGAAAATCAACCTTCATGAGTTCTAAATCAGACTTCGTTGCAAATTTTTTATCAATTCGTTCAAATTGATTTTTTAGTTCTTTTCTAAACTCCTTAAAGTAAATCGGTTCTGTTTCTTGCATGGCATTAGTAAATTAATTCTTAATAGATACATTCTATTCTTTTGCAAAAATTACACAAACCAAAAATTCATTAAAATTTTAGACTTCTGGGGATAACTATTTAATAACCTTAATTAAATCAATAATTTCAGAGAAATTCATTGTCTTTTTATCAGTATGTAGGTAACCATCGTCTTGGTTAGCATAAATTGTTTGTGATATTTCTCTAATAATTTGATCCTTCGTTTCACCGTGATTTACATTATCAATGAGTGTATTAAATGAAAGTATCGCATTATGTCTGTGTGAATTAAGTGTGTACAGGTGCATATTAATATTAAAGTTTTTAAGAGTTTCTTTAACAAAAATAAAAGCGATACCAAGAATTACCAATCTAAAAATTAAATTAATAACAACATATTCAATCTGTGTCTCTGCAGATTGAATATTTTTAATCTCTTCTTGAATCAAACTAAAAAAAGAGAAAGCGGTTCGTAATAAAACAAACAGAGAGAGGATGAGAAGTCCACCAAAGACTGAGGCAATGTTTCTGTTCTTTTTTGCTTGACCATCAAAAATAACACCGTATTTCTCTGTTAATTTCTTAATGGTTATATTTTCTATTTGATCTTTGGTTTCTGCAGCTTTCTGAAGTAAGGAATTTGCTTCGAGAACTTTTTTATTGAAAAGTGATATTTTTTGTTCAAGCTCGATATCAAAATTCTTTATTTTTGTATTAAGAATATTATCTATCTGGTTTAATTTTTCTTCATTGAGCTTAATGATATTTTCTACTTTTTGCTCATTCTGATTTGATTCAATTATTTTTCGAAATCTTTCATCATTAAGTCTGAAATTAACCAAAATTGGTAGGATTTTTTCATTGAGATCCTTTTTTAATTTACTCACATCATCAATCAGCTGGCGCCTTCTCTTGATTGTTTCTTCTAGACTTTCAACCGGAAGACCCTGAAACTCAATAACTTTTCTTATTAATAAAAACAAATCATTATTTACCTCTAATATTGGTATTCTTTCTACATTTGAGAGTTTAGATTCATAAGCTTGAAAATGAGAAAGCTCTTCTGCAATTTTCAATATCTGGGTAGCAGCAAATTCAAAATTTAAAGAATCACCCAGATCCCTCCTGGACAATGCATCTTTATTTACCAATTTTAGCGAATCGTAATTGACCGACATACGACCAATCTACTCCTAAAGGTATGTTTTGTCTACAAAATATAAATTATTTGTCTTTAAATAAATCGACTCCCTCCCTATCTGTCTTTATCGGCACTTCTTGGTAATGCAAATCATTCTCATTTAGATTTTTGTTCACAGTAATGACAAGTCCAAGCCCTTCCATCGTCGCCTTTGAGAAATACTGATCAAAAGCAAAGTTACCGAGAGAATAGTAAATTTTCTTTCCTTTATACATCTCTGTCTCGCCAACAATGTGCGAATGCGCGCCGATAACAGCGTCTGCTCCATCATCTATAAACTGATGTGCCCATTGGACCATCTTTTCTGTTGGCTTCTTGTCATATTCGATTCCCCAATGCGGTGAAACGATGAGAACATCAACGAGAGGCCGTAGACGGGCAATCTCCAGAAATATATTATTGAAATTGATGTAATGAAACTCATGAAATCCGACGAAACCTATCGTTATCCCATTCTTCGTGATGACAGTGCTGAGTTCAGTCGAATTATTCGGGTCTCCATAGTAGAGCATTCCTGCTCCGCCAATGTAACGACGCGTCATCTCCAAACCTTCCCTGCCATAATTCCATGAATGATTGTTTGCAAGGCCGAGAACATCGAAACCGAGGTCTGCCAAAGCAGGTGCAAGCGCTGGATCAAAGGTGAATTGCAGTTCCTTATTTTTCAAATCAGCTGTGACGGAAGGATACGGAGTAAAAGCTCCTTCTAGATTTGCAACAGCAATATCTGTGCTCTGCACGAGATCCTTTACTCCAGAAAAGAATTTATCAAATCCGTTTTTATTAATGATATTGCGGACATTCCTGTCGAGCATCATGTCGCCAACTATGAGAACTTTAAGAGAAGTCGATTCTTCGGGCTTCGCATCCACGTGCTTGAATGGAACATCGAGATGATAAGGCTGATAGAATCCGTAAAAAATTGCGGCGGCAAAAATAGCCAATGCGACCGCAGCGATCGCGAACGGGTTGCTCCTATTTTCCCTTTTGTTTGTTTCTCCACTCATCGATGAGCTTGTGATTGCCTGAAAGAAGCACTTTCGGCACCCGATACTTCTTGCCCTTATATTCTACTACTTCTGGGCGCGTATAGACATCTGGTGATGCGATGCGGCTTTCCTCAAGAGAAGCATGGTCGCCAAGCACACCTTTGATCTGACGAGAGATAGTATCGATCAAAATCATAGCTGGAAGCTCGCCTCCCGTAAGAACAAATGGTCCAACAGAAATTTCTTCTACTTTAAAAGCTTTCTTCACTCGAGAATCAATTCCCTCATATCGTCCGCAGATCATGATGATGTCTGTGTATTTTATTGCTGCAGTTTTTGCGTATTCAGTATCGAATTGCTTTCCAGATGGAACGAACCAGACAATCTTCACTTTCTTCTTTGCAGATTTCTTGCCGACTGCTTTTGCAATTGCCTTTATAACCGGTAATGCTTCGATAACCATTCCTGGCCCTCCGCCGTATGGCTTGTCGTCCACACGTCGATCCGCATAGCTTGTACCAATAGAAAAATCTCGAGGATTGTAGAATTTGAATTTGATCAATCCCTTCTCCTGTGCGCGCTTGAGAATAGACTCATTGAGATATGAGTCTAAGGACTGGGGAAATAGTGAGATAATATGAAATATCATAAATAAAAAAGCGTGGTATTAAATTACCACACTTTTTTACTTTTGACTAGGGTCTGATCAGATATTGAGATCCGCCATCGCTTCGTCTACAGTCTTCGATGCTTTCTCAACTGGCTTTACCCCACCCTCTGGCTCATTGATCTTGAGATTGACTCGAGAGTTATTCTTCATTCCTACAACTCGGAGAAGAGTTCGAATTGCCTTCGCAGTGTTTCCTGATCGGCCGATCACCTTTCCCATATCCGCTGCATTAACTTCGAGCGTCATGAGTACACCCATTTCGTCGACTGTTCGCGCTATCTTTACGTCGTTAGGATTATCTACTAATGCTTTTACTACAAATTCTAAAAATTGCTGGTCGCTGTTATTCATATCGGTTGTGTCGTTAAATCTTATAATCTACGGGTACTCGTTAATTGTACCGCGGGCTAGTGGCTAATCAAAGGAGGTTTTACACAGCTGGTGTAGGAGCTGAAATTTCTTCAACTTTTGGCGCTTCTGCGACTGGTGCTGGTGCATCTGTCTTCGGAGCTACAGCTTCTGCTGGAGCGTCTTTCTTAATTGGAGTCCTCTTTGGAAGAGCGTTTCGCTTCTTTCCCTCAATCGCCTTTCGAGAGACGAGGAAGTTGTGGACTGTGTCAGAAAGCTTCGCGCCTTTTGACATATGAGCCTTTATCTTTACGAGATCAAACTGCTCTACCTTGTTGTCCTGTCGAGGGTCGTATGAGCCGAGAACTTCGATATACTTACCGCTCTTAGTGCTGTTCTTGGAATCAGTCAGCACAAGGCGAAACACTGGTTCGTGCTTTCGTCCAACTCGTTGTAGTCGTATCATTAACATGTGGGAAACATACTACCAGAACTCTAAAAATTAAGCAAATATAGGTGGGTATGTCTTACTTTCTGGCATGTAGATTCGCAAATTGTCCATATCTTCCTTGCTAACTTTGGTTTTCAAGTCGATTTTGATCTCGTCGATATCCTGCTTCACATCGATAATATCGACTTTTATATGGTCAATGTCCGATTTCATCACCTTGATGTCTTCTTTTATCATCGTAATCTCTTCTTTAACTTCTGCAATCGCCTCCATATGAATATCGAGTCTTTCCTTGACTTCGATCATATCTTTTTTGAGACCTTGAATGTCACTTTTGACGATGTCAAAATCCTTTTTGAATTCAACGAAATAATGAGGTGTTTTTTCTTCTGTCATGGAGTTATAAATTAATTGATAATGTAAAACTAATTTTATATTCCCGTGGCACAAGCGCAAGTGAAAAATGCGATTATATTTAAAAAATTATGGAGAGGTATTTTACATCTTGTTGATAAGATGTTCAGAAACCTGCCATAGCATAGACTTTTCCTGTTTCCCTGATATAGTTAGACACATCTTATTATGAAAAAAACTCAAGCAGGGCAAGGTGAGATTATTACCGGCACGATATCCACAAACAGGAAAGGTATGGGGTTCATGAAAAATCCACAGGATGTGGAAAACGACATCATGATTAGTGTCGGCTTCCTCAATACAGCACTGAATGGCGATACTGTCGAGGTTAAATTAGGGGGAATAAACAACTACAAGCAACAGCTTGCTGAAGTCGTACGTGTCATCGAGCGAAAGCGCAACATGTTCGTCTGCGTCATTGATAGCAAGGAAGGTGTTCTAACCGCATATCCCGAAGATAAGAAAGCCTATGCTTCCATCCGCCTTTCCCCTGCCGATATAACAAAGGTTTCAATCGGCGACAAGGTCTATGTGAAAATGGAAGAATGGACCAACCCCAAGGAAAATCCAAAAGGAACAATTGTGCGCATCTTGGGGAAAAAGGGTGACAACAATGTGGAAATGGAATCCATCGTCCTTGAACGAGGCTTCGAAGTCGGCTTCCCTGCTGGCGTGGAAAAAGAAGCGGATGAGATTGATAAGAATAAAATTGCAGATATTGCTTCTGAAATTCCAAAAAGAAAAGATTTCCGAGGAACTTTGACCTTCACTATCGACCCTTTTGACGCGAAGGACTTTGACGATGCCATTTCTTTCAAAGACTTAGGTACAGATAAATATGAAATCGGAGTGCATATCGCTGATGTGAGCCACTATGTCATCGAAGGAACTGCACTTGATAAGGAAGCACTCAAGCGAGGATGCTCAATCTACCTTGTCGACCGAACGATTCCGATGCTTCCAGAAGTACTTTCAAACGACGTGTGTAGCCTTAATCCACATGAGGATAAGCTCACATTTTCCGCCTGGTTCGTCATGGATGACAAAGGTCATATTCATGAACGTGGATTCGGAAAGACCATCATCAATTCAGATCATCGATTCACCTATGAAGACGCACAGGAAGTTCTCAATGCAAAGTCTGGAAAGTATTTTAATGAACTCAATACACTCAATACGATCGCAAAAATCCTTCAGAAAGATAAGTTCAGCAAAGGAGCAATCGAATTCGAAACAGAGGAAATCAAATTCAAACTTGATGAGAACGGCAAGCCAATCGGCGTCTACAAGAAAGAGCGACTTGATACTCACAAGCTTGTCGAGGAATACATGCTGCTCGCCAACCGCGAAGTGGCAAAGCATATCTTTGATTCAATTAAAAAGAAAAGTAAAAAGGACACAGGTTCTATTTACCGAATCCACGATCTTCCTGACAAAGACCGCATGATGGAACTCGCTATCTTCGTGAAAGCTCTCGGATACAACCTCCCGACAAAAGAAGGTAAAGTGACTGCACATGATATCAAAGCCTTGCTCAAGCAAATCGGTGGAACTCCTCACGAGACTCTCATCAGCACTGCTGTCATCCGTTCAATGCAAAAAGCCGTATATTCAACAAAGAACATCGGTCACTTCGGTTTGGCGTTCGAATACTACACCCACTTCACTTCCCCGATTCGACGATATCCCGACCTTCTTATCCAAAGAATCCTTCAGCGACATCTTCACAACGAACCGTTCGGCGATACAGAAATCGTGAATTTCCAGAATATCGCAGAGAAATCTACTGCTCGAGAAATCGATGCGGCTGGAGCAGAGCGAGAATCTAAAAAATTGAAACAGGTTGAATATATGGCAGACAAAGTCGGTCAAACATTTGATGGAACTATTTCAGGCGTTACAGAATACGGAATCTATGTTGAAGAAAAAGAAACAAAGTCGGAGGGGATGATTAATATTCGAAATATCGGTACTGATTTCTACGAATTCGATAAAAAAACATACTCTATCGTTGGGCAGAAAACAAAGAAGCGATTCACGCTTGGAGATCCTATCAGATTCAAAGTTGCAGGAGCAGATCTTGATAAGAAGATTCTGGATTTCGTACCAGCCTAGTTATTTAGCTACTTTCACAGCCTCCTCAAACTGTATAGAAAGTAGTTTTGATGCTCCGTCAGCGCCCATAGTCACTCCATAAAGCACACCAGCGCGGGACATCGTCTCTCGATTGTGAGTAATAAGAATAAGCTGCGAATATTCTGAAAGGTTAGCGATCATATCTCCGTACTTGCGTGAGTTCGCCTCATCGAGAGCTGCATCTGTCTCATCAAGGATAATGAATGGTGGAGGATTCACTTGAGAAATAGCGAAAAGAAGCGCAATAGATGTAAGCGCTCGTTCTCCCCCAGAAAGCATCATGAGGCCTTTTACTTTCTTTCGTGGAAGATTCACACTAATCTCAATTCCCTCATCCCCATCCTCTTCTTCAACGATTTCCTCACTGTCGCCTGAAAGAACTGCTGATAGATCCGTATCTGATTTCTTCTTTCGTCTTTTTTCTCGAATGACATTGAGTCCTGCCGTTCCTCCTCCGAACATAAGCGAGAAATAGTTCTGAAACTGCGCATTAATCTTCAGAATTCCCTCTTTAAATTCGACATCGATACGTGCGTCGAGGTCTGCAATAAGATTATGAAGCCCTAACTTTGAAGTTTCGAGATCAGAAAGCTCTCGTGCGAGAAAAGCATCACGCTCCTCGACTTCTTTGTATTCCTTCATGATATCAAGACTATTTCCGGCTCCGGAATCCTCGATTCGAATCTTTATCTTTTCGATCGTCTTCTGGCGGTCGTATTGTGCACTTCGCTGTTCGAGAATTTCTGACAGAACCAGATCTTTGTATTCCATTATCTCTCGCCCGACGAGCACATAAGCCTCATCTGTCTCTCTTTTGAAAGTATTTTCTTCGAAGAGAAGCTTATCTTCTCGTGTCTTTATGCCGTTCAATACGCCTCGAACCTCATTCTGGCGCGCAATAATTCGAAAGACATCCTTTTCCGCATCACGATTTGAATCTTTCTCACGTTCAATCTTCTGTCGGAGCTGATTATATTCCAAGGTCTTGGCTTTCTCCTGCTCATCAAATACATTCAAAGATCTTTCGAATTCGCTCTTCTTTTTCTGATGTCCAGAAAGATCTTTTTCAATTTCTCCGATAAGAGCAGAGTCTGATTTATTCTTATGAGAAGAAATGAAACCGAAAAGCAGCTGCTTTATTTCGGTAATCGTCTCCAAAAGATCCATCTTCTTCGCAACTTCTTCGATATCTTTCAGATAGACAGTCTTGAATTCATCTTTAGCTTGTTTCTCTTTTTCTTTTGCAATTGCTCGCTGGCCGGCAGAAATTTCTCCTTCGATCTTTCCAAGCTCACGCATAATTGCATCCTTTTCTGTTCGGATATTATGAAGGGCAGATTCAATGGCAATCAACTCATCGCTTTTCGCATCGCGATTCTTTGAATTTTCAAGTACTCTTCGGGCTTCGGTAATTTCCCTATCAAGCTTTTGGAGTTCAGTTACCAAAGGACTTTTCTCTTGATCTATCGTTGCTCGCTCTGATTTGAGATAGATTTCTTCACGCTTAAAATACTCCTTGTAGAGCCTTCGAAGTTCTTCTCGAAGCTCCTGAACCTTTTCTACTTTTTCAACTTGCTTCTTCAAAAATTTAAGATGCGGAGCAATCTCTCGCCGAAGAGACTCAACTGATTTCATATTTTCCTCTGTCTTCTCAAGCTTTCTCTGGCTTTCAAGCTTCTTGTATTGATACATCTTAAGGCCAAGCGCATCCTCAATCATTTCTCTTCTTTCTCGGATATTTGCATTCAAAATTCGGTCTGCTTCACCTTGTGAAATGATGTGGTGTCCTGACGCGCCTATATGAGCTCCAGCAAGAAGCTCTACGATATCCTTGAGTCGGACCGGCGATCCATTTACAAAATATTCATTAGAATTGTCTCGGTGAACGACACGCTCGAGTGTAACTTCATCGAAGTCCACATTAAGCATTCGCTTACTGTTGTCAAAAATGACTTTCACGCTGGCTCTATTCACTCGAGCACCATCACCTCCTCCGTTGAAAATGAGATCTTCACCACGCTTACCTCGCATAGACTTGATAGACTGCTCACCAAGTACGAAACGGAAGGCTTCAGCTACATTTGATTTACCAGACCCGTTAGGACCCACGATAGATGAGATTGGTGAAGTGAAATTGAGCGACGCCTTTTTGGCGAACGATTTGAATCCGGAAATCTCCAGGGCCTTGAGATACATAGATATTATTTTAGCATAAAAAGAAGACTCGCGAATCTGAATCGCGAGTCTCTGAAACGGGAACCCGATCATTTTATAGAAGCGCTGCTTCCGACCTTTCCTTGCACACAGGGCAGTTGTTGATATGCATCTGCTCGGCATTGACGACGATGTTCAGTCCGCAAGGCACCGTCGTGCAGCACGGTCCACAATGCTCTATCAAGGAATCAGTGTGGCATGCGCATTTGCACACGAACATGTCATCATGATCACCGCAGCCTCCAGGGGCAATGGCTTCAAGCACCTCCCCTGCCAAAGAAGGCGTCTCCGAAGAACTTTTATTCATACACCATAACGCTACACCTATCGCCATCTCTCGTCAATCTGCCTAATAAAAAAAGCCGCGATTTGCACCGCGGCTGTCGTGTAATAACTTACGGATTCATTAACAATTAAATAGGTCTTCCGGTTCTTCACCCCGCGGAAGCTCTGGATGTTTCCTTGATTCCTTCTCATCAAAGCACTTAAGAGGAAGGCCTTCAAGGATCTTGAGATCCTGGGTGGTCGAACAACAACCACGATGTTTCCACCAAAATCGTTGTGCTGGTGAATGAGCAGGGTCTTCGTAAATCGGCGGTACCGGATTGAGTACGATTGATACCACTTTGCTGGGAGGGGCAAAAACAAAAGGAACTGTATGGCTCATGGTGTACCCTCCTTTTCTTCCGCCTTGTGGTCGCATTTTCCGCTGCATCCGGCGGTGCAACAAGTACATTTTCTATCGCCCCTTGCGACAGCAGTTACTTGTTCATCTGATTTTTGTTCTAACGATTCTGGTGAAGTTGTGTGGATAGCAGAAACATCACGCAAAATCATTTCTTGTACGTTACTTTTCATCTACCTCAAATCCTACGCTAGTTCGACGAATAGTCAATTACCACCCCTTCACTTCAAGAGCCTTTTCTGCCGCCTTCTGTTCTGCTTCCTGTTTTGACAATCCTGTTCCAAGAGCAACCTGGACATCGCCAATAAATACACCGAGCGTAAACATCTTGTTGTGGTCTGGTCCGATTTCTTTGAGAGTTTTATATGAAGGAGTGAGACCTGTGACTTCCTGTGCCTTTTCCTGGAATCGGCTTTTTGCATCGAGCCAAAGCTTCTTTTCTACGATCTCATCAATATCGATGATTTCCATAAGCTTTGATGAAATGAAATTCGCCGCCGCATCGTATCCCTTGTCGAGATAAACAGCCCCGATGATAGCTTCAATCGTATCTGCGTGAATAATTGATCGTGCGCGTCCTGTATCCTTTGACTCTCCTTTTGAAAGCAAAAGGTATTCATCGACTTTTATATAAAGTGCGACTTTTGAAAGGCTGTGCGTATTCACAAGCGCTGAGCGGTATGAGGTAAGGTCGCCTTCGTTTCGATCGGGAAATTTCCGATAAAGATAGCTTGTAACAACAAGCTCGAGAACTGCATCACCAAGAAATTCAAGGCGTTCATTATGCTCGAGTCCTGCGCCTTTGTTTTCATTCAAATAGGAACGATGAGTACACGCCCTCTTCAAAAGAGAGATATCATTGAATGTGATATTGAGTTTTTCTGCGAATTTTTGAAAATCTGGCATAGAGGTTACTTGGACTGGCTCAAAAGGGTAACGGCCTTGGTCACGATAGGAACTATATCATTATAAAAATTGAGTTCAAGGATGTCGGCAAGCTTGAACCATTTGCCATCATCAAGTCCTGGCTTCTGGGCAAGCTTTATTTCATCAAATTTAGATTCTGCCAGGAAGTAGTGCACCTGCTTTCGGATCTTTCCTTTTTCTGGGTCAGAAGCAATGTATTCGTTGTTTCCAAGATCTTCTATGATAGTCACATCAAGACCCATTTCTTCTTTAACCTTCTTTACGGTTCCTTCGCGCACATCTCCTTCAGGGATCTTTCCTTTCGAAAGTGTCCAGTGGCCGAAAATATCATGGACGAATGCCATATAGATGTCTCCTTCATGTCGAGCATAAACAACTGCACCTCCAAGATTCTGGATGAGCATTTTTTCATACGGGACATCTTCTATTCTTTTCTTTTTCTTTGGAGCTGAATCCTTTCCTGGTTCTCCAAGTTCCTTGTAGACGGAACCGAGTACTCCGTTTATGAATTTTCCGCTGTTTTCTCCACCGAAAGATTTTGCGAGTTCGATTGCCTCATTGATAGCCACCTTTGCTGGAACTTCTGCTCGGTCAGCAAAAAGAAGCTCGTAGAGACCCATTCGGAGGATATTTCTATCAATCACCGAAATCTTATCCAAAGGCCAATCTGGAGCTGCTTTCTCTATAATCTTGTCGAGGTCAGGCTTCTTTGCAAGGACATGGGTTGCAAGATCATCGATAAAGGAAAAATCACCCATCCCAGGAGCAAATTCCTGCGATACTCGGGTGATTATTTCCTTGATCTGTTCGTCATGGCAGCCTCTGAAATCCCATTCAAAAAGGGATTGGAGTACTACTGATCTTGATAAGTGTCGGTTGGCCATGATTTTTTTGAAGAACGATTCTTGAAAACTTTTACCTCATTTTTTCCTTATGCTTTTGCCTTCTGCTTCTTTGATGCCTTTTTTGCTACTAGTGCTGTCATGTCTACCATCTTTCTTCCCTTATAAGTTCCGCATTTCTCGCACAGAGTGTGTCGGATGTGCATTGATCCGCAGTTCGCGCACTTAGAAAGCCGCACATCATCCAATGCGTGATGTGATCGGCGGTTCCCAGTGTGGGACCTGTTTGATCTCATTCGATTTACCATAGTTTTACTATACTAGCTCAAATGGGCTTTTTTTGCAATATAGGCATAGAAAAAGCGCGCATTCTTATCATCGAACGCGCGCTGTGAAAATAAGAACCTATAGGTTACTTGAGCAAGTCATATCACTGCAATGATGTCGAATACTGGCTTACCGGCACTCACTTCATTCGCACAAGCCACAACCTTCCATTCCTTGCGTACACCGAAGAACGGAAGATTTTCCTTCAGGGTGATTGTATCTGCCATACATACCTCAAAAAGTTGATAGACGACCCCCGTAATTCCCACGTAATACCGACCGTGGAGATCAAGTTCCCCCCTTTTTGCTGGCGATAATGTGGACGCAAGCTTGATGAGTGTTTCTACGTTAGTGTTTGGCGGAAATAGAGACAAGTGTTCAACTTGTAGGATGCGTACTAAAGAATTGATGGTTTTTACGCGATTGTCCGTAATAATTCCCACCACTTCTTCTCCGTCAACAACGGACCTCAAGTCTCCATCATCCACAAAACTGATGCTTCCTAAAAGAATATCCGCGAGGCGAGAAAGCAGATTACTGCCGAGGCTATCGCCTTTCAATTTCAGACGATGCGGGCTCCATGGCTTTCCATGACTCACGACTCTCCAACCCTTACGGATCAAAGTTTCACCATTTCCTACCATCTCTGGGATATCATCCAGAAGAGCAAGCCAGAAAAGTGAATTCAGCACTTGCTGACGAGCAAGGTGTAACCGTGCTCGGATGTTATATTCCACGCAATCATGGGCCGTTGAAGCTAAATGTGACGCTTCGTGTTCATCACCTTCCTTAACAATGAGGCGCGCCAAGGAAGCTGAAAGCAAACAAAGACGACGACCAGCAGGAGAGTTGAGAGTCCCTCGCGGAATTTCTTCACCTTGTATTGGTTCTGTTGGCCCAGGGTCTTCACCCAAATCCAAATTTTGAGGATTTACCAAGGCAGCATCTAGCAACTGAAGCATGGTGGCTTCACCAACATTTTGTGATGTAATTTTCATAGTGTATTCTGTTGTCGACCGGCGTTTAAGTTGTTGTTTAACCGTTACAAATTTCTCAAAATAGTATTTCAAATATTGTGTTTTGTCAAGATTGAACGGCAAAATGTAATCCGATGAAGTGGAGACATTCCGAATTTTTTAATTGCCTCATAATGTGCAGCTGTGCCATATCCTTTATGTATTTCAAATCCGTACCTTGGATGCTTCTTTGCCCATTGTCTCATTTTCCTATCCCTCAAAACTTTCGCGCAAATGGAAGCTAGTGCAATCACCTGCTCCTTCACATCTCCCTTTATAATTGTCTTCTGATTCTTATATTCCTCTGGGGCTCTAAGGCCTCCGTCGAGTAATACGAGAGCGTCTTTCGGATTTATTTTTAAATTACCTAATGATGTTGTCAGACATTTTTTAATCGCAAAAGAGATTCCTTTCGCATCTATTACTTTTTCTGATTGAAAGACAACAGAGAAATCTATCAGACCTTTCTTTTGTCCTTCAAGGATCTTTGCATACCACAGCTCCCTTTTCTCTTCTGTGAGCTGTTTGGATTCTTTTACTCCTCTAAAGAATTTTTTCGCTTCTGGCCTGAGAAAAACAAAGGCGCCAACAGCCACTGGACCTGCGATAGGCCCCCTTCCCACTTCGTCGATGCCGATTAAATATTTATTTTTTAAGTTTTTTTGCATCTAAATCCTTAAAACTTTTTTCTGAAACAATCGATTTCTTCAGTTTTTTCTCAAGCTGCTTCCGTGCACCGCCAGCTATGTCGCCTCCGGCTTTCGCATCCTCCTTCAGTTTAGGAATTCCCTTTGAATTTTCCGTCCTATGAATCTCAGTAGTTGAACGTTCTCCGAGCATCGTGAAAATCAATTCAAAATCATCCACATGATCACGGAGATTATCTTTCTCTAAGCCTTTTAACTCCTTATACTCTTGGGGAGTAACGCCAAAGGTCGCCTTGGAGATCTCTGCAGTCAGGATTTCAAAATCCCTTTGTTCCTGTGCGCCCCTGTTTTTCCATTCATCAGTCAATTCTTCACGAATAGCGATGCTGCGCATTCTTTTTTCAATCCAATCATCCGGATACCCTTTCATCTTATAGAGCATCCTTGTGCGTTTCGTGGCAAGTTCAGGATTCTCTATTTCCTGCATCCTCTCATAGCCAACTTTAGCCAGCCACCTTTTGAAAGATTCTGCCTTAGGAGATGGAATTGACTGAATTATCCTGAACAACCCTTCCGGATTTGCACAGTCAGTCTTGTACATCTTGCCATCGCTTGATCCTAATCTCAGTTGTTTACAAATTGTAAACAACTCGACTTTTTCATCCTTTTTAAAGCGATTTTTCATCACCCCCCAATAGACCCTCGGTTCAGGACTGCCAGTTAATGCTTCAATTACATCAACAACTGAAAACCACCATTCTTTTTCATGAAGTATCCTCCTTATATTCTGATTTCTAAATAAAATGATTTGATTATATTCCATAGTTTTAGATGCTAAAATTAATAATAGAGTTTATTAAGTGTAATTATATCAGCTCGAATCTTCTTGGCCATATTTACTTTATTTAGATATTATTTCATATAATAACTTGCAAAAAATGACATGGTATAATGCTCCCATGTCCCGCTTCATCCATCTCCATACCCACAGCCATTACTCTCTCTTGAATGCGCTACCTAAGATCGATGATCTTCTCGATGAAGCCAAGAAACTCAATATGCCAGCAATTGCCCTAACCGACGCTGGAAATCTCTATGGGGCAATTGAGTTCTACAAGACTGCAAAGAAGAAAGGCATCAAGCCTATCCTTGGTGTGGATTTCTATGTTGCTGTAAGAACTCGCACGGATATGCAAGGAGGTATCGACAATCGACGGACTCGTCTTGTTCTGCTCGCGAAAAGTTATGAGGGGTACAAAAGTCTCATTAAATTAGTGACAGATTCATATTTCGAAGGCTTCTACTATAAGCCCCGCATCGACAAAGAACTCATTGAAAAATATCCGACAGACCTTGTCTGTATCTCCCCTTCTTTCTCAAGCGAAGTTTCTCAAGCGATGAAGGCGAAGAATATCGATAAGGCAAAAGAGCTCATCGAATTTTATAAAAAAGTCTACGGTGCTGAAAATTTCTTTATTGAAATCACCCGTCATCCAGAAATCCAAGGCCACGAAGGCCTTATGCAACAGCTCATTAAGCTCGCAAAGGAAACCAACACGCAGATCGTCGCTGGGCATGACGTGTACTATCTCCACCCCGAAGACAAAAGCGCAAGAGACACCTTAATGCTTGTGAATACTTCCGGAGGGGGTTCTGATGACAAAAATGCTGTAGGTGGAATCGGTGGCGATGAAGAAGAGGAAGATTTTTCTTTAATTTCGTCTGAAAAGGCAGAGGAGCTTTTTAAAGATATACCTGAGGCACTTGATAATACCGTGAAAATCGCAGATATGTGCAATCTCGAAATCACTCTTGGAAAATGGTACTTCCCAAAATTCATTGTCGAGAGCGGACTTTCTCATGATGATGAACTCAAGCGACTTGCATACGAAGGAATTCCTAAACGCGGACTAACAGAAACAAAAGAAGTTGTTGATCGTCTTGAATATGAATTGAAAGTTATTAAAGACAAAGGCTACGCGCAGTATTTCCTTGTGGTGTCAGACTTACTTCGTTATGCACATGAGAATGGAATCCTCACCAACATCCGAGGTTCAGTCGCTGGATCACTGACGACGTATGTAACACGTATTACAAATGTGGATCCACTCGCCTACAAATTGCCCTTCGAACGATTCCTCAATCCTGAACGACCCTCTGCTCCCGATATCGACATGGACTTTGCCGACAACAGACGCGACGAGGTGATCGACTATACCCGCCAGAAATATGGACACGATAAAGTGGCACAGATCGGTACATTCGGTACCATGGCAGCGAAAGGCGCTGTTCGAGACATTGCTCGAGCCATGGGATTTCCCTACAATGTTGCTGATCGAATTTCGAAATTGATTCCGATGGGTGCTCAAGGATTCCCGATGACTATTGATCGCGCGCTTGCTGAAGTTGCTGAGCTCAAAGACGCTTATGATAAGGAACCTGACACGAGAAGAATCATCGACATGGCAAAGAAAATTGAAGGATGTGCACGTCACATCTCCGTGCATGCTGCTGGCGTCGTTATTTCTCCTGATGCACTCACCGAACATGTGCCTCTCCAGTACGATACCAAGGGAAAAGAAGACAAGGACGGCAATCCTATCAAAAAAATCATTACGCAGTACGACATGCACGCTGTCGGAGAAGACGGCGTGGGTCTTCTTAAATTCGACTTCCTCGGAATCAAGAATCTTTCCATCCTTGCTGATGCTGTGGAGCGCGTGAAAAAAATTAAAAATATTACTGTCGATATTGAAAATGTCCCACTTGAAGACAAGAAGACATTCGAAATGCTCGCTCGAGGGGAAACGATCGGAATCTTCCAGCTCAACGGTTCTGGAATGACGAAATTCCTCGTCGAGCTCAAGCCGACAACCATTCACGACATCAACGCCATGGTGGCGCTCTATCGCCCTGGTCCGCTTGAATCAATTCCTGAGTACATTGAGCGAAAGCACGACGCTTCGAAGATAAGTTATCTTGATCCACGCATGAAGGACATTCTCGATATGTCATACGGAGTTATCACCTATCAGGACGACGTCATGATGATTGCCATCAACATCGCCGGATATTCCTGGCTCGAAGCCGACAAGCTCCGAAAAGCCATGGGAAAGAAAATCCCGAAAGAGATGGAGGAGCAAAAGGAAAAGCTTTTGTCCGGATTTGTAAAGAACGGCGTCGGAAAAAAGATCGCGAATCAATTGTGGAAACTGATCGAGCCTTTTGCCGCGTACGGATTCAACAAAGCGCATGCCGCGAGTTACGGCCGTGTTGCCTACCAGACTGCCTACATGAAGGCGAACTTCCCCGCCATCTATATGTCCGCAGTTCTTACAGCAGACTCAGGTGATGTAGAAAAAATCGCTGAAACGATCCAAGAGTGCAAGCGTATGAATATTCCTATTTTGCCGCCGGACATCAATGAAAGCTTCAGCCAGTTCACTGTGGTTCCGACAAACGAGGAAGGAAAGCAGGATACGATCCGCTTCGGACTCGTGACCATCAAGAACTTCGGGCAAGGAATTGCAACAGCAATTATCAGTGAGAGAAAAGCGAACGGACCATTCAAATCCCTTGTTGATTTCCTTGATCGCGTGAAGGATCGAAATTTGAATAAAAAGTCTTTAGAGGCCTTGATTAAATCTGGTGCGCTCGATCGATTTGAAATTGATCGCGGGATTCTCCTTGGAAATATCGAGACCATCATTGCCCATAATAAAGAGAAAGGAAACCAGGCTGAAAATCAGGATTCTCTTTTTGGACTGATGACTGACACATCTTCATTACCTACTTTGAAATTGGAACCGGTTCCGAATGCAGATATGAGAGAAAAGCTTGCCTGGGAAAAAGAATTGCTAGGCTTGTACATTTCTGGACATCCCCTTGAACGTTATCGTGAGACCATTGCGAAGCGCGATATGGATATCAAAAAAGCAATCGAGACCCTCAAGGATAAAGCTGAGGTAACTCTCGCTGTGATCATCGAAGAAATCCGTCCAATCACCACAAAGAAAGGCGATGCAATGGCCTTCGTTAAAGTCGCAGACTTCTCTGGCTCGCTCGACACTGTCGTCTTCCCTCGTACACTCATAGAATTCAAGCATGCATTCACTCCTGATAAATGTTTGGCAATCAAAGGAAAAATGTCAGAAAGGAACGGTCAGAAAAGCATGATTATTGAGAGGGTTAAGGTTTTGGGATAAAAAAAGAACCACCATCGCCTGTCACGAGCGAGGGTGGTTTTGAACTAGTTCTTTCCAAGAAAAGTTTTCCAATCAGGGCAACTGGGATAAACGCGTAATGGATCTGTGTACAATTTTCGGTTCCTCTTACACGCCGCTGCGTATTCCTTGTGCGTTGTCACTCCCATTTTTTTAGCTGCAGCTGCTGCGGCCTGCCAAGTTGGATAGGGATTCTTCTTAAGGATCAGAGTTTTTCTTCCCAAAAACTTCGGCCAACCTGGAAAGTTGTCGAACTTTGTTCCCGGATCACGTGGCAACCTCTTATCCCTTTCACACTTCTCAACATAATCAACCTTAGTCTTAATGCCGAGTGCTTGTGCAGCCTTACCTGCTTGTTGCCAGGTGGAATAAAGCTTGGCCGGTCTTTTTTTGCTCAAGAAATCAAACCAACTCGTCCATGACTTTGGGTAGGACGATGGCGGATCTGCTGGCAAACGTTCATCTACTAATCTCTTTTTTGTGTAATCTCCAAACGAAACTGCTTTGAGTCTTTTAACCCTCGCTACAGCCTGCTTGTAAGTGTAGAACTTAACCTCTTTCTTTCCACCCAAGAAAACTTTCCAACCTGGAAACTTGGGGTAAGTGTGTCGCGGCGAACTGGGCAGAAACTTGTCATGCTGATAGAACTTCCCATAGTTCTCCTTGGTCGTTATACCCAGCTTGATTGCAGCCCTGCTCGCCTCTTCCCAACTGGAATAGAAACGGGCAATGCTTAAGAAGACAATGTAACCAGGAAAATCGGCATAAAAATGCTCCGGATTTGATGGTAACCGTGGGTCTTTCTTATACAAGCGCTTATACTCAAGACGGCTCTTTGCCTTCAAGACGACAGCTGCTTCCGAGGCCTCTTGCCATGTTGAATAGAACTTGGTCTTAAGTCTTGTGACCACATCAATTACTTTGACGATACGATCGGCAAAGGTGAACTTGAAGCCCTTGCCCGAGAGGTGGAATCTGTCCTTTGCATAGCCCTCTCTCGAACGCTGCCGCTTCGTTGTGTGCTTCTCATGGAACTCAGCAATCCTGTCAGCGAGGTTTTTCACCTCCATTATCCTTTCGACGCTCCCGACGAAATCGAGAACGATCAGTTTCCTCTGACCAGGATGAAGACCCCTGCCGAGTTGCTGATAGAATATTGTTTCCGATTCTGTTGCTCGATTAAAAACAACAAGATCAGTGTCTGGGATGTGATGCCCCTCATTAAACGCATTGACAGCAATTATGTGGCTGGCACTACCACTTTCAAAACATTCAATTGCCGAACGGTTCTTCTCATGGGAGTTGCCCGAGTGGTATGTCACTGAATTTGGAACAACCTTCCGCATATTCTCTGCATGATAAATACTCTTGCAAAAAATTACAGATCGTTTTCCGTATTTTCGAATCTTGCTTGCAATTTTTCGATCGCGAGCGCGAATAAAAATACAAGAATTCAATTCTTTTATACCGACTCTTTTGCGCTTCTCGAGGGCTTTTCTCACTAGATGAGCTAAAGCCACCTCATCAAAGTATCTGTCCATCATGAGGTGATACTCGATCGGGGGCAGAAGACCACGAGCTATTGCCTCTTCAAGTGGAAGGTTATAAACTTCGCTACCGAAAAGTTCTCGTATATCCTGCATATCCATCCGATCAGGAGTTGCGGTCATTGCAACTTTCAAACACCAGAAGTAATTAATTACTTCACGGAATGTCTGTGCATGACTGTGATGACCCTCATCAACAACCATCCATTTGAACTGCGTGCGTTTAAAACGCTGAAGATTCTTTTGCATGGTCTGGAAGGTCGCAAACACAATGTCTGCACCCTCAACATCTTTCTTGAGTCCATTATAGACACCGAATTTGAGCTTATTCCCAAAGACTTTCCTGAACTCTTTCATGTCATTCTCGAGAATGCCATTATCGTGGACAAGAACAATACCTGGGAATTTACCGAGTTTCCGAATTGCAAGTGCTACAGCGATAGTCTTACCGAGACCTGTCGCCATAACCACCAGCGCTCGCATTGTTTTTGCGAGAGCAGTCAGGATAGCTTTGCACGCCTCCTTCTGCTGGATGAATGGGACAATACTCATGTGTACCGCCTTTCTTGGTTGAATTTTCGAAATAACAAATTTAACCAAAAAGTATCACAAAAATCAGAAAAGTCAATCTCTCCCTAAATAAGCAGGAAAATGCTACAGTTATTCGCATGCAAGAGAACAACATCGCAAATAAACGACATACCCTAGCCCATTTACTCGCATCCGCAGTCATGGAACTTTATCCCGGAACCAAGAATACTATTGGCCCTGCAATTGACGATGGTTTTTATTACGACTTTGAGTTCCCTGCCGATGTTAAGCTCTCTGACAAAGACCTCCCTGCTCTCGAGAAGAAAATGAAAGGCCATCTCAAGTCATGGACGAAATTCACTCACAAAGAAGTTACTGAAGCTGAAGCAAAGGAAGCTTTCAAAGGAAACCAGTACAAGATTGAACTTATAGAAGAAATTGCAAAGAAAGGAGAAAAAATAACTCTCTATACTTGCGGCAACTTCACAGACCTTTGCCGAGGAGGACATTCTGAAAATCCTGCAAAGGAAATTCCGAATGATTCTTTCAAGCTGACACGAATCGCGGGGGCGTATTGGAGAGGTAGCGAGAACAACGCGATGCTTACGCGCGTTTATGGATTGGCTTTTGAAAACAAACTTGCTCTTGATGACTACGAAGCAATGCGAATTGAAGCTGAAAAGAGAGACCACCGAAAGCTCGGAAAGGAAATGGGCATTTTCACATTTGATGAAGATGTAGGAGCTGGGCTTCCACTCTGGTTGCCAAACGGTACAGCAATTATCGAGGAACTAGAGGAGCTCGCAAAGGAAACTGAATTCAAGGGCGGCTATGTTCGTGTTCGAACTCCGCATATCGCCAAGGAATCAATGTACAAGAAAAGCGGACATCTTCCATATTACAAAGAAAGCATGTTCCCTCCGATGGAATATGAAGGCGGAAAATACTATCTCAAGGCGATGAACTGTCCTCATCATCACAAAATATTCGGATCAGAGCCTCGAAGCTACAAGCAACTTCCACTCCGGCTCGCAGAATACGGAACCTGCTACCGACATGAGAAATCTGGAGAGCTTTTCGGACTCATGCGCGTACGAATGC
>ERZ1292625.1577-Hain-H41-01um-R1-1577-length-26082-cov-6_pt1 | contig 26082 bp, 34 predicted proteins | sample MGYA00564400_ERZ1292625 | MGnify/ENA primary metagenome ERZ1292625 (study PRJEB36523, sample SAMEA6512639) | groundwater metagenome | collected 2019-01-08 | study: AquaDiva: Metagenomics assemblies of 32 groundwater samples | reverse complement strand
CGTCCACTTCCAGAAGCACAATAGAGGGCACCTGAAGCTTCTCGTTGAGGTAGTCAAGGCGGTAGCGTGTTCGCTGTCCATCTATATAGAGGTGTCCAGAGTGCGTGTCTATCTGCAGTGCTACCAGCCGTGGCTCTATAGCTTGCGCTTGCTGTGGTATACCTATTAGCAGAAGTACACCAAGCAGGACTAGAACAAGAAGTTTCCTATTCATCTTTCCACCCACCGCTTACTCATTTAGCTTTTCCTCCTCCTCACTAGGCAGCGACATCATTATCTAGGAAGAATGCTGGCATACCGCCAGTCCAAGCTGCTTGCACAGCCCTAGCAGGAGCGGTTGCTGGTAGCACTCCTGCGGTGACGGCAAACTGGGCAAAGAACCCCCCATCAAGCTTTCCCGCACCAAGGCCCAAGTTTCCAGGCCAGGAAGTGGGAATAACAGAGATAAGAGACGTAGCTGCTACAAAGGTAGGGCCAAAAGCTCTTAGGCCAGCAGTTGTGCCTGTTGTATCAGCCGATACCGCCACAAAATAGAGCGTGTCGGCTGCAAGCGTAAAGGTGGATGTGACACTCCCCCAGGCATTTAAGGCGGTCGTGATCTCATGGTCGCCACTCATGCGGACGCTATCAGAGTCCCGATAGATCGCTACGTGGTAAACGAGCGAGACTGCCCCGACGCCGTACCATCGGATTCTGTTCACTGTAATGGCCGTCTTTAGCTTGAAATAGCAGATACGGGCTACAGTGGTGCCGATATTGGTCGGAGTGGGGTTGACCACATCTGGGCCTTGCTGCATCTCAATAAGCAGAGTTGTGGGATTCCCATCGAAGGCTGCTCCAACAATCGCACCTTCCCAGGGCCGTGTACTGCCACCCCCCACACTAGCTATGGTGACGTTGACTCTGCTATTCACCACATCGTCCGCCGCAATCACACAAGCCCCTACAAAGTTGAGAATGGCCCTCGTTGCTACTAGTGCTCCTTCGTCCTGTATCTCAACCCGATTCGCTCCGCTGTGGTCAACGTCGGCATGAGCCTGTGCGTGATGAGCATTTGGCAGGTAACCAGTACCATGAGCGTGTTGATGGTCTGATCGGGCTGGTGCCGTGCCAGTACCATCAGCCTCAGCAGCAGCCACATCAACAGGATAACCAGCTACAGGAGCAGCAACAGCATGTTGATGGTCTCCTCGTGCGGGGCCAGCATCGGTTCCAGTAATGGCGGCATCACCAATGTCAACTGCAGAGGGTGTGGGGGCTGCCGTGTGATCTGCATTTCCATGTGCCTGGGCGTGATGGTCATTTGCTGTTTGCCCCGTAGTCGAGACATGAGTGTGTGCATGATTCCCTTCCGCAGGTTGTCCTGCCACAGCCCCATAGTTTAGTCCTACATCAAACTGATCATTAGGCGTGTCCTCGGTAATGTTAAAGTCAGAGGTATCAAAGTCCAACCTACGTGCAACAGTACCGACCTGTACACCTCCTTCAAAAACCTCAACCTTTGTATCTGCACCACCACCACCCTCTTCTAGGCTGACACTAGAACCAGCACTAGTACGAACTTTCATTTTACCATCTACTGAATCCATAAAGAGGCGACGGGTGCCAGCCGCGGGGTTAGCAGGAGCCGCAATCTGAGAGAAATCGGAATAGAAGGCTCCAAAGTCCTGGTTGGCACCTGGAATAACATCGCCACTGTGGTCAGCAGCACTGTGAGACTGAGCATGACTTACTTCTACCCAGATAGTAGGGCCAGTAGCTTTCCAGAACTTATTTGTATCCTTCGTAAATGCCAAGTCTCCCTGTAGATTGCCAGAGGCAGGCCGCTCGGCTTCGGTATCACAGATAAGATACCTAAAGGCTAAAGAGCCTGCATTCTCTCTTGGTACAAGGCTTAGTATAGTTACTGCCATTTTTAGACCGCTAGCAGTTGTATCAGAGTGCCATTCACCCGCACCTGGAAGCGTCGTGAAGAGACTGAATCTGCCTGTCCTGTCAACAGAACGTTCGTGCCTTCCGCATAGAAGCTCGGCACTGTATGTCCCGCGCTCTCATCTGAGGAGTAAAGGGTCACGCTGTCTGCCGGACTCGAAGTCGGCGCGGTGCCACTGCCAATAATCAATGTGTTGGTTGGCCCCGCAGCGGGCGGTGTCACGCTGCCAATAATAATGCTGCCCAGCGCCCGTATCGCCACAGGCATATTAGTAATGGTGAGGTTAGCACCCTGGACTGGTAGACCTACCTCAAAGGTGATAGCAGTAGTAACCGCTTCAGCACCACCAGCAGCAACCCCCGCATATGTAATACCACCTACACTTATAGCTCGTGCCAAAGCAATAGTGGTAGTATCTGCCAGGGTCAGGGTAACCGCGGGAACACTTATGGTCAGGACTTCAGCAGCTAGAGCAGTGTGTGCGCCCTGGCTTATGGTCAGGGCAACAGTACCAGCGGAAACAGCTACACCGCCAATGGTAAGCTGGCGACTAAAGTTAGCGGAGCGAGGACGAGTCGAAGCCGTGCCTATATTGCCAGTATCATCAGTAACAGCCTCAAAGTCACCGGGCGCTGAAAAGACCCAAGTGCTCGCAAGCGCGCCGCCATCAGGCTTCGTTGCTACAATAAGTCTACCGCCATTAGTACCAACAAGGGCAGTCGTGAAGCGCACCAGCTCCGTTCCTGAGCGGTAAAGCCGTATAAGAGGACTCGCTCCAGTTATGTCCATGGTGAACACGCCGTTTGCGCCGTTAATAGTTATTCCATTGTCAGTAACAACAAGCGCGGCGGCAAGTGTCAAACCACCGGTTGCGCTAAAGTCTGTGCCAGCGGCCCCAATGTTTGTGATAACCTGATTGTTGGCATCCAGAGCGCCGCTGAGTGTAATACCTGTATGGGTTATGTTCACCCAGGTAGCTACAGCCGTAGCAGCGTTACTACCTATAGTAAGCCTTATAGCAAGTACCTGTGGATTAGCAGCATCACCTGTTCTAAAGACTAGATCACGTTGAGCAGCGGCACCACCAGTGACGTTGCCATCAATAGAGAGAGAGGTCACTGCCGCACCACCAGTTACAGTCGTGAAGGCAGTTATGGCATTAGCAACAGGAGCAACTGCATTACCAATACCACCTGTAACATTGATCCCACCTGCGCTTACTGTAAGGATAGCTGCTAGCGTCAGTGCTCCTGTAGCGGAGAAATCCGTGCCCGCTGCGCCGATATTCACGACAGGTAGGTTCTGCATATTCATCTGTGCCGAGGTCAGTGACATGCGTACTGCACCATCTACGGAGACGCCGAGCTCGCCAGCGCCTATCCAGTAAAGCCCGGTGTCAGGATCCAAAGGAGAAGTAATGGCAGGAGCGGTCGCACTCCCAAGGGCAAGCTGGTCTATCCTACGATGAGTCTCAGAAATCTTAGGCATGGCTACACCGTCAAGGTGCTCCTATTCTGCTTAGTAAGCTTAGTCTGTGCCTCAGCGATCTCCCCCATGAGAGCCTTTGCCTGTGGATGTTCTTTCAGAATGCGCGCGACGACAATCTTGGAGGCGAGCTGCGCCGTCGTAAGCTGGCTCACTACTGCCTGATTGTTCACTGCCTGATTCGCCCGGATATTCATCTCACAGACACGAACATTCCTGACATGCTCTAAGAGCTGTGCCGCCATAAGCTCCAGCTCATAGCCTCCTGGAAGACGAACCTCTTTATAAGCCTCCAGGTCAAGGTCTAAGCCTTCTAGCTCCTTCACTAGTTCAGAGGGAAAGTTATTCTCATTCTTTGCTTTAGCCTCACTCACTTTAGCCATTAGAATCTCCTTCTACACCAGCCTATGATAGTAATACCTGTAAGGGATGCTCCTGGCCGCTCCTTCCGCTGCAGCGCGCTCAATCGTGACCTGTAACTGGCTGGTGTTATCCACCTGATAGTGTTCCGAGTCGAACTCTGCCTCATCCGTGCTCAAGGCTGTCAACTCTGTAACAGTTCTGAAGGTCACGCCGTCTATCCGCTTATCAATCCTGAGCGTGGCATTCTGAGTCAGGGCGCTCACGTCGAACTCCATGTAGAGCAAGTCCCAGACCTGCCCGGCAGCAGGCGCTACCGTGAAGATCGTCTGCTCACCCGCTATATCAGCATAGGTAAAGGTCGCGCTCACAATGGTCGGGTTTGCTACTGCCAACAAAATACCCTTGAGCCGCGCGTGCATAGAGGCATCTGTCTGGTCTTGTACCGCAGCATCAGCACGGGCACCAAGCACAACCAGCAGAGTCTCCGTCATGTTCCCCCACTTCGCTGCTATGGAGGTGAGGGCATGAGCCGACATGTCACCTGCCCATGCTGCAAAGGACTGCGCTAAGTTCCCCCACTTCGCCGTCCAAGTCGTGAGTGTATGACCACTGGGATCGCCCTGATTCGTCTTTAGCGCTTTGACCACTGCAATAGTGCTCGCGGTCGCTCCTACCGCCTGTACTGCCACATCTGCCTTACGCCCAATGACCTGCTGGAATAGCTCATCCGCGGTGTCGTCGGCAGGTGGAGCCAGATCAGAGAACGCGACGATGACGTACTGATCTCCCGCAGCGATGGCAGCAGGGAAGGGCCGCATCATCTGGAGGTCGTCAGTGGCGGCTACAAAGTCTTCGACGATACGTCCTAGGCCGACGTTCGCCCCTGAGATAAAGATGACGAGGCAGCCATTCCAGTAGTCATCTGCCTGTGTCAGCGCAGCGTCACGGAGTGTATCTGCATCCCCACCCGCATCAGCAACTCCCTGGAAGGCAACGATAGGGCCTGCTGCCGCGCCTATTTGCGGTCTGTCACGAATGACCTCGAAGGCTGTGCCATTAGGCACCTGTGCTGGGAAAGCTGGATCGAAGAGGCATGTACCTGTCGCCGAGGTATAGGTAACAATCTCTCGCCGCTGGTTCACCAGGCGAGCCGTAGACGAGGCCAGTATCTGTACCGTCATGCCCTGGTAATCATTATCGTTCGCCGCCAGTCCTGTCGCGACCAGTGTCGAACCATCGGCAGCGCCAGCGCCCGTCGTGACATAGCGCCCTAGGACATCGGTTATGAGCGGTAGATGCAGACCCACTTAGGTCTCCATACCAGGAATAATGCCAAAGGCATGAGCGAAGACGTTGATATTCCCGCTGGTAGGAGCTACTGCACCCACAACCTGAGCGCTGATCACCAGGATGGCAGGCTTGGAGCCGTCGTGAATGCTCAGAATACGTGTCTCTTCGTCGCTTGTAAGGACATCCGTGGTCGCGATGTCGTCGGCTTCACCAAGGCTAGCAGCAACCTCACGACCGCTCGCCCCCATGTGGCTGCGGAAGGTAAGGCGGATGGTTTGGTCGTGCGTGTTTATGGCCTTGACGATGACGTAGATATAGGTATGAACGTCAAAGACGTTGATCTGACTGTCAGACGCCGGGTCATGCGCAGTGGTATCACGTATAGCGAAGTCAGTGAACATCGCACGGTGTGCATAGCCAGCAGGCATGACACTTTCTCCCTCTTACGGCCCTGGCCCTGAGAATACTGGACGCCCAAAGAGCCGCAGGATTTCGTTCGCAAGCTGGAAGTTCATTACGCCAAGCTTATATGTGATAAACCAGCCCACCTCATAGCGCGAGTTATTCGTAAGCCTAAAGATAGGGCGGTGGTCACGCCCAACAAGAACAAAGTTATCCTGTGGAATGAGGTTTTTCCCCACATTCACGCCCACCATCGTCACAGAGAAGGGACTGAGGAACATGCCTGGATTGAGAACACGAAGGTTCACAACGTCAGCCTCCACATCCATCTCCAAAGAGTAGACTAGCCCAATATCCTCATCTTCGATGGCCTGTATAGTCGCATCTGCGGTGTCACCCGTCGTGCCCGTAGGCGTTAGGGTGCCAGTAGACTGCCGCGTCACATACTCGCGAACATGCGAGTTCAGGACAACGAAGACGGACTGAGAGCCTACTCCCAACTCATGCATGGCGGCCTAGAACTCGTAAACTGTGCCCAGCACACGGATGTTGTCGGGCGCAGCAGCAGCCGCAACAGCCTGCATAGTTATATCTGCTTCAAAGATGAAGATAGGCAGGCCATCATCTATAGTCAGCGTTTCAGACTGAGTGCTTATCACAGGAATGTCAGGTAGCCGCGCAGTAAAGTCACCCTCACCAATTTGGAGGAAAGTGTTCCCACCACTACGCCGGGTGATCATTACACTGATCAGGATCGCACGCTTCGAGCCAGTGCTCAGCTGGTAGAGCGTCGCCGTCGTTGCAGCAGCCACAATAGAGACAAAGGCCCGAGGAAAGCTGCGGATGATGCCACCACGGTAGTTCTTCAAGACCGCTTCAAGCATAATAAAAGCCTCCTATACTTTTCGGGTTTCTCTTACTGACGGCCCTCAGCTACTACGTATGTCATGGGAATCGGTGTACTCGTTCCCTTTGTGACAGGCCACATGATACCATGCACGTCTATCTGATCATCCACGTTCTTCAAGGGGGTCAGGATATACTTCCAGCCCCAGAAGACAAAGCGGGCCTGCGCGAGAGCGTAATCACCGAGATTCCGTACCTCTATAAAGGCGTTGCGGTCTCGGCCAAGGATGTTGAACTCGGTAGTCTCATAAAGCGGGTCAAAGGCTGATAGACCCTTGGAGGTACGAGAGTGTACACCTCGTGTCGCTCCCTTAGCCTGGCTACGGGTGAGCCAGAGCACACCTTCAACATCATCCAAGGGTGCCCATCGTATCTGCATCAGTTCGTTGATATCTATATCTAGTAGTGCTATCTCTGCAGCAGCGATGGTAGCGTTGGCAGTGGCCGCGCCCCGGTCTATGACCGTGGGGCTAGAGGGCATGATACCCTCAATGTAGTCTACGTTGAAATACTGCCAGGACTGCTGGCTCCAGACTGCGAGATTCTGCTTAATCCTCGTATGACGAGGAAAAGTGGTAGAGATCAACGGATCATCAATCACGGGTACACCTCCAGAGAGCGCTAACGGACAAGTGGCTCCATAGTGCCACGCGCAAGCATCGCATCAGCCAGTGCAAGCTTACTAGCACGCGCAGCAAGCTCCTCGGGCCGGGAAAGCGCGTAGAGTTGTGTTGGCAGAAACCCAGTACGCTGGGGATAGACCTTGAAAATACGTTCCACCATTTTATGAACAGGCTGGAGTGCGCCGGATGGTATCTCATGGACGCGACATTCCAACGGCTGAAGAGGCTCAATAAGACAGCTACCATCGGCCTTGAGGAAGGGACAGGAAGTCCGCCGCAGTTCGTACACCTGTGCCTGCATCGCGACCAGTGAATGGGGAAAAGCATCAAAGGCGGCCTTCGTCCTATCCCCAATAGCTTGTCCTAGCCAGATGCTACAGCGGCGCAGTACCTCCTTTTTCACACCAGGAAACTGCACAAGCCCCTCGCGAATATATTCTGCTTCGACATAGGAGACCACAGGCGTGCTCCTGACACAGCACTCACCACAGGAAGGCCCTTTCTGGAGAGTGACCGCAATAGCGTCGTAGAGCACCTGGAGATAGTAAAGTGCAGTCTTCCTTGCGTAGAAGACCTTATCCAGCATACTCGCCTGTGTCACAGATCACTCCTAAAAGTGAGGCACAGCCTCAGGTAAGCAGCAGGAGGAAAAGCGCTGCCCCCTGAGGCCGACGCACCAGGGACACCACTACCTGGAGCCACCTCACCGGACACAAGAAAGGAAGATAACCTCTTATTCAGTAAGCTGACCCACAGCATACGCTTCCTCCCAGTTCTTCAGAGCGTCAGCACGGTCTTTCCCGTAGACCCACTGACCCGACACACCTGGCTCAGTACAGGCCACAGCATAACCACCACCTGGTGGGTCATCCATAAAGCGGAAACGAAACTTACTTACAGGGTCAGACCCTCTCTCTTCTTCTTTCTCTTCTCCTCCAGAAGATTCCATACTTGGCTGTGGTCGTGAGGGCTGTGGGCGACGCATTCTTTTAACCTCCCTTAGTTCCTGCTCAGGCGAGTACCACCAGAGTGACCAGCGCCAGAGATCATCACTCTGCGCTCAGTCCAACCCGCATAGCTCTGCTCCCAGAGCTTAAAGGGAAAGCGTCCCTTCGTATTGATAGCAAGCTTAGCCAGTGCCACCTTGCCAGAAGTTACTAAGGTAGCAAAACGTGTTGGATTCGCCGCCAGTACCAGCATAGTAGGTAAGAAGCTATAATGCTCACGCTCCGGTGCTTTCTCATAGAGACCCTGGAGCACGGTATAACCTTGCTGGAGTGTTGCAGGATCGGCAAGAGTACGTGTATCCGCTGTCTCACCAAAACCCAGGCGGCGGGTGCAGTGCTCAGGCGGCAGCGTGAAGACACCTGAAACCGCACACATCAGCGGTTGTGTCCGCTCTAAAAGGTCGAAGTTCTCTGCGTGGTACAGGTTCGTGCCATCCACATAGGAAGTCTTTGCCCAAGGGCCAGAGATAAGCCGATCCTGTGCGGTGAGGCGTTCAGAGAGAAGAAACGGTGAGCGCATTCTAAAGAGCGCCTTAGCCTCTTGTGCCACTTGTGGCAGCTCCCGCATTGGCACTGCCTTACCACCTGCTATAGCAGGAATATCAGCAGGGAGTGTAGGAGCTTCCTCATATGGCGTAAGGAGCCATTCTTCGGCAATCTCTAGAAGAGAGGAGTAATAGCCAGTATTCGCGATGATATACTCCGCCTCCAGGCGGGTCACAAAGGGCGTCTTGGAGAGGCAGCAGCAGTGTTCCTGGCAGAGAGGAGCGCCTAGCACAACCTCTAACTCGTGGCGGGCATAGGCGATATAGTCATGGAGCTTCGCTAACAGGATAAACGCCTGCACTTGAAGACCGTGGATGCCAGGATTAGCATTCTTCCACTGCTCAAAATCGTGCAGATAGTCCAGCCATCGCCACTGCGGGTAGCCCTCTGGCAGCCCGTTCTTGTGGCCCTTTATATGGCGATCTGAAAATAGACGCTTGGATGCCATAACAGTCGTAGTCCCTCTTCGTTCGCGGGATCGACACCCTGATCAATGTAATAGTCCAATGCTTTGAGGAAACGGCGCAGTCCATTCAGCGCCTTAGACACCTCAGCACCGCCTAATTTTGCCGGAACGAAGGCCGCGTAGTAGTCATACGTGCCAATGGCCTTATGGCAAGGCGTACACAGGAGCCTGAGACCAGCACAGCGCCAGTGTCGCTCGTCTGGGTGGTAGCAGTGGTTCACAAAGACGATCTGGCTGCTGAGGAGCGTCTTCCCGCACGGGCCTAAGCACGTAATACGAGGGCGACGATCACCCAGCAGCCAGTCAAACACTACTCTCTCCTAACGGCTTAGGTGTCCAGGCCGCTGATATAGGTGATGCCCAGCGTGATCGCATTCCCGCCAACAGGCGAGCTGGAGAGACGTCCGGCATGACGGGTGCCATTCACAACGATGCTATCACCACAGCGGAGAACCACTGGCAGGAAGATAGGCGGCTCATGGACTTCACCCGCAGCGGTGACCACCACATAGCCTATGTCGAACTCTGCCAGAAGTGTGGCTGCGGCAATGGCAACGCCATCAACACCACCGATACCCTCTGCAATAACCTCTTCAGTATCAGCGCCGCCAGCAAGAGGCGTCGTAATGGTGATACCCGCTAGCCAGTGCGGATCAGTCGCATCGAGCACCGTCCCCGCGATGATCTGATCCCAGAGCGCATCATCCGCTACTGCCACACCGGCCGCACCCGTCGGTTCCTGCCGATAGCGTGCGCCTGTCAGCCCAACCTGCGCATTGTAGATCGCGTTAATAAGCGCTTTTTGTCCCATGTTCTACTCCCTTTCTTTACTCCTCAATGGGAAGAAGGAATCATCCTGGCAGGCCATCGTCGGGTGGCCTACCAGAAGCATTACTAGATTACCCGACGAATGGCCCTTTCGCCTCCCCTACCAGAGACATCAGCACCAGGTTATCGCCGGGCGCGGCCTTCGTGTCACGAGGTTCGACCTCGATGAAGACAGTCTCTGTAGGATGGTAGACGATAGGCTCAGGCCAGTAACCGACAGCTTCCTGCTCCGCATAGAGCGGTTCGATCTGGAACCGTCCACGGGGAACACCACCACCAGCACCGACTCGGAAAATCACCACATCTACCACCGGGTTTGCATCCTGTGCCGCAATGCCATAGAAGCCAGCATACTTGTTGTTCGCCAGCGCGCCGTTGATATAGGTCGCGACCACGTTATCCGTCAGCGCGCCCGTTTCCCAGTCCGCGTTACCTTCGCCGTAGTCATCGTCAGGCAGGCCATCGCGGACGACCGCCGACTCAGGATGCGGCACCTTGGCATCTAGCAGGAGAAGCCAGACTAGATTAACAGCCAGTGAGTCCCGCATCAATCTTATCTCGATGGGACTTATTGAGCGGGCAGGAATGACAAAGGAACGCTTAAACCCCTTGACCAGCTCTTTTGGCCACTCAGGCATATTATCCTCCTTCTAAAGACCGTAGATGGCTGGCGCTTCCATGGGTGCCCGCGCGCCAGAGTTTGGCGGAGTCTGAGAGGCTAGCTGGTGGCTACCAATGGTAAGACTCCTCGTATTGGTGAGTATGCCCCCGCCAACACCGAGATCGGCAGCAAGCCGCATGATCGCGGCTGCAACACCACCCAGCGCAAAGTGCTCACCAATAGCCCGCTGTCCAGCTGCCTCCAGAAGCGCACCGCCGATAATGCCGATACCGCCCCGAGTTGCAAGGTTCATGGCAACCTTCACGAAATCAAGCGGCTGTCCCTGCACTGGTATGTAATCACCAATGCCCTTCAGGCCATCGGCAGAACCCTCCGTGACCACCACACCGGCTCCCACTGAAGCAGCTTTCAGGATTTTCCCACCCTGAAACCACTCATTCACGTCCAGCAGCTCTTGAGGATTTCGCCGCCGCCGACGCCGGGGATTACCTACTTGTGTACCGAGCATGTTCATATAGCGCATAGACCTCTCCCTTCTGTATAACCACTTTCTCCCCGAGGCTCTGCGTGAGGCTGTTCCCCCTACTCGTTCGCTGAAAGGGAGAGGATTTTCATACAGTATCGCTCGCACGGTATTGAAAAAGCCTCCCACAAAGCCTAAGCTGGAAAGGCAGAGGCTGGAGAGGCTTGATAACAGAAAAGAAGGCGGCTTTCCTCTGTTACAAGGAACTCTCCAGCCGCCTTCCCTATTTACTTCTGTAGGCAATCCTAGAATGGGAGCGACCCATTACACTGGCCTACTAGCTCAAAACACTAAATCAGCAGACCAGTGTCTGTCAAGAGGCTATGTCACATCGAGCTATATCAAGGGCCTCCCTCAAGCTAACCCACTTCCACCTCCCAGTTTTGTGCCTGCCGCTACTATCATAGCGGAACCTATTTGACACCCATTCCATAGTTGTGTTATAATACAATCATCAAAATGAAAGGGAGGAGGCCTCCCAAAAAGGAGATGCAGAGCCGATGCTAAAGAGAAAGCCAAAGGAGCCAAAGGAGCATGTCCGTCGTTGTGAGAGTGTCAGCGCAGGTCAGGAGTGGACAGGCCATCCAGGGAGATGGATAATCCAGACCTACCATTACGGTGTGCCTGTGACAGATGATCTCTGCCTACACTTCCTTACCAAAGGAGCAGCTGTCAGACACTTGACTTGGGCGAGCCTTCCAAGAATAGACGGAGCGTAGGGCGATGGTAGCGATGACCCCCCGCCATACTAGAGATGCTGGAGCAGGTCAGGCCCTACGGAGTCATCGGTATCTCTCTCGCAGGATGTGTTGATGGCCACGCAGAGGGTCGCCAAGGGGCCATGCGTCGTAGTGGCCATGCACATATGGGGCGAGATCAGAGGTGGAGCAACTGGATATGCTTCAAGGCCCACACGCTAGAGCGTGTCTCAAAGACACTGATATGGCACGAGGTGGGACATGTCTATCGGCGTAGTTGGACTGAAGCCCAGGTAGAAGCATGGGCCAGGAAGCAAGTACACAGGCGTGAGCACGTCCGCCATTGCGAGGGCCCTGGTGCTGCCAGCAGAAAGGAAGACAGCTAGCCGCCGGGTGGTAGAAGGAGAGAGGAGAGTAATAAAATGGAAGTTACCACAGTAGAGGAAGCCCGTGGGCAGCTACGCTCCGACATAGCTGCCGCGACCACTATAGGCACCCTTCTAGTAGCCATGGAGAAGGCTCAGGACAGCGCCATGTTTCTAGCTGACGAGCTGCAAGAGATGGTGTACGCTCTACAGGAATGGGGAGAGGAGCTTGACCGCGCATATGCAGAGCTAGCGGGCAAGCAAGGAGCGGCTGCCCTGGTAGAGGCAAAGTCTATTGCGGGAGCAGTGGCGGCATCTGCTTGGAAGACCATATGAGCATGAGAACGGAGCGGGGGGTCTTTCCCTCCCAACTTATCCGTAGCAGGCGGCATTCTAGGAAAACCAGAAGCCGGTAAGCCAATAGCACCCCGGATAAGGCTGAAACCCGGTCAAGTGTTGTAATTACGGGACACTACTCGCAGGACAGTACGGTGGCTGATACCGAAGGCTTTGGCGATACTGCCTACGGCCATGTTAGCTTTGTAAAGTCGGAGTACTTCTTCATTACGAGCACTATGCCGGTCACCACTGAGTAAAGCAACGTCGTAAATACATTGAGGGAGAGGACAAGAGAGGCAAGAGGGGTGTATCCTACAACCTGTATCGAGCGGGTAGGAGTCATGAGCCGTTCCGAGACGCTGTGCCATCCTGCTACGTTTCAATCCTCACCCAGTCTGAAGACCAGGTGCAACTCACTCATGCATTTAGCATAGCATAGCCTTGAGAGAAGCCGTCAAATTGAAACTGACCCACTACCGATCATTACAATAATTCAGGGGTGTGTCAAGGTGATCACTGCTAGCAAGCAGGCGGTATGCGGGCCTAGCAGACGGGCTCACCCCTCCCCAGCCCCACCCACCCCACCCCCAGTTTTTTGCCACACGCTCCGGGGGCAGGGTGGAACGGAACAGATGCCCACGTCTGACAACTCCCTGCTGTTATGCTATAATACAAGTACCACAAAGAGATGGAGCAACCGACAATGGAAGGTAAGAGTCAGTGGCTACCACCGCTGAATAGGGAAAAGGCAGGTTAGCCTCTTCTCCTTAGCTACCTGCCTGCCCCCGTATGCGTGGCGGCGGGCAAAGAAAACTCAGTGCCACCCACTTAGAAACTTTGCCGCCGCGACTCACAGTCTACGGCCAGGTGTCAAGGAGTAAATGACTTATCTTACTAAGGAGCAATATGCCGAAGATAGCCTATGTTATCAGAAAGTTTCGGACGGGCACACAGGCGCTTATTGATCGCGCGAATGTCATTCTTGAAGAGTATGCCGTACAGGGCTTCGTGCTCACCGTGCGCCAGCTCTATTATCAGTTCGTCGCTCGTGGTTATCTGGCAAACAATGAGCGCATGTACCAGAAGATTATTGCCGTGACCTCAGATGCGCGGTTGGCCGGCCTTTTAGACTGGAACTATCTGGAAGACAGGACGCGCTACCTTCGTGACTTACCACACTGGGAAAGCCCCAAATCTCTACTCTCTGCTATTACTGACCAATACCGTATCCGCAAGTGGGACAAGCAGCCCTACTACCCGGAGGTTTGGATCGAGAAGGACGCCCTGGTCGGTGTCATCGCGGCGGTTTGTGAAGCGAACGACGTACCCTACTTCGCCTGCCGTGGCTATGATAGCCTCAGTGAACTGTGGGTTGCAGCAGAAAGGCTCCGCGCACGTAATACATTGGGACAAGTGCCCATCCTGTTCCACCTTGGTGACCACGACCCGTCCGGTATTGACATGAGCCGTGATATTCAGGATCGGCTCGCTACTTTTGGTGTTTTCCCTGAGTTTCAGCGGCTTGCCTTAAACATGGATCAGGTGCAACAATATGCGCCGCCGCCGAACCCAGCAAAGCAGTCTGACTCTCGCTTTCAGAGGTATGCCGACCAGTACGGCAATGAGTCATGGGAGTTAGATGCGCTGGAGCCGAGCGTAATCGTTGCTCTTATCCAGGATGCACTAGATAATATCCGTGACCAGAACGCCTGGGATGCTGCTATTGAGCAAGAGGATAAGGCCAGGGGACAGCTTGGTCAGGTCTATGGGCGATGGCAAGAAGTAGTTGATTTCCTGAACTCCTGAAGAGGGGCTTTAGGGTAATCGAGTTTCTCATTGCTCATTCCTTCCTCGTGAACCGTTCGCACATCCCACGCTAAACGTCTGAGCATATCAACGAACCGCTGATCGGTCTGAGCATCAGTAAGAAACATTTACGCCGCTTGTGCCTCTAAGTCCAAGAACTTCTCATAGTGGTCAGCGCCCCTGAGCCGCTCTAGAGGGATAATAGGGTAAGACTGTTGGATTGCCTTGTAGGTTAGTCCCTTCTTGCGCAATTTGTAGATGATGTTAGAAGGGATTGTAGTCTCCCGGATAATGGGCAGACCATTACGGATCGTAGGACTAATCTCAATGTGCTTCTGATAACGGCGCGGGACAAGTAGTGCATCGGCCCTATCGCGAAGCTGTGCGAACTCAGGGCCGAATAGAGGATCGCCTACAATTTGACGCCCAGTCGTTGTGCCCAATCGATCAGCTTTTGAATGTACATAGATAACTCCGTGATCCGAGAAAATCCGAGCATCGGCCCATCGTTGCCCAGGTGGGCCAAATCTCTTCGTCAAATCTAGAATCCCATCTACAGCCCTTCCAAGTGAGATGCCACTATCGCGAAGCATCTTTAGAAGTCGTAGGTAGACAATTCCCTCAAAGTCATAGCCTAATTCCTTAACGCCATCTTCGTTAATCCATTCAACTGTGGGGCCAATTATGCCGTCGCGCCGCCAGCTTGCAGCAAGAGAACGATTCACCCGCGCAATACGGGCAGCTTCGGCAAAGCTATAGAAGCCATGAGCTTCGCTCGTGGCAGCAGTAGGGAATGAAATGATGTTCTTAGGTGGCATAGTCACTTCTGACATGACAACAAACTCCCTCTGTGCTAAACTGAAAGTAAGTTCAGCCAATACACCACTCCCCAATGAGCGTGTGCGAGACGTTCAGTGAGGAAACGTATTCAGTTGGTTGTCATTGACCAAGCTGATTATCTACCAGGTAGCCAGTGGCACGCAATAAGCAAAAGCATGAGGACACCAGCGTGTCGCTATGGCCCCTCACCTTCGAGGAGTCCATAGCAATGCTGGCGCAGGCTCCTAAGCAAACGGATTCTCCGGCTGAGGAGTCTGACAAAACCACAGAACACGCCCCTGAATCTGCCCCATCAAAGCAGAGAACCGTTCAAGGTCCGAAACCTTCCGAGAGTTGAAACGATATTCAAACTCATTCAGGTAGTTCCCCAGGTAGCCGTCATCGTCGTAACGCCTTGAGCAGTGCAAGCAGCGTCATAGGGTCAGGCAGTGGGTTCTTTCCCTTGAGCACACCGCTTACTTGGCTACCCTTCAAGTAGACCAACACTGCGCCATCTGCCTGATAGGTAGTCTTTTCTCCTTCTTCATCGGTGATCTCGACGGTAATCATTGAGGGCCTCGCAACAGCTTATACTCGTGGCTGTCTTCTGTTTCTTCCTGCCGCTGTACTTGGAACTCTCGTAGCAGGTCGTAGGCTAATGCTGCGACACCTGCACCAATGGCTGCACCCAGCCAGCGATTGCTGCTTCCGAGAAAACCACCTAACGCGGATGCCAAAGCTCGGCCTGTATCGCTGTCAGCCCTGAGGCTCGCAGCCTTCTGGAGCGCTGAACGTATCTGTACCTTTGTGATCTCCCCGCTCTTGTACTTATGCTCCAGCCAGTCAGTCAGCACATCCAAGGAGTCCGGCCCAACGACCTCGGCCTCGACCTGTTCTCCGTTTATTCTGGCATCGACGCGCTGCTTCATAGCTTTCTTAGAGCCTTCTTAGACTGTTTCCTCCTCGGAGGTTACGGTCTCCTTCAGACAGGTCAGAAAGGCTGCAAAGTGGGCTTCATTGGCCTTGCTATAGGCGATGACCTGTGCCCAATCCGTATACCGTTCATAGTCTGTCAGGAGCATAAGCATGATGTTGGGCTGTATCCGAAGAAACTCCCTGAGCATAGCGATAGTCTTCACCTGCTCCATGTTGGAGGTAGCTGCCATCTTTGCCTTGATATTCTCCCAGGCGGTGGCAGCAGCTACCTGCGGATCACTCTCCGCGAGGAGCAGTCCTACTTCATGAGCGCTGAAGAGATCCATGAGCATGGGGCTGGTAGCAGGGGTCGGCATTTGCTCCTCTCCGCTGATAAGGTGCTGTTGCTGGCCTTCTAGTTGGATGGTCTCTCCGTTCGGGAGGCCACGCTGTTGCTGCTGTGTAATCAGGATAAGGAGCTGGGTCAGCGCGCCGCCAGGAGCGAGCGCCTTTGCGAGTGCGGCCATAACTGCACTGTTCTCGCCACCGCCGCCCTGCAACCGCTCCAGAAGTATCTCCCTTCCTAGTTGGGTGAAGGTTGCTTCGCCCTCGTCCTCTTCCTCACCATAGGGGTGCCGTTTGCTCCGCACAATCCGCGCTTCCCGCTCTGAGATATGGAGTTCTTTCAGCCTTTGGCGAAACTCAGGATCGTTCTGCATCTCCTCCAGGATCAGGGTCTTCTCGGGGTCTTTGCCCGCATCCAGGAGTCCAGAAAGCAGGCGTCGTCCTATCCTGAGAACTTCGTCTGGCTGATCCTCTTTCAGGGTCTCGAAGGTCTCGCTGATGAAGGCAGTTGTTAACTGCCCCCTGAGCTTATCAGTCTCAGTAGAGAAGTCAGGTCGCTTCTTCTGCTTCTCCTTATCTTCTGATTGCTTACTACGCTTGCTAATGGTAATACCCCCGGGCAGTTTCATGGTTTGCTCACTCCTTTGACCCTACTTTCACGCACAGTAGCATGTTGTATTCATCTCGTCAAGAGAGTAGTGTGGTGGTAATCCTAAAGTCTGTAGTTGTAGACTCGCTCTGTTTGGAGGACTGGTTTTGCCTAGCAGGAATATAGGAACTACAGTTTTGATCCCTCCAGAGCTGTATAACCTTGGCACTATCCTTGGCAGGCTCTATGACATGACGAGTGCTGAGATGTTGCGGCGTCTGGCACTCATTGGCGCTGCCGCTCTTCTTGGGACGCGCGAGGTTGGGGATGAGAGTCAGCTTATATTAGAGAGCCTTAGCGCAGATATAGAGAAGCAGAAGCGTTACCTGGATAGGACACGCCTTCTGCTGAAAAGGCTTGACCATGAGTCTCTCGTTGAAGCCAGAGAGGATGAGGAATGATGATAACCTACCAGTTACCTCTTCTGGATGATCCGCCGCGCCAGGAGCGCAGATTCCGCTTGCCTCTACAGCTGCGCAATGGTGACACTACTGAGGCAGTGATGAGTGACCGCCTAGCCAGGCATGATCGCATGATGGAGGTGGTCGCGAAGTATGGCTTTATACCGACCTCCATCCTGCCACAGCTTCCGCTCTACCGCCATCTTGATCACTATGTGAACGATAAGTTTGCTGAAGCCTTCAGCAACTCCTCGGCAGATAAGAGAAAGGGCGGTCTTCCACGCTCCGCCCGCCGGGCCCGGGCCTTTCTCAAGAGTCTTGGCATTGCGACAGAGGGCTATGAAAAGACCGCGCGTAACGGTCATGGCCTCTTCAGGCTCTTGCCAGCGGTCGTGCTCTACTGCCTGAAGCAGTGGTCGGAAGAAGGTATGACCGTGCTGGATCCTTTCTGTGGGCGGATGGCGGTGCCGCTGCTTGCCCGCTATGCAGGCCGTCATGCCTTCGGCTTTGATGCCTCGGAGGAGTTTGCTAAGTGGAACCGCTATCGGCTTGAGCACATGGGCCTGGAGGATATGCTGGTCTCTCCTGGTACGATGGTGGAGTTTCGCCAGGGTGATAGCAGAGGCCTGCCGTTCTCGGATGAGACTATAGACTATGTACTGACCTCGCCGCCCTACTACCGCCAGGAGTTTTATGGGGAAGAGTCTTTTCAGCTAGGCAAGCTAGGAGACTATGCTGCTTTTCTGGCTGGCGTTATTCAGGTACTCTCTGAGTGCTTCCGTGTGCTCCGTCCGGGCAGCTTCTGTACCTGGCTGGTGAGCGATTTCCGCAAGGATATAGAGCTTGTTGCCTACCATGCCGACATCATCCAGGCGATGCGGCAGGTTGGTTTCTCTCTCCACGATGTGCTGGTCTATAGGACTGGTACACTGGCCGCGCAGTTTGCCGTGAAGAATGAGGTAGACCAGCACTCTGGGCGCGTCCATGAGTACATCATTACGGGCAAAAAGCCCCATGCCTGAGTGCACGTCCTGTCACGCGACTTTGTCACAGGATATTTGTTCTACTTCATTACGGGCAGAAAATCTCCTGTCTAAAGTGTCACAAAGCGACCTGTCCCATCCCATGAAACTTGTCACAAAGTGATATACTCTATCCTGTGAAACTTGTCACAAAGTGACCTGTCCTACCCCGTGTCTGAGTGTCACAAATTACCGGGTCATATCCCGTGACTTGTCACAGGATATTTGTTCTACTTACGCACAAATTAGAACACTCTGTTCTAAATGAAAATCGTTCGTAAATTACACTTTTGCAACGTTTTCGCGATGTTTTTTTGTTCGTAAGTTTTGCATATTTTGTGCGTAGAGATCCGTTATTTTTCACCGTAGTTCCTCGGTTTTCTCTGAACAACCTGTGACATTTAGCTACGGTGTCACGCGATAAATGCGTTGAGCTCTAAAACCTTTTTATATTCTTGAGCTCAGATCCAAAAGGTAGTAGAAAAAACCCGTGTTATCGCGTGACACCCTATGTTTGGTTGTTTCCCAGTCCTCTGAACGCGCTCGCAGCGTCCGTCGTGGCCGACCTCACTGATGAGACGGCAGAAGAAGAACACACGGCTGCTGTGGGCCGTGGACAGAAGGGTGGCAAGAAAGGTGGGAAAGCCGGGGCTAGCAAGTTGAGACCGGACTCGTTAAGCCTGGTAAGGGTTTGGCCGCTGGACTTACCGATCACATCTGGACAGTCGAAGAAATACTCTCTCTTTTGGACAAGTCAAACTGAACCACTACCTTAAAAAGCAATGCCTTGCCAAGACCAGATGCGCCTACCGTTCTGTCTTTTCTGAACCGTGCTGATAAGAGGTCGGAGCTTCTGGAGATGGACGCCGAACCAACGCGGGGATTGTGGGGCTTGTCCTGCTTGTGTTGCGTATTCCTTCCACTTCTCGTAGAGAGTGATCTTTGAGATCACGCTGTTCTGGTCTTGCCTTATAGTACGGTCAAGCCACACTGCTAGCTCTGTCTCCTCTTTACTGATTCCTTGGAACTGAGACCAAGCGACCCTCATAGAGGGGCTTTGTTGGAAGCTGGTAAGTTGGCGGAGATGTGGGAGTGCTGCAAGTGCCTTGTTGAGTGCGCCAGACAGTTCTGTGGGAGATGATAGTCGCTTGTCAATAAGGTAGGACGGTATGGCTGAACCGTTAGTAAACCGTCGGTCAAAAGGTACAATGATCCAGCGCTTGAAGAAGGCATAGGAGGTATCATTAGACTGAGGTAACATATTCGCAGAAAAGAGGAGCTTACAAGAGGGTCGGAAGGTAAAGGGTTCTTGGTACTTTCGTTGTGCTCTCACAGAGTCACCACTGACGATAGCCTTGAACATGGCGGTGCCGGCAAGGTGTTCACCCGGTAGGTCAGAGCAGATGTTCGCGAGCTTGCCGTAGAGTTCGGCGGCGGCGAACTTGTCATTGTCGAGCTGCTGTAGGGAGACTGTGCTTACGTTCCTCTGGCCTAAAAAGTTTGTGATGGCCTGAAGGAGCGTACTCTTGCCATTTGCACCATCACCCAGGAGGAGTATTGCCTGCTGTATCCGGCGCTCTGGAAGTATAAGCCATGCTAATATCTCCCAGATAAGCTCTTGGCAATCGCTTGGCAGGGTCTCCCTTATCTGGCGATCCCAGGCTGGACAGCGCGCCGTTTTATCATAGTCTACAGGGAGTTGGATACTACTGAGGAAGGATGGGCTATGTGCCTCTAGTTTCAGAGTCTTGATGGTGAGGAGGCCATTACGGACATTGATACTATCGGTGGAGGGATTATTCCAAAGTTTTGGGGCCTGTCTCCTTATTTCGGTTAGTACCTCCCGTTCAAGTTTTGTAGACCACATTTTTGATGCTCTCCATTGGTTTGATAGTTGGATTGTTTGCCGTAATACATGCTGGTCGCCCTCTGATTGGTAGCATCCGTTCTCATAATAGCGGAGATTATCTCCCTCATTGACAGCAAAGTAGTTTGTCTCTCTGAGCGCATCTGCAAAGGTCTTTGTCACTCCTTCTCGTTCTACCTTGCGCTTGATCGTGGCTGTGCTCTTTGCTGTTGCCATAAGCTCAGCTCCAGGAGAGGGGGAGTGAAGGGGATGTTGACATAGAGTAAGCTTCTCTCTTATACTCTGCCCTAGAAGTCTTGTCAAGAGTCTTATCAGTTTCTTTTAGGGGGTATTTAGCAAATGGTGCAGAAGCTTGGTAAGCGTCTCGTAGAGGCAAATCACTGTGAGCAATGCGGGCATGATTGGATTCCTCGTATTGAGTATCGTTCCCCAACGTGCCCAAAGTGCGGCTCCTTCGGGTGGGACAGGCCCAAAAAGCAGCTAATAGCTAGCAGAACTGATACCTTACTTACTAAGTAGTAGACTACTTGACAGGACTGATAGACTGACTGTGTGAGGGTCTTACTGTATGATGGTGATTGATCCCAAGGTCAAAAACGTCAACGTGGAGATACGCCTGAGCGTCCTGAGCGAGTTCCGTGAGGCTGTCATGCAGGCCGGTATGACCTTTACACAAGCGGTAGAGGAAGCTTACCGTCTCTTTATCGAAAAGCATAAGGATGGAGCACCATTATGACGCTGAAGAGCTATTTAGACATCAGTGGGTGGGACACAGAGCTCTCTCACCGCCTGCTCACTCTGGCCGAGCAGGATGAAGCGCTACGGCTCCGGCTTACCGAGCTGGGTGAACGACGTGACGGGGTGCGCGCAGAGATCAAAGAGTTGCTTCACGACCAGGGGGTAAGTGCTGGCCATGTAACTGTCGGCAACTATGATGTAGAACTACGGCAGCAGAAGAGCCGTCCTCATGTGGATCTCAAGACGCTCGAAACCTTCTGGCCTGCTGCCTATGAGGCCGTTGTTACCAGTGACCAGGTAGAAGTCCTTACTATCCGCGCGCTAAAAGCTGGAGAATAAGGCCCCTGCTTGTGGTTATTACTTCTCTTCGCCAGTCTGCGCTCTCAGCCATAATTGCTGACTGTCCCCTCAAGGCGATGTGGGACTATGGCCTCGGAGTTCCTGTCTCTGATCGCCCTACTCCGGTGGCACTTGCTTTGGGCAACTTCTTCCACCTTACCTACCGTGATGGCTATACCTTCCAGATCGAAGAGCATGAGCTTCTCCCTCTGAACGACCTGGTAGATGCTTTTGTCACCTATTGGCGGTTACGCACGGTTGAAGAGGGGGAACAGCCTATCACCGCGATTGACTGGGGCGAGAGGACGGAGCAGCAGCATCGCAGTGATGGGATCGCTATGGTACAGGCCTACTATCGCGTGTACTGTAAGACAGAACCAGCGAGCAGTGAGCAGCGCCTTTCTACCACTCTCAACGGAGTAGAGCTGACCACGCGTCTTGACCTTGTGACAAAGCGTGGCTGGATAGTTGATCTCAAGACCTCCGCAGTTGGTGTCCGTCGGGATGGCTCAGAGTACTTCTTCCGGTACAGCGTCGCCACTGTCCAAAGGCTACCACAGCCGTATATCCACCTGACTATTCACGGTCGTGCTGCACCGTATGTGTATCATGTAGTGGGTAAGGGGCGACAGCCGCTCGTTATGGAGTTACCAGTCGTCCACAGGCAGCAACAGGTAGATAACTGGCAGAAACGAGTGCTTGAGCCAACACTAGTCCAGATACAGGCAGGCATCTTTCCAGCTCGGCCAGGGGGTCTCTGTAACTCCTGCTCCTATGCGAAGGACAGTGTGCGCTGTGGGATGCTCCTGTGACAGATAAGAAAGAGGTAGTGTCTATGAATCAGGAAAACGCGCTACAGACGAGTGCTTCAGATACTTCCAGTAGTGCTGGTTTGCAGGCCGAGGACGGCCTCATGCTACTTCTCCAGCAGCGCCCCTGGCTAAACCTTATGCCAGATCGCCAGAAGACGGTAGCGCCTGTAGCCTTTTCTAACGTGGCTCTACAGATGGTGGCGCTAGAGCAGCCACCTCTCGGTGTTGAGCCACGCACCCTTCAGGGTCGCACTATCTACTATCTCCCTATCACGCAGGTTGAGCCTGAACTATTCCGTATCTTTGGCAGCCGTAATGTGCTCTTCTTCCCGCTCAGGATAACCTATGATGATGGTCAAACCAGAGATGGTTTGGCAAAGGTTATCGTGACCATGCGCTTGCTTCTGGTGGTGCGCTATGCCGACGGCGAGGATCAGCACTGCTTTGGTATCGGCGTCGCTGACTACCTCCCGCATAACTATGAGACTGACTTGTCCGATGCGGTGACTGCCGCACAGTCTTATGCTGTCCGACGTGCAGCCCGCCTCTTGGGGCGTCACTTTGGCTCTGGTCTCGACATTGAGGAGGGCTTGCGTATCCACGAGGAAACAGAGGAGCGGGGCGCTGCTCAGGCTATTATGGTGTTAGCGGAGTCGGGGAAGCGGCTCTGGTATGACACGGACATCGAGATGGACGTGTTAATCACGCCAGACAATCTTGACACTATCTTGCAGGATCATGGTATTGCAGGTGTGCCGCTCGCGCAGCTAGAAGGCAAGGCGCTCTTGAATACTCTAAGCTACCTTCGTGAATTACCAACAAAGCAGGAAAAGGAGGGTAAACTTGCAGCTATCGAGAAGATTGATCCCACTGTCACGGAGGACACTCCCTACTATATGCTACTCCAAATAGAGCGGGAAGTAAGAAAACGTCAAGGAGGAACAGACCATGCCAGGAACAAAGCCAGCCAAGCCCAGGCCACCTACAGCACTCCATCTGACGCACGACACCAGCCCAGATCACCTCGTCCGCGTGCTCGCTGAGGCGGGTTACCTCAAATCAGGCAGACCTGTCCTTACTGAGGTAGTCTACATCAACAACAGCGACTCACCCTCCCTACAGTTGGTGTTCGGCAACCGCGATGGCTCTATTGATACCAGCCTACCGACGGAAGCACCGCCAAACTGGAACGAGGAGAACGTGATCGGTAACCTTAACGCGCTGGCAGTCTACTCTGGCCTCTTTCCTGATGCTTTCGAGAAGGGAATACCTGTCAATGCTTACCGTACCCGCAATGATGAAGCTTGGTGGAATGCCTTTTTGCAGGATCTGGTCAATCGGGGAGAGCCTATGTGGATAAAGGTTGCACCTGATAAGAAGAGCGGTGGGAAGTATACCAGGTTTAGCTATATCGTCGGCCCGGCTGCCGAAGGCGAGGTGTGGGAACCAGCTAGTGAGGAAGCAGAAGAAGCATCATTCTAATGACATTAGTTGGTATAGGAACATGAAGTGGCGCACGGCAAGCTGTTTGATACGTGGGAGACACAGAAGCGACGCTCCAGTCTGCGAGCGAAGCTGCTTGCCAGAGGATGGAACCAGCTTCCGTTGGAGGCGCACTATCCCGGTGCGGATTTTGTCTGGTTGAGCGACCATGACCCACCTCGCAGAATTGCCCTACAATACAAAACTCCTTGGGATATGGTCTCTTCCTGGTGGCAGGGCCGGCTTCAGCGTCAGCTCTACGATCTCACTCGTACCGTGGAGATGCCGGGTCTTGTCATAGACGGTCAGGTATGGCTAGACCGTCAGACAGGCGGGCTTATGACGCAGGGAGGGCCTTTAGAGCGCAATGGCAGACCTGTATCCTACAGTACCTGGACGCATATTATCGCTGAACTGACAGGAAGCCGTAGGTCTGGTATGGCCTTCCACCTGTTCCTGCTGCCTGGCGACATGGATTACTTTGTCCATTGGGTAGATCAGGTCGCAGCGGAGCGGTTTGACCAGCCAGAGTTTGCTGGCTGGCAGCGCCTGGAATTGCCTCCACGTCACAGCGACCCCCGTGTCCAGGCACTCCTGGGGTTCCCTGGTCTGGGGGAGCAGCGGGCTAAGGACTTGCTCTCGTACTATGGCACAGTGGCAGCGGTGCTCAGGGCGGCGTTACGTGGTAACCTCGTGGATACAAAGACAAAGAGAGGTACTGTAAGAGGCATCGGCTTGAGCACACAGGCGAGGTTACAGGAAGTGCTGAATGGAACAGGCACATAGCACGATAAGGTGAGGTCTTAGCATGGTACAAGTCTCTCCCCAGGAAGACGGTGCAGCAAGCTATGCGGCCATTGTCGCCAGGCGTGAGGAACAGGCAGCGATCAAACAGCAGGCCCTGGAGAACCGCCTGAAGGAGATTCAGGAGCGTGTCTATAACGGCATCACGCTCAAGGAGCGCGGCCCTTGGAGTGTACAGCAGGAAGCTAAGCTGGGAGCACTTCAGCGGTTGGAGGATGCGCTGTACACGCTGCTTCAGCAGTTCCGCTTCCCGTTCCATCGTATCTGGTTTACGCTGCCAGAAGGCATCACTTGGGGTGGTGAGCGTTCCGAGGTGACAGTGGTACAAGACTTACGGGAGCACTTGCCGGATAGGAGCGGCGCTGATTTGGAAGACCTCTGGTTACCTGCGGATGTGCGGATGCTGCTAGCACAGGCGCTCAAGCTGGCCTGAGATGATGTTTGGTGTTCTTACCAGTCCTCCTTATCTGGGCACTGCCTTACAGCATTCGCTGACTTCGGAGCAATTCAAGAAGAGGCTAGAATGCATCGCGGCTACTGGATCGAAATGGTGGCGGCCACGACCAACAGGGAATTATCACCAGGACGACTATGGCATTACGCTAGGTCAACTCGGTGCCATGGAGGAGGGTACAGTGCCGGAACAGGGCCAGCATGACATTCCTAGAGAGACCTGGTATGGCTGTTACGCCTCTGGCTGGCAGGAGGGTGAGCTGTCGTCTGAGTCCATGACGCATCCGGCAAAAGTGGCAAAGGGCTTGCTTTATCGTCTGGTACGGACGGGTCTTGAACGGGGATGGTGGCAAAAGAGCAGTATCCTGCTCGACCCGTTCGGGGGCATTGGCACGACTGGATTGGCCTGTAGTGCTGCTGGTATCAGGAGCATTTCGGTTGAGCTGGAGCCACGCTTCGTCCGTATGGCGAATGGCTATGACTGTCCTGGCGACGCTGGTGATGGAAGCCCTGGTTATAAGCAGTGGCGGCTGTTGGGAGTAGCTGAACCCGTAGTGCTTCAGGGTGACTCACGAGAACTAACCAGGATCATCCAGGAGCATGTTGGTGGTTACGAGGGCCAGTCAGAGGAGCTCGGTCGCTATGGTGATTTTGAGGGACAGATAGGCCAGCTGGGAGCCATGACTTCACCGCCATTCTCACAGCCTGAGAATCGCGATAAGTACCCTGTCCAGGAAGGTGCTGTCAGTGACTTTATGCAGCGGGCCTCTACAGAGAGTCACTTAGGAGATAACCCTGCTAACATCGCCCGCCTTGGTGGTATGACCAGTCCACCTTATCAGGGCGATGTCATTAAACATCGTTCTGGTGAGCTTGAGGCTGCTCGGTTAGCGAGGAAGGGTCTTACTGGTAAGCCCTTTGGTATAACCAGAGGCGGCCTTATTAGTGAAGAGTACGGCATGACTCCTGGGCAGATTGGTGTTCTCGATCCTAACACTTACTGGGGGGCAGTAGCACAGGTCTACCAGCAGGTCTATGCACTCTTTACTCCAGGTTCACACCTGGTAATTGTCCTGAAAGCCTTTGTCCGTAGCAAGAAAATTGTTGATCTGCCTGGTATGACGCTGGATCTTCTCGTAGCACTCGGTTTCCAACCGGTGCTGTGGATCGATACCATGCAGGTAGCTGAGGGTGAGCAACAGGTAGCCTGGTCTGGCCTTGACACGAGCATACA
>ERZ1292625.1576-Hain-H41-01um-R1-1576-length-26113-cov-49_pt1 | contig 26113 bp, 28 predicted proteins | sample MGYA00564400_ERZ1292625 | MGnify/ENA primary metagenome ERZ1292625 (study PRJEB36523, sample SAMEA6512639) | groundwater metagenome | collected 2019-01-08 | study: AquaDiva: Metagenomics assemblies of 32 groundwater samples | reverse complement strand
TATATGTAGTATGAACGAGCTGGGTCTTTTTTGCAATTAAGACATTTTTTTCTTGATTTCTTTGGCATTGGCATAATGCCAATTATAAAAAATACGTCGACCCCTGTCAAAAATAAAACCGGAAGTATTTTCAATAAGTCCGCACGATCTATGGAGCCGTTGTCCGGGATTGAACCGGAGACCTCGATATTACCAATATCGTGCTCTACCGACTGAGCTACAACGGCACGATCTGATAGTAATACACTTAGCCGAGTTAATCAAACTTACACGTTTCTGCGCGGTCGACGGGACTCGAACCCGCAACCTCTCCCGTGACAGGGGAGTGCTCTAACCAATTGAGCTACGACCGCAATACGACTAAATGTACCAAAAACGGCCAAAAACGCAAGAATAAAGTGTGTCGGCGGAAGGGATCGAACCTTCGACCTTGGGCTTATGAGTCCCACGCTCTAGCCAACTGAGCTACGCCGACGTGAAATTTAATATAACAAAAACTGGCCATTTTCGCCAGTTTTTGTCTACCCACCCTATTCTTGTTGCGGAGGCCGGAATTGCACCGACAATTTCCAGGTTATGAGCCTGGCGGGTTACTGTTACCCTACCCCGCTATGAGAACGCATAATAACACGAAACCACCTGGCCTTGCAAGCAGGATTTCGCTCTAGATGAAAAAGAATTCTTCAAAGACTTCCCTGAAAAGGCCGATGACCCGACGCGCCTCATGCTGGCTGAGCGGATAATCCGAGCCATCGTGAGCGAGGCGATTCCTTACGTGATGCGCTTCGCCGGCCTGTGCAAGGGTCTTGAAATCGCCTTTCTCCACGCGACTCATCTGCTCGCCGATTGTCTCTCCCCGGTATCCCATTTTTGTCAGAAGCTCTCCGAGGATTATATCCGCTTCGATGATCGACTGACGCCAATCGCTTTCATTATCCGATTCGACGAGAGTAAGTATCTTGTCCCATTTATGAGCAAGCTCCGGGTCGCCTTTCGTGACTTCATCATAGGCCATCTCAATCCTCTTATTGTAGATTTCCTCTTCCCTAGCCCGTACAGTATGCAGCCCATGCAATGACAAGATGATTCCTATGATAAAGAGTAGGCACACCGGTATGGAAAATCCCATGATCAAGCCGATCGTCGTCTTTGTATTGTGGAAGATATCAGGAAAATTCGATGTCAAATAAACGGCGATCTGCTCAAGATAATGAGGCAGTTCGACTGGCGTTGATACTACGACTACTGGTATTTCGTCTTGCATGATTTTTCAAAAATAAGCTTACTCTCCCAAGAATTCCTTCCCTGCTTCGAAAAGCGTCTTCTCATCTCCGTGTCGTGCTGTCATCTGTATTCCCAGTGGAAGCTTGCCGCTGAAGCCAGATGGGATGGACATCGCTGGAAGTCCTGTGAGATTAGCGGTGACTGTAAATATGTCCTCAAGATACATCGAGACAGGATCAGAAAGCTTCTCGCCGATCTTGAATGCGGGCGTAGGAGTGGTCGGCGTTAGTATTATATCAACATTTTCGAAAGCTTTCAGGAAATCCTGGGTAATGAGCCTTCGCGCAGCGTTTGCGCGGTTATAATACGCGTCATAATAGCCAGAGGAAAGAACGTACGTCCCAAGAAGAATTCGTCTTCGAGCCTCTTTCCCGAAGCCAATTCCTCGGGATAGGAAGTAATCTTCGATGCCGTCCTTGCCTGACTTATGGAAACCGAAGCGCATGCCGTCGAAACGGGAAAGGTTTGATGAAACTTCGGCAAAGTTGATGATGTAATAAACGGGCAGAGCTCGAGCAGCATTTGGAAGTTCTATATCCTTTACTTCATATCCGAGCTTTTTTAACTTTTCGACTGACTCAGTAAAATTATCAAGAATATCCTTGCTGATTCCTCCCTGGCTTAAGAAGGATTTTGGAACTCCGATGACAGGTTTCTTGCCAATACGCCTTGGAGAATATGTTGATTCTGAAATAGTCGTACCATCTTTTATATCCTGACCTTTGATTGCATTAAAAATGATTTCAGCTTCTGTCACTGTTTTAGCAATCGGACCGATCTGATCAAATGAAGATGTCGCTGCCATGAGTCCGTATCTAGAAACACCTCCATAGGTTGGTTTCAATCCGACAACCCCACAAAAAGCAGACGGCTGACGTACCGATCCTCCAGTGTCAGATCCTAGAGCAACAAGAGACATGAGTCCTGCAACCGCAGCAGCAGAACCTCCAGAAGTTCCTCCGGGAACGCGGGTCGTGTCGTGCGGATTTTTCGTAACTCCGTATGCTGATTTTTCGGTCGAGCCGCCGAGAGCGAATTCGTCCATGTTTGTTCGACCAATAAAAACTGCCCCCTCTTTTTTCAATTTTGAAATCACGGTTGCGTCGTATGTCGCGTGATAATTTTCTAGGATTTTAGAAGCTGAACTCGCGACCCTTCCCTGTATCAAAATATTATCCTTGATTGCAAAAGGGATTCCAGTCAAAACGGTCGCCGTGCCATCCTTAAATCTCTTGTCGGCTTCCTTCGCCTGTTCAATCGCATCAGCAAATACTTCGAGATACGCATTGATGTCAGTATTCTTTTTTGCGATCTCATCGAGATATGTCTGCGTCAATTGAACAGCGGAATATGTTCCCGCTCCCATGTCTTCATGCGCCTTTCTAATTGTAAGTGTAGAAAGATCAATCATATTAATCTTGAGCAATTATTTTCTTCACAGCAACAAAATCGCCCTCCCTATCAGGAGCTTCATTGAGAATAGCTTCCCTGCTTTCAGGAGAAGTTGTAATGACGTTATCGCCTCTGAATGCATTATGAACTGCCCCAGGGACTGGAGTGTAATCCATATTTACAGTCGCCTCTTTGATCTGATCGACATAGGCAAGGATGGAATCGACATCCTTGGTAATGCCTTCTTTCTCGGAATCATCAAGCTTTATGCGGGCTAGATTGGCGAGATTTTCTATTTCCTTGAGGGTTATCATAGGGCTGATTCTAACATAAAATTTGTTTTTATTTTATTAAAGTCAAGAATTCATCTTCATTTATCACTGTAATGCCCAACTGTTGAGCCTTTTCCAATTTCAATCCCGCATTTTCCCCAGCCACGACATACGAAGTATTCTTCGACACAGAACTTGAAACCTCTCCTCCGAGCCTACGCACAATTTCCTGCGCGGCAACCCTATCCATATTCAAAGTTCCCGTGAAGACAAAGCTTTTGCCCTCCAATTTCTTTCCAACTTTCACTTCTTCTATTTTCACTTGCTTCGCTAGATTTTTGACCAACTTTCTATTTTCAGAATCCTTGAACCATTCATGCAAAGACCTTGCTACAATAGGCCCTACGCCATAGATTGCTTCAATCTCTTCAAAAGAAGCCTGTGAAATCTTTTCCAGCGATCCAAAATTCTTCGCAATGTCATACGCAGTCTCCTCTCCGACTTGAGAAATGGAAAGCGAGGCAAGAAAACGAGGCAAGGAAACCGTGCGAGCTTTTTCTATTGATTCAAGCAGATTATCGACGGACTTTTCTGCAAATCTAGGCAGGGCGAGAAGATCACCTCTTTTCAACGTGAAAATATCATCAAAAGAAGAAACTAAGCCTTCTTCGAGAAGCACGTCAATGATCTTCGGGCCGAGGCCATCGATATCAAAGCACTTTTTCGAGACGAAATAATAGAACTTCCGCTTCTGCTGATCGAAAGAATCCCTTGAAACGCACCTCCATGCGGCCTCGCCAGGAATCCTCTCTATGCGTCCATCTCCTCCGCAGGCGCTTACTCGCGTCGGAAAGACATACGGCTTGGAGTCCTTAGGCCGAAGCTCTTGAACGACAGAGACGATATCTGGAATGACGTCGCCGGCTTTCTGCAAGATGACCGTATCGCCGAGACGCACGTCAAGACGCTTGATCTCATCTTCATTATGCAGCGTCGCGCGCGACACTACTGATCCAGCAACAAGAACTGGCTTAAGGTGTGCAACGGGAGTAATGACACCGGTACGACCAATTTGCAGAACAATATCCTCAAGAATCGTTGTCACCTGCTCTGCCGGAAATTTATAGGCGACGCCCCAGCGAGGCGATTTGCCGGTATAGCCGAGGGTTTCCTGAATTTTTACAGAATTTACTTTAATTACGATTCCATCGAGCTCATATTCGAGATCATGGCGCTTCTTCGTCCACTCATCATAAAACTTCTTGATTTCTTCAGGAGATTTGCAGACTTTTTCAAAAGGATTTGTCTTGAAACCGAGATCGGCTAAGAGTTTAATTTCTCCATGCTGGCTATCAGGCTTTTTGCCTTTCATTTCATCGATATCATAAAGAAAAGAATCGAGCCGTCGAGAAGCAGTGATCTTGGGATCAAGCTGGCGCAATGATCCAGCCGCAAGATTTCTCGTATTGGCATAGACAGGCTCGCCAAGTTTTTCGCGCTCTTTGTTGATCTTCTTTAAATTCTTCTTTGCAAGCCAAATTTCACCGACAGCGGTGATATCTACTTTCTCTTTCAGCTTCAAAGGAACGCTCTGAATGGTCTTTATGTTGTGAGTTACATCCTCACCAACTGTTCCGTCTCCGCGCGTCGCGGCCTGAACAAGCTGCCCTTTCTCATATGTCATAATGACTTTCAGCCCATCGATCTTGAGCTCGCAGCAGTATTCAAGCTTCTCATTCTCGATACCAGCCTTCTTCATGAAATTCTTAACCTTCTCTTCCCACTTTTTCAATTCATCAAAATCAAAGACATCGTCGAAAGACCACTGCTGCTTGGCGTGGGTGACCTTTGAAAATTCCTCGAGAGGCTTGCCCCCCACCCTCTGCGTCGGGCTGTCAGGGGTAATAAGCTCGGAGTGCTCCTCCTCAAGCGTTTCAAGCTCTTTAAACAACGAATCATAGGCCTCGTCGGATATCTCCGGCTTGTCGAGGACATGGTACAGATAACGATGCTTTTCGAGCAATTCCTTGAGCTTATTCAGCCTGTCTTTCATCCCAATAGCATACCATTTTAGTAGGTTAATTGAAGGGCTCGCTCTACGCGCCGAGAACTCGTATCAGTACATCCTAGTGCGGTACCTAGCCATCCGACGTTATATCCCCTGGAAAGAATTCTGGTCGTAGCGATATCGTCATCATCATAATATTTCTCGACGGAGACTATGGAGCATGCGCCGTTAGTGCCGATTGGTATCTGTATGACGAATGTCATATCGTCTGAATTCCCTAGCACATCATGACTCTGAACTACATAGCCTGCGCAGCTTATGATGTTATCAATCTGGGGGCTTGTCGTAGAAAAATTGCCCTGGCCATCATAGTATGCGGCGCACTCCAATCCGCTGTCAGCGGCATAGAACGCTGAAGTCGAATCGCGAGCAGAAGCGGATAGGAGGAATTCTTTCTTGCTGATAGTCAATATTGAGATTCCAATCGAAAGCACGATTGATGAGACAAGAACCGCGAAGAGCAACGTATAGCCTTTGTTGTTGGGATTTGTTTTCATCATAGCTGTACGAAAAAGAAATAGTCTTCAATGGTAACTACGTTCTGGATGGTTCCCGTGTTCCAGTTGACGGTGACAATGACTCTTGCTTCGACACCCGTCTGGAGTTGCTCTATGCTAAATTTCCGTGAGAATTGCGATTTGTTGCTTCCGCTGGGGCGGAAACCGCCGCTTGTTTTATACAGGGCTTGGGAGCCGGAACCCTGGATAGTTCCATCCGTCGTGTCCACGTTGCAGTAGCTGGCAGGAGTACAGCTCACCAGACCAGCGAGCCATCCTCGTCCTTGCTTGATGTTGTTATCCCTGTAATTTTTCACGAATTCCATCGCGTCTTGCGCAAGAAATGTCGCCACTGACTGGTCGCGGGCATAGACAGAAGCCATGAGGCCTTTCTGGGCGATAGTCAGCGGCCCCGCAATCGCAATCATAAGAATCGCGATGGCGACAAGCGTCTCGACTATTGTGAATCCTTTGCTATTTTCTTTGGAAAAATTTTTCATCATCTCTTATGTTTCTACCCTCTGAGAAACCGTGGTCTGAAGCTCGAATTCAGTCTTATCCCTAGCCCTGTCTCCAGTATAGCCCTTGAACCAGAAAAACGCTTTGGGTTGAACCGTGCTATCAGAATCAATAGAATCAACTTCCAAAATGGACTCCGTAATCTTCACGTCAGGAGAAATTAGCCTGTGGAAAACAAACTCGGTGCTATCGCATGATTCCTGCTCGGCTTTCATTATGGTCTTTTCATTCTTGTCATATCTGTATGCGTTGATGAGATTGCAGAAACCGCCGCTGCCGTCATCAGCCGTCTTTGATGTATTGAAGGCGACGACCCAGGAATTTCCAGTCGATATCGAATTGCTCTGCTTCACGACGTCATTGAAGCCATTAATGCCGATTCCGCCGATGTCAGAGCTTGCGGCGTAGTTCACCCCGACTCGCATTTCGCGAGACATGGACTCGAGAGCGAAGTTGAGGTTGTTTATGGCAGTCTTGAGAGACTGCGACTTCTTGTTCGCATCAGTTATCCTCAAGAGGGCTCCGACGGCAACAACGGCGACTATGGCGAAAATGGCGAGCGATACGATCATCTCGACGAGCGTGAATCCTTTTTGTAAAGATATTTCTTTCATTTTTATCATTAATCCAGTGGAACTATGTCTGGGTTTTCAATGCCGGCGTTGGCGATGGCAATCTGTCCTGTCGATCGGACGATGATCTTTTTACTGGTAATGCCATCAGTCGCAAGGAGCGTTATTTCGGCATAATTTAACTTCAAGCCATCAATGGTGTTGACACCGTCGGCAAAAATCCGCGCATTGGGATCTGGCCTCTTGAAACTTATATCAAGCGTTTCTGGGATGGCACATTTGACTTCCCCAGTTCCGCCTTCGCCGACGCAGACTAGCAATTCTTGAATTATACTCCCCCTCTTGATTGAATACGAGGAAATTCTTTCAACAGGGCTAGTCCCGCCTGGGCAATATCCGTCTGACTGCCAATAAATTGAATCTTCAGTAGTATCCACAAAAAGCACGAAGCAGTTTTTGGTGCTTGAACCTTTATTGAAATGCACTCCATAGGCATATTCGAAAAAAGGATTCACAGCATTATTTGGACCAACGGCTTTGACATTCAGCCCGTATGACTGTGCTGTTCGAATGGTAAGGGCTACATCATAAGCGAGATTCGTCAGCAAAAGGCTTTGATCGAACTTGCCATATTTAGCCAGAAGATACGTCGTCATGGCAGCAAAAATGGCGATTGTTATCACTAATTCTATAAGCGTAAACCCTTTGATCAGTTGTAAAAGCTTCTTATTCATTCTTATAGTGGAAATTCAATGACCCTGATACCGAAAAAAAGAACTAAGTACATTCCAAGAATCAGATATGGGCCGAAAGGAATCTCGTAGCGTGCCTTAAACTTTCTCATGACAATATACATCCAGGCAAGACTGACGATGGCGCCTATCCAGAAAGCTAGGACGACAGCCGATATGCCAGCCTCAAGGCCTAGCACCCAGCCGATTCCAAGCATGAGTTTCGCATCGCCCAAACCCATCCAAGTACCCTTTGACAGAAGCCACATCAAAGCGAACGGCGCAGCAAGAATCGGGCCAGCGAGGACATCCATGAATGACGGCAGAATGAACGTCAGCTCAGGAGAAACAAAAAGTTTTGCGAGGGCGATGACGGCAAATGAATATGACAAAGCATCAGGAATTATCTTGTGCTTCATATCATAGATGGTGATAATGAGCAGAATGCAGGTGACAATCAGATAAAAAACCGTGGTGATGCCGCTGGCTATTGTCAGCGGAGGAAACATGTAGAAAATCATGAGGAAGCAGAGACCTGCCAGCGCCTCAACGAAAGGATATTGCCATGAAATCTTGCTTTTGCAGCTCTTGCAGGACCCTTTTTGGAAAATGAAGCTGAGCAGAGGAATAAGCTCATGCCAGCTAAGGCTGTTCCCGCATGAGAAGCATTTCGATCTCCCCTTCAGCGTCATGCCGGTATTGTAGCGCAGAGCGACAACATTCAAGAAGCTTCCGATGATGGTACCGAGCACGAACGAAAAGATTAGAAAAAAGCTTGGCATTTTTAATTTGGCTTCACGCAATAGTAATAGCCGGAGGAATCATCGGCACATGAAATGGTAAAAGTAGTCACATCAATGTCATCAGACAAGGCAGAATTCAAAGTTTCAAATTTTGCCCTAAGGACATAGTCGGTAGCGACTCCTGGAGAAACGTTTGAATAATATCTATATATGTAATTGCCTGTATTTATCGGATCCTTGGGAATCACGGAGATGTAATTACTTATAGGAATATTGAGCTCGCCCAAATCGCCGTTGCAATTCGTACTTTTGCTATTCTCATTGAACATTCCTCGAACTGGTGGATAATCATTGCACCTATCAAAATAAAGCGAAAGCGCCAGCTGCAGCTGCGCTATGTCCGAGATTCTTTTTGCATCGCGTGATTTTGCCTTTGACGAGGTGAAATTCGACGTGACTATGGCTGTTAAGATAGCAATGATCGCAATGACGACTATGAGCTCTATAAGGGTAAATCCTCTTTGTAAAAGTGTTTTTTTCATTTGTTACAATTATAGCAAAATCATTACATAAGGGCGAGGAAGCATATCCACTTCTCTTTATAAAACTTGAAGTCCCAGGTCGCTGACTGCGTCCTGGGACAATGGGGTTTTGAAAACTGGTAAACTTTGGGGGTTAAATAAAAACAATCTTGTCAGCAACTTAAGCTGGGCTGACGGCTGTCGTTTGAACTCCAGCAGCAAAAGAAACAAATGCGGCTGTGCTTTTCCCCGGCATCGCCCGAAGGAATTGCTCCAATTCATCACGTGTGCCGAATGCAGTTCTGCCGGACTTCATGATAAAACGGTGTTCTTCATCAGTTAAATGACAACGCTGGTTGTCTTTAGTCCTAAGAAATAATCTTGAGGCCATGAGCTTATTATGTGGATTACAACTTGTTGTTTATTTTGTTCGATGAAACGAGCGGAGCGTTTTGACAATAACGCACCTTCATCTGGAAAAGTATTATACTACTTTTTAGAAAATAATCAATGTTTGGCTAGGGCCTAGTGCTGGTTGAATATTCAAGCGCAGAAACAGTGTAAACATTCGCAGCGCTCCAAAGCATCCAGCTTGTAAGCCCGACATCGTAAGTCGCCTGCACCTGCGCCCGCACCATTTCAGGACTGTAAGAAACTCCTCCGATGCTGAAATCCTGCAGCCATGGTCGGAGCTTCAGCGGAGTCGTGCTTGCCGCCTCGGCGCGTCGTACCCCGGACTGCATAGCATAATGTATGACCTCATACGGCCTTGCAGCCGGAATGGGAATGCCTATGAAATTCTTCGGGTAATGAGAGGGGTATACCATCGGAGAAACATAATCAAAGTGAGCAAAGGCGTTTTCAAGAATCTGTCCAATGCCGAGGTCGTCAGTATTCGATGTCGTCATGCCGAAAAGATCAGCGGAAATCGGGATACCTTTCGGGTGGAATTTCGCATCGACGAAAGCGAAGAACTCCTTAAGAACGACAGATTTCAACTTATCTTGACTGAATGGATATGAGATATCCATCATATTGCCATCAGATGGAAAACGTATGTAATCGAAATTCAATTCATCGAATCCGACAGAGTAGGATTCCTCGCCGATAAGCGCAAGGTAATCCCATACTGGCCTTGCGCCAACGTCAAGCCAGCTAACTCCTTTGTAATCCTTCCAAACTGCTCCGGCCTTGTTTTTGACTGCATATTGAGGCTCCTTGTGGACAAGATACGAGTCCTGAAACGCAGATATCCTCCCAATGACGTAAATGCCCTTGTCATGAAGTTCTCCGACGAATTCTTTCACGTCCGAAATCCTGTTTTCGCCTGAACCAACGCTTTTTAATGCAGGGTTTTCGCTCAAGAAGCTGACCCGGCCAGTGTAATCCTTTACGTCAATGACAATCGCATTGAGCTCGGTCTCATCGATAATCTTCACGAGATTGTCGCGCAATTTCTTGTTCCCAGCCACCCAACTAGACATGTAAAGCGCCTTTACTATCTCAGGCGTCTTTATATGCGTCACTGCAAAAGGCGGCGGAAGCATTATCCTCGTCGCCGCTCGCCCTTCAGCCTTATAAGACTCATAATGGAAAGGAAAAAAGAATGCCGCCACAAGCAGTGCGCAGACAAGAACTATGCCTAGTATGTATGCGAAAATCCTCATCTATGCAGGTGATGAATCGTTGTTATTTTCTACGAAGGAAGAGCTGAGTGCCGAAGAATTCTGTCTCTTTTCATGCGGGAGATTATAAGCAATGATTATGATGATCAGTCCGGAAACCATGGCAATGATCTTATGCCAAAAAGACGGCACTCCGAGGAAAAGGAATACCATCATCCACACTCCGAACAAACACAGCCATTGTCTCTTTGACATGAAGCAATTATACACCGATATGCTAGAATAACGCCAGGAAAGGAGGTGAGGAAAATGAATTTCCCCCTTAATCGCAGAGACTTGGAAGAGTTCATCGGCAAGAAATCGGTCGTCGAATACAGAATCAAGCATGAAAAATTCATCGGGGTTGCCCAATCGGTCATCATCGAGGCAGGCAGCGAGATTCCAGCATTCATTGTTGATTATGAATGGGTGGTCAGAGCAAGGTCTAAGCCTCGAATACTAGGGGCGACAGACATAGTAAGCGACGGGACATTCGAAAAAAGGTCTGTCCGCTTCGCTCTCCCGAGACTTGTCAGCAATAAGGACGGAATACTCCTCATGAAATGCATGGGCGATATAGTCGTCACGATGACAGCCAATACAGAGGAACTGCTGAACACCATGCGTCTGAAAGAACAGTGATCACCCGGCAACTCCAGCGGGTGATTCCTTTTCCTCAAAATTTATTCCGAGACGATGACCACAAACTCCCCTTTTTGCTTCTCTGGCGTATCAGTAAGTATTTTAAGTATTTCTTCAGCCGAGCCCTGCAAGACTTCCTCATAAATTTTCGTTATTTCGCGAACAAGCGTTATTTTTTTATCTATTTTCAAAAGAGACTCGAGAGTTTTTAAAATACGGTGGGTAGATTCATAAAAGACGATTGTGCGTTCTGATTCCGCAATTTCCTTGAATAGTGTTTCCCGCCCTTTCTTGTGCGGCATGAAGCCAAGGAAGATAAATTCGTGCGTCGGCACTCCAGCGATAGAGAGCGCTGAAGTCAGGGCTGATGCGCCTGGAATCGCGACGATCTGCAGATCAGGATAGGCTTCCCGCAGTTTGGAAACAAGAAGCGAGCCTGGGTCAGAAATGCCTGGCGTGCCGGCATCTGTCACAAGCGCGATGTTCTTTCCTTCTCCCGCTTTTTCTATTATAAGGTCGACTTTAGCCTCGCCGCTCTGGGCATGATAACTCATCATGGGAGTGGAAATCCCATGGCGCTCGAAAAGCCTCTTGGTCACGCGAGTATCTTCACAAAGAACGATATCGGCTTCTTTAAGGACGCGAAGGGCCCTCAAGGTGATGTCCTCAAGGTTCCCGATGGGCGTAGCGATGACATAAAAAGTAGACATAAAGGTATAATATACTACACTATCAATATGACAAGCTATATAAGCAATCGACCTATAATCTACATAGCGCGTGAGATCGAAAGAGCTTTAGGCAAAGAGCCATTCGGCAGCTATTTCATCATCACGAACGCCACTACATACGCCCTTGAAATGCAGGAAAAGTACCCTGACAATGTTTGGCTGATCAATTCTCCTCAAATACTCGATACTCTTGAAATACTCATGCTTCCAGATGTTCAGGAAAAAATCACCAAGCACAATGCCCAGCTCCTTGTTTTCAAAAATACCATCCAGATAGAGCGTCTCTGTGCAGAAAAAAATTGGACGATCTTGAATCCGAGCGCTGAGCTTGCAGAAAAAATTGAAAACAAAATAACCCAGGTCGAGTGGCTTGGTGAACTTTCTTCGCTTCTTCCCCCACACTCAATCCAACCAGCAAAAAATATATCTTGGCCTGGAAAACCCTTCGTCCTGCAGTGGTCCCACGGTCATACCGGAGACGGCACCATTCTCATGCAGAATGAAAAGGACTTGGAGCTCATAAAGCAAAAATTTCCGGAACGGGAATGCCGGGTTACCGATTTCATAAAGGGACCGATGTTCACCGCAAATATCGTCGTGACAAACACCGTAATACTTCTCGGGAATATAAGCTACCAGATCACTGGCATCCTCCCTTTTACCGACAATCCTTTCACGACAATCGGCAATGATTGGAGCGTTACCCATACTCTATTGAGTGATGCGCGTATAAAAGATTTCGAGACAATTGCACAAAAAATCGGCGTGAAGATGCAGAAGGACGGATGGAAAGGTCTTTTCGGCGTCGATGTTATTTATGATGAGGAACGCGATATGCTGCATCTTATAGAAATCAATGCCCGTCAACCCGCTTCGACAACTTTAGAGTCCCAGTTCCAATCTGAATTACTCTCCCGTGGCGTACATGGATTGACGACATTCGAGGCGCACATTCACGCATTGACGGGGATTCCTGTAAACTCAGCCCTCATACCGATAAACGACGGCGCTCAAATCGTTCAGCGATTAACTCAGGCAATTCTTTTAAAAAATGAGAAAAATAACGAAGATCTTTTCAACATCCAAGGTCTCATCAAGGCAGGGTACAAAGTTATTTCATATAAAAATACAAAACCAAACACTGATCTTCTAAGGATCCAGTCCGCTCGAGGCATCGTAGAAACGCATACCAAATTCAACGCAAGGGGAAAGGAAATTATAGGTCTAGTTTCCTCACCTCAGTCTTAGATTTCTTTGCTCGTGAAAAAGTATAGTTATCTTCTCCTGTCTTTTCATTTTCAATCCACCTTTGTTCGATTATTGATTTATTTGGATCGATAATATCAATCTTTCCTTCATGTATCCCGTGTCCGTATTCGCCGTCAGTCGGCCAGGCTATCGCATGTACATAATGAACAGTCGTCGGCGAAAAATTCTGATACTCAACTTGATGAATCACAAGGATATGATTTCTCTCTCCGCCTTCCGGGCCGCCAAGCATGGTGATAATATCTCCTGGCTCTATTTCCTTAAAAGAAGAAACTGTCCTACTGTTCTTTTCGTGTGCAAACGTCTCGACGCCAGTATTTTCTATCGGGCGCATCTTTGATTTTATTTTTCCAAGAATTCCCCTGCTCAAGGGAAATGAGAGGTGCTTATCGAGCGTGCCTTTTCCTTTGCTCAAGCTTTCTTCGTTCAAAATATAATATGCAAAACCAGAGCAATCGATGCCAAGATTGGCGTTCGTGAGGAATTTCTTGAGCATCTCTGAATCTAGAAGACTCACATCAATCCGCTCTTGGAACGCACGCTGGGTTATTTCCTCAAAAATCTCTTTCGGACTGCCTTTCCCTGCCTCAACACGCAAAGCTGCCCGCCTCGCTGTAACGCGATTATTAAAATATGGCACTGAACAAGCCGCATTGCCGACGCGGAAGTTTCTATACTGCTCGATAACGTCTCGAGCACCCTGCGAAATGACTTTCGTATTCATCATAATAGATTAACATATAAGCCCTTTTATGCTAATCTAAGGCCTATGATAAGCATACTCGAAGGTACGGCTGATCTGGCCTTTATACTCGGTTTTGCCCTTTTGGCATGCGTAATCGCCTTCGCTTGGTCGCCTTTTCTCATAAACCTCCTCTATCGATTTCAGGTCTTCAAAGGCCAAAAAGCCGAACTTGTAAATATCGAATCGCAGAAAGGCAAGGATAGGACGCCGGTCATGGGCGGTCTTTTGATTATCATTACTGTCGCCGTCATCACTTATTTCTTCAATTGGTCGAGAAGCTATACATGGGTGCCGATCGGGGTGATGCTTCTTTCTGCAGCCCTCGGAGCCGTTGACGATCTTCTAAATATTTTCGGTGCAGAACGACGATCGCGAAAACTTTCACAGATATTCACATTGATCAGAGTCCATCGCGATATCAAAATGCGCATCTGGTACATCATTACCTTGCCGTGGTCGATGTTCAAGCGCACATCAGTGTGGATCGGCTCACGAACGAGCAAAGGCATACACGTCCACGAAAAACTTCTCCTACAGTTCGCTGCTGGATCGATAACGGCGTGGTGGATCTATGACAAGCTCGGCTCGGCATGGCACTACATCTATTTCCCTTTCGATTTCGATATTTATGTCGGCTGGATCATCATTCCGATCATCATCCTTATCGTAATGTTTACAGCGAATGCGGTGAACATCGCTGATGGCATGGACGGATTGGCCGGAGGAATGCTCATTTTTTCATTCAGCGCACTAACGCTTCTAAGTTGGACCAACGGCTTTGGAGAAATCGCAATTCTCAACGCCACCATGGTCGGCGCGCTTGTCGCCTACACCTATTTCAATATCAAGCCTGCTCGCTTTATGATGGGCGATGTCGGCTCCCTTGGAATCGGCGCTCTGTTTGCTGTGAACACGATAGCAATCGGTGAGATTGGGACCATCCTCATGCTAGGATTCGTCTTCTACATAGAGGCTTTCAGCGTCGTGATACAGGTCGCCGGTAAATACATTCTCGGAAGACGAATCTTCAAGATGGCGCCGGTTCATCATCACTTCGAGCTTCTGGGCTGGAGCGAAGAAAAGACCATCATGCGTTTTTGGATCATACATTTCATCTTCGTTGCCTTCGGAGTCTGGCTTGCGCTCCACTAATTTATGGAATACCTGCATTGGAAAGAAGAAACAATCACTGATTTTTCTCCAGAAGCTATTTCAAAGAAATATGCTGATGGCTTCGTCTTTACCCGCATTGGCAGGGGCGTGATGCATCAGACGAGAAGCGTACGTATTGACCTAAAAAAATTCGAGCCCTCAAGCGAGAACCGGCGCATCCTGCGAAAAGGCGAAGAAATCGCTCTTGTAAAGAATCCGATTCCTTTTTCAAAATATTCTTGGAAAATCGGAAAACTGGCAAAGGATTTTTATGAAGAAAAAGCAGGCGGCGCATTTTCTGCAAATAAAATAAAAGAACTCATCGAGGTCGGTGAAAATTTCAATTCCCTATTTTCTTTTTCAGGCCTTGGGTATGCAATCTGCTATTCAAATGAAAAAGTCCTGCATTACTCATATCCTTTTTATGATTTAGAAAAAGCTCCGAAAGACATGGGACTCATCATGATGACGAAAGCTATTGCGGACGCGCAGATTGCTGGACTTGAATATATCTATCTCGGTTCCCTCCAGCGAGCCAATGATACTTATAAGCTGCAATTCTCTGGGATTGAATGGTTTAATGGAAAGGAGTGGCAGACAGATGTTGAAAAGGTTAAGATGATTCTCAATGACAAATAAGCCCCAGCACATCCATATCGTCGGCATCTGCGGCGTGGCAACCAGCGCCCTTGCCATCGCCTTCCAGAAGAAAGGCTGGAAAGTGAACGGCTCCGACAAGGGTTTCTTCCCTCCTGTCTCGACTGAACTTGAGAAGCACAAAATCTCTTTTTACGCAGGCTGGCATCCGGAAAATATCGATAGGCCTGACATCATCATGATGGGAGGCGTCGGGACAAGTCCTTCTAATCCAGAAATCATGTACGCGAAAGAAAAAAACATCCCCGTCTTCGCATACGCAGAAATCCTCGAGAAATATTTCATAAAGAAAAATTCCATCGTCACCGCAGGAACATGGGGCAAAACAACTTCATCTTCCCTTCTTTCTTTCATTTTGATAAAAGCCGGGATGGATCCGAGCTATTTCACTGGGGGGCTTTCTCTTTCACACGACACTGGCGCACTGAGCGATTCTGATTGGAGTGTCGTCGAGGGAGATGAGTACCAAGTCTCAATTTCCGACAAGCGGCCGAAATTCGTATACTACTCACCCACGCATTTGCTCCTTACTTCCGTCTCTTGGGATCATGCTGATCTCTATCCAACCGAAGCAGACTATTTCAAAGTCTTCGATGATCTTGTTGCAAAAACAAAAATTATTGTCGCATGCAATGACGATGAAGGGGTTAAAAAAGTCCTCAAAAACAAAAAAGCGGTAGCCTACGGAAAAACCGCTTCAGCCGACTATTTTTATCACGACGTTCAGCACACAAAAAACGGACTCTCTTTTGTTGTTACTAATAAAGGAACCGATTATAAAGTTTCATCTCCGATGCTCGGCAGGTTCAATGCGGAAAATATTGCCGGGGCTTTCGCGATGGCCTGCGAGATAGGAATCGGTCCGAATGTCGCCATTTCTGCGATCCAAGATTTCAAAGGAATCAAAAGAAGATTTGAAAGAAGATTCGAGGGTTATGTCACCCTCCTAGATTGTCATGCCCCCACCCCAGAGAAGGCAGCTTCAGTCCTCGAAAGCATTCGAGAAGTTTATGATAAAAAGATCGTCGCTATTTATGAGCCGAATATCGGCGGACGACAAAGAAGTTCAGCACGCATGTACGACGGTTCTTTCAAAAATACCGATGTCGTAATCGTCCCCAGACTGACCAAACTTAAAGTAACTGACGACGCAGAAAAGCCAATGGAAGGCGACGAGCTTGCTTCCACAATTGCAAAAACCCAAGTAAATACAAAATATATCGAAGACGATAGTCAGCTTGTGAAAACTGCTGTCTCGGAAGCGCAAAATGAAGGCGATGTCATCGTCTTCCTCGGCTCTCATGGATTCAGAGGAATGATAGAGGAAACTATAAAAAGCCTCAGCTGATTACTTTCCTTCGTCGACAATCTCCGTAACTACTTCCTCTCCTTCTATCTTCTTTACGAGAAGCGTGATTCCGCAGTGGTTGCACTCTATGATCATTCCCTCCCGGACTGACGGGTAGCGCGAAAGATCGATCTCGTTCTTGCATTCTGGGCAAATTGATTTCATGGCGTTTATTGATTGAAAATAAGACATCTTCTAATACTACTAAAAACATTGTACTATATCAACATGATAACTCGCCACGAAGCTTATCCCGAACTTGCCAGGGCATTGGAAATGAAGAATCTCTTCTTCAAACGGGAAGATCTGCACCCTTATGGCTCTCATAAGGGGCGCTCTATTCCTGTCATGATCGATACTTACATATCGCAAGGCATCAGCAGCTTCGCAATCTCGTCTTCAGGTAATGCCGCCCTTGCCGCAGCCTTCTATGTGGAAAAATTGAACCAGGATCGCCAGGCACCTGAAGAAAAAATCAGACTAGACATTCTAGTAGGTCAGCACATCTCCACAAAAAAACTCCGCAAGCTTGAGCAATTCAAGAACCAGTATATAAATATCACGATGCATGACAGGCCATTGCAGACTCTTTTCACGAAGACGAAGGACCCGATGGTGAAAGGACTGAGGCAATCGACAGATGATACGGCTCTTATGGGGTATTCCGCGCTTGCCGAAGAGCTTTTGGAGATCCCGAACCTTCAAGCCGTATTCATCGGCACATCTTCAGGAACCACCGCGCAGGCTCTTGCTGAATATTTCGAATCAAAAAAGAAAAAAATTGAAGTGCACATAGTCCAGACTTCATCATGCCATCCTATCGCCGATGCCTTCGTCGATGACCAGCTTCTCGATGAGCAGTCAGTCGCAGATGCCATCGTCGACCAAGCTGCCATAAGAAAGGATGTCATCGTGAAGCTACTTGAAAAAAGCGGCGGTAGTGGCTGGGTAGTATCGAACGAGCAGATTAACGCTGCCCAAGTGATTACAAAAAAACATGCCCAGATGGATATTTCAACGAACAGCGCGCTTTCAGTTGCCGGACTCATGCAGGGCGTCTATACTGGCAAGGCATGGGTCGGCTCTGTGGCCTGCATTATCTGTGGGGATTAAGTTTGACTAAAGGCCCCTCACCGCTTTTACGAATCTTTCTCCTCTCTCTTTTCTCGAAATATCGACTCCGACAGCATCAAAGCTGGGGCTGAAGAGGACCTTATCGCCTTTTTTTGCATGATCAAGAGCCTCCCTGACTGCCTCTTCAAGTGAAAGAACTTGAATGAAGCTGATTTCTGAAAGTTCTTCCAGTTTCGCTCGAAAACCAAGCGTGCCACTGCCAGGAAGCAGGATTATGACTGAAACGTATTGAGGAATATTTTTTATGAGCTCGCCGTAATCATGGCCTGTGTACGCGCCGCCGAGAATGAGGACGATATTTTTACCCGAAGAAAGCGATGCTAGAGCCGAAATCGTGGCTTGCGGAACGATCGAACTCGCATCGTTGTAGAATTCGATTCCAGAGACCCTTTTGACCAATTCCATGCGTCCCTTGAGGCCTATAAAGGCCTGCAAGACCTCCTTCGCTATCTCTGGTGGCACCTTGAACAATTCGCTTGTCTGGAGAGCTAGGGCGCCATTTTCACGGTCATAGACAGCCTTGGTCTTTATGTTCCATTCTGCCGGAATAGAGCTGCTTCGAGTACGCAGAATCTTGGCCTTTGATGCAAGATTCTTCTGTGATTTTATGGCATCTACGACAGAATCCGGAGCGACTATGAAGTTATTATAGGTCTGAAATTCGAGTATATCGAATGGAATGCACGATGTCATGACCGCGACATGCGGACTGATATGGATATCGTAGTAATGCTGAATCAAGTTATCAGGAATCCTGGCAAGCACCACGTCGCCTTTCTTGATTTTCTTCAGATGGGTCAGTGCGCCGTTCGTTGATTCCGGATCAATGAAGAAAAGTCCTTGATCTTCATAATCAGCAAAAGCTTTCTTGAGTATGTGGTAGATAAGGTGGGCGACAGTGCTTTTGCCATAAAGGCCCATGACGCCGATCAGGGTGACGGACGGAGCAAGTTTGAAAAAAAGAGTATCAGGGTATTCGACCTGAATCTCGGCTTGGACAGCCTTTCTAAGAAAAAGGGATTTCTTCGAAAGCTCGGGGGAAATGACTATAAGTTCCGCATCAATGAGCTCATCTGCCGGGACTTTCCCAAATACATGCCTCTCGAGTCCCACCTCTTTGAGCTCTGGCAAGAAGCCTTTGAGCTTCTTGTCGCTCCTCATATCATAAAGAGCGACGCGAGCCTTGTTGCGAAGAAGGAATTTTATGTCAGCGATCATTTCCCCATGAGGGCCAAGTCCGATGACGGCAATCCTTTTGTTCCTGAAAAAATCCTTGTAATTCACTCAAGCATTATAGCAAATTAGCGTCTTTAGTCGCGTTCTTCATATGAGCTGCGGCGCCTTCTATCAATCCCTTGACTTTTATGAGTTCCTGCAGAAGTGCCTGGAGCTTCATTGTTTCCTCGTCTGAAGCATGATCAAGCGCTGCAAACGCAGAGAGTTTCCTTAGAAAAAGGTTGTAAACGTCGTTGAAATACTTTTCAAGGACATCGACTGAACTTCCAGACAGCTCTCCCCCGTCACGAATAGTGTACATTTCAGAGGGCCTATTCAAGCCTTCGAAATAAAGATGGTCATCGGAAAGGACTCCTATAACCGATGGTGATATTTTTGAGTATGTATTCATATGTCTTTGTCTTATTTAATAATGTGCACCGATGCTTGCGTATGAATTCTGCGTAATGATCACGTGGTCCAATATGCTTATGCCGAGGACCTTCCCTGCCTGTATGAGCTGCTGCGTGATTTCAATATCCTGTGCGCTCGGCGTGGCTACATTCGAAGGATGATTGTGAGCAAGCACGATCGCCACGGCATTGAACTCTATAGCTGGACGAAAAACCTCTCTTGGGTGTATTACGCTTGTATTTATCGTCCCAATAGAAATGACCTCGTCATGGATTATCCGGTTGTGGCTATTCAGATAAAGGCCTCGAAGATGCTCCTTGGAAAGGCTGCGCATATCTTGAAGATATTCGTAAGCGTCTTTTGCGGTCCTTATCACTGTAAATCCTGAATCATTCTTCTCATAAAATCTCCTGCCAATCTCTCCGCAAGCTATGATTTGGCAAGCCTTGGTCACTGGAATATTTAATTCTGCAGAAAGCTTCGAGGGATCTTTTTCTGCAATGATGCTTTTCTCGCCGTATTCGCGGATGATCCGAGAAGACATCTCGAGCACACCCTCGATCTTTGTCCCTGTATTGAGAATGACCGCCATCAATTCCTGCAACGAAAGGGTCTCAGGACCTTGCTTCAGCAATTTTTCCCTCGGCTGATCCTCTAATGGCATATCGTGAATCTTCAGGACATATTCCCGATTTCCTGAATCAAGAAAAAGGTTCGTGTCCATAAGGCTATAAATTTTCTTTGAAGTTTTTATTTTAGTTATCATAAATGAATTATACATGTAAACAAAATATGCCCACAAGGGCATATTCGATTAAAAATTCATTAAAACTTTAGACTTCTGTGGATAACCACTAAATAGTCTCTATAAGCATCATATTAGTCTCTCTTATCTTCCCGAACGGCATGCCTCCGACAATGACGACCTTATTCCCTTTTGCTGCAAGCTTGTGTTTGAGAGCTGTCTTCTTTACGGTATCCATCACCTGCTCTGCAGTGGTGAACTTCGGCACGATAATAGCATAACAGCCGAACGTAAGCGCAAGCTTTTGCGCAGTGCTTTGATTCGAAGTAAGAGCAACCACGTACTCAGCAGGCCTATATCTAGCAAGCATCCGCGCTGTCCGTCCTGATTCGGTCAAAGCAACGATGAATCGAGCCTCGACTTCATGCGAAGCCAGAACCGCTGACTGCGAGGTCACATCGGTTACGCCGTGCGAATCCTCATATTCGGCAATCGTATCGGTAGTATAGACATCCCTTTCGACCCGAAGCGCAATCCTTGTCATCATTTCAACCGCCTCTACTGGAAAATCTCCGAGTGTCGTCTCCTCTGAAAGCATTATCGCATCCGTGCCGTCTATGATTGCATTAGCGACATCTGATACTTCAGCTCGAGTCGGGACCGGGCTCTTGATCATTGATTCAAGCATCTGTGTCGCAGTTATGACTGGCTTGCCAAGCGCGTTGCACTTGCTGATAAGCATCTTCTGAACAAGCGGGACCTCTTCTGCCGGTATTTCGATGGCAAGATCTCCTCTGGCAACCATAATGCCATCAGATAGATTTATGATCTCATCGATGTTTTCGAGCGCTTCCGGAGTCTCAATCTTAGCAATGATTCCCGCTTTTGATTTCGCGCCTCTAAGAATATCCCTAAGTTCAGAGATATCTGAAGGCCTCCGGACGAAAGAAAGCGCAATGAAATCGACTTTGTTCTTGAGTCCGAATTCGAGATCTTTCCGATCCTTATCTGTAATCGAACTCATAGTAAGGTATGCTCCAGGGAGATTCACACCTCGCCTGCTCTTGATTTCCCCTCCGACAATGACTTTCGTAATGACCTCGCTTCCTTTTATATCAGTTATCTGGAGCTTTTTCTTGCCATCATGAAGAAGGATATAGCCCCCGATTTTAACCTCTTTCGGAAGAAGCGGGTAGTTGACGTGAACTTTCTTATCATCGCCGACAATCTCTTCGGTCGTAAGAGTAAATGTCTGCCCTTCCTTAAGGACGACAAGGCCGTTTGCAAAATCACCTATGCGGATTTTAGGACCGCCAAGGTCCTGAAGCACAGCAACTGTCGCTCCAGTCTTTTCAATCGCTTTCTTGAGATTTCCGAGACGAGCCTGGTGTTCTATAAAATCTCCATGGGAGAAGTTGAGCCGCACGACATTCATGCCCGCACTGACAAGCGCTGTGAGCTTTTCAAGTGATTCAGTAGCCGGTCCGATAGTGCACACGATCTTTGTTTTCTTGCCGTTGTTCATTGTAAGTAAGCTTGAATTATTTTAATTAATAGGAAACACCATGTTACTACACCTCGTGAAGCAATGCAAAACGAGCCTTGCTAGTCGCGCTTTAATACGCGATTGGAGTTATGGGCTTTGGATACTTCTCTGGATCAATGGTTCTTGCAAAGCATGTTCGGCCAGCTTCATGCTTCCAGTTGTTATCCAATCCTCCTGGCATTGATGGGTAAGCCATGTCGATCGAAGAAGAGAAGCCTCCCCGACCATATCCATATTCGCCCCTGCCTTGAGTGTCTTCGTATGCGAGTGCGAATGTCGAGCAGAGTTCGAATGAAAATGCCCCTTTTGCAGAATATTCATAATCTGCCTTTGTTTCTGGGTCGGTCGGGATTGTCGTCCCATAAAGCGGATCGTTGAGATCGGCCAATGTCGCCGGCAGCTTTCCCTTCTGCTGCCAGTAATTCACAACCTGCCACTGAATGTTCTGCAGATCATTTGTCCTCTGATTGTCGAAACGAATGTTGCGCTGCTTCGTCGGAGAACCCACGGCGATGAATCCTGTGATAACCGCCGCAATGACGAGAACGACACCGAACCAGCCATTGACTGTCCTAGCTAGCTTTGAAAGCTTGAAGTTCGTATGGAGACTGAAAAAATAGTATTTGCCGATTGATCCACCGACAAGAAGAATCGCGATCACTTTCCAGACGAATCGCGATGAGATTTCGCCGTTCAAGTATATATTTATAAGTGCAATCAGATCCCCGCCAATGAGCGCAATCATAAGAAAAATAGTAAGGTAAATCCTCCACTTCCGTATCCAAAGGTCAGCCTTCTCAGGAACCTTCGCGATATCGCGCCTTATGAGGTATTCGAGTCCGTAAAGCACTGGGACGAGAATAATAAGCATCGAGATAGGCCACGCTACTGAATTCGCATAGAAATAGCCTGCAAGGGTATCAGGGAAAAAATAATTGATAATGCTGAATAACAAGTTGATAAGCGCGACAGTCGCCATGTAAAGCACGACAGTAGCTCCTAAATGAAGGAAAAAATCCTTCGGTGTTGTTTTTATTGTCGGGTTCATATGCACCTATTTTAGCATAAAACCCTGAAATGTTGTGCGCGTACTAAGATTCGAACTTAGGACCCCACCAGTATCAGTGGTGTGCTCTACCAACTGAGCTATACGCGCATTTTGATACTTTATAAGCCTTGAAAATATAGCAGAAACGGCTTGAAAGCGCAATAAATGCAAGATAATAGGCGCCGTTGCAAAACAAATTGCAATGGCGCCTTTGTCAAACCAGCGAAGGGCAATCAGCTGCCGACAAACACAAGCGACTGCATGGAGACGATGGATGCGCTGGGGGGCCGAAAGGAACCGCATGACCCACGCCGACTGGCATCAATCTGCCGCAATCCTATTGCCTGGGCTTGTTCGGGATTAGCGGCAACTGCTGCCTTCAAGCCAAGAAACGGGCTGAGGCGGGTTCTCTGCACGGACGGTATTTTGGGTGTGTTCATCATTTTTTTGGGGGTTTCAACTTTCAGTGTTTGGTGTGAATCCACCCTTCTTTTGTTTGGGGAAAACATTTGAAGAGCGAGGCGACTTACACCCTATCATGCAGGTGACTTTTTGTCAAGTATGTGTTGTGGATAAGCTGGGGATAACATGTGATTTAAAATTTTTAGACAAACAAAAAGCCGTGAGAGGGGTAGAACCTCGCACGGCTGCCGCTTAAAAACTCGTGGCTTTTACTTCCAGAAAAGAACCAGCACAAGGGCTGAGATTGCAAGAATTGCGATTGGACGCATCCATCCGGAGAACAGCCAATTGAACCCGTTTGCAAACGCATTCCAGACCTCCTGCCAAGGCCCGTTAATCCGAATAATGATGCCTTGATTGACACCATCTTCAGTGACATGAGAATGTTTTTCTCGAAGGGCCAGCGTACTGCACCGATGATGTAGGTGACATGATCGTAGTCTCATATTTTCAAGTTTTTGACCGAATTTGTGGTTATTTGTTTAAAAGCCATGCTCACTTGAGCCTGTACATATCCTACCACACTTGAATCCAAAAGTCAATAGCAGAACACGTCTTTAACAAAGGGTCAAGAAACAGACATATCACCCACTACCATGGTATAACCGAGTCCTTTTCATGACACTCAACCTCACTAAAAGGTCTTTTTTCTTTAAACTGCACGGCGTGACATGTTTCATGTATTATAACTTTTGCTGCAGCTTTCCAGTTTCCATACGGTGTACTAATGTCTATTACACCACTATTAGAATTGTACTCAGAATAGCAGCCTCCACCGAATCCTCCGCATGAGATATTTGGGTCAATTGAAGATACGACACTACAAAATTTGACATATTCATTATGGTAGTCACTTCTTAAATATCTAATCCCTTTTTTGATTGTCGTGTTACTAAACTCTATCAATGCTGGACGAATAGTAACAAAGCATTTATTTGCAATATCAACATACAAGAAAAAATGGAAAAATAGTGAGATAAGTAGCAGTAAAATAATGCAATACTTGAAAAATCTTTTTACTATTCTTTTATCTGTATCACCAAAAATCTTCCTGTAATAATAATTGATTTTAATATTTTTACTAATCGAGACGTTATCAAGTTCTTTTTGTCTTTGTTCCTGTTCTTTAATTTCAGAATAACCGCAGGTTAAACACACATTAGAGCCTTCAAATATTTTAGCGCCACATCTTTTACAGTCCATCTAGACATTATAACGCAAGAAAAGAAAAAACCGCCCTTTCGGACGGCTCTTTCTTATTACTGTTCTTTATTTTGTCCCGTTCATCCGATCAGTTGCGCTTAAGCTGCAACCGATCTATGCCCTTTCTCTCGCGGGCTGAGTGTCCGAATTAAAGTACAGGACAATCCTTTTGTTTATCTATTCGATAAAAATCGACACGGTAAGATGATGATCTAAAAGATCAAAATCGTAGATTCAATTTGAAATAATCCACGAGCAGCTTCCGCTACCCGTGCCTTGTTACGACTTACTCCCTGTCATTGAGCTTACCTTAGGCCACGATAAACGTAGACTTCGGGTATTCCCAACTCCCTTGAGTTGACGGGCGAATGGTTTCGAAAAACTTCGAATTTCCGTTCCCACGTAGCGAGCGGATTTCCCGCACTACGCGAGCTCAATGCATCTGTTGCTTCAACGAAAACAACGATCTTAAACCTTTTTCATTCAGATGTTCCCCTTTTTCAATCATTTCCATCATTGTGCAGAATAATTCAAAATCTTTTTTCTTTGAATTGAACTGTAATGAGTGTTTCTTAAAGAAGGGAATGATGATTTTTGACAAATCATCTCTATTATAGACTTCATATCGGTAACAATGCTGATGGTTTGGTCTCGTATCCTTTTGAAAGTAAATACTTCCGCATTTAAAGAATATTTTGAGCCTTTCCAGAATTTCCTTATCCTTCTCAATAAGCTTAATGTAGAATTTTGGTTCCACAGTAACCCTCCTTTTTGAAGAATTGGGCAATTCCGGATCACGAATATATATCGTGAAGCTCCCTTCACCATCGACAAGACCGACTATGTAATCAGACTTAAGATTTTGCATATGAGTGAGTCCTTCATCATCTGTTGAATTAGATGAGTTACTATGACTCAGCTGACTTCTGACGCTGCGTAAGTTTAATTATACCTATTTTTAAAATAGATAACAGCTCCAGATCTCCACAGGTTACGCATACTTCTGTTCCAAACATCCGAATAAGACTTTTAGCAGAACCTTCCCTACGCTCACCACCCTTTAGAATGCTTTCGTAGATCGATTCGTCTCTTTTTGATATCGGCTGCTTTTTGTTTCCGGATCCTCCACCAAAAACCTCGCGATTTTTGGCTATCCTTCAACTATAAAGATGGATTTTAACCATCTAGAAATATGCGCTGCTGCGCGCTTTTATTGTGAGTACAAGACTTGAGAACGTATTCACCGCAGCACTGCTGATCTGCGATTACTAGCAATTCCGGTTTCATGAGGTCGAGTTGCAGACCTCAATCCAAACTGGCGCCCACTTTATAATGATTTGCTTCCCCTTTCGGGTTTGCGCCATGTTGTATGGGCGATTGTATCACGTGTGTAGCCCAGGGTATAAGGGACATGCTGACCTGGCGTCATCCTCACCTTCCTCCCACGACACAGAGCACAATCGGCGAAAAATAAATTTCGGTATCCGATGTATGCGCTTTGTCGTGGGCAGTCTCGCCTGACAAATATAACAGACAACG
>ERZ1292625.1574-Hain-H41-01um-R1-1574-length-26116-cov-54_pt1 | contig 26116 bp, 20 predicted proteins | sample MGYA00564400_ERZ1292625 | MGnify/ENA primary metagenome ERZ1292625 (study PRJEB36523, sample SAMEA6512639) | groundwater metagenome | collected 2019-01-08 | study: AquaDiva: Metagenomics assemblies of 32 groundwater samples | reverse complement strand
AGAGCTGCTCAGTACGCTTGGGGGAACAAGAGAGCTGGCTCGAAGCGTGCGGGGGAGCACGGGAGGCTCTGTAGAGCAGGGGATTGTGGGGGGATTATGGCATCGAGCGGTACGTACTCTTGGTCTCCGTCGATTGCGGACCTGACCCTGAATGCCTTTGCGCGTCTGCAAATACGACGCCCTGAGCTGACGACGCAGCATCTCACAGACGCAGCCATGGAAGCCAATCTTCTTCAAGTTGATTTTAGCAACAAACAGCCCTTGCTGTGGAGATCAGAACTCTACACGCAAGCTTTGACGGCAAGCGATGGCAATTACGCTCTGCCCGCACGTATGATCGCAATCATCGCGGCTTATATCTCAACCGATAACGGCGACAGCACAACAACGGATCGCATTATCGGGCCGTTGTCGGCTTATGAATATGCCGCCATTTCTACAAAGAGCACCGAAGGTCCACCGACTTCTTTCTGGTATAATAGAATTATTACTCCAGAAATCAATTTATGGCCCATTCCTGACGACGCAGAAACGTATACGCTAAAACTCAGGATACTTTCGCAAATCCAAGACGCTACGCTCCCGAGCGGCGTTACTCCTGATGCGCCCTACAGGTTTATGGACGCCTTTACTGCCGCGCTCTCCCATCGGTTGGCACGCATTTACAAACCGGAACTCGAAGCGGCCAGAAAAATGGACGCCAAAGAGGCTTGGGACATTGCGGCTAACCAAGACACTGAAGCGGTTCCACTTTACATTGTGCCGAATCTCGGCTACCTTGGCGTCTGAGGAAATTATGGAGAATTCTCAGATGCCAGTTGTTTACGCGGCCATTAATTCCTGCAATGGTAAAGCTTATGTTGGCGTGACTTCGCGCACGCTAGAAACACGCAGGGCGGCTCACATAGCATCTTCTAAGGATACTAAAAATACTGGCTGCAGAGTTTTCAAGGCGGCTATTAAAAAATATGGTGTCGATGCCTTTGATTGGGTTGTCTTGCGAGAATGTGCATCCTTAGCCGATGCGCTCAAGGCTGAGATACATTTTATTTCCACCCTGAAGCCAGAATATAATATTTCGTCCGGTGGCGGTGCTGGTTGGGCTGGAATGATCAGAACTCCAGAATGGAGAGCCAAGATATCGGCGGCAAACAAAGGAAGAAAGAATTCACCAGAGACGATTGCTAAAATAAAGGCTGCACGTCCAAAAGACTTATTTATGAAACCAATTGTTTGTCTGGATGACGGCAATGTATTTCCATGCGTTAGGGATGCTGCTACTTTCTACGGCATTGGCAAAAGAGGCATAAGCGAAGCATTAAACGGACGCCAAATACGCTGTGGTGGAAAATATTTTGCTCTTCTTAAGAATGGCCAAGACACAGAAAGTCAAGAAGCCCTTCTTGCTATGTATAGAAAGAAGAGAAATAACTGGACAGAGACCCTTAAGGCGGGGTCGCTTCGCGGTCGTCCCGTAAAATGCATAAATGACGGTCGCATTTTCACAAGCGGCAAGAAGGCCGCCGACTTTTATAATATCAGCCAAATGCGTGTTTCGCAGATTTGCCGTGATGGAACTCAAACTACATCCGGCCTGAGATTCATGTTTGCGGATGCAGATGCGCCGCCAAAGAAACGCGATAAAACTTCAGAGGAAGTAGCTCGGGCAAGAATGCTTAGGGCTGACGCTCTGCGTCGTGCCAACAAGAAAGCCAGCAAGAAAGTCGCGTGTCTGTCTGATGGCTCTACATATGAAAGCATTACCGCCGCTGCTCGTCACTATGGGTTGCATATTGCCCAAGTTTCAGACGCCATCCACCGGCAAGGAAAAGCTGCTGGGCACATCTTTCGGTTTTCGGAGGACTAGATGGCAGTCTGGCGCCCGCATGGAAGAGCAGATGTAGACCCAGATAAACCGGCCTGTTGGAGCGTGTGCGATAATTGTGGGATGCTATATAATCTCGTTAAGCTGAGATGGCAGTATCAATATGCTGGAACTACACTTATAAACCAGGGATGGTTAGTTTGCGATACTTGTTATGATGTGCCATCGGCCTTCCTTAAGACTATCGTAATACCTCCAGACCCACCGCCAGTCTTCAATACTCGCCCCAATATTTACGTTGGGGAAGACCAAGTCCGCTTCACCATCGATGAAGAGCCGCGCGTAACTGAGGATGAGGAAGAATATCGCGTTCCCGATAATTCCGTAAACGACGCTGACTAATAAGAGATATAAATGCCGCTGAACGGAACGACTATTCTGGAGTTGGCCATTACGGCCTCCGTTTCAGACGCAGCAACAACTTGGTTTGAAACTGCCGTTCTTTCAGGAGGTACTTACGCTTCCAAGCGTATTTCTTTGGCAACAATTCAAGCCTCGGCAATTACAGGATATGTCCCAACTTCGCGATCCATCAATACAGGTGGCGGCTCTGGTCTTGCGGGCGGTGGAGCTTTAACCACAGACCTTAATCTTATTCTCGATGTCGATAATCTTCCAGCAAAAGCCTCCATGGTGGTGGCAGATGTTTTTGCCATCAATGATAGTGCCGATAGCGATATTGCTAAAAAGGTCACTTTCCCAAATGCCATGAAGGCCATCAATGGCCTTACAGCATCTCCGGCTTTGAATTTAACTAACGACAAATTCGTTGTTTATCGCGCGGCAGACGGCCTGACTTATGCAGCAACAGCCTCCCAGATCGGTGTCGCATCCGGAAATGTTCCAGCGGGCGGCACTACAAGCCAGTTTCTCGCCAAGGCGTCCAGCACAAATTACGACACCACATGGGTCAATGCATCGATCACCCTTGATGCTTATTCTGTTGCTGCTAACCCAACTGGATCAGCCGCGCTCGGCACATCGCTGACGGGCTCAGAATATCAGGTCTTGCGCATGGGGGCTAGCGCAACGTCGCTTGCCTTTGGCTCCATCAATCTCGCCTCGTCGAATGCTGTTGGTTCGAGCATCCTTCCGGTTGCCAATGGTGGAACAGGACTCGCCTCCGGAACGTCAGGTGGCATTCTTGGTTTCACGGCAACTGGAACAATTGCTTCTTCTGTTGCTCTGACGGCCAATGCTATCGTTCTTGGCGGTGGCGCTGGCGCAACGCCTACTCCGCTTGGGTCTCTCGGCACTACAACAACGGTCCTTCACGGAAACGCCGCTGGCGCCCCTACGTTTGGCGCCGTGAGCCTTTCTGCCGACGTTACTGGCAACCTTCCTGTCGGCAATCTCAATAGCGGTACGTCTGCTGGGGCAACTACATTCTGGCGCGGCGACGGCTCTTGGGCAACGCCATCTGGAGCCGCTCTCAGCCTCACAGTTGGAACGACCCCAATTACGGGTGGCGCAACAACGCGCATTCTCTACGACAATGGCGGAGTTCTTGGCGAATATACGTTGACCGGCAGTGGCACCGTCGTTGCCATGCAAACATCGCCGTCGCTTACGACCCCCGCATTGGGCGTTGCGACAGGAACATCTCTTGCTCTCAACGGCGCAACAATTGGCAGCAATGCACTTGCTGCAACTGGCGGCATTGCAGGAAGTGTGCAGATTTGGTCTGGCGCGGTTTCGAGCGCGCTCCAGACGCTTACGGGCGCCGCTGACGGGTTCCGAACCTCGGCTGGAAACGTTACCCAGCTTGCGGGAGAGAACACTTCTGCTTCAAGCTCTTCTCAGGGCGGCTTCGTTGGTATGTATTCCAACGATGGTGCTGCCATGGCCTCTGGAGATCGGCTTGGGGGCATCCGGGCTGGCGGTTCATCGTCAGCATCGGCTATGCGCAACTCAGCTCTGATCGGAGCTTTCGCGGATCAAGCGTGGGTCGATGCTTCTGCCTATGGATCACGTTGGGAATTCCAGACCACCACAAACAACGCTACATCATCTAGCACAAAGCTCATTCTTGGGAATGCGGGTGTTCTTTCCTTCGGGGCGACTGCTGCCAATACCGTTCCGGCTCTTAAACCGTCTTCGACGACACTTCAGGTCCGTCTTGGCGACGATAGCGCTTTTACCGATGCCTCTGTTTCCGGTCTTCTTGTCAATGGGTCTTCGTCTGGCGTCGTTAGCGTGCTGCCTCAGGCCGCTGCTGGCACTTATAATTTCAATTTGCCGACTTCAGCCGGGTCTTCCGGTCAAGCCCTTGTATCGGGAGGCGGTGGCGCCTCTCCGATGGCATTCACAACCAATGTTTTCCCATCTACCGCAGCAGCCGGAACGGTGCTTGCCGCTCTTACGGCAAATACGATTACCGCATCTTCTGCTCCTGTCTTGGGCATTGCTGGCACGACTATCGGCACTCTAAGCCTATGTGGCAACACATCTGGCACCGTTCTTATTACGCCGCAGGCAACTGCTGGCTCTCCAACTCTTACGTTGCCAAATACAACGGGTACGATTGCTGCAAGCGCTACAGCACCCATTACTCTCAATGCCACGACTGGTGCCATAGGCGTTACCGCTGCCGCCTTAACTCGTGTTGACGACACCAATGTCACACTGACTCTTGGCGGAACGCCGACAACGGCGCTATTAGCGGCAACGTCCATTACTGCTGGATGGACAGGGCAACTCGCCCTCACAAGAGGCGGCACAAACGCATCCCTGACTGCATCAAATGGGGGCATTGTTTATTCCACAGCTTCGGCTTTTGGCATTTTGTCTGGAACAGCTACAGCAAATCAAGTCTTACTTTCCGGCTCTAGCACAACGCCTGTATGGTCTACGGCAACATATCCCGCTTCGACGACCATCAATCAGCTTCTTTATTCGTCTTCTGCTAACGTCATTGCCGGACTTGCTACCGCCAATGGCGGCATTCTCAATGCTGGAGCCACGGGAATCCCTGCCGTCACGGTGACTCCTGTTCTTGGCTTAGCTGGAACTTCTACAGGTACAATTGGCTTTTCAGGTAGCACATCTGGTGTCGTAACCGTTCAGCCCCAAGCTGCTGCTGGAACTTGGAACTTCAATCTACCGACGACGGCTGGGTCTGCGGGACAAGTTTTAACATCTCAAGGTGGCGTTGGTTCCGCCATGACTTGGGAAACTGTCGGTGGCACAGGTACGGTCACGAGTGTCGCCCAATCGTTTACCGGAGGCTTGATTTCGGTTGCTGGTAGTCCGGTTACAACAACCGGGACGCTTGCGTTAACAGTCGCGGGCACAAGTGGCGGCATTCCTTATTTCAGTTCCTCAACGGCATGGGCAACATCTGCGGCTTTAGCAGCAAATGCTCTTGTTATTGGTGGCGGAGCTGGTGTGGCGCCAGCCACAACAACAACTGGAACAGGTGTTGTAACTGCATTGGGCGTCAACGTTGGTTCGGCTGGAGCCTTTGTAACCAATGGTGGCGCGCTTGGAACGCCATCCAGCGGTACCGCTACGAATCTTACAGGCTTGCCCGTCTCAACGGGCATTAGCGGTCTTGGAACCGGCGTCGCCACCATGCTGGCATCCGCGACTGGCGCCACAGTTGGAATTTCTTGGGTAATCGATGGCGGGGGGTCCACGATTACCACGGGCGTTAAATACGGCGTCCGCATTCCTTTTGCTTGCACGATTACGGCTTGGTCAATTGGCCTGGATCAATCCGGATCGATCGTCATCGATATTTGGGCCGACAGCGCCGCGAATTATCCGCCAACCGTTGCGGACACCATTACGGCGGCGGCAAAGCCAACGGTCTCCACGGCAACACATAACGAGTCGTCAACGCTGACGGCGTGGACAACGTCAATCGCTGCAGGAACTTGGTTATATTTCAATGTTGATAGCGTGACCACGGCGACGTGGGCCAACATCATCCTAACCTGCACCAAAACCTAAGGTGGGGATAGATGGCGGCCAAGGTTATTTTTCTCACTTCCGGCACAAGCTGGGCAACACCTAGCGACTGGAACAATGCCTCCAATACGGTAGAGGCCATCGGAGCCGGTGGCGGCGGTGGAGGAAACGGTGGCTCAGGTGGTGGCGGCGGTGGTTATTCTAAGTCCGTAAACCTTACGCTATCAGGCAGCATTACCTATGCCATAGGAGCTGCTGGAGCAGGCGGGGCTACAGTCGGCAATGTCGCCGGGACTGCTGGCGGCGATACTTGGTTCAATAGTGCCAGCTTTCCTGCTGCTGGCGATGCAGTCGGAGCTAGGGGTGGCGGCGGTGGTGCTGTCAATAACGGTACGCCGGGTGCCGGCGGCGCTGCTGCATCCGGATATGCGTCGGGTACAGGCAATACCAAAAACTCCGGGGGCGCTGGTGGAACCGGAACATCTGGGGGTCGGGGCGGCGCAGGTGGTGGCGGCGCAGGTGGTAAAGATGGCAGCGGGGCAGCTGGCGGGAACGGCGTTGATACTACGACTGGTGCTGGTGGCGGCGGTGGCGGTTCAGGCGGCGGCACGGCTGGTGCCAACGGTGTCACGACTACGGGTGGCAACGGTGGCAACAGCTCGGCTGGGACAGGCAGTGGTGCGGGCGGTACCACAGGTGTCGATGGCACGGCCGGAACCATTGGTGGTGGCGGTGGTGGTGCAGGTGGCAACAATACTGGAGCCGCCGCTACGGGTGGCGCGGGTGGCGCTGGTAAGACCGAATGGACCTCTAATCCTGGCGGCATAAACGCGGGTGCGGGCGGCGGCGGCGGCGGCGCGGGCGAGACGGGTTCTGTCGCCCGCAATGGCGGCGCGGGCGGCGATTACGGCGCAGGTGGGGGCGGTTGTAACGGTCGCGGCTCGGCTGTGGCTGGCGCGGGCGCGCAAGGCTTCATTGTCATTACCTACACTCCTCTCAACCGGCGTTCGTATGGGTTTATTATTGGATAATTACAAATGAGCCTGACTTACGCGCAATACATAACGACGATTGCTAATTTGGCCGTCTACTCGGAATCAGACCCAGATTTCGTGCAAATCATGCCGCAAACGATTGCTTATGCCGAAGGCCGGATTTACCGGGAATTAGATTTGCTTTCTACCGTCGTTCGCGACACTTCGGCGACCTGCACGACAAACTCTCGTAACTTTACACTGCCGCAATCTTTAGGACGCTTTGAAACAGTCAATAGTATAAACATTATTACACCAGCTAGCGCTACGGTAACGACCGGCACGAGAAATCCAGTTACGGCAACTAAGCTTGATGTTTTGGATGTATTTTGGCCTTCGGAAACGGCTCCGGCGATAACAAGTGTTCCTGCGCTATTTGCGCCAGTAACGGACCAAATTTATGCTTTTGGCCCAGCCCCTGGCGCGTCTTTTCCCGTTGAGGTTGTTGGCTATATTATTCCAACGCCGCTGTCCGTATCGAATACGACAACATATCTGTCTCTTTACCTTCCCGATCTTTTTGTGGCTGCTTCCATGATTTTCATGAGTGGCTTTATGAGAAATTATGGCAGCCAATCCGACAACCCGCAGATGGCTTCGAGCTGGTCACAAGAGTACGAAAAATTATTTGCCTCCGCAAACGTCGTAGACGTGCGTCAAAAATTTGCCTCTTCCGGGTGGACTTCGGCACAGCCAGAACCGCTCGCTCAGCAACCGAGATGATAGCAATATTACTTTCTCTTTGGACCCGGCAGCATGTATCGGTCTTGGCCAGCGTCTGCCTCCACAGCCTTATCCACTGGCCAACCACGGGCAATTCGATGGAAGACAGTTCCCTCTTCAACTTTTGCGCCCGCCTCTCGGATGGCTTCCGTAAGCGACATTTTCCTTCCCTTATAAACAACCCAGTGTTGATTGCGCTTATTGCTGTTTTGCTGACTTTTTGTCGCCCATCTAACATTCCCCGGCTCGTAATTTCCGTTGTTGTCTATGCGGTCAAGGGTGTGAGCGTTACTAGGACGCTGACCAACGTGTTTATGAAAAGCCTCAAAGCTTTCAATCCACTCTTTGCACACATTAATGCCGCGTCCGCCATACAGCGCGTATTTGGTGTTCTTCGGGTTCGTGCATCTTTGAATCATGCTGGCCCAAGGCATGTACTCAGGACATCTACTCAATCCATGGGTTTTGAGACGTGCCGCCGCGATATCGTTATTAAGGCATCCACAGGAGCCAGACTCGCCCTTCCTGAGAGCCCAGGTATTCGAGATTGTTTTGTTGCCGCAGTCGCACAGGCAATGCCAGCGCGCGTTGCCGTTTTTGTCGCTCTCTGCGCGGCCCTGAACGACAAGGCGTGCAAAGCGCTGTCCAGTCAAGTCAATGAAGCGTCCGGTGCGTTTTTTCATGAAAATACCGTAGCACGGGGATAATAGCGTGGCAAGCACCTTTACTAACACGCTAGAGCTTGAGCTTCAAGCCGCAGGCGATAATAGTGGAACTTGGGGCGACCCGACTCTCAACCAGAACGTCTTCGCTCGCATCGATGCTTGGGCTGGCGGCACAGTTACAGTCGCCCTGGCGTCTTCAAATGTTACGCTCACGCAAACGCAGTGGCGTAATGCCTGCATCAAGCTAACAGGTACTCTTGGTGCTAATGTTGATTTGCGGTTTCCGCTCAACGTAAATTCCGCAACCGTGGCTGTCGGCGGAACGCGCGTTATCGACAATCAATGTGATGGTAATTTCACTGTCACAGTGAAAACTATTGCAGTCGGATCGACTGGCGTTATCGTTCCTCAAGGCGTGCGTTCTGTTGTTTATTCAGACACAGCTAACGTAACATTTGCCGATGATCGTCTCGGCAATACAGATATTTTGCGTGTGCCAACAACTGCAGGGTCTCCAAACGGGTCACTTTCCGGTATTGTCGGTACGGCATTTAAACCTGGATCACTCGACTATGATCGTACAAATAATATTCTCTACGGCGCCAGCGCGGACGGAACATCTGGATGGGTGCCGCAGAGCGGGTACTTCCCCAATCCGCAAGGCTACCTTACGCCAACATCTGGGACTGCGATTATTACGGGCGATGTTGTTGCGGCTACGTCTATTTATTATACCCCTTATGTCGGCAATATGGTTCCAATCTACGATGGCTCGTGGCTCATTCCATATTTTATTTCAGAGCTGACTCTAACTCTAACATCTTCGCAAGCCGCCAATCAGATATATGATATCTTTGCCTTTCGCGACAGCGGTACGACACTAATTGGCACGGGCCCAGCTTGGGCCACGCCTACGGCTGGTTCTGGAGCACGAGGTACAGGATCAGGAACAACGCAGATTTCTCGCATAAATGGGCTGTGGACCAATGCCGTTTCAATGACGGCCAGAAATGGGGCGTCCACTTATTCGGTTGGGGCCAACCAAGGCACTTATCTCGGGTCACTGGCCATCGACGCTACCAATGGTCAAGCGTCGTTTTATCGCTCGTGGGGGCAGAGTCGCAAGTGGGCACTTTCGAATGCATACAACCGCGTACCTATTATTCTTCAGGCGGGGGACAACACTCCAAATTGGGCCTATGCCACGGTTGGGCCGCGCGCTTCCAACGACAACTCTGCTAATGCTTGCACACTGTTTTGTGGGTTGGCTGAGGAAGTGGCGATGGTGACTTTCAACCAGCGCATGAACGCAGGCGCTGGTCCGACCTTCATGGGCATTGGTTGGAATACTATCAGCTTTGTTGGATTTACCGGCAAGGATGTCAGCAACGATTGCGTCGTGCAGGCTTTGTATGTCCCCACCCCATTTCTGGGCATCAATAACGCCATTTGCCTGGAATCTTCCGCAGCCTCGACAACGACTTATTACGGCGGCCAAGCCAGCATGATGATGACCGCGCAGTGGCGAGGCTAAATTCATGTCAATGCTGACAGTGAAGTTGATTCCTGGGGTTAACGTCGAAAAGACCCCCGTTTTGAATGAGGCGGGGATATCCGTATCCAATCTTATTCGCTTCCGCGATGGCTTGGTCGAGAAAATAGGTGGATGGGTCAAGTTCTATGCTTTTACTGTCGGGGGCATAGTTAGGGCGCTTCATGCTTGGCAAGCCCTAAATGATGATCGCTATCTTGCCACGGGAACGACCACAAAACTCAACGTCATCGCCGATAGCGTGCTGACGGATATTACACCTCAGCAAAAAACAACGAACCCGAGCCCTAATTTTTCCACGACCAGCGGATCGGCTACCGTAACCATAACAGACTCCAACATTAGCAATGTAACAGCTTACGACAGTATTTACTTGGGGACTCCCGTTTCAATTGGTGGGCTCATTCTTTCTGGACTCTACCCGATCACATCCGTTGCCGGGGCAACAACTTATAGGATTACTGCTTCGTCAAATGCCACTGCTTCTCGCGCAAATGTCACGATAACTGGGGCAACCAACGCAAACCCTTGCGTTATCAGCGCCGCCGCCCATGGGTTCTCCAACGGCGATCTTGTATATATCTACGACGTTGGTGGCATGACGCAGTTGAATGGCGATGTTTATACGATAGCGAATGTCGCAGCCGGAACTTTCGAACTTGTTGGTATAAATTCCACAGCCTATGGAGTGTATACCAGCGGTGGAACGGCCACAGAAACGATTGTCCCTCATTTTACTACGGTTTCCGCAAGTCCGTCCGTATCCGTGACGCTACCAAGTCATGGTCTATCGGCTGGAGATGTTGTGGTGCTGCCCGTATCTACGACTGTTGGCGGTGTAACAATTCAAGGAAACTATCCAGTTACATCAGTCACGTCTACTAATGTTTTTGTTGTAACAGCCGATGCGGCGGCTACATCAACGACATCCGCTTCCATGAATTCTGGAAACGTTAATCTAGTCTATTACATTACGCTAGGTCCATCTTCTGGGTATTCAGGGTATTCAATAGGAACTTACTCTTCTGGAGGATATTCCACAGGTTCGTCCTTAACAGTTCAAACTGGTACACCAATTACATCCACGGATTGGACGCTAGATAACTGGGGAGAATATGTACTAGCATGTCCAGATGGTGGAGCAATATATTATTGGCAACCGAATAGCGGTTTTCTAAACGCCCAATTGATCTCCGGTGGTCCAATATTTAACGCTGGCATGTTTGTATCGATGCAGGCGCAAATTGTTATCGCCTATGGATCAACAGAACAGCACGACATCGGCGTTGATAGCGATCCTCTTCTTATCAAATGGAGCGCTCAATTAGATTTTACGGATTGGACTGTAACGACCACAAATCAAGCTGGTTCCTACCGTCTTCCCACGGGATCGCAAATCATCGGTGGCTTAACAGCTCCTCATCAAGACTTAATTTGGACTGATCTTGATTTGTGGTCCATGAACTATCTCGGGTATCCTCTTGTGTACGGATTTGACAAGATCGGCTCAAATTGTGGTCTTGTTGCGAAGCACGCGGCGGTTAGGCAGGGCGCAAGCGTTTATTGGATGGGGTCTTCCAACTTTTATTCCATAGGTGCCGGTGGAGTGAGCCCAATTCCATGTTATGTGTGGGATAAAGTGTTTCAGAATCTTGATACCGATAATCAAGACAACATTCGCGCATGGTCAAATACACCGTTTAACGAAGTTTGGTGGTTCTATCCAAGTTCTGATAGTGTTGATGGCGAAAATGACAGCTACGTAAAACTCAATACACTTTATGGAATTTGGGATTACGGTCCATTATCGAGAACGGCAGCGATTGATCAGAGCGTTCTCGGGACTCCAATCGCTGCTGGCCCAACGGGCCTAATTTATCAACACGAAATAGGATATAATGATGACGGGGCACCCATAAATTCATTTTTTGAAAGCGGTTATTTTTCTCTTTCCGAAGGCGAAGATTTAGTCTTTACTGACTGGATATTGCCAGACATGAAATGGAACGTGGTGGACGAATCGGCCGCTGCGGCAACAGTTCAAATTACATTTTACGCAACAAACTACGCCGGAGATACGCCGATGACATATGGTCCCTATAATGTTACCCAAGCCACACAATTCGTTAACACGCGATTTCGTGGTAGATTTGCAAAAATCAGAATTGGCTCTGGAGACCTTGGAAGTTTTTGGAGATGCGGGGCTGTGAAAGTAAGATCGGCTCAGGATGGTAGGCGATAATGGCAGAGCCTGATCTTACTCAACTTGGCGGTTCTTTAACTCAGATTGCCACCAATACACGCATGGCCAATCAGCAGATGGGTCAATTGATCCAGACGCTTTCTACCATTTTGCCTTTTGGTGGTGCATTTGGGACGTTTACTCTTTCTGCTGCGGCAACCACTACAGTCACAAATTCGAGTGTAGCCGCCAATAGCGTTATTATTTGGGTGCCGACAAATGCTGCGGCTGCGGCGTTTAATACGGCAGCGACGGCGCTTTATCTGTCGGCTAGAACGGCTGGGACCAGTTTTGCGTTGACGACGGCCAATGGTGGATCGGCTGCTGGCAGCGAACAGCTCGCATACGTGATAATAAACCCTTCAGGGTGATTGAGGGGCGAATTTACCATTCACTTCAATATATTTGGCTGTAGCCACCCGTATAGCCTCATCTAGGCTAGAGAAGTATCCTAAGCGTTGTGGTTTTCCTCTATCGTAGATGATAACTCTGAACTTATTGCGGACTTTTGTTACACCTCTAACGCCAATATAACTAAAGCGTCGCTTGTCTGAGTTTACTCCGTTTTGGTGCTTATCCGCTTCGCGCAAGTTCTCTATCCTGTTGTCGCTTCTGATGCGGTTTTTATGATCTATTATCTTTTCTGACCATGTTCCAGTGTGCATAGCCCATATTACATGATGGGCGGGGATAACGTATCCTAGTATGCCTACAGTTAGGTATCCATGCGGAGAAAGACAGCCAGCAATTGTTCCTATTCGTGGACCAGAAGCCCAAATAAGGATGCCATCGTCTCTATAAGTTAGAGATTTACAAACGTCTTCAATCGCAGGACGACCAGACTTCTTTCCTTGTGGCTTTCTTTTAGTTTTTGAGAATGGCACCCATTTAAGAGCCTCCCCGCTGGGAGGCGTTTTAAGAATCATAGACAACTTCTGATCATAGCAATTTTTTGCTTCCTGAATTGTTATGAAGCGACCAAGAACTACCGTTCTTCCATCAATACAAATACTAGCGATATATTTGTTGTACTTTCTCCATACTCCAGTTACACCTAGTTTGTTATTTCTTCGTAATGAACCGTTTCTAGCGTTTTGTGATCTGGTTGCTTCTCTTAGGTTCTTTATTCTGTTATCGTTTCGTATTCTGTTTATGTGATCGATCTCAAAAGAGGGCCAAATACCGTAATGCATGGCCCATGCCACTCTATGTTCCAGCATTTTCACACCATGTATCGTGACAATTCTATATCCGTGCGCCATCATTCCTCCGGCTACGGAGCCAACTTTGCCGCGATAGCCAGATTGTTTAACCCATGTAAATTCTCCAGTATCGGCGTTGTACTCAAGGTATTCTCTAAGAATGTGAATTGGCAATTCGGCTCTATGTTTTTTCATGGAGAGAAGATACCAAATGGCTGCATGTAGTGTCAAACGTGAAGGTGGTTGAACTTTCGGCAATGTCAACGTCGAGAAAGATTAAAGCACTATGAGCGATCTTGGGGAAAAACCGGAAGACGAGCTTAAGGCCTATGAGCCTGGATTGATCGACAAGGCTCGCTGGACACTCGATGACTTCGGTCGTGAGCATTTTGGTGCCCGTAATCTCGGCAACGATGTCTTTGAGCGCGCGGCAGACGTAGGGGGGTTACTCGGCACGGCGGCAACAATGCTCCCAGGGCTGTGGGCAACGCGCGGCACGCTTGCGGCGATGTCTCCGGCTGCCATGGACGCTTCCATTGCGCGTTCGATCCAAGCCTACGCACCGGGCCGTGAGGCTGTGACGATGCCTGCGCAAGCTATTGCTACCAAAGCTGGACGCGGACGCATAGCCCATGAAGCTGAGACAGATAAAATATTCGGCGGCATGAATGATGAAGTCGCTGCGTATCTCAAGAATTATCAGGCCAAGACGGCCCATCCTGGTGCTGGATATTTTTCTACGGCAAAGCCAGGGATGCCCAGCAATGTTAACTCTGGTGGTTCGCGTGCCGTGGATTATGATAGGGCGCTTTACAACCAAAGTCCCTCGCGTGATTTCAGTGTTGTTGGTCGCGCTATGGGCGGCGTGGTTTCTGGTGCCTTGAAGTCTGAGTATGGACAGGGCGGTAGAACCGATGACTTACCAGTCCAGGTAGGCTCTGGATCGTTTGTTATCCCAGCTGATTGCGTGTCTGCCCTTGGCCAAGGAAGTTCGGACGCAGGCCATAAAGTTCTACAAAGAATGTTTCCCGCTTCTCCTGCCGCGCCGCAAATGGCGTCTGGCGGGTCAGTTCCTATTATTGCAGCTGTAGACGAGCATATTTTGTCGCCTGAGCAGGTTGCTTCTGTTGGTGAGGGTGATCTTGATTTAGGTCATCGCATCCTGGACCGCTTCGTGCTGGACGTGCGCAAAAATCATATCAAAACCCTTAAGGGCTTACCGCCCCCGGCGAAATAGCCCATTTTCCCCAATCCCCAGAAGGACACTATCCCAATGAGCAATCGTCAGCTTGACCCCGCCGATGCGGCGAGGGTTCGTCTTGCCACGCTCGCAGACGAAGAAGAAATCATGGAGCTTTGTCGATGCATGCACGAAGAAACGGGTCTTATGCCGCTTTCTGAGCGCAAAGTTCGAGAAGCCATTCGCGAAGCCCTAAACAACCAGGGCGGCATTATCGGCGTTATTGGTCCTCCACGTCGAATTGAGGGATGCATATTTCTAAGAATTACCCAGGCTTGGTATAGCGAAGTTTGGCATATTGAGGAATTTCTTAGTTTCGTGTTGCCTGAATATCGCAAATCTGGCAATGCCATGCATCTTATTGAGTTTGCAAAGAAATGTGCTCGTGATATTATCAATCCTGAAACGCATAAAGCTTTGACCCTGTTTATGGGTATTACCTCTACAGAAAGAACAGAAGCGAAAGTAAGGCTTTATAGCCGTCATTTCGACAAGCAATGCGGGGCGCTTTTCCGGTATGAAGGGGCTGCGGCTTAATAGGCTGCGCGGGGGACCACGAAATGTGTTTCAATAGCAAAGACGCCAATCAAACAAAGCAGACGACAAGTTCGCCACCGTGGTGGACAAATCAAGCTCGGAACGTCCTCGGTAATGCGGCTCAGTTTGCGACTGGCGATTATCAGCCCTATGCAGGAGCGCGTGTTGCCGGGTTTAATCCGGATCAGCAGCAAGCCTTCCAAGGCGTGCGCGACGCACAGGGCAACTATCAGCCCTATGCCGATCAGGCTTTTGCTTACGCTAATCTCGGCGCCGGTCCTGTCACGACTCCAGATATTCTCAATGCCTATAATCCCTATATCGACGCTCAGGTTCAGCAGTATCAGAATGATTCTGACTATCGTTCCGCTATGGAGAACGAACGTCTGAATTCGCAGATCGCGCAGCAGGGGGCGCTTACGGGAGATCGCGGCTTTGTTGCCCGTCGATTGGCTCAGGACTCGCAGCGTGATCGCGACGATCAAATGATATCTGGTATTCGCTCGAAAGGCTTTAATGAGGCTGCGCGCCTTGCCGAGGGCAATCGTGACGCGGCGCGGCAGGGCGCTGGAATGTTTTCCAATCTGGGCACCGCAGCCCAAAGTATGGATTATAACGACTACAACGCGCTCCTGGGGACAGGAGGTTTGCAGCAGCAGTATCAGCAAGCCATGCTCGATGTGCCATACCAGGAATATCTGGCGGCGCAGGCCCAGCCCTATGAAGATGCGCAGTTCCAAGCCAGCTTGCTTGGGGCGCTCCAGGGTGGGGCGGGCTCGACAACAACAAAGACGACGCCGGAGCCATCGAAGTTTTCTCAGTACCTTGGTCTGGGATCAACGCTGGGCAGCATGGCGCTCAAAGCCGCGCCGATGATGATGGCACTTTCGGATGAGCGCGTAAAAACCGATATATCCGAGATTGGCAAAACACACGATGGCTTGCCGATTTACTCCTTCAAGATGCCCGGCGATGAAACTGGTGGCCAGCAGACAAAAATCGGTCTCATGGCCCAGGACGTGGCTCAAGTTAATCCAGAAGCCGTTGGGGACATGGGTGGCGGTTTGCTTGGCGTAGATTACAAACGTGCCACAGCGCCTGCTGAGACCATGGCAGAAGGTGGCCAAGTAGGTCCGGTAGACCGCTTTGCGTTTGCCTCTCGCGCTGGCGATCTTGGGCATTTCCAGAATGTTGATCCGACATTTGCGCGGATCGTAGAAAGTCTTGGGCCAGCAGTTGATGCTATCAAAAAGCACAGCGATGGCGGGGCACGCGATTACAATCGTGGCAAGTCCGAAGGTCAGGTGGCTGGTCATGAAGAGGGCTTTGCCAAAGGTGGCGAAGTCGAGCGTAGCGAAACACGCCTTAAGGAAATGGAACGCAAGCTACAAGAAACAGAGAAGAGATCGGCAGAATACGCCAAGCGCCTTGATGGCATCGAGCGCACGTCTTCCATGAAGCCAGAGAAGAAGGCTGGCGGTGGCGGTATTTCTGACCTTGGCGGCATGGGACTCGGTAGCCTTATGGGTGGCGGTCTTGAGCCATTCGGACCAATGTCAGGTATTGGACTTCTGCAAAGCGCGATGGGTAAGAAACCGGAGGATGACGATCAAGACAGTAAGTCTATTGGCCCTCGCATGACTGGCATGGGGCTAGCGAGCGGTATCCCCAAAATCTTTGCTGAGCGCGGCATGGGAGCGCTTCCCCATATGGCGTCCGGTGGTTCGCCATTGAACATCGCGCCACTTCCTTACGAGTCTCGCGATGCTAGCTACGTCCCCAAAAGCAAACTAGCCACAGGTGCGCCTATGCAGGGATCGGCTCCAGATATGCCGTCTTCTGGTGGCGTTGGCGGTCAGGACTCCCTGGGTGCATTTAAGCAATTCGGTAACGATGCCATCGACTACTTTACGCCGAAACCGGATGTAGGTCTGCACGATTGGACTGCTGGCACATCGGTTATTCCCGCAGGATTTGCTGCTGGTGGGGCTCCTATCGATCCTGGCACGTTACCGTTCTACGATGAGGCTCCCGACGAAATTGGTGCCTCTTATGTGCCTCAGACAAAGTTAGTGTCTGCACCTCCGGTTCCGCCAACTGCTACGGAGTATGTAGAGCCAGAAGTCGAAGGCAGCATGATGCCACTTTCCGGTCTTGGTGTTCCAGACAATACGGATACGGCTCTTCAGCCGCGAGATGCCTCCGGCAAAGCTTGGCACGAAACTGCTGGCAATTTCCTTGGCGATTTCGGACCAAAACTTATGAGTGGAGTATCCCCATATGGCCTTGTTAACCTTGGCAATGCACTTACTGACGCAAACGCTCTAAGCACAAGACGACTCCAGGAAGAGCAGGAGCAGCGAGATAGAGATCGCGCCGCTGGCCATCGTGCAGCTCAGTTAAAGCAGGAATCAGATCGCTATCAGCAAGAATTTGGCCTTAAGGAACGTCAGTTTGAAGAATCTACGCGGCACAACAAAGCTGTTGAGGCGAAGGGCGAAGCGGCACCAGCTAGTGTGCGCGAATATCTGTTTGCCAAAGAAAACGGTTTTGAAGGCGGCTTTACTGATTTCATAAAAGCCCAGAAGGGCGACGAAAGCAAGCCAGCTATTGCCAAAGAATACGAATATGCCAGAGATAATGGCTACAAAGGCACGTTCCAGGACTATCAGAATTCACGCAAACCGGATGGCATTCCTAATGCCCTGCAAACCGATGCGGCACGGGCCGAAGGCGCTTGGAATATACTATCCAAAGAGTTGGATGAATATGAAAAAGCTGTAGCTGGTACGGTTGGCGGCGAACAGCAATACGATGATAAAAACCGTCCCGTATCCAGCACTGGCGTTGTTGCTTTACCTGGGAAGGATAGGGACAACGTTGAAAGTCGGCGCCGGAATATTCAGCTCCAGTTAAAAGAACTTTACAATTTGGGCGTTCTTAACGGTCCAGATTTGACTCTCATGGATCAGATGCTTTTTGACCCAAGCGTTGACGCTGGCATTGATAGCATTTGGGGCGTTGTTCCGTATCCTTACGTTTCTGGCATCACGAATGCTTGGGATGCCAAAGGCCGCACAAGCGCATCTGTTTCTCGCTTAAAGGAAATGATGCAGAGGATGCGTGACGAAAAGGTCAAAGCTGGCGCTAATAGTCCTCGTAATATTCAACAGAACTCCGGCCGAGAAAATGCGCTTCAGCAGGCTCGTGATGCCATTGCTGGTGGAGCCGACAGAAATGCAGTTATTGAACGTCTAAAGTCTAACGGCGTTGATCCGGAGGGGCTGTAATCCATGGGCATGTTTGACGATCTTGTGCCAAGCGGCAGCGCAACGGCTCCACAAAAGTCTGGTGGCATGTTCGATGATCTCGTGCCAGAGAAACCGAAAGATACTCGCTCCATAGAAGAGCGATACGCTCAGGATCGTGGTGGCGATCTCAACCAAGACGAGAAGCGTACATTTATTCAGGGCGTGACCTCTTACGGCGATGAGATCATGGGCGCAATGAGCGCGATCCCTGACTATGTACGTGGCGATGCTGGTTTCTGGGATGCCTACGCCAAGCACGTAAATGAGCAGCGCGAAGGTCTAGAACGTTACAAAAAGTTTGATCCAAGCGGAGCCAGCAACACCGAAATTGGCGGCATGGTTACGTCGATGGTTGGCCCTGGAGCTATTTTCAAAGGCGCTCGCGCGCTCGGCCTTGGCCTGAAGGGTGCCTTAACGGCTGCCGGTGCCTCTGGTGGCCTTCACTACGGGTCTGGTAAAGGCGATCCCGATCCGAATGCCAGCATCGGCGAGTCCATCGCAGAGCGCGCCAAAAGCGCAGTTGTTCCGACCGCTGCGGGTGCTGTCGCTGCTCCTGTTCTTGGCGCCGCTGGTGAGAAGATTATTGGTCTGATGGCGTCGGCGATTGGCAAGGCATACAGCGCTGTCGCGCGTCCTGAGAATGGAGCTTACGAATATTTTCTCAAGCTGTTGGGAGGGCCAGAAGCTCTAGATAGGTTCGCTTCGAACCTCGCTACTGGATCAGGAAAGTCTGCGGAAGACGTGCAGCGTCGTACATTTGATATTCTCGGCGAAGAAATGACTAAGGCTGGTGGGAATGTCAAAGCCGCAACGCAAGCTGCGATCCAGCGCATTCAGTCAGAATTCAATGTTGCTGAATCTACAGCGAAGAGTAACCTGACCAACCTTCGTGGTGCCAATCGCGATAGCGATCTATTCATGGCCGAATATCCTGCCGTGGCTGAAGCCAATGCGGCAACGCGCAAAAGAAAGACAGCTACGCCAGAGGAAATTGGACGCATGGAAGACACCCCAATTCAAGGGGTCTACGATGATCTTGCTCAGTCTGGCGGCACAAAATCCGTTGCAGCAACAACCAACGCTCTCATGAATCGCGCCAATAATGCTGGCGCCAATATGACGGAGCGTATTCAGAGTTTCGCGCCTCGCGTTGATCCCAAGAACGCAAAATCAGCACCGCAAACTATTGAGGATGTGGATGCGATGATTTCTGGCCTCAAGGGGGACGCCGGGAAAATTTACGACAATCTCTATGCTCCAAATAGCAATTTGGTGGATAATGCCGTTTTGCAAGCTGAGCTTCGCAAAGTTGTAGACAAGCACATTGACGAATGGGCCGGACGCGGCGGAGATTACAAAGATGCGCTCGATGATGCCATCCGGGAGTTTTACTTTAAAACCCCAACTGGGCAAACCATTCTTATGCCAACCCTGAAAATGACGCAGGATATGCGTGGGGCATTGCGTGGTAAGATGGAGAAAGCGCCACAGCACATCAAGCGCGTTCTACAGCCCATGTACCAAGATGTAACAGCGGCGATGACCAAGGCATCCCCCGAATGGGCAAAAGCCAATGCTAAATATGCCGAGGGTGCGGTTTCAGAAAAAGTATCAGAGCTAGCTGATGCATTTTCTCTTAAAGCTGGACCAAAATACCGTGAGCAATTAGCGGAATACAAAGCTCTTGATCCTAAATTCAAGGATGTTGTGAAGGTACATTTTCTGCGTAAAATTGAAGACCTTCTTCATAACACCAAGAATAGCCACGACATTTCCAAGTTCTTCGATAATCATCACATTCCGCGATCCATCGGCGAAATTTTCGGACCTGATGCCGCCAAGCAATGGGCGCGTATTGTTCGTGACGCTAAGGTTGCTACGAAGTCCAAGAACATGCTTGGCAACTCAAAAACGCCGTCGCGACTTGCGCGCCAGGAAAATGCGTCGAGCGATGATCAGTTGGTCGCGGCAGTGCAGAACGTCAGCGATCCGCGCAATTGGCTCATTCGGAAGGTCTCCGAATTCACGAGTGAGCGCAAAAATCGCGCTCTTGCCAACATTGCGACGACGCCGGTTAGTGACGTGGCGCGCACGGCCGAACACGTTGCTAATATGCGTCAAGTGCCAGAACGTCTGAAGAAGTACGACCGCCTGCCAACGAAGTACGGTGAGCGCATGGGCAAGCCCGCAGGCTTCATCGGATCGCGAGCCACAGCAGAGGACAAGGAAATGCCGGATCGGCCTCGATATAATTGGAAGCCGCAATCTCGTGCTAGCGGTGGCGAAGTTCTGCCGGAGCCGGATTTAGGTGGTCGTGGTACATCCACCATTCCGTCATTCAAAGATTTGAGCAATCAGGATTTGTACGATCAGTTCCCGGATTTCTTCCCGAATCGTCCTGAAAAGAACCAGCAGCAGGAATATATCCGCAAGCGCATGCAGGAAGGTGTTCCCGGCACGGATGCACTCTATGAATGGTACAAAATGCAAGAGCAGAATAAGCGTCCTGGATTTGATGCTGGTGGTGGTGTTCTCGATGATGATTATTTCTATGAGATGGATATTCCGCGTGAGAAATCCTTCATGGATATTTTAGGGGAAAGCGAACCCGCTGATCCATATCCGGTAGAATCATTTGGAAGCCTCAAGCCACGCAAGACTCTGCCCTCAGAGGATGCTGGTTATGAGTTCCGCCGTATCGGCGGCGACAAACTCGGCAACATGGTAGAGGGAGTCGCCAGTTTCACTGGCGCAGATCAACTGGCGAAGATTGCCGACAGTGACAGATACGGCGAGCCTGGACCGCAGGATTATGCTGCGCTGGCAGCTCCGGCTATCTTTGCGGGAGCGGGTTTGGCTGGTCGTGCCCTTTCCAAGGGCGTCTCTACGCTCGCTGAGCATCCGTATGCGGCGACGGCTGTTGGTGCTGGTCTAGGTCTGACAACACCTTCTATTGCCGAAGCTCCTGGGGATGAGAGCGCTAAGGCGCTAAATGAGCTTAGGGCGGCGCGCAAGTCCCTGGACGAGCAGCGCAAGGCAGCAATTGCTGAGCGCGATTCTCAGGTCAAGGGAGACCCCAAACGGAATATCAAGGCCGGTCGTGGTGATAATTACAGTGCTACACTCAAAGAGCTGGAGCGTTTGGATACGCAGATTTTGAACATGGACCGCCAAATCGAGCGGGAAATGAACAAGACCGATCCGGACTATGTACGGGAACAAGCAGAGAAGGATCGCCTTCGCGAAGAGCAGATCAAGCGCGAAGAAATGGATAAGCCATTTGTCGAGCGTGTTGGTTATGGCATCCCGGAAGCTTTGACCGCAGCTTCATATGTGGCACCGGGCCTGCTCGCTCGCTACGGTCTTGGGAAGATCGCCAGCAAAGGCGACGACCTCGTTGCGAACGTTAAAAAGTTTCGTGGCGAAAACGATCTCGGCAGTATGGCTGAAACCGTTGCTGAACTCAACGAGTGGCAAAAGAAGCTACGCGGCCGACAGGCTATGGCAGTAGGCATTCCGGCGACCATTCCATTGGATTTACAAGCCGCCAAGGACGTGTGGGATCGCGAAACTCTACCGCCATCGTCGAAAGCTCAGCAGACCGCAGAAAAGAAGCTCAGCGATTATGGGCAGTACGTCAAGGATCATCAGTCGGCACTTGTTACGGGTGCCGTCTCTGCAGGCGTAGGTGCCAAGTTAGCTCAAACTGCGCCGCGCGATGGGGCTAAGTCGCTCATGAACCTTTACGGGACGAAAGATGGCCCGTGGTGGGCGAAACCAGTAATGCCAAGGCGTCCCCAGTCCCCAGCTGAACTTGAGAAAACGTTGGGAAGCGCCGTAGACGCCTCCAGAAGGGCACAGGACCGGGTTCGCCGGGCAGAGGGTAGGCCGTTGCCTTCCACGCCAGCCACTCTTGGCGAAGCCCCCACGGCAGCGGCTCCAACGCCGCCAGCAGCGACGCTAGGACAAACCCCGCAGCGTAGTCTGCCCCCAGCATTGCCCAAAGCAACAGGAACACCAGGGCCACAGACCCCAGCAAGACCTGAGCCCAAGATTCCAGCCAACTTAGGAACGTCCTCATCGCGGAATACTCCACCAGTTGCGAATGTTAACATGCCCAGCAAGAAAGCCAAGGCTAAGGAACTTCCGTACTACAAGATCAAAACGCGGGATGGGCGAGAGTTGCACCGCGCTCGTGGAACGGAGCAGTGGCATCCCAACCCGCAGAAGGCTAAGGCATCGAAACCAGCGCCCATTAGCCGGGTCAACAAGGCTGTTCAGACTCCGAAAGACCCCAAGATAGCGGCGGAAGTGCCAAGCACGCCAGCAATGCCCGATCTCGGCAAGACGTTTACTGCCGAGCGTTCTGCCATCCTTGGCGGCAACGTCGATGGCGTTGTGGCAAAGATCGCCGACGATACCGGCATGGAACCTAGCGCAGTGCGGAGAGAACTCATGCGATGGCTCGACGATCAGGGCTAACATTTACAGCTCCGTCAACGCAGAACGCGAGGGCCGTATAGCCTTGCGCTCTTGCTTCTGGATCGTTTTCCAGAATGAGCTGAACTTCGCAAGCTTCGCGACTCTCAAACTCAATATTGGCAATCATAGGTGTGCCTGCAAGGGTAAAGAGAATGATCACCATCGTCGCAGGCATTTAGTAAACTTACCTCTGGTTGTGAAAAAGCAACAGGCAAGAGGGAGTTGCCCATCGCGGCCTAAGAGTAACTTTCAAGTCACTGCGAATCCGATTATCGCGGTGTGGGGAATTATAAGGGGGAAAATCCATGGGAGCGGAAGCACCTTGGCTTGACAAGATGATCTCTATGATTGGCGAAAAAGAGATCGTAGGAAAGAAACATAATCCACTTATCGTTAGCTTCGCAGCTGAGTGTGGTCATCCGGAGGTCAAAAACGACGAGACGGCCTACTGCGCCTTCGGTATGGGCTTCTGCCTGAAGAAGACAGGATACCCCATTCCGCCCGTCGAGGTCAATCCCATGGCGCGGTCGTACCTTCGCTACGGGACACCCCTCTCCGCTCCAGTCCGAGGAGCCATTGCCATCTGGCCGCGCGGCAACTCCAAGACGCAAGGGCATGTCAATATCGTCGATGAGGTTGATGGAGACAAACTTATTTGCGTGGGAGCTAACCAGGACAATTCCATTAACCGCACGAAATACAACGCCAAAAATGCTCTCGGGTTTCGCTGGCCTCCGGAAAAAGCCTCCACGATTACGGTTGTGAAAACCGCTGTGAAATCGCGCCGGTTCATGGGCGCGCTCACAAGCTTCATTGCTCTGGTCTTCGGAGCCATTTTGGACGGCATGAAGAGTCTTGTGGATAGCATTGGCTGGTTGATTGATGGCATTCCAGGAATGACAGGAGAAGCTTCATCGCTAATCTCGTCGAATGAGCAAATCATGGGATGGCTTGACATTCCGTGGGCGAAGGTCTCGCTCGGAATCGCCGCAAGTGCGATGCTGTATGTGGCCGGGCGTCACATTATCGAGAAGGTAAAAGGAAACGCTCAATGAGCCTAATCACAGCATTCAAAGGTCTTTCGTGGGTCGCGAAGTGGGGCGGTATTGTTTCAATTCCTATTCTTGGTCCCATTGCCGGGATCATTGGTGGTGTTATTCAGCTTATCTGGATGACAATCCAAGCAATGCTCAAGGGCATGGCTGTTATTGTCGCCAGTCCCTTGGCTGCATTTGCAACGGTTCTCATTATCATCTCATCGCTCATTGTGGGGGTGAAGGTTGGTACGAATTGGTCAAGGCACCTTGTTGAAGCCGCCAGGGCTGATCTGGCTTCCACCAAAACGCGCATTGAGGGGGTCAACAGTGTCGATAAGGCAAAGGCTGAAGCAGCCATCGAGGCTCGGGAGATTGCCAAAAAACTCCCCATATTTCCCAACACGGTCATCCTTAGCGTTCCTCAGCCTGCCGCAGCCACTGCAGTTGATACTCCTTCTGCTACCCCTAAGCGGTTGCGCGCTCCCAAGCGAGCAAAGACGAACAGTGGTGGTTCCGACGACAAGGGCGTGTTCGGTTTTTGAGCCGATAAAGCCCGAGCCAGCAGATGCTAAACGTAGCGATGGTGGAGCTTCGATTCGCTCATATTCAGCAGCGTATCGAATTTACTGCTCTAGTGGTTGAGTGTTACCCAACGTCAATGTCGGGGAGTAACTACGCAATGGAACGAAACTGATAAATCATTAGGGGAACATACTATGAGGACTGGGTATGTCGCAACGAGCGAGCTGGACGCCGCCATTTCCGCCATACGGGACACCTACCCCTCAAGCGCAGAACGGGAATGGTCACACAACGGCTATCTTGATAGAGCTTACGCACATATCGGGCGACCTACGGGAGTTCAAGAGGGACGCCAAGGATCGGGACGCCCGCATGAACCGCCTCGAAACCAAACTAGACCAGTTGAAAGACAGGATCGAATCCCTGGCAACGCCGAGATTTCAGATTCCTTGGATGGATTTAGCGCGGGGGCTCGCCCCTTGGCTCCCCGGAATGGCCATCATTATGCTCACGTACCTGGGGCACGAGAAAGTAGCTCGGGTTCTGACTGCCGTTTTCCACGGTTCCGCAAACTAGGCTATTGGTTTAGCGGCATGAGTGCGTTAATTTCCATGACCATTATTGTATTATCGGCAATGATAGGATTTTAAGTAATATTCCTTCACGACAAAGAGCCGCTTGCTCCGATATGGAGCAAGCGGCTCTTTTTGCGTTTTAAGTGGGATTGACCAACGGCTCTGGCCTCTCTCAGTCCTTGCTTTGACGCGCGAGATCGGCATAGGGATCGTATTCCCGACCAATGCGCAGCTCGTAGGTGCCGGGCTCCAATCGTAACGACTCATGCGTGTCGTGCGGCCTGAGATGATCGAGCGAGGTCGTTTGCGAAACGATCATGTGCAAAACGCGCATACCCTCCGGCACCGTGTCCTTGACCGCAATCGAGGCGTGTCTGGCATCTACCACATGATGGTGCCCGGTTTCGCTGTGACCGACGACAGCATACTTGCCATTCGACGTTAACGCCGTGTAGCCTCTCGGGTGTGCTTTGGTGTCCTTGAGCCGGACGACAGTAATTTCGCCCTGAGCGGCGACTGTGGCAAAAGTCTTCATGTTCTAACCTCTGGTTTTTTGAATTTCGTCTGACTTGTACCCACCATCCACGCTTGCGCTGCGAGCGCGGTTTCAACGGTTAGAGGTACGCCAATCGCAAACTCGCGGCCCGTGCCGCACCTCACGCGCAGAAATCGCGCCGGATGATCGAGGTCCGGCAGATGCACCTCGACGAGGGTTCCGATTTGCGAGTCTCGATCCGTGTCGATAGTTTTCGCATCTAGGCTGGTCAGGATTGCCGGCCAGCCTAGCATCTCGATGCCCGCGCGGCGCACTTCGAGGTTGCGCTCTGACAGCACGGTGCCGCCAGTGAGCGAGACTCGGTCAGAAATCCAATGATCAGGCACGACGGTTCCATGCCACGCATAAATCTTGGTGCTTGGCCATTCCAAGGCGGGACCGTCCGCTCGATGCAGGCGGTGCTCCGTATCGAGATGGATGGCGGGACTAGCGAGAACGATCACTTCCGTTTCCGTAAAAATGTGCGCGAAGCTGCCGCCCTCGTAGGCATCAATCATCGGCGCGTAGGTATCGACGAGCTTATCCAGCCAGCCGCTCGTTTCTGGGCCGGGCTCCAAATTGAGCCAACCAATGGCGTCCCTGGCGTCCCTGGCGTCCCAGGCGGCCCTGGCGGCCCAGGCGTCCCAGGCGTCCCTGGCGTC
>ERZ1292625.1573-Hain-H41-01um-R1-1573-length-26119-cov-6_pt1 | contig 26119 bp, 36 predicted proteins | sample MGYA00564400_ERZ1292625 | MGnify/ENA primary metagenome ERZ1292625 (study PRJEB36523, sample SAMEA6512639) | groundwater metagenome | collected 2019-01-08 | study: AquaDiva: Metagenomics assemblies of 32 groundwater samples | reverse complement strand
GACGTTGGCATCTCGACCGAGACCCTGGAGCGCGGCCTCAAGGCGGCCATCGCACGCGGCGTGCGGCCCAGCATCGAGGGCATCGGCGAGCTGGCCGAGAAGTACAACAGCATTCAGGACCCCATCGAGCGCACCGAATTCCTGATCAAAACCTTCGGCAAGAGCGGCGCCGACCTCGCGCCGCTCCTGGAAAAGGGCGCGGCCGGTATCAAGGAACTCGGCGACGCCGCCGAGGCGACCGGGCTGGTGCTCTCCGAGCAGGACGTCAAAGCGGCCCGCGAATTAGAGATCGCGATCGACGATCTGACCGACACCTTCAACGGCCTGGTGACCCAACTCAGCCTGGGCATCATTCCGACCCTCGTGACAGCTGCAAAAACTTTACAACTACTCGTCACCTGGGACAAACAGGTGCAAACTGCGCTCCGGGATCATGCCCGGCAGGTCGCCCTGACCGACATGACCTACGAGCAATACACGGCGGAATTACAGCGGGCCGCGAAAGCGGCCGGCCTTGTGGTGGATGCTGAGGGTAATTTGACGAGAGTCAGCCGAACAAGGGGGGGAGTCATCATAGAGGTGATCCAGGCAAATTACCAGCTCGCAGAATCCGAGCGGGATGCCGCTCGAGCCGCCGACGAACTCGCCGCAGAACAAGCAGCTCTCATTTCTGCCATGAGCGGCGCCGACCAGACGACTGGCAACTTATGGGGAACCATTGATATCGCTGCTGGCAAAATGGCTATCATGGGCGAACGCGCTGCGGAATTGGCTCAACATATCCAGGACGTCGAAAAGGCCCAGATGGCATGGAGCGAAAGCACAGCCACCGACCTGGTGAGCGGGCTGAAGGCGGCCGAGGTCACGGGAACCGATCTGGACGAAGCGCTCAAAATCATCGACCAGACCCTCGGCACGTCCAAAGCACAACAGGAGGAATACGAAAGACGGCTTGAGGCCATCACCGACGAGTATAAAAAATCCGGGGACGTGAACACCTTCAGAGCATCCATCGAAAAATTGACCGATGAATTTGGTCCGGCAGCGGAAGAAGCCCGAAAGGCTAGAGAAGAAGTTTTGAAATTGAACGAAGAACTCGCCCGGCTGCCTCCGATCACAACCATCCGCATCATTACGTCGTTCGAGACGGTTGGCGCGCCGCCGCCGCCCGGAACGACACCCCCACCCGGCGGCGGAATCGACGATGGCCGGCAAAGTGGCGGCCCGGTCATCATGAACGAACGCGGCTTCGAACTGTTCATGCCGGCCTCGAGCGTCGGCAGCGTGATGAACAATAGCGATATGCGGCGGCTCGTGGCGGCGCTGGAGGCGATTGCCTCGGGCAAGGCCGGGACGTTCAACCAGGTTATCAACACCTCGGCGGCGGTCAACGCCGGCGCGCTGGCCGGGCAGGCGCGGGCGGTGGCGGGAGCGTTCCAATGAGCTTCTGGTCGGTCGTCGTCCCCGAAGCCGGAACGAATAAAGTTCTTAATCCGTCGGGCGAGGCCTCGGGCAATTTTGCCGCGCATAACGGCGCGACGGTTACCCGGGACACGGCCTACGCCCGGTTCGGCATCTATTCGTATAAAGCCGTTCTGGGCGCGGCGAACCGGGGCGTCAACCTGACTCTCTCGGCGCTGGCCAATGCGATCCACGCCGTCACGTTCTATGTCCGGGGCACGGTGACCGGCGCCCTCCAAGCTTCGCTCGACGGCGGCGCGAACTACAACGCGGCAGCGGTCATCGGCGGCAGTCAAGGCGGCTGGGTGCGCTATGGCGTGCAGATCCCCGCCGCGCAAGCGAACGGCTCGACCGCGCTTATCCTGCGCGATACGCTGGACGACGGCACGATCTATTTCGACGGCGCGCAGGTCGAGCAGCAATCCTATGTCACGACTTACGTCGACGGCGACCGCAGTGGCCTTTGCCGCTGGAACGGGCTGCGGCATGCGTCCACATCCACGCGCAGCGCGCAGGAACGCGCTGGCGGGCGCGAGCGCGACCTGTACGACGATTACGGCATCGGTGTGCTGCGCGATTTTTCCGGCGTCGGGATGCCGCCGCTCACCCACAATATCCAGCCGATGGCTCTCCAGCCGGGCGCGCTGTATCAGAGCGCGAAGGTCAACGTCCGGGCAATATCGCTCGTGCTCGAAGTCGAGGGGGCCTCCTGGCAGGCGCTGCACCAGAAGCGGCAGGACCTGATCGACTTGTTCAAACCGGACGCGGTGCGCGGCAACCAGCCGGTGGTCGTCAAATACACCGGCGCGAATGGCAGCCGACCCGTTTACGGATATTTCCGCTACGAGGGCGGCCTGGAATTCGGCAACGCGGCCGGGTTCAGCGAGAACCCGATCCACCGCCTGATCGCGGTCGACCCGTTCTGGTACGAGGACAATCAGGAGCAGGCTGCTCTGACCGTGCAGCAATCAGTGGCCAACGCGGGCGGCGCGATCCGGCGTATCGACGGCTTATGGCAGGCGCTCGGAACGGGCTTCAACGGCGCTGTGCGGGCCATCGCCTACGACCGGCAGCGCGGGCGCGTTTACTTCGGCGGCGCGTTCACGACCGCCAACGGAGTCACGGTCAACGGCGTCTGCTATTGGGACGGCGCGACGTTCGTCGCGATGGGCGGGACGCCCGGCATTTCGGGCGGCGCGGCGACCGTGCGCGCGCTGGCCGTCGCGCCAAACGGCGACGTGTGGATCGGCGGCGATTTCACGGCCTCGGGCGGAGTGGCCACGCATGGGATCACCAAATGGGTGATTGCCTCGTCCACTTATACCGCCTATGCGCTGGCGGCCGGCTCGCTATTTTACGCCCTCGCCTTCGATTCGACCGGCAAGCTTTACGCGGGGGGCAATTTTCTGAATTGGAATGGCGTTGCCAGCTCTGATTACATCGTCAGTTACGACGGGACGACCTGGAGCAGCCTGCACGCCGTGCCTCCGAATGCCGCGGTCAGATGTATTGCCGTGGTGAAGGACACCAAAGTGTTTCTGGGCGGCACATTTACCACGGCGGGTGGCTCGGCCAAGAACGGAATCATGTACTGGAATGGGACGGACTTTACCGGCGTCAACATCAGCGCGATCGCGAGCGTCGACGCGCTGGCCGTTTCGAGAGACGGCATTCTGTATGCAACCGGATCGTTCACGGGCATGCAGCCGGTCGGCGGGGATGTAGTGATACTCAACAATGTAGGGATATATGTTAACGATATCTGGCTACAGATGGGTTCCGGCCTATCAGGCGGGGCCGGAACGGCCATCTTCGTGCTGGACGATGGGACGGTGATCATAGGTGGGGCGTTCTCGTCGGCCGGCGGTGTGCTCAACACCGATTCAGTAGCGATCTGGGTAAATACCTACTGGCAGCCCGTCGACCTCAATCCCCCCAATTCGCCGGTCGCCGTCTATGCGGTTATCCAGAACGCCGACGATTTATATCTCGGCTATGCAACCGGCGCGTCCAGCACAGCGACGGCCAGCGCGCAAACGTCTGTCGCCGCCGACGCGACCGCGTCCGTTCATCCGACGATCACTGTGGTCGGTCCATCCAGCGGCACGGCAACCTTGGAATGGATCGAGAATCAGACGACCGGCGAGCGGTTATACTTCAGCCAACCGATTCGGAGCGGCGAGACCGTCACAATCATTCTGACGCCCGAAACTCGCGGGGTTGTCAGTGACTGGTTCGGAAAAATCGTCGATCAGCCCAAGCCCTGGTCGGATTACAGCGCGTTCCATTTCCAGCCGGGTGCAAACATGTTGGCAGCCCTGATCACGGGGACGACGACCGGCATGAATCTCCTGGTCAGCTGGCCCGTGGCTCACTGGAGTGTGGACGGCGCGGCATGATTGACTTAAGCGGGCCCGTGGGCAACGGCGCAATCTATGATATAGAGTTGTGCCGGGATACAGGCGAGAGGATTGCCCTCCTGGATCGCGTTCTTTGGTTCAACTACGTCCGGGTCTACAATGCCGTGGGTTCGTTCAGCATCGAATTACCCCATGATTTCACCGCCAACCTGATCCAGATCGATCAACGAATCAATATCTGGCGGAAGCCGCCCGGCGGGCCGAAGCGGCTCGAGTTCGCGGGCATCTTGAAAACGAGAAGCACCGGTGTCGACGAGAGCGGGTTGCTGCACCGCGTGATAGGAGGTCCGTGCTTGAACTGGCTTCTCGGCTCGCGGGTCGTCCTGACGAATGCCAGCGTGATCATTTCCGCCGATGATTACATGAAGAATCGAGTTATTGTCTCGCTGGGTGGGAGCGGAACCTACCCGCTGCCGTCGTCGCTATTCTCCGTGCAGGAGGAGACGGGCCAGGCCCCGGTCGTCGTGCCCGAGGCGAGCATTAGATCACTCATCGATCTACTCCTCGATCTGGCGCAGTCCTCGACCGCGCAGGGCACGCCGCTATTCTTCGAGATCGCGGCTGTCGGCGATGAAAATAAGTTCCAGTTCAGGACGTACGCTAACCAGCCGGGCCTGGACCGGACGGCCTCCGGACCGATCTTCGCGTTGGAGTTCGGCAACCTGGCGAACCCTCTACTGATCGAGGAGTATGCCGAAGAGGTTAATTATGTGTCAACCTATTATCTGAGCCGCGAGCTGGACGGCCCGATCCCAGCCAACCTGGACTCCAAGGACCAGACGCGCTACCGGCGCAGCATCTTCGCCAGACGCGAGGAAGGGATGTCGATCAAGGAGCCGGCCGCGGTCGCAGATGAGGGGTGGCGCCTGCTCAATGCGGGCCGCCCCCGAAAAATCTTCACTGCTACGTTCAAGAGCGTCCCGGGCTCGCTCTACGGCGTCCATTGGTACTTCGGGGATCGGGTGCCCGTCGTCTACGACAATAAGTTTTTCGAGGCTGTGATCAAGGCGGTGGCAGCTGCAGTCGACTCGAACGGGCTGGAGACGATAGAATCGGCGGTCGAGGTCGATCTATGAATGGCGAGCATGACTCCCTGAGGCTCCTGCGAGTCATCGAGCGACAGCAGTTCAGGCCGCTCAGCTATGTGCTCGGCCGTTCGGAATCGCACCTCATCGTCCCGACCGGCACCGTCCCCGCAACGCTCGGCACTAATGTAGACTGCCCGGCCAACACCGTACGGACCGTGCGCTTCGCGCTGCTCGCGCCCGTGCTGGTAGCGAGTATTCATTTCCGCGTTACGACTTTGGCGGCCGGCGCGCTGGGCGGGGTGGCGATTTATTCCCCGGACGGCAACACGCTTCTGATCAACGGCGGCGGCCAATCCCTGGCCGCGACCGGCAACGTCGCAGTCACTCTCTCGAGCGCCGTGCTGCTCAACATTGGCATGTACAGGTTCGCCTACACCTCGAGCAACGGCAATGTGCGATTTTGGGGAGTGGCCACCGATGCAAACTTTGCTCTATTCAATAGCGGCGTGACACAGGTGGGCGTTGCCGCCAACGCCTCGGCCGCCGGTGTGTTCCCCTCGACCCTGGGCGCCATCACTCCGGCAGCGCTCGGTTACCCGCTGGTCAAGCTGCAAAGCTAGAAATCCATGAAAGCCGGAGCAATTATTCCGGCGGCGGAATCGATTCCGGATCAGCATCACACGGATAGTAAATAATCCGCGTCCCGCCTTCCACGTAATCGAAACACCAGCCGATGTATTGATAATCGTTATCGTACAAATCGGCGTCCATCGTGGCCTGAATGTCGGCGCCCCATGTAGGTTCCGGCGCGGGCGTTTCGATGGGCCAGCAGCGGTCCATCGGCGCGTTATAAAATTCGCCTTCGGGACATTCCGGCATTGGCGTCTCTGTTGCTTCCGGCGCAGCGATTGAAGCGGCCACAATCATTTCACCTTGTGCGTCGTCTATCGCCGTATTGAACATCGAAAGAACGGCGATCAAAAGGATTGCAATCGCCTCAGCATATTTCGGGTTTACAGTTCCCATATCAGTTATCTCCTAGATGGATCACGCCGCTTACGGGACGTGAATGAATGAGCCGCCTCGAGGCAGGTATTTCCGTGGAAATAGTCATTTCTTCTTGGCCGCCGGTTTCGCCTTCGCCGCTCCGCACTTCGGACAGCGCACGTCAGCGAGCTGCTTGCCATTCCATGTTTGCATCCAACCCTCGGCCACGTCGCGCTTCGTAATGCGCGCGCTGGCGGCAAACGCGCCGCAATGCCAGCAGTTGTATTCGGTGTGATGGATGGGCGGTTCATTCCATTTCAGCGGCAGTTTCACCGTGAAGGTCTCGAATGCAATCGCCTTCACTTTGCCTTGCGCATCCGGCCAGTCGTAGGCCTGCTCGGGTTTGTGATAGCCCAGCACCTTATCCCCGATCACGATCAGCGTGATATGAAACCGGCGATCCTCTTCGGTGCTCTCTTTCTTGATCGCTTTCATCAAGGCGGCTTCCATCTCGCCAAATTCGGGCCACATGGAATCAGAGACATGATACCGGCGGCAGATCTCCGCCTCGGCCAGAAGCAGCACCCCGCCGGCAATGGTTAACTGCTTGCCGATGGCGCGGGCCGATGTCTCGATCAGCCAGAGCACGTCGTGCTTGGCTCGCAGAAATTCGCAGCGCATTTTACGCCGCTTCTGCTGCTCGGCCTCTTCTTGCGTCTTCTGCTTCTTGAGTTCGGCCGCGCTTGGCGGCTTCGAGGCCTTGACCTTCGCGGGCCCGGGTTTCTCGCCGGCCAACAGTCGCTTGATGGCATCCTTGTTGACCGCCACCAGGCCGACGACCGCAGATCCAAGGGCCTGGCGCTGACCGGCGCTATCATTCCCGTCCGGCCAGAGCACCAGACGCAGGTGGGGCTTGGCGGCCTTCTGGGCGACGAGTGCTTGAGCATTCCGGCGCGCTTCCCAATCGTACTGTTTGCCGCTCGGATAGATGGGCGTGCTTTTATCGCCGGGCACGGCGCGGAGGATCCCGGTCAGCTTCGAGATCCGGTCGACCTCGAGGCCGGAGAAGCTATTGAGCTTGAACTGATAACACGCCGGCCGGACGCAGTATGATTCGCCATTGCGCTTGATATTGGACGGGCAGCCCTTGCAGCGCGGCAGATCTTCGAGACCGTCCGGCGAGGCCGCCCAGCGGATCGATTCTTTGGGAAAGTCCGCCGGCCAGGGCGTGTCGCGCAGCTTTTGAGCCTCGTGTGCCACGAAGTCGTCGATCTCCTGGGCGATCCATTCGGACCGATCGCCCTCCGGCCGGACGGCTGCCTGCTCGACGATAGTGATTGCCTTGCGCTCGTCGAGCTTCATGAGCGGCAGCAGTTCACGCGCAGCGCGCTCGGCGATCACGCCCTCGCCCAGGCGCTTCTGGATTGCGATCGGCAACTCGAGCAGCCGCAGCGCGTTGCTGACACTGCCCTGCGCGGATAGGCCGAATAGTTTCGCGGCATCCGCCTGATTGACTTTGAATTCGTCGAGGTAGCGCCGAAGAGCTTTCGCCCGCTCGATGGGGGTCAAGTTGATCCGCTTGATATTCTCCGCAATGGATTCCTCGGCCATCTGCCGGTCGTCGAGCGGGACGACGAATACCGGCATCGACTTGCCGGGGAAGGCGAGCTTCCAGGCATCGCGCCGGCTGTGGCCGGAGGCGATTTGATACCGGCCCTCCGCAACCGGGTGCGGCCGGGCGCGCGGCGGATTGAGCAGCCCGGCGCGCTTGAAGTCGTCGGCCAGGGCCTGGAGATCTTCGGCGGCCACCGCGTCACGCGGCTGCCAGGGGTTGTCGTCGAGCAGAGTCGGAGAGATATTTGGGAGGTCCATGAGAGTTATCCTTTCAGGCGAATTCGTTGATGGGAATAATCGCGGTGTCGCCGGGGCAGATCACCGCGTCGCGGATGGCCAGAGAGACGCCGACAGCGAACACACCCAATAGAGCCAGAACTGTCACGAGCAAAGAATCGCGAATCATGGGTCACCTCAGAATCATGATGCCGAGGATGGTTACGCAGGCGATGACCGTCAACACGAAAAATAGCGCGAGCGCAAACAGCGCTTTGAGCGCGTTGGTGTAGCAACCCATGGATCCGACAGGCGGCACAATGGCCTGCGCATTGGAATCAGAAAGAGCGGCACGGGCAATCGAGCCATCCTCCACCAACCAATCAAGTAGCCCACAAGGATATTCAGATAAATCAATTTCCGAAGGTTGTGGAGCACACAGAAAATTATCCGTTTCTCCATCATCGCTCGCCGATTGCCAATCATCGCTCAATTGATAATGTCTGCGGTCGGCGTAAAATTTCAATGCCTCCGCCAGTCGCGCACAGCGAGTTTCAGTATTATTTCGTTCTCGTACCAGCTCAGCCACTTTCGCATTGGCTGCCGTGAGCGCGGTGCGGAGCTCGTTGATTTCGGATTCGCTTATCATGCGGCCTCCTGAATGAAAAACGAATCACTGGCGCGCAGTTCATCGCGCCCGGCGATCAGCTCGAGCCTGCGCAGCCGGCTGATGGCATTTCCGAAACCCCCGCCTTTCGCGTCGTAGCCGGCGCACTCGGCGAGTTCCGCCTTGTTCAGTGAACCAGGATAGATATTGACGAGCACGCCCAAGATGGCGCGCTCGGCCTTCGGCAGTTCGCGCAGCCAGTGGTCGATGAGCGCGCGGCCCTGGGGCAGCGGTTCCCATGCATCTCCCAATATTTCCAGCCCGCCCGGAGTAATAGTGAGGAAGTCTTTGTAGCCAGAGAGCAGGCCGAGCGAGCGCAGCTTGCCGACGGCGTTCCCGAATCCGCCGCCGTTGACCGCGTAGCCGGCGAGGATGGCCAACTGCGTTTTGGTGCGGCCCTGCGAATATTGCGCCAGCGCAGTCAGGATGCAACGTTCCGCCCTGGGGAGATGAGTCGTATCATGAACCGTTGGAGCCGTCTGCTGCATCGGAATGGATATCGGCCGAGCCATTGCCGGTCGCGGCGCCGGGATAGGAATCGCCGGCCGGTTGGCTGCCGCCCGGAGCGCCGTGCTCACTTCGCTCACCGCGCCTTTGAGCTGGCCGCCGAATGCCATGAACTGCGCGGCCACGTCGGCCAGCATCTGCACCGACGTTTCGAGCTGCCCTACTTCGCCGTCTTTGAAAATGGGGATCTCGATGCGCTCGATGATTCTTTCAACTTTCGGCTGCACCTGCACCGGACGGACGCGCAGCTCGCGCTCCAGATCGCTGATGCGGCGGCGCGCCGACTCGAGTTCATTGCGTTCGCCTTCGGCCTGCTTGGGCAGATCGCCGAGGTGTTGGACAATCTCGCGAATCGCCTCGCTCGCTTTGGGAACTTCCAGATGATGACGTTCCCCGGCCCTGGGATGCGTGGTGATCACCTGGTCGCTCCGGAATCGCGTCACGCCATTCACCGACAGCGCCGGTCCGAAAGCGAAGAATTCGCCGGGCTGCAGATCGCGGAGTCCGCCCCGGTCGGCTTTGCGCATGCCCAGAAGATCGCCGGCCCGCTCCTGGTCCAGGTCCAGCCAGGTACGGCCGATAAAAACGTTATTGGCTTCCGCGGCGGCGTCCTTATGGAGCTTGGACAAGCGCTGCGTTGCAATGAGGCCGGCGAAGCCGCGTTTGCGCCCGGAATCCATCAGATTGATCACAGCCCTCGATGATTCCACGTCCCCTTTCTCGGGGCAAAATTTGTGACATTCGTCCAGCATCAGCAGCAGCGGGTGCCAGTGGCTGCGTGGCACCGCAAGAAGTGAATCGATAAACAGCGAGACGAATTCGCGCTTGGCCGACAGATCCAGGTCGTACAAATCGACGACGGCCGAGACGCTCAGCTCGACCAGCTTGCGCGCCAGCAGCGCCGCCGTGCGCACCTCGGTGGCGATTTCTCCGCCGTGGCCGACCAGCGCAAAGTCAAGCTTTTCACGCAGGGTGGCGAATTCGCCCTCCGGATCCAGGATGATGATTTGGACCTTGCCGGCAATGCGCTCGGCGATGAGTCGCAGCAGCCACGATTTCCCGCCGCCGCTGTTGCTTTGAATCAACATCCGAGTATCGACCAATTTGAGCAGATCAACCTGTAATTTGTGCTGGCCGGCCTGGCCGATGGCGAAATGAGTCATGATGCCTACTCCATTGGCTCGAAAGCCGCCGGGATTTTGCACCGGCGACATTCGCACTTCGGCGGCCGCTGCTCGTCCACCGCGCGCAGAATGCGCTTTGCCTTTATGTCCAACCGGTCGGCCACAGCGAGCACCAGGCGCATCTCAAACACATGCAGATTGCCACTATCGCGGGCCACATACACGACGAATGCGCGGTAATAGTTGCCATGCCGCATGTAAGTCTGTACCTGCTCAAAATTCGCCATCGGGATGCGGCCCTCGGACACGATGCGGTCGAGCTTCTCCTGATGGGTCGATTTGATTTCGAGCATCTCGCCGGTAACGAGCGCGCCGTCAGTGTGGCCGATGAAGCGTGCATCGAAGGTGGCCACCAACTCGCGTTCCGATCCGGGTGCATACAGACCCAAACCAGCCAGGCGGGCTTTGAGATCGCGCTCGAACAGGTAGCCGTTGTAGCAATACAAGTGTTGTGACATTGTCCATTGGCGCGGCTCGAGCATCCGGCGGTAGAGTTCGAGCGAGCATTCACTGATAGATGACATGCCGAGATACGTGCGCTGCTCAGCGCCGGAGTTGCGAACCGTCCAATCGAGCAATTGTTGCTTGAGATCGTCTGCGTTCATGCCTACTCCCAACCTTGCTCATCGTTGTCCGCTGCGAGCGCAGTCTCGTAATGGCTGCATTCGGCCTCATCGCACGTGTAGGGGTAGTGACACTCGGTCATGTGACCATAAGGACAAAACATTTGCGCCATCGGGTTCGGGCAAATACAGTTTGGGTTTTCCGCTGGCGGTGGATACGGTGGCATGTCGGCTCCTCCAATCATGGCGATGCCTTAATCGGCTCGCCCTTGTTCCAGGCATTCAGATCAGCCAGGTTCTTCGACTTCGCCGACTCGATATCCAGGCCGGCAGCATTGACGGCAATCTTCGGAATGAACATGGTGCATTGCAAATTCTCGATGCCCTTACGCGGGATCAATACATTGAGTACAAGAGCCTTGTTCGGGTCGGCGCCCTTACCCACCGCGTCATAGTTCCAAAGTCCGTGCAGCATGAGCACCGGGCACAAACCCTCGGCGTAATGAATACACCTCTGACAGTAGTGCGCCTCGTAGGTATCCCCTTCGATACCGTTGGAGAAGTAGGCCATCATTTCACCTTCGATTCCTCAATTCTGGCCGCCAGATTTTCGAGCGCTGACGAGATGGCGAACACGTCATGGTGCAGCTTTTTGTTCACATCGTCGATGCGGCGGACCATTGTCGCCAGCGCGGCCCGCGCGTTGTCGAGCGCCTCATCGAATATCTCCGCCGATGCCTGCTCGGGTTTGGCAGTCCGGGCGATGATGACATCCACAGGAATTGGTAGCCCGCCGTAGTCGTCGGACGTTGCGGCCAGTTCGGCGGCGAAATCTTCGATGGATTTCGGTGGGTCGGCGCTGCGGGCCGCAGGGATCATTGCCCGCCAGTGCGAGAAGCGGAACGTGTCGCAGTATTGGTCGAGCAGCGCGTCGCCGACGGCGTGGTAGATGGCCGTCCAATTGCGGACAGTGGAGAGCTTCTGGCCGAGGTAAGCTGCCGCGTCCTGATAGATAACCATTTTGGGCAGGCGGATGCCCTCGGCGCGCGCGTCCTCGAAGATTTGATCGAGCACGCGGGCGGCCTGTTTCCACTGCGCGTCGCCGGAATCGGCGAGCTGGATGAGCTGCCCGACCACGTGGTCGGGGAGTTTGGCGACGGCGGGCGCTTTTTTGTCTTTGCCGATATTGTCCGCAATGCATTTCAGGCATAGACCGTTATCGGTCGCGCCGCGTTGTCCGCAGCGTTTGCATTTCACATTCTCGTTGATGTTGATGATGTGCGCAGTCATATCAATCCTTGTACGGCACGGGCATTTTATCGGGCGGCGTTTTGCCTCTGAATGATTTCCCGCCGACGGAGATCCTCAGCCCATCCTGCGTCCGGCTCTCGAAGTAACGCCAGCGGACATCGACAGCCATCGCCTGCGGTGCCTGATTAGAGGCGAGCAAAGTTGCCAGCCGGCCGCGCGCCGTATATCTGGCGTCGAGCACCCCGAACAACGCCGATTGCGCAAAATTCGTGTCGGCGACCCGGTCAGTTCCAAGTTCGTCCACCGCCAGCAGTTGATAGCGGGCGTAGCGGTTGATGAACTCTTTCATCGATTCGGCTTCGTCGTCGCCGCGCCGGCTGCGTTGAATGAGATCGTAAGTTTCATTCAGGATGCCGGCGGCAGTGGTGTAGTGCGCGCTGATTCCGATGCGACACATGGCTGCGACCGCGGCGACCAGCAGGCCGGTCTTTCCCAGGCCATTATCGCCGTACAAAAATATCCAGCCCAGGGGCCGGGCGGTATCGGCCAGCATCGCGTTCACTGCATCGACCGCATTGTTCTTGCCCGGCAGCCCGGCAGCAAACGATACGCGCCAGTCATATTCACTCCGCGCCAGCCCGCTGCCCTCGAGACACGATTCGATGATATCTTGATGGCTGCCGCTCTGGCAGATTGGACATGGCCATGCTATCAGGCTGGATTTGTACCAGAGACCATTGTAAAAGTGACTCGCGCCTTTCGAGAGCAGAAATTTCTGTCCTTCGCCGGTGAGCAGTACGAGGCCGATTTGTTTCGCCCCGCCGCAATTGGCGCAGTCCGGGTAGACGCCAAATAGACCCAGGAGCGCAGTCCCGCCCCCGGCCTGGTGCGCTTTGCCTTCGAGATACATTTCATTGGGCACGGTGACGCCGGAGAGAATGCGGGTCATGGCTTCCCCCCAGGCGGCGCCTTACCCGGATTGTTGCGGATGAACTCGGCCTGCACACCGGCGTCGGTGAGCAGGGCAGAATCCGTAATTGCCGATTTGAAATATTCCTGTATCTGAGTCCTGAGATGCCGCAGGCTGAGCCGCTTATCGCTCCAGAATTTCTGTATTTTGAAATGTTGATAAGCCTCGCGAAATTCCTCGACGGCGTAATGTTCTCCGATCCACTTGGCGGCCTTGCTTTCGCCCTCAGCCCAATCTTCGGGGTCATATCCTAAAAGACGCACGTATTCGTCGGTGATTTGACGAGTCGTGGCTTTTGGGGGCGAATCCGAATTTCTGGACTGTCCAGATTTCTGGATTCGGCGAATCTTTTCTTTCTTGTTAGAGATTCGATCGGAGGTTAATAGATCAGGCGAATCCGAATTTCTGGACTGTCCAGATTTCTGGACTGGATCGGCGCGTCCAGGCGCATCGAAGGACACGATGAGGGTCGCGTGCTCAGCGGGTCGCCATTGAAGGGCGCCGCGATTTCTGAGTTCGCGCAGGTGTCCGTAGAGTGCTGATCGGCTTTTGCCGGTGAGTTCCATGATTTGTTCAATCGAGAGAGACGGCGTCTCGGTTCGGCCCCAGGCTAGGCCGCGCAACTGTGACCAGGTGTCGCGCAGCGCGGGCGAGAACGTTGTGTCGTAGAGAATGACGGCGGGTATCTCTATGCCGCGCGGCGGTTTGAGTGATCGAGTCATTCATCTCAGTTCGAGTCTGCTAGTGTGTTGGCGTCTCCGGGCAGGCGCGGGAGGAATCGCGCCTGCCCTATGCCGCATCCCGGTCAAAACGGAATCTCATCCTTGCGCATCATGGCCTGCCCGGCGGCAGATGCTGCCTGTGCGGAGAGATCGGTGATGTCGTCGCTGGCGGAATTGGCGCGGTCGATGGCGTCGCCCTCGGCAGTCTCGTCGTCGTATATGGCCGCCCCGGCAATCACGTCTGCTTCTGAATCCGCTTCGCCGTCGAAAGCCCCGTCGGCCGGCTCACGAAACTCGGCCCGCGCACCGTACTTTCCCTCGAGCGCCCGGGCGAGCTGGGCCCGGATATTCCAGCGCTCGGCTTTGAACTGCATTTCGAGGGCGTCTATCTCGGCCTGACAATCGGCCAGGATATCGCGCAGTTCGGTTTGCCGGCCCGAAATCTTTTGCAGCGTTTCGTCCCCGGCGAATAGAATCTCCAGCGCGCGTTTGCGGTCGGCGTCGGTTTTGCCCAGGCCGACTACATCGGTGATCGATAGGATGTGAATCTGACGATTGCGTTCGTCTTCGCCTGCGTGGGCCAGTTTAATCTGTATCTCGGCGCGGCTTCGGTAGAGATCGCCGATCCGATCGGCGAGTTCATTGAGCATAGACATGTGCGGCCTCCTGCGCCGGTTTCTTGTGTCGGGCGACGAACTGGCGGGCGTAATCGGTATCGCGCTTGGACGAATAACCCTTGAAGCCATTGTGCTCGACGTAGGCTTTGAGAGCGGCCTTGAATTCCGATTCGGGCCGGCCCGTGTCTGCCGCCCAGCGCCCGAGGGCGAATTGAATCGACCAGAACGGCTCCTGGCTCACGTGGTCGTTCGTGACTTCCGGTATGGAGTTACCGTTTGACGCTGGCGGCGCTGCGGCGGATTGCTGTGCGGGCGCGCCGCTGCCATTCGCGCCGGGTCGCGGGCCGAAATATTTCAGTTCCTCGGCGGTGGGTGGTTTGTCGTCGGCCAGTGGTACAGCGGCAGGCGCGACGGGCGGCGCGGCTTTTTCACCGGGCGTTTCTGACTCGCTCACGGCGCCATCCACGACCTCGCCGCTATCCTCGTCCATTACCCCGACCGGAGTACTCGGGTTGACTTTGAGACTGATTGGAAAGGCCGCCTTCATCGCATCGCGCTCGGCCCGGAAGCGAACGCACTGCAGAGGATTCATTTTCGTCTTTCGCCCGCCCTAAAAAGGCCGTACCCGTCGAACACCATCGACGGCTGCCCGGTCTTGCGCCGGGTGACGATGCACCGGATCACCAGATCGTTCGGCCCCGCGCCCAGGGCTTTCCGTTCTTCGGGTGTGCAGGAGTAGAACGCGCGCCCCACGTACTCGTTGGAACGATGCGCGTTGGCGCGCCAGCCGGCCATGCCGATCATCAGCCGGAAGCCCACGACCTCTCTGGTCTCCCTGTCTTTTTCAGGAATAGCCCACACTTCGCCGGTGAACGGGTCGAGATCGTGCATCACGGCGATCTGCGCCAGGGCGAGCCGGGCCTCGGGCGGGATGTCCTTCGCGCCCGGCAGAAAATCCAGGATGCGTTTAGACAGTTCTTCGACTTCGGCGCGCTCGCCGAAGCGAGTCGTGGCTTTATCGGTCACGGTTTCTCCTTTCCCAATTCATCGCGGCAGAAGAGGCACAGGCCGTCGACGTCGTCGAGGCTCAGCCGGATGCTCAGGCAACGGCGGCAGTAGCCTGGCCGTGCTTGGCGCTCATATGCCGGGCCATGAACTTCGTCGCGATAGTGCGCTTGCAAATCTCGCAGCGCGATTGCATAGAACTTTTGGCCGCGGTAATCTTTTTGGCTTGCGCTTTTGGGTAGTTGCGCAGCGCTTTGCCTTTGCGGCGGCCCAGGGCGTCTTTGCCGCTGGGGCTGGTGACCGGCTGCGCTCCATCGTCGAACGCGCCGTTGAGGGCGGCTTTGAAATGCGAGACGATGCTGAATGGATCGGCGATGGCCGCGCGCATCTCCGATTCAGTCAGGGTGAGGACGAAAGCTTTGACATTGGTGGATTGGATGTTCATGGAGATCTCCTAAAATGGAATCGCGCTGAAGATGTCGATTCGCTGGCGCAGGTATTCCTTCGCGCTGCCGTCGAGCAGGCTCTGTTCGGAGAGCCGGATCAGGGTGAAACCGGCGGCGACTATCTTGCGGTCGCGCCCGGCGTCGAGCGATGGCCGGTCCTGGCCGTGATGATCGTTAGACTCGTGCCAGTGTTCTCCGTCCGCTTCGACGGCGATGTGGAACGGCAGCAGGAAATCGACGTAGTAGCCTGCGACGTACACCTCGCGCTGATAGGTCTCGCCCCACTCGTCGAGCCAGGCCATGACGATGCGCTCCAGAGCCGTCGGGTGCTTGCGCCGCCAGCGCGCCAGGCGTTCGTTGACCTGATCGCGCCCGTAGATCGCCAGGGTTGCTCGGCCCCCGGCTTGCCCGCTGGCGACGAGCGAGTCGCGCCTGACGTTGGCGCGCGCGGCTTTCTGCGAGTCGGACGTGAACTGCCAGGCGCGGGCGCGGCCACCCTTGGCTCCGGCGGCGCGCTTCTGTTCGAGCCGGGCCTCGGAGAGGGTCACGGTCGTCTCCCTTTCGCCAGCGCGAATCTCGCGGGCAGGCGCGGCTCGCGGATCTCGACGAGGCGCCCGCTGCCGACCAGGCGGCGAACTTCGGCGAGGACGATGACGTGCCGGGCGGTCGGGAGGCGTTTACGCACACGGCTGGTGATGCCCTGGGCGGTGAAGGGCGAGTTGCCTTCGGCGACGACGTCGAGCACGGCCTGGGTGAGTCGGGAGGTCATGGCGTCACCTCTGCTCCCGCGGGAGTAATCACGACCATCGGCCCGACAGCTTCGACGACCGGGCGATTTGTGTGCTTGAACCAAGCCGTGAGCGCCAGGTCTTTGACCTGCGCGGGAGTCTTGAGGCCCGGCGTCATATCGAGCTTCGGGGCGGCGGGCTCAATGCCGACCTGCATTTGTCGGACATCGAGTAGCGCGCCGACGTGCTCGTGAAACTCCTGCGCGCTATGCGGGCGGTGCAACTTCGGACGGTGGTTGGGCCCGATGTAGAAACGGGTCTCCTTCGTCACGAGGCCCTTATGCCCGTTGCGCCCGGCCGGCTGATACGAGAGAATGCACAGCACGCCAAGAAAAACCGGCCGGTCGACGACGAACTGTTTCGCGGCTTCGAGGGGAGTGGGCGAGAGTGGGGCGGGAGAGGTCATGATTGCGCCCCGGCTTCGACGGCTGCGCCTGCGGAGGCATGCGCGAGCAGATATTCTGCAACGGCGGCTTTGAGCGCATCCTCGGCGATTGCTCCGAAGTTCATGCGCGCAAGCACGTTGCAGTCATCTGGAAATTCAACTCTCATCTCTCGCTCGGCCGTCGAAGAGCTCTGTTTCCAGTCGGTATCGGTGATTCGGATCGTGAGGGTGATGTCCATTGCGTGTCCTTGCCTTTCTGTGTTATCATGAGCGGTGGAAGTCCATTGTGGCTTCCTTGCCGCCGCCCCGTCCGTTCACCCGGTCGGGGCTTTTTGATTCATTCGCTCGTCTTCGCTTCCTGCGCCATCCACCACAGGTCGTAGAGAAAATCGGCAGCCCGGGCGGGATCCGGCCGGTTGGAGGCGCTCACTTCGAAGGTCGCCCCATCACGTCTTCGACGACCTCTTCGGCCAGGCCCGGCGAGAGTCTCCTCAGCGCGTCCAGCCCGTCGTGCACCGATAATTTCATCAATTGCGCCGCTGCCAGCAGACCCACGCGCTCGTCCATTCGGCCCTCGTCGTACCAGAACCGCCGGGGTTTGATCAATTCGCTGACCTGGCGCTCGAGGTGCGCGATGCGCTCGTTTTGCTTTTGGCGTTCGTAATACCAGCGCGTTGCGATCCATGAGACAAAGCCTCCGATTAGCGCAGCCAGAGCGAGATAAAAACTGAGGTAAGACATATGGCGATTCCGATGATGAAATAGATTCCAGGTTCAGATGAGAGAAAGGTTAGTAGCGCATGCAGTCTGTCTTTCACGGTCTACTCTCATTTCAAATGCCATTCAATCTCTTGGCCCGCCCACCGACGCCAGATGACCGATGGCTTTCTGGCTTTGGTTGATAATATCCAGTAACTCAAAAATGGTCGTGGTCAGCCGCTTGATGATGGCATCCTGCTCCTGGAGCGCGGCTTCGCATTCGGCCAACTGGCGCGCGTGCAGCAACTCCGTATCGCGCTGGAGTTCGCCCAACCCGACGATGATCGCCGGAACAGACGGGACGGGTTGCAGGCTGGCCATGATCAGTTCAAACCCACGTGGCCGAGGATGACCAGCGGCCTGCGCCTCGCGCGGTCGGCTTTCTCGCTCAGCGCCTGAACGATGGCGCGGGCGAACGTCTCCTCGAACGTCCAGCCGATGGCTTCGTCGTTCTCTTTGATGAACCAGACCTGCAGCACCGGCGCGTAGTCGGCGGTGTAGCGGGGCGGGGCGGGTGGGCGAGAGTCGCCGAGGATGATGGGCATGAGCACGATTAATCTCCTAATGAATAATGAGCGAAGCTACGAACAGGGCCAGGCCCAGCGCCAATAGCGTTTTGACAATCTTGCAGCGCAGGTAGCGAGGATATTCCCAGCGAGAATTTACAAGCGTATAGCGGCCGCCCGGCCCCCACACCGTCAGATGATCACCTGCCCAGTGCGCTTTGATGATCGCGGGATGATCGTGCAATTCGCGGATGAAGTCGGAACCCGAATGGCAGGAGGCGTAGTCAGGCTGTTTTGACATGAAGCGCCTCCGATTCTTTGGGGGACAACGGACCGAAGGCAATCACACTGTGGCCGGTGATGCGGGCGATAGCGACCAGCAGGTCGTGAACTGCGATCAACAGCCACAGGGGTAAATCCGTGTGAATCTCCAAATAATTTAGCTTCAGAGTCTGGGGGGGTGGGAGTGGCGACGTGGGGATCATCATGGTCAGTCTCGGCGGGGCTGCTCCTGCTCCCTCTCACAACGAGAGGGAGCATTGGGAGGAGGGTGACCCCACCGTGAGGTGGGCAGGTTAGGCGGCGATAGATTCTGGCTTGCGGGTTTTGTTGGGCTTCGCGGCATCGAGGGCGTCGAGGCGCTCGAAGTAGTCGCGGAGAATGCGACGGACGAGTTGAGAGGTCTTGAGGTCTTGCTTTGCGGCATCCTGCTCAAGGCGATCTTTGATGTCTTGAGGGATGCTGTAGGCGGCGGTAACGAGTTGTTCGGCCTCGGCGGTCATATGGTCTTGCTCCTGTTTGTAGGAAGGAAAAAACTGACTGTAGACAGTATACGCCTACTCTATAATTTGTCAACAGGCAGTTTACTGGAGTTTATAGACAGTGGTTTTAGGTACAAAATCTATGTTTGTGGGAAGGAATGTGGCAAACAAAAAGGTTGTGGTACAGCATCCACCGGGGTTCTTTTTGTGGCTGAACGAGCGGGAAAGTTTGCTTGGATTGAATGACAATCAATTGGCTATCAGGGCCGAAATATCCAATTCCGTAATCAGCAAAGCAAAAAGCAGTGTACAGCCTATGGGGTGGGATGCTTGTGACCGATTGGCCAAGGCGCTTGGCGTGCCATCCGAAGAATTCATGCGCCGCGCCGGGCTATTGCCGACGCCGCCACAGCACGATCCGGAAGTCGAAGAACTTGTGTATATCTTCCGTCAATTGAAAGGCGATGACCGGCGGGACATGCTCGATTTGGCGTTGGCAAAAATAACGAGGGTGAAGCGAGGCCAAAATGGGGAGAAAGAAACCCGACGACGATGAGATGTTATTTGCCCTTACCGTTTCTCAGTTGCCATCCATAGAGCGTGCGGAACTCAAGGGGATGGTGCTTGTGAAGCGCCGCCTGATGAATGTGGGCCACCGCGTGTGGTGTGTATGGTCAGGAGTTCGGCGAGCCGTACTGATTATTGGTGGTGAGGCGGGGGAAGAGGAGTAGGGGAATGAGCATGAAAAAGACAATTCGGGTCACGCTGATCCTGGCGATTGCTTTGAGCGCTGGCTGCCGTGAGACTCAGACGCCCGCTCCGCCGCCAATACCGACTCAAATACCGGCCACAGCCACACCCGATCCGGCGCAATCATTGCTTAGCCCAACTACAACACCCGTCCCGACCAACACGATTAAACCGACGACGCAGATTTACACGGCCACACATGCGGCAACGAGCACGAAAGCAGCAACCGCAACCATCAAACCGACCAACACGCAGCCGCGCCCAACAAATACGAAGGCGCCGCTTCCGACGAGTCCACCTGCCACCCAACCGCCACCACTGACCCAGCCGCCGCCGCAGACGACCAACTATGATCGCAATGGCGACGGAAAGGTGACTTGCAAAGACTTCAGCACACAAGCTGAGGCACAAGCAGCGTATGCAGCCGGGTACACCAATCTGGATGGCAACGACAACGATGGTCTGGCCTGCGAGAGCTTGCCGTGAAAGGAAAACCGGACCAATTGGTCCGGGCCGCGCCTTGCGGAGGCCCCGCCCGGAGTAACAAGCCCCGGCCCCGCCAGTGATGGCCGCGCCGGGGCTTTTTCGTGAATGATTCAACATACCTGCCCCTTCCCGCCCGACACCGCCCTGGCCGCTTACCTGCGGGACAGCGGCGGCCCCGAGCAGGAGCAGAGCGTCGAGCAGCAGCTGGCCGAGGCCCGCCGCTACTGTGAGCGCCACCGGCTCCGGCTGGACGAATCGCTGGTCTTCGTCGACCGGGCGCGCAGCGGCAAGTCGACCGACGCGCGCGACGACTTCTACCGCATGATCGCGGCCCTGGACAAGACGCCGCGCCCGTGCGACGGGCTGCTCCTGTGGAGCAGCGCGCGCTTCGCCCGCAACCAGCTCGACGCCCAATACTACAAAGCCCTGCTCCGCCGCCGGGGCTACACGCTCGTCTTCCTGTCGGGTGACGTGCCCGACGCCGGGCCGCTCACGGCCATCTTCGAAGCGGCGGTCGATTGGAAGAACGAGCAATACCTGGCCGACCTGCGCAAGGAGATCAAGCGCGGGATGCGCTGGGTGATGGGGCAGGGGGCGTTTGTCGGCGGGACGCCGACCGGCTTCCAGCGCGTCCAAACAACGCTCGGTGTTAAACGGAACGGCAAGCCGCGAATCGTATCGAAGCTGGAGATGGACGAGAGGATCGCGCCGCGCGTGGCGCAGGCATTCGAGATGCGCGCGCGCGGCTGCACGCTGAAGGAGATCCATGGCGCGACCCATCTCTTCAACGCCCGCCAGCCGGAATACAACTACACCAGGCTGCTGCGCAACCCGATCTACAAAGGCACGCTCCAGTTCGATGGCGGCGCCATCGAACATTACGTCGCGTCTATCGTGCCCCCCGACCTGTGGGAGCAGGTGCAGCAGGTCAATCGTCAGGCGCGGGAGCAGCTGGGCATCTATCACCGGCGGCGCTCGTCGAATGACGAATACTGTCTGAGCGGGCTGGCGCACTGCGCCGCCTGCGGGAAGCCGATGTGGACGCACACGACGCGCGACCGGTTGAAGAGCGGGATCGCCGTCTACCGCTATTACGTCTGCCAGTCGGAGCGGACCGGCGAATGCCGCCTGCGGGTGGGGGCGGCGGCGCTGGAAGCGGCGGTGATGGCGCAGGTCGAGCAGGATTGCCTGACGGATGAGGCGCTGGTGGAATTGGAGGCGCGATTGAAAGAGCGCGAGCGCTCGGCCCAGCGGCCCGACGCGGCGGCGGCTGCGCTCAAAAATAAACTGACCGCTGTCGAACGCGAGATAGACAATCTCACCCGGTCCGCGGCCTCGGCGCCGCTATCGAAATCATTGGGGCGCTCCTTGGAACAAAAGGAAGTCGAGGTCGAGCAACTGCGATCTCGCCTCGAAGAGGCGAAGACGCCGAAGCGGGGGGCGGTGGATATTCGCGCCGTCGCCGGGGAGATCCGCGAGGCGCTGGCCGCTGGCAATCCCCGGCGGCTGCGGCGGGCGCTGGCGCGGGTAGTGAGCCGGATTGACGTGAGCAGGGAATCGGCGCGGGTGACGTATCACGATTTTGCGGGTATGTCGCCGTAAGTCCATTTGCTTCGGGCTATCCACAAAACGCAATCTGCATAGAGCATGGGCCACATCTTACCCCCGATTGATTCTATCGGGGTATTTCCGCGGAAATGCTTGCCGACAGATTGCTCCACGGGAGCAATCGGTCGGCTTCGCTCCCGCGCTGCGGCAAGTTTGCGCACTTGACCACCTGTGCTATACTCGTAGTGATGTCGGCAGAGGATGAACTACAGCAATTGCGCGAGCACGTGGCGCGGTTGGAGCGCGAGATCGCCGACCTGCGCGAGGTGCTCAGGCGGCACGCCATCGGCATCTTGCGAGCATTAGAGAAAGCGCCAGCGCAGCCGCAGCCATCGATGTTTGACCGCGTGTCGGTAACTGAATAACCCGTAAGCCCGCACTCATTCGAGTCCCGGCTCTATGTTCCAGCGTAACCGCTGGCGTGTAGAGCCGTTTTTGTTTTCTAGCCCATAAGGAGATTTCCATGAACGAAAATGTGTTGATTGGCGCGACGGCTGTTCTGATTTCAGTCGCCTTCAATTGGGTTCCCAGGCTCAGGGAATGGTACGCGGCGCGGGAGGACAACGCGAAGCGTCTCATCATGCTCGGCGTGCTGGCGCTGGCGGCTGTCGCTGTGTTCGGCACTGCCTGCACCGGCTTTCAACTTCCGGGCGTGGTCTGGTCAGGCACATGTGATGTAGCAGGCGCGAAAGAATTGGGCCAATTATTCATTAGTGCCATTGCGCTCAATCAGGTTGCATTCCTGATTTTGCCGAAGCCTGCATAATCATGGACTGGGTCTCCCTCTCACGTCTGGTGCCTGAAATCGCGCTCGTGGCGATATTCGTATGGTTTACGCTCGAGCGCGATAAACGTCAGGGGCAGCAGGATAAAGACCGAGACGTGCTCTGGCAGACATTCCTGAAAGAGGAGCGCGAGCAGCGCAATGTGTTCTCGACTCGCATCGCCGAGGAGGTCAAAGCAAATACGGCCGCACTCTTGGTGATGAACAATGTTTTAATTGCGCACGATACGCGCACGACGGCGTCGTTGGGCGAGATGCTGCCATCGCTGCGCCACATTGAGAACGGTCTCGCACTCACCGCCGAGATTGACGAACGCTCATGACCAATCTGCTTTTGATCGCCGGCCTGCTTTTCTCCTTCGGTCTGACGCTCGATCTACCCGGATGCAATCAATCCATCCCGATCGCCCAGCCTGTCCCCGTCGTTCAACTCCAACCCGTTCCAAATGGCACACCCTTCGATCCTGCCGCAACGTGGCGACCGCTCGATCGCGATGATCTCCTTGCGCGCATGATTTTATCCGAGGCGGCGGGGCGCGTTCTGATTCTCCCTGGCCAAATGGATGCAGTCGGCATGGCTTGGGTCGCACTCAACCGCACGCGCGGTCTGCAATCCGGCTTCGATTACGCCCTGGGTGATCTTCACGCCGCGTTGACCCGTCCCGGACAATTTCAGGGAATGGCTGGGGTGCGTTCAGGCGAGCAGGGCAATGCGACCATCGTCGCTAATCCAGAAATATATGATGTCTGGTTTGGCGCTCAGCCCCGCGCGGGCAGATTCGCCTACTGGATCGCCCGGACGATCGCGCGCTGTGTTCTAAGCGGACACGTGCCCGATCCGACTCATGGCGCGTTGTTCTTTTCAGACGGTCGTTACGCACGCGACGCGAGCGGCAATCTGATTCATAATTCCGATGGCAATCTTATCGTCGAGCCGTGGCCGGATGGACGCACGCATTTCCGGCCCTCATCCGATTCACCCAGCTATGCGATCGACCTGACCCCGTTCATTCCCGACGATGGGAGGCGGCGTTGATATGACCTCTAAACTCGGAGTGCATAGTCTGCGCCCAACCGCCGACGCCCGCCGCATGGTCGAGGCCGGCAGCCCGATTGTCGAACTAGTGGACGACTTCGGCCCAGCGGGCGAGTTTCTGGCGATCAATCCGCGTCTGGTTCTCATCGGGCGCACCACGTCGCCGCGCATCACCGGCGAGGAACTGCGCGCCTCTGGTCTCTCGCCAGCTGACGCCGCGACCCGGTGGATGAATGCCTACCGCGAAGCCTACCGGCTCAACCCGCTGATCACGTTGTGGACTGGCCCGAACGAGCCGGTGTGGAATGACGTGGCGGGTATGATCTGGTACGGATTGTTCGAGACAGCGCGCGTCCAGCTGCTCATGCAAATCGGCCTGCACGCCGTGGTCGGCAACTTCTCGACCGGGACGCCCGACATCACCGGTCCGGATCTGCTTCAGTGGTGGAACGCCTTCCTGCCGGCATTGCGGGCTGCCCAGCAATTCAATGGCTATCTCGGTCTTCACGAATACAGCGACGGCAAATTATCGAAGGACGTGGATGAGGCGGGCGAGGGCTGGAACACATTTCGCTATCGACGCGTGCATCGACTGGCCCTGGCGCCGAATGGCCTCGCCGATTTGAAAATCGTCCTGACCGAATTCGGCGTTGATTTCAAAATCCGCGACATCGACTACGCGGCGGAACTGGCCTGGGCCGACGGCGAGATGCGGAAAGACCCGTACCTCGTCGGCGCGACGATTTTCACCTTCGGCTCGACGGATCCGGCCTGGGATAATTTCAATATTGCCGACACGCCGGTGATGACGCCGCTTCTGGCGCACGTGCAGGCCATGGCCAATGAGCCGGAGCCTGCGCCAACTATGACGCCAGCGCCGCTCCCAATACCATCGCTGCCGCCCCAATCATCGGAGAACAACATGCCTATTCTCGTCTATAAGAACGACTGGTTTGACGGTCAGCAGGCCATCGACGTGGCGCATGACAATATGCGTGTGCCGCTGGCGGGCAAGCGTCCATTCCTGCTCGATTACCTGCACGACACTGCCGAGCCACAACTGCCGGGCGCCGATCCGACCACAGTCTATCTGCCGCTGGAGAGCACGATGCGCTCTGGCGATACGGCCCTCTACCCGTTCACCGAGCGTCTGCCTAACAGCGAGCTCGCGCTATACCTGACTCCGGCCTCGCCCATCGTGTGGCACGGCTTCCGACTGCACGGCAAGGGGTGGTGGACGCTGTGGGACGTGCTGGATCTGACGCCGGGCAAGTATCGTTTCGTCGTCGAGTCCTACCCCGATATCTACACCGGCAATCACGTCTGGGCGCCCGACCCGCTGTCGGGCGAATGGCGCCTGCGCTTCGCCGGCCAGCCGGAGAGTGAGTGGTTGAACGGCGCCACGACTTTACCGCAGGGCGAAGGTGACCGTAAATTCTTCGGCCATTGGGCCACACTCTACCGGGACGTTGACCACCTCGGCGGCCTGTTCCAGCACGGCTTCGAGTTCCGGTCCCGGTGGGGCATCGAGCACGTGGGCATGTTCCTGCGCGGCTGGAAGATTTATCGCCTCGAAGATGCGCCGATGCCGATCCCCGAGCCTGTGTCTTCTCCATCCGGCGACGTGCTTGTCAAACTGAAATCAGCGCGAGACCAAGCGCAATCACTTGCCGCGCTGCTGGACGATCTCTACGTCAATGCGGCTGTGGAGTTCGTTGACCGTCGGTTGTGTCGTGAGAGATGCCTTACAAACCCCTCAAACCCTGCTCATTTCCCGGCTGCCACGCCCTGGCAATCACAGGCAATCGCTGTGCTCGGCACCCTCGACCCGCATGGCGGCGACCTGATCACCGGCTGAATGCAGGCGAGCGCGGCTATGGCGCGGACTGGCGACGCAATCGCGATACACATCTGAAGGCAAGTCCCAATTGTGCTGTGTGCGGCCATCCGGGCAATCATGTCGATCACATCGTGAGCAGGACGCAGGGCGGAACAGATGACCCATCTAACCTGCAAACTTTGTGCGCCCGCCATCATTCGATGAAGACCGCGAGAACTGATGGCGGATTCGGGAATAAACCCAAATGCCGATAGCGCCCGAGATAGACGACGCTGCACTCGACAAAGCCATCGCGGCATTCGGCAGGTTGGATGCAAACATCATCACGCCTGAGTTCAGAACAGCAGGTGAGAAGGTATCGACGGCATTGATCAAGGATTTACGCGGCGGCGTGGCTTCTATCTCTGGCGATTTGCGCAGCGCGATTACCGGTGAAGTCAAGAGCGTGGTAGGCACGGACGTGGATTGGCTGATGTCCGATGCCGTGCAGCATCGCGGTTACAACTATGCGGCGCGTCTGAACAAGGACGGCTCGATGCGCTGGCGTTCAGGCAGGTTTGCCGGGCGGCGCACGTTTGGCTGGTGGTCGTACACTCTCAAGCGCGTTGCGCCGAAGATCACGCGACGCGAGTTCAGGAAAGCGGTTATCAACATCATCAATAAATTAGCAGGAGCAATGCGATGAAAATTTTTAGACAGCGCAAAAATATTTTCGGTAGGGTAGGGGGATCAAAAGTCTGGAGCCAAAGGGGCGTGAC
>ERZ1292625.1572-Hain-H41-01um-R1-1572-length-26129-cov-18_pt1 | contig 26129 bp, 24 predicted proteins | sample MGYA00564400_ERZ1292625 | MGnify/ENA primary metagenome ERZ1292625 (study PRJEB36523, sample SAMEA6512639) | groundwater metagenome | collected 2019-01-08 | study: AquaDiva: Metagenomics assemblies of 32 groundwater samples | reverse complement strand
CATTTTTTGAATACTCATCAAAGAAACGCCTGTAATATTTTTTATCAAAACTTTGTTCTCCATGACTCATGAAGTGAATTGTACCAGAAAAATTACTGTACATCATCTTGTTAAAAACAAACACAATTGATAAGATCAAAACATTATGATATACAAGCTTTGCTTATGAAATTTAAAAATGTAATATTTGCAACTTTTTCACCTTGGGAAAATGGGGCTAGGATGCCAACAAACGGCATGATTGAACCAATGCTTAAGTTTTTTTTACCAAAAACCAAGCGTTTTCTTCTGATTGATGAGCCACATCCAGGTAGCGACAGAGTAATACCTGTTATTGAAATTTATTCCAATGGAAAACTAGTTAAAAAAACTAATTCTTCAATTTTTGTTTCTTGGTTATATCCTTTTTTGATGATGCAAAATACTGTAGGTACTAGAATTCCATTTAAAATCAGAGATTTTTTAGCAATTATTGACACTGTCATCGGCAAAAAAAACAAATATGAATTATTCATAGGCCTTGAGTCAATAAATGCGTTGGCAGGAGTACTTCTTAGAAAACTGGGTTTTGTCAAAAAAGTTGTCTACTACGTTTCTGATTATTCACCATCAAGATATAAATCAGGTTGGTTTAACAAGCTTTATTTGTTTCTTGATAGGTTAGCCATAGCCAACGTTGATTTCCTTTGGGATGTTTCAACGGCTATGATGCCTGCAAGAATTAAAGCGGGATTAAATCCAAAGTATGCAAGTAAGGTGATACATGTTCCAAACGCAATGTATCCAGAACAAATAAATTATTTACCTTTTGAAAAAACTGAAGAGCATAGTTTAATATTTGCAGGAACTTTAGGACCTGAAAATGGACCTGATATCGCAATTGAATCTGTGAAATTTGTCTGTCAAAAGTATCCTAACGCAAAGCTTCATATATATGGTGGTGGTGAAAATGATTTAAAAAGACTAAGTAAATTAATTGAAAAATTAAAGCTTCAAAAATCAATTGTTTTCCATGGTTTTATGACAGATCAAATAAAACTTTCAAATGAAATTAAAAAATATCGTATAGGGCTTGCTACATATAAAGCCATTCCAGGATCTCCTAGATGGTGGGCAGATGCAACTAAGATTAGATTATATTTAGCAGTAGGTTTGCCTACAATAACAACTCAAGTACCTCCTCTTGGAAAAGAACTTATCGAAGCCAATGCTGGAATTGTAACTAAAGACAATGCCAAAGAAACAGCAGAGGCAGTGATCAAGTTATTTTCAAATCCAGATTTATACAAAACAATGAGAGCAAATGCAATTAAAAAGGCAAAAAACAATCTCTGGGAAAATACATATTACGATGCAATTTCACGAATGAATATTGATAAAACGAGATGAAAAGATTATATTTCTACTAGATATGATTAAAAAAATATTGATAACGGGGTCTGCAGGATTAATTGGATCGGAGTCTGTTAATTTTTTTTGCGAAAAAGATTTTGAAATAGTTGGTATAGATAATAACTATCGTGCATATTATTTTGGGAAAGATGCTGGAACAGACTGGAACAGAAAAATACTTGAAAAGAGGTATCCTAAGCAATATACACACCATTCCGTTGACATAAGAGATTATTCATCTTTAGAAATTATTTTTAAAAATAATAAATTTGATATGATTATCCATACAGCAGCTCAACCATCACACGATTGGGCAGCTAAGGAACCATTAACCGATTTTTCAGTCAATGCAGTAGGAACATCTAATTTACTTGAATTAACTAGACTCTATTCACCTGAGGCGGTTTTTATATTTACATCTACTAACAAAGTATATGGAGATTTACCGAATGAACTTCCACTGATCGAAATGGACACAAGATGGGAAATTAAACCAACCCATAGATACCAAAGAGGAATTGACGAGACGATGAGTATTGACAATAGCACTCACAGTCTTTTTGGAGCTTCTAAAGTTGCAGCGGATGTGTTGGTTCAAGAATATGGCAAATATTTTGGATTAAAGACTGGAGTATTTCGAGGTGGATGTTTAACAGGTCCGGCACATTCAGGAACAATGCTCCACGGTTTTTTGAATTATTTAGTTAAAGCTATTGAAAACGAAATTCCATATACAATCTTTGGATACAAGGGTAAACAGGTACGAGATAACATCCATTCATACGACTTGGTAAATGCTTTTTACAATTTTTATCTTAAACCAAGAGCAGGAGAAGTTTACAATATGGGAGGATCAAGACATTCGAATACCTCGATGATTGAAGCAATCGAGAAAACTGAGAAAATATTAAAGAAAAAAGGTAAAATTAAATATTCTGACGATAATCGCACAGGGGATCATATTTGGTATATATCCGATGTAACTAAATTCAAAACCCACTATCCTGATTGGGACTACAAATATAGTGGGGACCAAATATTAGAAGAGATTTGTAAAGCAGTATCCAAAAAATGAAATACAAAAATATACTTGTCACAGGAGGTGCAGGGTTTATTGGATCTTTCTTGGTTGATCAATTAATAAAAGATGGACATAATGTTCGAATTTTTGATAATTTAGAACAACAAGTTCACAACGGCGAAAAACCTTTATATCTAAACGAAGAAGCAGAATTTATAGAAGGAGATGTCAGAGATAAAGATTTACTACTAAAAGCAGTTGATGGGATGGACGCAATTTATCATTTAGCGGCAGCAGTAGGAGTTGCACAAAGTAATTATGAAATTAAGAAGTACGTAGATGTTAATACAGGAGGTACTGCAAATTTACTAGATATCTTAGTAAATGAAAAGCACTCTGTCAAAAAATTGGTAACTATCTCAAGTATGACCGGATTTGGTGAGGGTAATTATGAATGCACAAAGTGTGGAATTGTTAGACCTCCGTTACGACAAGAGGAACAACTTAAAAAAAGTGATTGGAATATTTATTGTCCTAATTGCAACGAATCTGTTGTCCCTGCTCCAACGGAAGATGATGCAAAAGAATACCCAAGTAGTATTTATGCCATTACCAAGAAGTCTCAACAAGATATGGCACTTTTAAATGCATCTCTTTACAACTTCCCCACTGTTGTACTTCGTGGATTTAATGTCTACGGTCCAAGACAAAGCCTTTCTAACCCATATACAGGAGTGTCGGCAATATTTATTAGTAGACTTAAAAATGGCCGTGAAGCAGTCTGCTATGAAGATGGTTCTCAGTCAAGAGATTTTGTATCAGTTCACGACATGGTACGCGCTTTTATACTTGCACTTGAAAAGGATGAGGCAAACGGAAATGTAATCAATATTGGATCTGGAAAAGCAACTTCTATCAAAAATATTGCTACCATAATTGGCACAGCATTAGGCAAAAAAGAATTAGTAAAAGTTAGTGGCGAGTATAGAAAGAACGATACAAAACATTGCTATGCTAATATTTCAAAGGCAAAAAAACTGCTTGGCTGGGAACCAGAAATATCACTTAAAGATGGATTTGAAGAACTTATTAAATGGGGAGAGACTCAAGATGCTATCGATAATTTTTCTTCTGCTGAAAAGGAACTAAAAAAGAAGGGGTTATTGTAGTTTTTCAATCTCGGAAGTTTTCGAATTATAGTAGAGTTTATGAATATTTTTATCTGGAATTTTATTTTTCTTTACAGCCTCAGTCATTAATTTCATATCACTAAAATACCCAAAGCCATACCCATTCTCTTCATAATACCCCTCTTTACCTATCTCAAACAAATCAGTGTTATTCAAAAATTCTTTCGGATACTCGCTCTTATCAAAATAGAATGACAAAAGTGTATAACCAACACCTTGTTGAAAAGGAACCTTATTTCCAATTATGTAGTAATCAGTGTCCCCTGTTATATAAAATATATTTTTATTATTGTCAAGTTTTGGTTTAATGACAGATAGTTGATTCAATATGCTAATTCTCGTTTGCGACTCATCTACCAATTTAGCTATATCATTCTTTACTGTTTTAATGTGAATAAATATAAATACCAAATAAATCGATAAAAATAAAATGTATGCAAATTTTAATTTAATTTTCTCAGTTAAAATATAAAAAACCCAAGCAAATATCATTGCCCAGGCGACACTACTAACATAATAATATCTAGATTCTAAATAGGAAAAACTTTTTGAGATAACCACATAAGGAAGAAAGCTCGCAAAGAGAAAAATGAACCAAAAAATCATTTGCTTTTGTATTTTTATATCTGACTTTTTGTACAAAAAAAGTGAAGTAATTCCTATTATAATTGATAGAAGTATTGCTAAAAAATCAAGAACTGAAGTCTGTGCAATTAAATTAAACTGCGCTTCTGGCACAAAAGGATAATACACATTTGTCAAATATCGAGAAAACTCAAGAAATGCTTCAGGAGGGATAATTGAAAGAGAAAAGGATGTTAATGGGTAAAAAATTGACCTAACAATTAAAGAGTCAAAAAAATATTTTGAAGTTCCGGTCAGAAAGAGTGCAGATTCACCCGATATTGAGATAAAACCAAAAATTCTAAAAACTACTATTAATATAGTGATTACAAAAAAATACCAATAGGTCTTTAAGAATAAAATAATCTTTTGTTTTTTGTAAAAATAAGAGAAAGCTGGTAAAAGTAAAAATAAAAAAATTCCTGTTTCCTTAAAAAATAAGGATATATAAATAAAAACAAAACTCAAAACTAACCATTTTTTTCTGTCATTTTCAAGAAATCTGAAATAAAAAGTTAATGCTATTAATATAAGTGTGGTCGATGGCAAAGTGTTAATTGAAGCTGCTGTCCAAGTAATAGCGCTTTGTGAAACACTATTCACTGCGAAAAACATACTGCCTAAAAACGCAGATAAATTACTTTTAAAAATTTTTCTAGCTAAAAAGAAAACGATCAAGGTGTTAATTATATGAAAACTAATCGCAAAGATAGCAATCGGATAAACATTCAGTGGAAAGTATGTATGAAATACAAAATAAGTTAAATTGGTAAGAATTCTTCCTTGTCCCAAGACTATTCCTAAAATACTACCTGTACTTTGTAAAATCATTCCCGATCCCTTTGCTAGATATAATCCATACCCCAACCATTCATCTTGTTGATAGAATGTTTTTGTCAAAGGGAAATATATAGTGACTATTAATAAGGTTAGTAATATACTAACTAAAGCAATAAATTTCTTATTCATTCTTACTATATGTTAAATCTAAAAGAATCAAAAATCTACAAGCTATTGAAATATACTTATTTTTCATTTCTATTTTGCATATTAAAAATTTTAGGAGTAAACAATCATCTATTTTATTTATCTAAATGGATAAGGGACAATGGAGATAACAAATTACTCATTAATTACTCAATCAATTCAAAAAGTATTGTCATCGATGTCGGTGGATATATAGGACAATTTTCTGATAAAATCATCTCCCTTTATAACCCTAGTTTAATTATTTTTGAACCGGTAAAAAATTACTACAATATTTTAACAAGAAAATATTTTGAAAATAAGAAGGTCAAAATATATAACTGTGGACTATCAAATAGTAATAATTCAACTAAGATATATATTTCAGGCGATGGAACTTCTATAATTAAACGGTCAGGAAAAACAGAATCAATAAAATTATTAGATGTTTCCGCTTTTATTAAAAAGTTAAATAAGATTGATCTAATTTCGATAAATATTGAAGGTGCAGAATATGATGTCTTAGAAAGACTTATTGAAACAGATTTAGTTGATAAAATTAAATATATACAAGTACAATTTCATTCGTTTGCAACTAATTCTGCTCTAAGAAGAAAGAATATTATTAAAGATATCCTTGTCACTCATAATATCAATTTTTCATACCCTTATGTCTGGGAATCGTTTAAGCTTAAAGATTAGATCGCTTTAGAAGCATTGAATAATATGACCTTTTTATGATTTTTAATTTTGATTTAATCAATAAGTTTTCTAAATATTTTTCAGTGTAAAACTTTTGATAACTATGTGTACCTAATAAGTCATATACATCAAGCCAGAACTCCTTAAATGAGTGTTTATTAATCCAAAAAGGATATAGAAAAATTGAAACTATATATGTTATTTTTCTAATACTAGATGTAGATAAAATTGATAACAACTTTTTTACAAGCTCTATTATTTTTATCTTTAACTTATTATCTCTTAATAAATATATATTGAAAATAAACTTTGAATTTTTATTTAACAATTTAGATATTTCTCCAGTACTTTTTATAGGATTTTTAGTATGTTGTATCACATTTACACAGTATGCGATATCGATATTTATTTTATTTTTGTTTATTGGGAGATGCTCAATATCTGCTTGAATAACAAAAATTTTATTTTTAAACTTATTTGTCACTCGTCTTACAATTGTTGTTGCTGAGTTGGATAGCTCAATTGCAAATACAAATTTAGCTCCTGCCTCTACCATCCATAGACTTTGCCTTCCAGATCCTGCGCCACAATCAATCACATTTTTGTTTTTAAAGTAATTAACACTACTCACAATCGGCTTTATTACATCATTAATCCAGCTCTTTTTTCCATAATCAAAGTCGAATGTATTCCATTCATATGCAAAACTGTCGACAGAACTTGTAGATTGAGTAAAATTGTTTAAAAGAATTGGCACTCCGTTTATAATTTTATATATATGACCAGATTTACTTTTCAGTGTACCTAAGATAATATCTTCTCCTTTCTGTTCTGTAATTTTATGAAATACTAAATTTGTTTTATCGATCGGGTCACAAATATATTTTAACCATTTTTTTAACATATTAAATATTTAGTCTTAAAAATATTTTCTCATAATCAAAACCGCTAGAGTATTTAATAGCATTTTTTCTGAATTTTTCATTTATTTCAGGCTTCATAATATACATTAGTTTTTCAACTAAATCGCCACCATCATCATTTATTACTAAGCCACATTTATTTTTTATAATTTCTTGTGTATTCCATGGTAGGTTTGTCAAAAGTACAGGAATGCCACAGGCCAAATATTTTTTTAATTTACCTGGGTCCGCATAATAAGTATAAGAAAATTTATTTGTAGAATAAGGAGCAATAGCAACAGCTGATTTTGCAATTTCTATATCTAATATAGTATCGTCAACTCTACCTAAAAACTTGCAGTAATTCTTAACCGAAAGAACATCTACTAGCCTTACAAGTTGATCTTTGTAATTGCCCTCTCCGATTATTTTAAATTTGAAATCGGGAATTTCCTTTATAATATCTGGTATTTTTTTAATAATCATGTCTACTCCTTGTTTTTTAAGTAAATGACCCATAAAAACTAATGTATGTTTCTGGCTATTCTGATAAGAAATATTTTTAATTTGGCTTGTCCAAACTCCATAGGGCATAATTCGATGAACCTTGTAGTCTTTTTTATATATTTTCAAGTATTTTTTTCTGCCGGCTGTCATTCTAGGAGACAAATCCCAAACTTCATCTGAGTTTCTACAAGCAAAGGAGTTAACACTATGATAAAAAAAATTTTTCCACTCAAAATTAAATCGATTAAATGGAACAAAGTCCATGCTCCAATAAATTACTTTTTTACAAACTCCAAATTTTTGTAAAATTAGACCAAAGAGTGTGCACAAACCATCCATTCCGATATATAAATCAAATTTTCTTTTTGTAGATATCAGCCATTTAAAAGTAAAAAATAATTCCTTAAAATATATAAAAGGTTCTGGAAAAATTCGGTAATCTGATGTTTTTACGCATTTTTTTCTTTTTCCATCTAAGTAAATGTCTAGAACGCTTTGTCTATTTTTTGAATCTGAAAAACTATGTTTGATATGAAAAGTGTTAATGTCTTTTTTATTATTTAAAAAAAGAACCAAATCATCGTCTGGCTGTGGAAGATATTTATGAACAACAATTGCGATATTTTTCATTTTAAAAATATTTATTAATCCAGCTAGACAATGCCAGAAGTGCAAAAATATTATTGTGATAATTTAAATTACTTGAATAATATTCTTTTATATAATTGTCTAACTTACCATTATCAAATAGTTCAGATTGTCTAAATTTTTGTGAATTTAGCTGACTTATGACATAGGTTTTCATATCATTTTTAAACCACACTCCAATTGGAGGATTAAAACCCCTTTTGGGACGATTTACAACACTTTCAGGTAATATATTTTTTTCAATTAACATCTTTTTAAAAATATATTTCTTGTTTAAATTCTTTATTTTCAAATTGTCAGGAATTTTGGCTGACAACTCCATTAATTTGTAGTCTAAAAGTGGAGCTCTCACTTCTAAACCGACACTCATTGATGCAATATCTGTTTTATACAAGAGATCCTCAGGTAGATACGAATTTATGTCAGCACTTAAAGCATTGTCTATTTGGGTTAATTTTGAATTATATATATATTTGTCAATCAAAAAGGTATCTCTATTACTTTTAAAGCCAGATCGTTCTTTATCAAGATTATTGAAAAAACTTTTGTAATAAATATATTTTTTATAAAATGGCAAATCAAAAGTATTGGAAAAAGTTTTGATTCTTGAAGTTAAGAGATTTGGTAAAACAAAAAAGATAGAATTTACCAAAGGTTTAATTACTCCATTCCTTAAAAAATTTGGCATGAATCGATAACGATCGCCGATGGATACAATATTATACCTGTCATACCCAGCAAAGTTTTCATCGCCTCCGTCACCACTTAGGGTAACTGTAACACCCTGCCTTGCAAATCTTGAAAGAAAGAGGGTGGGAATTAGCGAATTATCCGCAAATGGTTCATCATAGTAATCAGACATCGTGTGTAACTCCTCCTCAAATATTTTTGAATTAACTTTAATATAAGAATGGTCAGTCTTATATTTTTTAGCAATCAGTTTTGAGTACTTTGTCTCGTCAAATTTAGATTCATTAAAGCCAATACTGAAAGTTTTTATAGGCTTAGATGAATTCATGGACATAAATGCTGTCACAGCTGATGAATCTACTCCACCACTTAAAAAAGACCCAATGGGGACATCTGATATCATTCTTGACTTAACACATTGATCAATCTTTGCTTCGAGTAGCTCCATCCATTCATTCTCACTTATATTAAGCTTTTTGGAAAAATCTAATCTCCAATATCGGTTAATTTTTAGTTTTCCATCCTTTAATATAAAGTAACTTGCTGGAGGTAGTTTATAAATATCTTTAAATCCAGTTTTAGGAGCAGGTACATATTGAAGTGTTAAATAATCACTAATTGCATCAATATCCATTTTTGGTTTTTCCTTGAGTACCGGCAAAATTCCTTTTATTTCTGAAGCGAAGACGAAAGTTTTGCCATCAAAAAAATATTTCAGTGGCTTTTCACCGCGACGATCTCTTGCACCAAAAAGTAAATTTTTCTTCATATCATAAATTACAAATGCAAACATGCCGTTTAGATGTTCCAAACAATTTACTCCCCATTTTTTATAAGCATATATTATTACTTCTGTGTCTGAGTTGCTTTTAAACTTATATTCATTTTTAAGTTGTTGTTTTATTTCCATAAAATTATACATTTCACCGTTATAAACAATGCAAATTTCTTTTTTATCATCAAACATCGGCTGGTGTCCTTTATATGAAAGGTCAATTATGGCTAATCTATTACTTCCTAACCCAACGTTACCTTTAATAAATATTCCACTATCGTCAGGTCCACGATGTGAAGTTGCCTTAAGCATATTCTGAATTTTGTCTTGATCGACATCACCCACATAACCCACTATTCCACACATTATCCATTCCTCCTTAGTAGATTAAAAATTATAAATTTAATTTTTTTGGGTATTGTAAACATTGCAATTATTCTGCATAAAATGAACAATTTGTCTTTAAGTCTGGGTACGTAACCAAATTCCATTATTGCTTTTAATCTTGCATAAATAGCATATTGTTCTTGTATAAAGTCTTTTGATATTGAACTTGAGCTGTTATGCATTCTTAGTTTAATAAGTGTCCCACTTATATTGCCAAATTTTACAAATTGACCAACCTTAAAATATAATTCACAGTCTTGACTAAGTGGTAATCTTTCATTGTACCCCCCAAGTTTTTTTATTTTTTCAGTATTCCAAATAGTGGCTGGATGTGCAAATGGACTATATAAAAATATTTTTTTTCTAATTTCCTTATCTGTTAGTGCGTATTTTCTTGTATATATTATATTTAAATCCTCATCACAGACGTCAATTGCACCTCCAGATACTCCAATTTCGCTATGTTTTTCCATATATTCATATTGAGTTTTAAGTCTATCTGGATAACTCCAATCATCTGCATCCATCCTTACCATGTACTTACCGCCTGCAATCAAAAGCCCTCGATTCAGTGACTTTGTTGTTCCAAGATTAAATTTATTTTTTATCAAAACAATTCTTTCGTCGTTATATTTGTATTTCTCGATAATTTTTAGTGAATCATCAGTTGACCCATCGTTTATAATAATGAACTCATAATCCTTAAACGATTGTGATAAAATACTTTCAATTGAGGTACTTAAATATTTCTGGCTATTATGAACTGGCATTAAAACAGAAATTTTAGGTTTTATAAATTTAGGTTTTATCATACTCGTATTCTAACATGACAAAAAAAATATTAATATCGATAGTATCGCCAGCTTTTAATGAATCTAAAAATATTCAGAGAATTATTGACGAAGTTGATGAAGTTATGTCAAAAATTAAGAAATTTGACTACGAATATATATTTGTTGACGACGGAAGCACTGACAATACGTGGAGTGAAATAATTAGAGCAACAACAAAAAATAGTAAAATTAGAGGTATCCGATTTACAAGAAATTTTGGCCAACAAATTGCGTTGACTGCAGGTATTAATGCTGCAAAAGGATCTGCATTAATTTATTGTGATTCAGATTTGCAACATCCACCTAAAATTTTCCCAAAATTAATCAGTGAATGGGTAAGGGGTGCAATGATTGTTAACACCAAACGTATTGACACAAAAGGTATATCTTTTTTCAAAAACTTAATGTCAAAGTTTTTTTATGTAACTGCAAATGCTCTTTCTGACACTAAAGTCGAAGAAGGAATGGCGGATTTTAAATTATTAGACAAAAAAGTTTATAAAGAGCTACGATCAATGAAGGAAAAAAACAGATTCCTCCGAGGAATGGTTTCATGGATGGGTTATAAGTCTGCTACGATAAACTACGTTGCAAAAAAAAGAATACGTGGTCAGGCTTGGTATAATTTTTCAAGAAATCTAGAATTTGCAAAAACTGGATTACTTTCACTTTCTACAAAGCCTTTAAAATATATCTTAAACTTTGGTCTTTTTTTAATTTTTACTTCATTAATTAGTATCCTGACTGTATTTGCTGTTATGGTATATGAATGGAACTTAAGATACTTTTCACCTACGATTATACTTATTATATTCAATACACTTCTTATTGGCTTTGTAATTGCAAGTCTTGGCATTGTGGCAATTTATATTAGTTACTTATACAAAGAAATAATTAAAAGACCGACATATCTTGTCGCAGAAAAAATTAACATTAAATAACAATGAATTCTAACTTCTGGAAAAATAAAAAAGTAGTTGTAACAGGTGGAAAGGGTTTCCTAGGAACTCATCTAGTAAAAAGACTTGCTAAATTAAAACCGTTAAAAATTTTTCCTCCCACTAAAAAAGAATTTGATTTACGAATTTATGAAAATTGCTTAAAGGCATTTAAGAACGCTGATATTGTAATTCATTTGGCTGGTAATGTTGGCGGAATTGGATACAACCAAAAAAATCCTGCAGATTTATTCGACGATAATATCCTGATGGGCGTAAATTGTATGAGGGCTGCTAAAGCAACCGGCGTTAAAAAATACGTCGCACTAGGAACGATTTGTGCCTATCCTAAATATACTCCAGTTCCATTTAAAGAGAAAGATCTATGGAACGGTTACCCAGAAGAAACTAACGCTCCTTATGGACTTGCAAAGAAAATGCTTTTGGTTCAATCACAAGCATACCGACAGCAATATAATTTTAATTCAATTTATCTTCTACCTGTAAATTTATATGGACCAGAAGACAACTTTGACCCAGAGTCTTCCCATGTTATCCCAGCATTAATCAAAAAGTTTGTTGACGCAAAAAAAAATAATTCTAAAGAGGTTATTATTTGGGGGTCTGGTAATCCTACACGTGAATTTATTTATGTTGAAGATGCAGTTAGAGGTATATTACTTGCTACTGAAAAATACAATAAACCAGACCCTATAAATATTGGTTCTGGTTCTGAAATTTCTATAAAACATCTTGCAGAAGCTATAGCTAAAGAAGTTAATTTCAAAGGTTATATTACTTTTGATAAAACAAAACCGGATGGACAACCAAGAAGAAAATTAGACGTAAGTAAAGCTAAAAAAGAATTTGGATTTATTGCTAATACAACATTTAAAGTAGGGCTTAAGAAAACTATATTAGCTTATTTAAAAGAGTATCAATATCAAAATCACGGCCAAGTTTAATTGCGTTATCTCGAGTTTTCTTCCAGAAGCTTCTATTCAGTATTAATTTTTCGATCGCATTAGTAAGCTCAATCTCTTCTGCTTTAACAACTATTCCCGCATTGTATTTTTTAATATCATCCGAAGTACCTACTACATCGGTTATTATTACGGGGACACCACACGCTAGATATTCTCTAGCTTTTTTTGAATCACCATAATATACCCAGCTATAATCTTTAGAAAAAGTATATATAGCTAGTGCAATACGAGACTTCGAAACTACTTTTAATAACTCCATATTTTCCAATTGTCCAAGATATTCTACATTTTTTTGTATTCGTTTCTTTCCAGAACCAATTATTTTCAATTTCAAATTAGGTATTTTTTTTGATAAATTTGCAAATGATTTCAAAACCAAATCGACAATTGGATTATGTGTCTGGCCTATAACCATAACAATTTGATTATTTTTTATATCTTTTTCTTGCATTCTTATGCAATCGGAAAATCTAGGTGAATTAGGTAAATATTTAATTTTATTTTCAGCTACTCTCTGCTCTCTTCTCAAGTTTACGATACGATTGGATACATTCCAAACTTCATCGGAATTAATTGCACATGTTTTATCAATCCATAGATATATTGAATTAATTAATTTATTGTTAAATCTAGTGGGTGTGTAGTCAACACAATAAAAAATAGTCTTTTTTGTAAAACCAACTTTTTTAAGGATAATTCCAGCTAAAGCATTTAATGGGTCTATTCCGATGAATAATCCCGGTTTATATTTCATACCATTATATATGGTATTTAAAGTTTCAAAAATCGACTTAATAATAAGTGGGGATTTAGAATCGAGAGGGTAGTTAATTGATTTGTATTCTCTATCTTTGTTATCAAAGTAATTTTTGAGTACATCGACTGGACCGTAAACTGGTCCTGAATTTGTGTAATAAACATGACTTACAAGGAGAATTTTAGTTTGTTTCATACCATTCAATGGTTTTTTCCAAGCCGGCTTCTAATTTAATTTTAGCTTCCCATCCAAGCTCTTTTTTTACTGAAATCAAATCTTGATTTATATTATAAACTTTACCCACTTCATTTGTATTAAAAATAACTTTAACATCTTTTTTCATTATTTTTTTAAGCGTCTCAAACACTTCTAATATCGAATATTTTTTATAATACCCCAAATTAAATATTCCTTCTTTTTTCATTTTTATAGCCTTCATAACTGCATCGACAAAATCACCAACATACATAAAATCTCTTTCCTGCTTTCCATCGCCATATATAATTGCCTCATTTTTATTTTTCATATCTGAGTAAAATGAATATATAACCCCCTTATAATTTCCCGGACCATAGATATTAAATGGCCTAAAAATAGTAACTGGGTTATTAGTAACACCGGACCAGTATAAAATTACTTTTTCTGATAAATATTTGGACAGCCCATATGGCGTGTTTGGATTACACGTATCAGATTCTTTGAATTTTCCTTGCTTATCCTTGCCGTAAACAGCGACTGACGAAGTGAAAATTATTTGTTTTATGGGATACAATAAAGCTTCTGAAATTAAATTGTAGGTTGATAAAACGTTGTCTTCAATCATCTTCTCATCAGGAGGCATAATTCTTGCTGCAAGATGTATCAAAATATCCACATCCTGTAAAAATTCAGCAATATTTTCTTTTTTAACTAAATCACCTTTAATGAAAACTACCTCATTAGGAAAATCTTTATTTGTTTCTAGTGCTAAAACTTTTACTTTATAATTATTAGCCAAAAGTTTATTAACAAGATGCATTCCCACAAAACCCGAGCCCCCAGTAATACCAACAATCATATTATATAAATTTTTCCTTTTTTAATATTTCCTTAAGCTTTTGTTTTCCAATTTGACGAGTTGAATCAGAAGAGTACCTAAACTCTAAAAGTTTAGTAAAATTTGAATATTTTTTCTCGACATTTGGGATTACAATTTGAGGCAATATTATATAATACTCTCCATCTTCAACTGTTCTAACACTTTCAGATGGACTTATCAAGGTTTCATGAATTTTTTCTCCAGGTCTTATACCTATGATCTTAATCATATCCAAGCTCAACGATTGAGATTCTAGCATTACCCCTGCCAAATCTACAATTGTATGTCCAGACATTTTTCTAACGAATACTTCTCCGCCAACTCCTTTTTCTAAAGCATGTAGTACAAGATCAACTGATTCATCTAACGTCAAAATGAATCTAGTCATTTTTTCATCTGTAACAGTAAGTGGTTTATTGTCTTTGAGTAAGGATTTAAAATGTGGAACAACTGACCCACGAGATCCAAGAACATTTCCATACCTCGTCGAAACAAATATTGTTTTTGTACCATCATTATACAAATTAGCTGTAGTTATAAGTCTTTCTTGTAGTGCTTTTGCCATTCCGTAAGCGTTAACTGGCTCAACAGCCTTATCTGTTGAAAGCGCTACAACTTTTTCAACATTTTCATCTTTAGCTGCCTCAATAATATTCTGAGCACCAATAACATTTGTTTTAACCCCTTCCCAGACGTTATATTCGACCTCTGTAATCCACTTTAGGGCTGCAGCATGAAAAACAATATTAACACCACGCATTACTTGACGTACGCTATGATAATCACGAATATCACCAAGTACAAATCTAAGCCTATCTTCGTTTGGATAATCCATTCGCATTAAACCTTGTTTATCTTCATCTCGACTAAAAATAATTACCTCTTTTGGATTTAATGTAAGAAGTTTTGAAACAAGCATCTTACCAAATGATCCTGTTCCACCTGTAACTAAAATTGTTTTTCCATCAATTGCTTTTGTCATTTTATAATTATATGGCTTCCATATATCAAACTCAAGACATAATACTTCGTCTTGAGTTTGTTATAACAGAATATATAAAACCCATAAAGCCTCCAATTAATTCGATTGTTTTTACTAATAACATACCTATCGACAAAAATGGATGACTAATTAATTTCTTCCATTTTTTGACAAATACTGGTCTAATTAGCATATTTCCTTGTTTAAAAACCATCTCAGGATGTTTTTTAACGTAATTTGCTGATTTAGACGCGTAATAAAACTTCTTTTTCGCAGATCTATACGGAGAAAATCTTTTTTCATTATGTAATATATAGGATTTTATTCTAGATATTTTTTCACCACCTTTTCTCATTCGAAGCGGTAAATCATAATCCTCTGGTCCTGTTATTTCTTCGTCATAACCAACATACTTTAAAAAAACAGCTTTTGAAAAAAATCTAGGTGCTTCTATACTTTCATCGCCTTCATAGAATTCCCTTTCAAAAATCTTAAACTGTGTCCAAAAACCTACGCCATACGATTTTTCTGGAATTATTGACACCTCCGCTTTAATTTTTGAGAGTTCTAGAAGAACATCTAACGAGAGCTTCATATCAGCATCAAGAATTAGGACGTATTTACCTTTAGCCTTATTCACCCCAAAATTTCTCTGAGTAGAACGCTCTGGTCCAATATTGAAGACTCTGGCACCAAACTTCGTTGATATTTTTTTAGTATTATCGGTTGAATTATTATCTATTACTAAAATTTCAAATTTTCTATAAGACTGTTTATTGATACTAATTAGCAAATCTTTTATAGAACTCTCCTCATTTTTTGTTGTAATAATTATTGAAATCATTTCAGTATCGATAGCTTGCTAAATCATACCATATCAATATATAATTAAGCACATGAAACGTAGAAGGAATATTTTTTTAGGATTGATACTATTTTGTATTTTATTTCTCTCAATTTCAAAAAACACTGAGGCACAATCTCCTGAATCGTTTAATCTAATAACGCAAAGGACACTTCCAGGAGATTCAAAATATCCGCTTAAAAGATTTAAGGAAAAGACGACAGAATTTTTAAAATTTACACATAAGTCCAGATCTACATATCAACAAGAACTTCTTGCAAAAAGGCTTTCAGAACTCATTAGTTTAAAGAATTCAAAAAATGTAAATGAATTTCCTAATGCCACTCAAAGGTTTGCATATCAAGCTGGAAAACTAGCAGAAGATTCATATAATGACAGTTCAGACGATAAAAGCAAGATAATTAAAATATTTGACTATTACAAACCAACTTTAGAAAAAATGAGAGATAATTTTCCATCCAATTCGCCTCACTGGCTTTTATCACAACATGACATTAATACCTTGAGCATATTAACAGACAGACTAAAGTGATGATAAAGAATCCTCAAATTTCATTTATCATACCTGCAAAAGACGAAGAAAATTCAATAAGACCACTTTATGATCAAATATTATCTGAGATGAAAAAGCTTCGTAAAAGTTATGAGATACTATTTATTGATGATGGATCAAAAGACACTACTTTTGATGAAATTAAAAAGTTAAGTAAAATTAACAAAAATATTAGAGTAATAAAACATAGAAGTAATTTTGGAAAATCGATAGCACTTCAAAATGGTTTTGATTTGTCACAAGGTAAAATTGTAATAACTATGGATGCAGATCTACAAGATGATCCAAAAGAAATTCCAAATTTTATTAAAAAGATTGATGAAGGTTATGACTTAGTCTCTGGTTGGAAAAAGAAAAGAAATGATCCAATATCAAAAGTTATTCCATCAAGAGTCATAAATTTTGTAATACGAATACTAACAGGAGTAAAAATTCATGATATTAACTGTGGGTTTAAAGCATACAAAAAAGAGGTAGTTAAAGGTCTAAATTTGTATGGTGATTTATATCGTTTTATACCAATACTCGCAGATAAAAAGGGTTATAAAATTACCGAAATTATAATAAATCATAGAAATCGTTTACATGGAAAATCAAAGTACGGTTGGAAGAGATTTATAAGTGGATTTTTAGATCTCCTTACTATTTTTTTCTTAGCTAGATACTTAAAAAGACCTGGTCATTTTTTTGGATTTATTGGAATTTCGTTTTTAACAATAGGGTCAACAATTGGTCTTTACATTACTTACCTGAGATTAACCACGGGAGGTATTAATTATAGGTATCCACTTTTATTTTTGGGGGTACTCTCAATAATTTTAGGTGTGCAATTTATTATGACAGGACTTCTCGCTGAGATGATCATTTTTTTTCAAAAAAAGGGTGACTCGAACGATTTAATCAAAGAAACAATAAATCTATGAAAAGATATTGGGACAAATTTAACGATATTTTTTCAAGCACATTGATCGCTCCCCAGTATTTTCTCAAGAAATATGAAAATGAGGCTATACTTTCAACTTTGAAAATTAAAGGTGATATTATCGTTGATATCGGGTGTGGTAGACAAAAATATAAGAATATATTACTTAGTAAATATAAAAAATATATTGGCATAGATCATCCAGATGTTTCAAAAAAGTATCAAAATAAAGATATGCCTGATATATTAGCCGATGCAGTAAAGATTCCGCTTAAAAGTAATTATGCCGATACAACAATAATGATATCTGTTTTAGAACACTTACCAAAGCCACAACTAGCATTAAATGAAGCATACAGAATTACAAAAAATGGTGGTTCGATTTGTTTAATAACTGTTCAAAATTATATTTTGCATGATGTGCCCTATGATTATTTTAGATACACGAAATATTCTTTAGAAAAAATGTTAACAGAATCAGGTTTTAAGATCACGAAAATTAAACCTTTAGGTAATTATTTTGAACTTACTGGTCAATACTTTAATATATATTTATTATATCGAGCAAAGTCTTTAATAAATAACAAATCTCTGATTAAAAAAATGTGTGGTATTGTATTTCTTTTCCCTATTGGAGTCGTTTGCCTAATTTCAAATATTTTAGTTTACCTATTAAACCATATTTTCAAAAATAACAACAATGGTGAATTTGCAATATACAATTTAGCGATAGCAAAGAAACTCAAATAGATAAGCCTCTTACTTCAAGATTATATTTTTTTAGTAAACAAGAATTGTCCATAGCTGTTTCAAGTATCAAATATCGTGTTTTCTTTGCTGCAAATAAGTAGACAAAATTAGTATCGGTTATACCAACAGCTGCAGGTGGAACTTGAGGGTAGTCAATTGCTTCAACTTCGCGTATCCAGTCCTTACCGTTAGTTGATAATGACACGTAACCACCCTTTTGTACAACACAACCATACTTACTATGATTAATAGTAATCCTTGATAGACTTATTTCTTTTCCCATATCAACTAAGAGACTTGTTTTTTCTTTTTTAACGGATTTTGGGATATATATTAACTCTTTATCATAACCTTCTCTTGTATATTTAGCATCATTCTTCCAAACTTTAAGAATTGCAACATCATCAACCTTCGCTTCGAAAACTGGATTTAAATAGACATCATAATAAGCAAAGCTATACCATGCTGTAGGAGCCCAATCAAAAACAAGTTCTATCTCATATTCACCTCCACGTTTTGGACCACTCCAAGTCGAGTTACTAAATTCGAGGTCTGACCTAAATTTGATCCAAGGTAAATTTCCCATTGTAGATATTGGCAAACCAATTCTCGCATCACCTTCTGCATTTTTGTTTATCCAGTCAAGCCCTTGCTGATAAGCATTCCCATATGAATTTCCCCAATACGGGATTTTTTTATCTCTTGCACCGGATAGACCACCTATTAGTTGATTAAAATAAACATTTTGATTAGGATGAATTTTAACCATTTCATAAGTAACGAATAAAATACTTAAAAAAATAACAAATGTGATTAATTTATAGTATTTTTTTACTTGTAATAAGTAATATGTACCTATCCCCGCAAGAATTGCCATGGCTGGTAAAAACTCCATTAATTGCCTAACGCCACCATATATCGACGCATTTGGATATGAAGCTCTTAATATCGGGATCGTAAACCATAAGATAACTAAAAATGCAAAATTATTTTTCCTAAAAAGTGATTGATAAATTGATACAAAAAAACCGATTATAGCTAAAATTAATATTGGTATTGGCGTTGTATATGTAATCCATACGATAGGATAAGTATTCCACCCTGAATATATATATTTAGACATTTCAGCAGGTGTTCCAATACCTATTTGAGTATAAAAAGAAAAAATATTCATAAAGTTATTTATAGGATCACTCCATAAGTAAGGCCAAAGAGTATAAAATAACCCAGCAACAATAACGGGATAAACTAACAAACTAATTATAAGATATTTGTTTTTCCTTTTGGTCCATTTAGCAGTTAAAAGATAATATATAAACCACACACCAACAACTGGAGCAATAAAAAAGGCATTAAATTTCGTCCCTAAAGCTAAAGCTGCAAATATTCCTGAGCAAATCAAATATTTCCATTTATTTTTAGTTATGCCTAAATAAAATAGTAGTATCGTTATTCCAAAAAATGCAGTTTCTGGTGGGTCCTTAATATTAAAATGCGATTCAGCTAAAAACAACGGATAAAGAGCTAATGATGCAGACGCAACGATTGAAGCAAAAACTCCCAACTCAAGATAAACTACAATAGCAATTGTTAAAACTAACAAGGTTGAAAAAAATATTTCAAAAAAATGATATGATTCTATATCTCCCAAGATGTGCAATCTTTGATAAAAGATATAATTAAACGAGGCGGCTAGAATATCACCAACAGCTGGATGACCATTTTCAATTTTAATTATTTCATCAAATGTGTATGTATCGTGTTGATAATAACTTCTCCAAATCTTTGAACTGTCTGGGTATAACTTTTTTATAGTTTCCTCATAAATTAAATTATTTCCGCTATACTTTTCTCTGTCTGATGGACCACCTGGGGAAAATAAACACTGTTCAATACTTATATTTTCGCAACTTGCGTTAATTTTAGGATATGATGGAAGTGATTTATAATCTCTCTCTCCCCTTGATAGGTAATAATGAAGATATGCCTGACCTCTCATGAAATGGAACGGTTCATCCCAATTAACGCCATAATCGGACAGTGTCATAACTCCTACTACAAAAAATATTATAGGAATTAGACTTATCAATATCTTTTCTTTAGACCTAATAATAAAATTTATTATTTTTTTTCTAATATCCATATATAGTTTGGTATGAATGGCATGAGTAGCTTCAATGGTAAAAATTTAAATATCCACGAATATTTAGACAATCCATCAAAACCATATTTAACGGGATCTATAAGAATTCTACTTGTATAATCATGAATTGTAAAATTTTTAACCAATTTAAGAAGTCCGTAATAGGACCTGTATTTACCAACGAACCCCGGAATTTCAAATGGTAACCAGGACAAAAAAGGTATATTGTACTGCGCTTCAATGATTGCATATTTATTACGAGCACCAAAAAAACAGACTCCACCCACTTTTAACAGTCGACATATTTCCTTCATCAGTTTAACGTCATCGTCTACAAACTCATAAATTTGATTTGCTACTATAATATCAAAGGAACCCTCGACATATTTTGTTTTGTTACCACTCGTCATTTCAAATTTAAGATTACTTCTTTTAAACTTTTTTCTAGCGATTGTAATTGCTTTCCTGTCAACATCTATCCCTACAACCGATTTTGCTTTTTTCGAAATGATGTTCGATATTACACCGATCGAGCAACCATAGTCTAAAACTCGCAAATTTGACAGGTTTTTACAATGAATTTTTAATACTTTGAGGATTTGATTTCCAATCTGTTCTCTCTTGTCAACATCTAATATCTTCGGAACCTCATCAGAATAATATTTATACATTATTTATTAACTTGTTAAAAAGAGTAGTATACTGTGCACCAATAATTTTCCAGGACAGATTATTAACAGCTAAATATCGTGACCTTTTTGACATTGATACCATTTTAGTTTTTGACGTAAATATATTAATTAGTGCCTTAGCAATTAAATCACTTCTCTTTTCAGGAACTAAGTATCCATTTTTACCATTTTCAACGATTATCTTGTAACCAGGAAAATTTGTTGTAACAATAGGTTTTGCGCAAGCCATAGCTTCTACAACTGAAACAGATTGATCGTCCAGATTACCTTCCTCATCTCTTATAGATGGTAGTATAAAGATATCTCCCATATTTTGATAATAAAGCAACTCATTATACTTAACCCATCCTGGAAAACGAAAATATTGTTCTATTTTTAAATCACGAACTCTTTGTTCCAAGTTATGTCTTTGATCTCCCTCACCAAATATTGTAAATATTATATTTTTATTCTTTTTAATAATTTCGGGTGCAGCTTCAACTAAATACTTATATCCTTTTTTAGAAACTAGTCTACCAACAGACGATATTACCAAGCTTTCCTTTTTAATGTTAAGTTTCCTACGTATTTCTAATACATTTTTACTAGTCGGATAAAAATTTTTGGGATCTGTGCCATACATAATTGGAAAAGATTTCTTTTGTATTGAACCTTTTTTTGTTCCCAACTTCTCACATATTTTAGCCAAATCATCCAAAAGTTGAGGACTGTTGCTTGTTATTGCTTTTGATGTTTCGCTTGCAAACTTTGCCATATGTCTATATAGAGTATTTTGATCTGCCATATAAACATCTGACCCTGGTAGTGTTGAAACTACAACAGTACCTGTTATTTTAGACACCATGCTAGCTATAAAACCGTTGGGTAAAATCCAATGAGCATTTATAACATCTATTTTCTCTCTCTTTACCAATCTATATAACGCTATCGCACCAAAAAAAAACATAAAAGGGGAAAGTAGGAGGTTCACGAATTTTAGAGTTTTATCATCCGTTAATGTTTCAGAATAACCAAGTTTATGCCAGCTTTTAAAAGGCATGTATTTGTATAACACAACTTTGTATTTTTTAGATTTAGAAGTAATTTTAAACTTAGGAGAATAAGACGTTAGCACAACGACTTCGTTTTTACTTTCAACCATACCTCTAGACACACCGTCCATAAACGGAGCCGCAATGTCTTTTTCAAACCTAGGAAAAGTGTGAGTTAGAATACAGATTTTCATTTAAGTAATTTGGAGATTTTGACAATATCATCTTTCTCAATTTCAGGATAAATGGGAAGTGATAGGATTGTATTACACAACTTTTCAGTTATTGGAAAGTCTCCTTCTTTATAGCCCAAATAAGAAAAGGATTTAACCTTATGAATAGGTAATGGGTAATGAATTACTGAGGGAATATTTTTAGCTTTTAATTTATTCATCAACTCATCTCTATTTTCAGTTCTAACTACATATAAGTGATAATTTGATTGACCTGATTTATTTTCTACAACCGGAGAAACATAAGCTGAGATTAAAGAATCATATAATTTGGCAATTTTATGTCTTTTTAAATTCCACTTATCTAAATACTTTAATTTAACATTCAAAATAGCTGCATGGATCTCATCCAATCTGCTATTTTGTCCCAATTCTACGCTATTATACCTACCTCTCTCACCATACATTCTTAAACTTTTTACTCTCTCGTAGATATCTTTATTGTTAGTCAGAACTGCCCCACCATCTCCGTATGTACCTAAGTTTTTTGTAGGATAAAAACTAAAACAAGACACATCTCCAAATAAACCAACTTTTTTACCTTTATACAAACTTCCTGCGGCCTGTGCACAATCTTCAATCAAATACAATTTCTTTTCTTTACAAAATTTAATAATTGGAGCCAAATCTACAGGGTTACCATATAAATGCACAACTAAGATTGCTTTAACATCTTTTGTATAATTCTTTTTAACATTTTCTATATCGATATTTGAACTATCGTAATTAACATCTGAAAGTTTGATATTGACCCCTGACAAAGCAACTCCGAAAACTGTAGGGTAAACATTGGCCGGCATTAAAATAGACTGATCTTTTTTTAAACCTAAAGATTTAATAGCAAGAGTCAAAGCGTCAGTTCCGGAAGCAAGGCCAACCGCAAATTTAGTACCAATATATTTTGAAAATTTATTTTCAAATTTTTCTACTTCAGGCCCTAGAATATAAATTCCATTATCTAAAACTTTTCGAATAGAAGTATTAATTTCTTTTTTAATTAATTTATATTCACCTACCAAATTTACAAATTTAATCGAGCTTGCCATATCGTCTATGTTACCAAATAAGAAGCTAAAAAACCAGAAGATTAACTGTTTCGGTTAAGAATTTATTTACCAATAAAATTTTTTATTCTTCTTGTAATAATCAAAAGTATTTTTCAAACCTTCTTCCAAACCTACTTTTGGTTCCCAACCAATAGTTCTATAAATTTTGAAAAAGTCTGCAATATAATCACCTATTTCAATGGGTTTTCTATCTTCTGGAAACGGAATAATTTTGTAACTTCCTTTACCATACACTTTTATTCCAGCTTCTACGAAATCTTTTAACGAAACCGGTGTGCCTCCAGTGTTATAAACTTGGCCCCATACGTTATCAGAAGCACCGGACATTATAAACGCATTAACAACATCGTCTACATGATGAACATCTCTTATTTGAGCACCTGTACCATACAATTCTATTTTCTGCCCATCCATTATTTGTCTAACAAACCAATTTAAAACTCCCTGTCTCGAATGTTTCATTTGATGTCTAGGACCGTAGGTATTACTTAGTCGAAGCGAACAGGATTTAATACCATAAACATTATTATAAAGAATGTGATAATACTCCCCCGCGTTACAGTTTATTCCATTAACGTCTGTTGGTTCTAATGGATGTCTTTCGTCAACAGGTAGGTATTGTGCTTTACCATATTGGTTTCTAGTTCCAGCAAAAATTATTTTTATGGCTGGATTATTTTTTCTACAAGCTTCAAGTAAAGACAACTGACTAACACAGTTAATTTCAAGATCTGTAAACGGATCTGTCATACTATCAACATGGCTTAGAGTTCCAGCTAAATTAAACATAACGTCCTGATTTTTCACCAAAAAGTTTGAACTAAATCGATCTCGAACATCAGAAATATTTATTTTTACTTTGTCTTTAACGGAATCAATATTAAACATATTACCACCATAATCAGGCATCAAAGAATCCACAATTGTAACGTTTGCACCAAGTTCAACCAGTTTGATTGATAGAGCACTACCAATGAAGCCTAATCCTCCAGTAACAAGAATATTTTTACCTTTATAAAAATTTAGATCTGGAGTCGTTTGAAAATCCATTGCGTAGCAATTGTATCAGGAAAAAATACAAAATCAATCTATTTTAAATTTTCAATTAATTTCAAACTAAGTTGCACTGAACTTTTCCATTTAAAATTTCTTGCCCATTTTTTAGATCCAATTGACAATTTTTTATATCTTACTTTATCTATAACTAATTTCTCTATTTCTTGAGCCATATTCTCGGGAGTACTATTTTTGGTTAATACACCACTTACGCCATCCTTAACAGAGTCTACAAGTCCCTGAGATGGATAAGCAACCACAGGTGTACCGACTACATTGGCCTCGATATTAACTAAGCCCCACCCTTCACGAATCGACGGATTAATTAATAAAAACGTCTTTGATAACAGATCAAATTTTTGTTCTTCATTAACCCTTCCCCAAAACTTTACCTTGATTTCTTGAACTTCAGATTTTATTTTATCAAAGTAACTTTTTGTTTCATATTTTCCTATAACCCAAAATTCATAATTACCTGTTTTGTTTAGTATTTTAAATGTTTTTAATGCATCATGTATCCCTTTATCCTCAGACAAAGTACCCAAAAAAGTAATAACTTTGTCTTTTGTAATTTTATGATCTGGAATTATCTCTGGAAGTATTACACCATGTGGAACAATAGTAACATTCTCAACTTTTATTCCAAATTTAATTAAATCTTTTCTAGCAGAGTTTGACCCAACCATAAAATTTGTATTTTTGTAAAAAAGAAAAATGAGTGGTTCTGATATATAACCTAAAAAACCAATAATTAAATTCAGTGGAAATTTTAAGGGGTTCTTAAACCATACTTCTTTTGTAACTTCTTGAAGAACAGCAAGTTTTGGTTTAGATGAGTAAAGTGGTGTAAAAAATGGAATACCGTGGAATTGATCAACTACAAAGTCAATATTATTTTTATTTTTGAAATAATAGAAAAAGGCATTTATTTGAACACCTAAATATTGATTTCCGTCTCTAATTATTTTTACATTATCTAATATTTCTTCTCTATTTAAATTATTATTTTTGGATGAAAAGAGAGTAACATTATGTCCTGCCTCAACCCATCCTTTCATATGCTCATGCATTGACTGCTCAGCACCACCGGCAAGTGGATGTTTCGGATCTCTCCAAGAAAATACTAAAATATTCATACAATAATCATTCTACCTCCCAAACCTCTGCATTTGCATTAGAATATACCTTTTTAATTCCCAAGTCCCCAGGGGAAAATGGAAGCTTTTCAACATATTCCTCAAATTTTACCAGATAAATATATCTTGTTCTTGTTTTTTTAAATTCCTTTTGTGCTTCTTTGATTGTTTTAGCATTAAAAACTGAAGAATTGTAGACAATCGGATGACTTGAATAATCTTTTATATACGTCCTGAGGTTACTAAATACAATTGGTTTATTCTTTGTGTGCCATGAACATTGTAGACATTCTTTATCAAATA
>ERZ1292625.1567-Hain-H41-01um-R1-1567-length-26218-cov-5_pt1 | contig 26218 bp, 37 predicted proteins | sample MGYA00564400_ERZ1292625 | MGnify/ENA primary metagenome ERZ1292625 (study PRJEB36523, sample SAMEA6512639) | groundwater metagenome | collected 2019-01-08 | study: AquaDiva: Metagenomics assemblies of 32 groundwater samples | reverse complement strand
GCCTTTCTAAGTTTTTCAATCTGTTCTTCAATGATATATTGTTTTCGTACAAATTCTCCAGTATATTTTTCCAATGCATCTTCGTCAAGCCAATTTTCCAAATCTCGCCTTGCTTCCTTGACATATTGTGCTATAGAAGACTGTGAAACTGTGCCATATTTTTTAACATAATCCTCGTTTTTATTGAATTCTTCCATGATTTTTCTCTGAGAATATCCAGAGAACACCCAAAAATTTCTTATAATTTCCTTAAGACTCGCTAAATCCTCATGACTACGTACTTTCTCTGGCATTTAATTCACTAGACTAATCCAAATGTTCCCATTGTATGCCTAAATAATCCAAACCATAGTGAAATTATAGAATTAGTTATGGCTGTTTGTATAAACATGAACTATATATAAAAATGACACTTATAAACAGTTAACAGAAACCCATTGAATCATCAGACTCTAGAATTATATGACATGTATTGCAAATTATACCTGAACAAGTATAAGCCATATTATGTGTAATATGTGATTTATATTCCTCGTCCGTCACAACATCTGGCTTGGCAAAAACTATTCCATTCAGAGTGACAGTAGGAATACCGTTGTGCATCACTACATTCATTGGTTGTATCTCTTGATTTTTTTTTAATTCTGATTCTCTTATCTCATCAAGAATCTTCAATCCTTCAGAGATAGGTCTTAATCCATTCATATAATCTATATAGTAAAACCAAAATATAAGTCTATCTATCCGGGTTTACATTCTGTATAAAAAGGACACCAAGGACACAGGAAGGATTTAACTCTTTGAGGTATTTCTTTCTGAGTTATCTCCTTCATTTTAGAATCTATTAATAATTTGGTTGACTCTAAAGGTTCCAAATCAAATAATATGGTCTTATGTCTTTCCCAACCTGAAGACTTGTCTATATATATTATTGCTGCCCTATTTATCTTATTACCTGTTTGTTCCCAATACATATAAGCATATATATTCATCTGTGTCTTGTAATTATCTGGAACTTCTCGTGGAATTGATTTCTTTGTTGTCTTTTTATCACATATGATTAACTCACCATCTATCTCTATTAGGTCGTCCATAGAACCTACCAATGCACCAAACCTTGTAGGGCGACTCATTTTTAATTCATGTTCTAATCCACCAAGTGCACAACATTCATGTAGCATTGTTCCATGAACTAGAGGCAACGCTTTCTTAAAATCTTTCTTGTCCGGGATAAAATTATTCATTCTATACCATGCCTTTCTAGAACATTCAGAGGTTAAATCAGATACATGAATTTCATTTCTAGGGGTTTGTTTTGCCTCATATGATATGATTGATTTTTCATAAAGAGAATCTATGATTGATTCAATTTGAGAGTTATCTAATGCAGACATACATCTATATGTTTATTCTCATTAATAAGTGCTTCGCCTAGTTTGTATATCTCTTTCTCATAAAGATGAGTAAGTTCTATATTATCTCCGAATTTGTTTTTCCACTTTAGTTTCCAAAATTTTTCTTCCACCATTTTCATTTACACTCTCTCCAAATATATTCTTTACTTCTTCTCCTCGGTGGAATCTATTTATATGCTGTTCATATCCAGATTGGTCTTTAGGAATAAAGCCACAATAACTGCAAGTCATAATATGGATTATAGTTTAATGTCTAATCAGAAGTAAATTGATATATAATGTTATTAAAGTAATAGAGGCTAAGACAGGAGTCGAACCTGTTTGGTTGTACTTTGCAGGTACACGCATAACCGTTCTGCCACTTTGCCATATAAAAAAGAAAAAAATTGGACTTTCGTCCGTATTTAGGATTTCTATCCTAGATGATTATGCGTCACTTAGATTAAATTTATTGTATAACCTAAGCATCACTTAGCACAAAGTATTTCTTACCTTTGGCTTGTGAGCAAATCAGAGGGCCGATTGAACCTGCACTTGATAGTGCTTCTTGGACATCGGTTTCACGAAGTCTTTTGACTATAACATCTCTTGTGGTGTGGAATTTACTGACCTTGTTACCTTCTATTGTGAAGGATTCCTTGGTTGTAATTTTTACACCGGGTGTTACCTTATCTCCATCTTCGTAGTTTGAATCTTCTACTCCTACAATAGTAAATGGTTTGCCATCTATCAGATGTAAGGATTTTGAATCTCCAGATTTTTGTATTTGGAATGTCATTGTATAGTATATGGTTAAAGGAGCATATAAACCTTTAGATTAACAGACTATGCTCTAATGAATTAAAGCCCGAACGATTGGCGAAGCCAAGAGTGAGGGCATCTTAAAGAAATACCCAACTAATATAAAAATACCCAATAAATAACTAATAGTATATATAGTATAATAAATAATCAGTAAACAAGAACTTAAGACTCTGAACTAGTATATAAAGTTATGTAAATAAATAACTGACTTTTTTTCTGACCCGCGAGAAAACGTCTACATAACCGTTTAAATACGTTATCATATTATATGGGTGCCACTTTCTTTGTAAAAATAATATCTACACCCAACTTAGTTCAGCCTAACTAAATGTTTCAGATTTACAATTTCCCCTATTTTAGAGCCAAGTCTAATAGCCCAAACATTTGAAAATTTACAATTTTGTATGTGAAAGATACAGCCCTGTCCCATATATAAACATATCGCCGATTGTCTTTTTTAGAGAATCACCGATACAATTATATACCATAATATGAGGCACTCCCCACCACTATATAAGTACCGTACTGTACCGTACTTCCTCGGGTTAGTACCGTACCGAACCACCAAAGTACCGTAAAGTGCCGACTCCCACTTTTCGGGATATGGAAAATAAAGAGTATATAAAGGTGTTGGGGGCTAGACTATTAATAATTAATCAGATTAAATCAGAAAGTAATTATAAATGCAATGACAAACTATATATACCATCAATTCATCGAATCCTATAATATGGGAGGGGTAGGATTCACTAAATATACCATATATTAACATATCGAATATAATGACTCCTTTATATAATAAATCATATCAACTCATAGTTTATATTATCAAAAAAACAAAGCATATTCGTTAATCTGGCATATTCCAGAGCCTCCTAGACCTTAGGGCACGACCTGACGGAAAGGCTAAACGCTGAGTACGGAACAGGAAGGAATCGAAGGAAACAAAAGGGCTCAAGTGAATAAGTCATGAAGTCAAAACGGCAAATTTTGTAAAGTCGTTCCCATTAAAGATGGGCTTTTGATTCATGCTATAATCAGGTAAACTCAGGTAAGACAACCGTTTTACGACTTGTACAATTTGAGAATATCACAAAGTGAACCGACAACGTGATAATTTGATTCATACGAATACACAACAATTACGCTTAACATCATATAGTAATTTAATTAAATAATTACACAGTAATTTCTAAATTATTGAGGCATTAAGATATTTTTACTTGATTTTTTATTCTAAGTTTTAATTCTAAGTCTCAATTTCCAACAAGTCCTGATTATGGACTTAACAAAATATAATCTAAAAATGGACAAATAATCCAAAGTCCAAATTCATGTATAGAGAAATAAGTTAATTCTTACTCTCATACAATATGAAATTATTTAACAGAAAAAAAGACATTCCGTATTCATTTACAACCGGAGAATTAGACGGATTGATTGATTATGAAAAATATTATGAGGCATATAACATAAAATGACTTTAACAAAAACATTAATCATAGGATATGGAATATTAATTCCTAGTTTATTCGTTATATGGCAATTACCATATATATTATGGGTGATTAAATGAGCAAAACAAAAAACGAGCAAATAGAAAAAATATTCAACTATAATAAAATATATAATCACGAGTTGATATTTCAAATTCTAGGATTAAATTAAACCAAGTCATATAATGCCATGACGTTTTATTACAAGGCATTAAAAAAATTTTTACTAATCCTAAGTAAGACTAGGTTAGACGTTCAAACGTTATTCATGTATAGATGATTAAGTTAATTCTTATCATCATACAATATGAATAAAAACAAATCATTCGATTTTTCAAAGTCCTTCAAATATTTTGATTTACTCGAAAAGGAAATTGATTTAACAATAATAAAAAAAAGCATATTAAAATAAAGTTCATGTATAGATGGTTAAGTTAATTCTTATCATCATACAATATGAATGAAATAATTAAAACAGATATAATAAAAACAAAATCAAACAAGAATCTTTTAACCATGCAGATTAAAAGGACTCACTCTGGTTGTAAGTTGTTTGTAAAATCGGATATATTCGAGGATTTTTTTAGTAAGAATGGAATATATCAAGATAAACTAATGACTAATTCAGATAGTCATGAGGTATACAAAAATAATTCCTCTATTAGTAATAGGGAAATATACAGAAAATTAAACGCGTTAGACGATTCATTAATTAATTCTGATGGATATATCAATGCCTCATTTTTAAGAGTCAAAGGAATTAGTCAAGGTGTAACGTTTGATTTGTCAGGACTGTATTCAAAAGAAGCCCTAACGTCATATATCAACTCAATAAAGATTATGACAAAAGAATTATACGAGGAATTTATGAAGCCACAAAATCAATCTATAAAAATTAGTATTGAGGAGGGATAAAATGCCTATAAATCCTAGTGAATTAAACATAATAGAGCCTATGTTTGTTTACGAACCAACAGAATTAGAAAATTCAAACAATACAATTCAAAGATTGATTGATTCTATAACTCAAAAAGACGGCAATCTTAGAGTGACCAATTTTGGTTATGAATTGGAGGGTGGATTCGATGAAATACCAAGAAAATATTTTCATAGTGATGGGTCTGTCGAATGTAACGATTATGAAGAACCTGACGATGGTGAACTTAATGGCTATTCTGACGGTGACGACTGGATAGAACCATGCGAATCTATAACAGGCTCAGGCGAGTGTGTAAGTCCTGTTTTTTCATTGGATAAAATAGATAAAAATATTGGCTATAATAAAACATTCCGAGATTTTGCCAAAAAACATCATGCTCAAGAAATAAATTCTACATGTGGTCATCATATCCATGTTTCATTTAGTTCTGAACTTGCATATTCTAGACTTATGGACTCTGATTTTTTTAACGAGTTTGAAAAAGAAGTTTTGAAATTTGTTATATCTACTCCAGAATTATATAATGATAAAACATATTATTCAAGATTCATAGAAAGATATGACGGAGATAACTCATATTGTTACAAAAGACATTCTCCTCAATCTCAAGTAAACGGACATTGGCACTTTCTTGATGGGTCGGATGCAGGGAGATACACACATTTGAATTACCCGTATGGTAATCATGGTACAATAGAATGTAGATTATTCCCTGCTCCTGAAAAATCAGAACAGTTAGTTATTGTAACGGAATGGTTCGTTAATTTCACAAACTCATATCTTCATACATTAAGAAAAGAAAGGGCAAAAAAACATAATGTAAAAGTTATAGAGAATGAGGAAATAACAAGCATTGAGGTACAAATCTAAATGTGCGTCATATTTGCCTGTGAGAAAAACAAATTTCCTACATTCAAAGAAATGCAACTAGCCGAGGAAATGAATGGAGACGGGGGTGGCATAGCATGGCTTGATGAAAAAAAACAGATTCACTTTAAAAAAGGACTGACAGCCTCACAGATTCAGAAAATGATTGACTCGGGAATGGTAAAGACTCCATGTGTCATTCATTACCGTATAACATCAACCGGTCAGAATATACCCGAATTGACTCACCCGTTTATCATATCAAAAGAGTCTCCGTTATTACAAGAGGGAATACTACCCGCTAGACACTCAGGCGTTTTGTTTCATAACGGTACATATTCAGAATATGATGAATTATTAATGAAGGCGGTTATGATGTCTAATAGTAAAATGCTAAAAGGCGAATACACAGATTCTAGAGTTTTGGCTTTTGTATCTGCTCTATATGGACACGAATTTCTAAACTTTATAGACGGATGGAACAAGTTTATAGTTTTAGACTCTGATGGAATACACAGATATGGAGAATTTGGCAAAGTATCGCATGGCGTAAAATCTTCAAACGATTATTACAAACAACCTGCCATTTATTCGGATAACTGGTATGAGGATGAATATGAGGAGTATGGAATCCCATTTAGAAGGGGGAACGTAACCTCATTCACATCAAAATCAATCAAAGAAAATCTAGATGATGGTCAAACCACTCTCCAGACAGAAGACGATAAGGCATTATCTAAAATGTTTGATTCGGAGGCTTGGGGTAAGGTAAAAAATACAGATTCAAACGACATGATAGTTAAAAAATATATGACATCATGTTCAAAAAGACAATTAAAGAAGATTAGAAAAAAGATTGAATACCTAAAGGCTAATCATTTTAGCACCCCTGAAAGTATGAGCCTTGATACATTGGAAAAATCATATACAAGTGTTAGACGTTACAACAAGTCTAAGAAATACGAAAATCCTGAAGTATTAAAAAAACGAATCGAGGAAATAAAGACTCAAATCAATGAGAAAAAAAACGAATTGCATAAAGAGCATAACCGAAAATATGAATCTGAAAATAGAGAATTAGTAAAAGAACAAACAAAAGGTAAAATATTTAATTCTGAATTTTATGAGGATTTATACGAATCGAATAATTACTTTGAAGCAAGAAAAGTATTAGAGCCTAATTAAACAGGCTAAAGCCTAACTTCATGTATAGAGTGATATGTTAACTCATATACTCATACAATATGAATAAATTATATGAAATAGAGCAAAATCTCAACGATTTTTTTATTAATGAGATAATTCTACCATGTATAGATAATTAAGTTAAGTCTTATTATCATACAATATGAATAGAGAATTTATGAAAAACTTAATCCCTGAAAATGAAGGCGTGGAATCTGCTTACAGTCAATATCCACAAAATTGTTCATGTGGGATTAACTACCAAAGAGCAGGACAAACATATAGACAGCATTTAAACCAAAGACATCTTATCCATTAAAATGACTTAAGCGTTTAGGCTTTAGCCTGTTTAGGCTTTAACCTAGTCGTGTATTCGATTAAAGAATATCATACCATGTTACAATATTATAATATTAGACTTGTTTAGTTGCTTTGTAAAACTTAACATCTATTACTAGTTATGATTGTTATAATCGAGAAATATTATTATAGTATTGCATGAAAGTATGAAATATTCAAAATATGATTCTATTGACGAATTTTTTTCTGAGATAGAACAAGAAGATATAGGAATTTATGAGAACGTGTCATTAGGTAAAAGACCTTTTGAACGTTCATCATAATTTTTTTGATATGATAGATTATAAAAAAGCCTATGAAATATTAATGGAATATTTTGATTTTATTCCAGAGGATGAAAAAATCAAAGTCGACAAAAAACTTAAGGCTTTATCGCTTTAAGTTATTTTTTTTAATTATTTTAGTATTTAAGTACCGTACTGTACCGTACTGAATTCCATGATTTATATTATGTTTTTAAATCCTAGTAAAGCGACGTTTAATTATTTTTTTTGAATTTTTTTAGGTTCTATCTAAATCATCAAGAATTTCACCAAGTCAACACTAAAACCATGATTTATATTATAGTTTAACGTAATAGAAATTAACCTTACCCGATTTTTAGAACTATATAGTTTTAGGATAAAACCATAAATCTATATAGAATCTATCTATCCAAAATAAAAGTTGAATTTAACAAAGTCAACACTTTAAATAGGTATTGCTGGACAAACTATCCAGTAACGGGTTTATATGCCGAATATGGTATATAAACAAAGGTTAGTATATATACTATATATACTCAGTAACACTTATATACTAGAAAATACCACTAAAAAATTTCTTGGACAGTAGTCTCCTATTAGCGTTTTCGGACAAAAAATATTTTTTTTCTGTAGGATTTTTTTTAAAAAAAGAAAAGTGATTTCTCAAACCACCCCCCTTGTTTTTTTTGATATAAATCTATATTATTGCATATAGGCAGGTCTTTCTAGTGTTGGTCTAGGATTCAATATTTCTTTCTCATAATCCTGTTTGAATTTTTCCATATTAATCTCATGCATTCTTACCATTGCTGCCAATGAAATCATAATCTCATTATACTTTCCATAATAGAAATGCATCGTGTTGTTGTTCATCAGATTACCCAATAGAGCCAGTCTGTTATCTGGAGTAAGCGAACCCCAGAAATCGTCCATGTTTAGGAACTTGTCACCAAAATATTCAAATTTATCCTCAATCTGAAGCATTTTAGATACCCAGTTAATCTTATCTACAGGGTCTTTTATAATACAATCTATGGATTTCATAGTTTCTTCTATAACATCATAAAATTCTTGTTCTTCCATATCTAAAATATCCTTCTTCATATATACTATATAGTAAAACCCGAATATAAGTCTTTTTACGATGAGAATGATGTCTCTACACTCTTTTCTCATCAACCATGCTTATATCCCATTCTATTCAATAGACATCATTTATCCACATGGATTAGAATGTAACTGTCTTAGATCATAGTACCACAAGGAACCCCCGTAACCTATAAGGAACAACGTGTGTCATTCTAGGGCGGCTACCGACAATCACTTTAGGCGTGAGCCATGGATATAGGTAATCCGCTTATATAGAATATATAAATACACATATTTAAACCTTTATGTTATAGTTTACACAAATAAATACTCTATTGTAGGTGCTCTTTGAAGAAATTAGGGTGGTCTTTTGTAAACATCATACACTGGTCACAATCATCTCTTTTAATATGTTTGGCCATCAAGTCCTTTTTGGTTCCCTGAGTCATTTTAAGATGGTCATTTGTGAATACAATCTTCATCATGTCACATAAATCATCTGAAAAGTTAGAGTTTAGTTTGGAGAATCTATTTTTCAAAGTAGCCAGTTCCTGTGTTTCCCTGACAGCCCATTTGATTCCCTTGGTAGTCATTTCTTTTTTGAATTGGTGACATACATGGTTGCATTTTGTAGCCCTACAGTTAATCAAATCAATACATTCCCTGCAGGTTCTTTCGTTATCATGTACTTCCCATCTGTTTAATACTTCAACCTCATCTCCTGCCAAATCTGCCAATGAACGACTTGATTCTGCAGATATAACAATGGCCTGATACCTGCTGAATGTAGTGGCAAATCTTTTATCCCTTGCTATGCGAATAATCTTTGCAGTATTTTTACAGAATTCTTTATCATGCTCATGGTCATGTAAGTTCTCACATTTAATTGCCAATTTGGATAACTCCTCAGCCATAGGACATTTCCAATCATGTTCTTCTAAAGCAATAGGTTCATTGTCTATTTTAGTCTCCTTCTCAGGCCCTAAATTCTCTATCTTTCGTAATCTTTTCTTTAGTTCAGGTGCTATTTGCAGTAAATTAGCATCTGTAATATTCTCTGTTAATATAAAATTAGGTTCTACTATTCTATACTCTCTATGTTCCTTATACTGTTCAGGTAATGACTTGTCAATCCATGATAGAGAAACGCTAGGGAAATTCTGATTCTTTATCTTTTTAATAAGCATTGACACCATAGATATATCAATCCTATCCTGACCTCTAGGTCTTTGTGTGTCAGTTGCTAATATAGTCTTTAATTTTGCTATAACTTCAGGTCTTTGGTCTAATATACCTTTGGCTAAATGCTCTGCTAATTCAAGAATTAAATCTTTAAGTTTAACTCTCTCTACGTTTTCAATCTTTTTAATTTCATTTATTATCCTCTCAGTATTCTCAATATAACCAATCACAATAAAAAATAGTATATAAGGTATTTAAACCCTTATGGGTGTAAACCCCTATTTGCCTAAGCCTTTGGTTTGTTATAATCTGTCATGGCAAAGTTGATTATTTGTCCTACACCTGCAGGATTTCTACCTAACTGAGGGTCTAACTCTGCTATATACGGAGCCAAGAAGTTTCTACAAGCAAGTGCTTTCTGTGCACATAATTTTAGTGTCTCTTTGTCTTTTCTTGATAGTATTTCTACTCCAAAATCAGGTTCTGTTGACTCTACAGGTTCTAAAAATGTAATCTCTCCATTAATAGAACGAAATGCCTGTTCTCCGTTTTCATGATACCATGCCAAACCCATTACACTATTATATTCCTGACCTGTTTCCTTACAGGTTAACGGATATTTTCCGTCATAAAGGAACGTAATTCCGGCTGATTTTTTTGGAAGTTTTATCATAATTCTATATGGTTAAACCTAGATATAAATGTTATTGTCTATTTTTAAGTTCTGTAAAAACTAAAATCATTTTTAATGCTGCAGCAAAAGTCTGATGGTTTTTTTCTGAATCTGCATTATTATATTTATTATCTATTATTCTTTCTAAATCCTGTAATACGTGATAGAAATTCTTATAATCCATATCAAATTAAACCTACATTAAAAGGTTTGCATTTAGGGTGTTGACATCTCTCTCTATGCTCATAAATCTTTGGTTGAAATGATTTCATATTCATAGGAATTATATTCTCAAAGTAATCAGAATGAATTAATCTACTCATTACATTTTTAGGTGAATTAGACATATAATCTATTACGTTAAACTATAATATAAACCTTTAAACAATCATGTCTTCCCATTTACCTTTTAAACATATTCTCCACCCAATTCCCGGGAATTTATTATAGGCGTGAACTACTGTGAACTGTTCCTTCAATATCTGCATTACAGGTAATCTATATTTTATATTCCAAGATACAAATTCATAGTCTACTGTTGGTGATATAGAATATTCACATAGAGATTTATTCTCTGCAGGAGTTAGATATTTTCTATTGTTATTTGAACCGAGTGATTTAGCCTGAACTCCCCATTTTAAATCTCCTTGATATGCTAATAAATCAAACAATCCCTTACTTGCATAAGCACGTTTTACAATCCAACCTTCTTTTCTAAGATAATCTCTTACTTGATATTCGAAATCCTTTCCTTTCTTATAAGATTTAGGCAATATATAAAGTTAATTCTGTCAGTTATAAACTATTCGGAATATAATCCATACCAATCAGGATTAAGCATTCTATATATAATTCTATGTTCCTGTCTAGGGTCTATCAAACTTGCAGACTCTATATGTTTTTCCTGTTCTTCTTCTAATTCCCAACTTCTACATAATTCAATGGCAGCGTGTAAATCTTCATGTTCTAGAGTATTCAATATATCTTCATAACATCCATGTCTTGATAAATGTGTATACCTATTTCCATTTTCTAAAAAACATACTCCTCTTTCAGAGTTTCCCGACTCCGGAGTTATCTCAAACGTGCTTACTCCTTTAGATTCTATAGAGTAAAATAGCCCTTCTGTTTCATATATTATATAGTCTTTAATCATATTAGTCTAAATAAAAAATGAGGATTAAGAAAGTTTCGTTTAATTCTATGCCTGATTTTAAGGCTTTACCTGAATTAGCGTAAACTCTTTTAACAGAGAGTCTCTTTTATCACTCATGGCCTGTAATGTTTTCTCACCTAGGTTATAATTCTTAAGAATTCTAGAGTAATTATTTCTAGATTTTTCAACCTTTGGCTTTAATCTGCGTAATTCTCTCTGAAGTTTACGCATTTGTTTTTCAATGGCATTTGCTGTCTGGAGTTTTGTCCATTTTTCCTGAGTTATTTTATCCATGTTGATTCACTTTTCCTTCATAGGCTTTAAACTCTACAGTCCAAGTTCCGGGTTTTGATGTTTTTAGTTTATTTCTTTGGTCGAACCATTGGTCAACTCCATTACGAATTCCTGTAGTGAAACAACCCGAGTTAACTAACACTTGGTCTTTAGTGTCCCAATGTTTATTTTTCTCATTCCAGAACAGAGTTTCAGAGTTGAATCCCATTGGTTGATGCAAGTGACCCATTTGATATACATCTGCCTCTACATTAACAGTTAGATTCTCCAATGCTTTTTTTGCATCTCCGGAACCTGCTCCATGGTTAACGAACAGAGTTTTCTTCATCAAAGATTTGTCATGGAATCTAATATCTAGTCCAACGAAAGCCTTACTTCCTAAGAACGTAGTACCATGCTGTCTACACCATCTTTTCATTTCTCCTTCTTCCATTACACGAGAGTTATATTCATGGTTTCCCCATTGTTCGTACCAAATTTTTTCCATTCCATATTTTGATTTGAATCTTTGTTGTTCGTCCCATAACTCCTCAAAGAATAAATCGAAAGCATCCATCTGTTGTGACTTTGTAGTCATTCTAACAGATTCGTCCTTAAACCTAGGGTCTTTAGGTAAAATCAAGTCTAATTGGTCTCCACCGAATGAAGTAAATCTATATGGGTCGTCAAGAATATCGTCTAGTCTGTCATTTGCTAATTTCTCCTGCCAGTTCTCATTACCAATATGGAAATCTGTTATACATTCCCAATTTACTACTGTATCTATATGGTCTAATTCAATTATTATTTCTTTGCTAAACATTTTATTTCTTAACCACCTTTATTTTAAAACTATACAGTTTATCTAGATACATATAAGTACAAGACTCCATTACATGATTAGAATCAATCATTTCCTGTATTGCTTTTTCTATTGTTATATTTGTAATCATAGTATGATATACGTTAACACAGAATATAAATGTTTTGTTTTAATAAATCTAAGGTAGAATAGACTCTATCTTCATTGAATCATTAATAGGGTCTAATCTTTTCCTTATATACCTATGAATCATCTCAAAATCTTCTTGAGGAAATGAATCGCATTCTACAATAAAAATTCTTTTCATTTTATGGGTGTCCAGTCCATTTGCATCTGCAATCAATATGTCTTATTTCATGTTGTAGTGTATTCTGACCCCATTCATCTATATGTGTTGATGTTCCAACCTTAATTAATGGTTGATATGTTATATCAAGAGCAGGATATGTGGTATAATATGAACAGCCTAACACATGATATTTTTTAATATTTTTATTATCACACTCATCATCTAAATGAACAGTATCATATAATTCTATAGTCCATTTTTGATCACAATCATAAAAAGGTATAATATGTGTTAAGGCACATATAACCATTATCTCTACTAGCATCAGTCTTCCTGTTTTAAAGATTTGTTTCTAGGATTACCTTTTCCATCTTTTCTGAATTTTAAAAATGGATTATCTTTGTTATAATCTTCTGCATCTTTACTAGGTGTTTCATCTGAATATTTATCTGTTCTACATGTATTTTTTCTACCTGAACCATATTGTACGTTCTGTCCTTTATCTTTCAGTTTATTTATTGCCTCATAGGTACTTGCATCTATTTGTAAAGATTTAAAATCCTTATTTGATAGAATGATAGTTAGATTCTCCCATCTAGTGTGGGCAGTTGCCTTTACTAGAACAGATTTAAAATCTTCTATATCCTTGTCAGAGAATGTTTTAGGAACTTGCAGATAAATTATTTCAGGAGGTCTTTGAGACATAATATGGTATACGTTAACTCCCTATTTAAACGTTTTTATTTCTATTTCTTGCTTATCGTTTATAATAGCATAAGATGTTCCAAACGTGTCTATACAGTAGTTTTCTCCTATGCTTCTAACCATGTTATTATTCGTATGTCCGAATATTTGTCTAACCCCTTCTATTGGAGTAAATTCTTCCCAATCAGACCAAACTATTCCTGCTATATCATCAATACCACCTCTTAATCTAGAACAATCATATAATCTTTCTTTATTGGTTCTAACCATATTATCTAGGAATGAACCGACCATTCTATCATTATGATTATATGCATTATAGAATTCATTTGAAAGACCTGCATGAGTCATTAATATATTTCCAATCATATAATAATGTTTTAACTGAGATAAATCAACTCTAGTATTTTTAATAACCCATAGTTTTCCTTCTGAGAATCCAGAACAACGATGGTTTTCATTTAAATATGATAGGTCATGATTTCCTAACAAATGTATTCTATCTGAGAAAGTCATAGATTCTTTAAGCCATTCTCCTACCTGATGTGTAATTTCTAATGAATCATCTAATGAATCAAAATAATCTCCTAGAAATACTGTTCTATAAGGATTTTCTTTTTCAATTATTTTTTCTGCTATTCCTATTCTTGTATGAATATCAGGAATTACTAAAGTGTTCATGTTTCTATATGGTGAAACCTATATTTAAACATTAGCCATATGACCAAACTCATCATCTGGATTACAGTATACCCTTTTATTATATATACAAGCCTTACATCTGTCTTTTCCAAACTTTGCATTATCCGGAGGATTTAATCCACCATGTCTTTCAGATTCAAACCTATATGTTTTACTCTTTTTTGTCTTTGTCCAGTCTGTTATTTCCTTAATACCTGCAAATCCTTTCTCAATACACCATGCTTCTAATTTGTTGATCTCTTGCTGTATTTCAGGTTTTTTATCAGGAGGTGCAACTGCTAAAGACTTCCATAAATCACTTAATTTACCCATTATATTTATATACTCCTTTTACTCCGGTTGCTAACAACCTACCTTCATCTCCTAATTCCTTTATAGTACATTCTGTCTCACCTAAAGTTCTGAACATTTTTGGTCTTTCCATTAATTTTAATTTTAAAGAATCGATGTTAATCATTCCGTTTAAACTACACTCTTTTAAAGTCTCATCTATGAATTGCTGTCTAGTAGAATCCCTAGATGCTAACTGAGTATCCTTAAACTCTCCCTGAGTATTCATCTTAAATGATTTCAATGATTCCATATATAATCTCCATGCCATGTTAATATCGCAAATCTCTACTTTTTGTGATAATCTGAATCTTGCAAAGGAGTATGATGCTCTAATAACATCATAATAAGCTCGTGTATCAATCGCTAAAGCACCTTTCTCCTGTTTCCTATACTTTAACTCTATATATAAATCTTCCAGTTTTGCCAATGCCTCACTTGTATATGACGGAGTAATTCTTTTTGCATAGTTTAAATATTTCATTAAATTTTCATGCGATAATAATCCCTCATTCTCTACAAATCTTTCCATTCCATTAACCTTGATGAAATTAATTCTTTGAATCTTTGCTCTTTCCATCTCGGGTGTAAAATCATCTAACACTAAAAAGATATACCCGAAACGTGCTAGGAACGAATCGGGCATACCTATATTAGCCATGATAGTAGCGTCCTCATCATATTTGCTACCTTTTGGGTTTGCAGCCATAATGATTTTTGTCTGAGCAGGTACACTCATGTTTATACCAACTTTATTTAAATGTGCAATCTCGTCTTCCATTACGTCATGGAGCATACTCATATCATCTGCTCTCATCTTATCACCTTCATCAATACATACAAAATGTCCATGTGCTTGAACTACAGGGCCGAAGGTTGCCATTCTAGTTCCATCTGGAAGATTATCAACACCCATAACCATACCGGCTGCTGATGTAGAACGTCCTGATATTTTAAATGATTTCTTATCCAACGAATGTAATGCATTTAATATGTCTGATTTTCCTACTGATGGGTCACCTACATAAAGACATGATAGGTCTCCCCTGATTCCATCTACCCTTCCACCTGATAGAAAAGAAATAATAGATGCCAATTTCTCACTAGTACGATACATAATTTGAGGTGCCAAAGATTCAATTATTTTTTTAGGTTCTATATTCCTTAGAAATTCAATCTCATTTGGAGTAGGCAATATGTCTGTATCTTCATCTAGACATCTTAATCCTTTAATATCCAACACATATCTGTTATAGTTTTCACCCTTTTTACCCATGGATATAGACCACAATCTTGCCTCAAAACGATAGTCTTTTCCCGGTTTTACTTCAAATACATTCTTGGAGGTAAGATGTGCCTCTATTCTTCTAGGGTTAATATCTCCTTCTTCTATTGTTTCCTGTAATACAACCTTCCTCAAGTTTCCTACTATAGTCTGTGTCTTATCAATAAACATCTGTGCTTGTTCACATTCAGTACATTGAAAAAAATCCTTGTCAAATATATCCCTGAATTCATTACACTCTATTACTTTGGAAGCACCACATTTTGAACAGTTGAACGTCTTCTGAATGTCATAGTTTGCAATATCAGAAGTCTGCATAATCTTTGCATTGAAACAAATAAATCTATTTAGATAATTAGCATCAATATCTTTGAATTTAATTTCTTTTCCAGTCATTGATAGAATAATATCCTGACCTTCTTCATGACCTATTATAGGTCTTACTGAATCAGGGTGGTCTTGTTTACATAATCCGAATTCTAAATAATCTCCTTTTCTATTACAAGTTTCACATACATACCTAGCCATGATTAATTAACTTCCTTTCTTCCTGTTGTTTATTCTATTTAATTCTTCAATACACCATGCTTCTAATTCTATATCAGTTAATTCCTTGGTTCCTAACGCCATGAATATCTGCTTATGTGAAGGCAATACAGCCTGTTTAATTTTATCATTTACAAATCTAGACCTAGTTCCTTTTTTTAATTTCATTATAATACTTAATGATTCTTTATCAAGATTAAAAGTCAATGATTGATATACGTTAATTCAGCATATAAGTCTTACTAAATTATCTAATTCTCTTTATATGCTCTGTAACTTTTCTTCTTCCTTCAGAATGTTTTGACTTTCTCCTTAATGATGAGCCACAACAAGGACATGATTTGACCCATTTTAAATACCAAACAGATGTGTTTATATCGGAACATATAGTGCATCTATTTGCAACCATATATGCGACACTAGGTATAATATTAAGCATTGCCATTTTTACATAATCTATTCTACAATGATATCTACATGAATACATATATTTAAGTATATAGTTAAAGCAATATATAAATCTTCCTAATAGTAAACTTTATAGCTAAGGTAACTCTATATTAATTTTACTTTCATGAAAATCAAACATCAGAAAAAAAAGTCAGTTAATTATTTACACACATTTATATTATAGATAGTTAAATGTAGAGTCTTAAGTTCTTGTTTACTGATTATTTATTATACTATATATACTATTAGTTATTTATTGGGTATTATTATCCTAAATGTGTATTTTACCATCTATATGTCATAGTAGAACCTACAGAACCTGCAGTTGCAGCAGTACCTGTTCCTGCCGAACCAATAGCACCACCTGTAACTGTAAGTGTTGTATTATTTGTTTTACTATGAATTAATACTATTGTGCCACCACCTCCACCTGCTGCAGAACCATTATTGCCACCTACAGATAAACCATTACCACCTGCTCCTCCTTTTGCTTCTAATACTACAACTGATGCAGGGTCATATATCATACAGAATAAATATCCGCCTCCGCCACCTGCACCTCCACTTTGACCATAATCTGACCCACTTGCAACTGCGGCTGAACCGCTACCTCCACCTCCTCCATAAGTATTTCTAACATAATGTGTTTTAATTGTAGTATATCCTGTTCCTCCTGAAGGTAAAGCACCTGCACCACCTCCATTTCCACCATTTCCAGAACTTGCACCTCCAGATGGCCCACTTACACTATCAGAACCATATACATTTGCAGCCAATCCCTTACTTGCGGAAGATGCTGAACCGTCATTATAACCTTCAGTACCATCTACACCGTTTGCACCTGAACCCGGAGTTATAGCGTTGGTTCCATTTCCACCATTGGCTTGAATTTTTCCAACTCCTGCTATAATATTTGCATAAACAAATAAATATCCGCCTCCATTTCCACCATCACCTGCATTCTGTGTATTAATACCACCTGCTCCACCCTTACCATTTACATTAATTGTTGATGTCGAACTTCCAAAAGTAAGAGTTCCTTTTATTTTAATAATCATTCCTGTATTTCCATATAATGAAAAACCTGAATTAATTGTAAGATTATTATATTGTTTAAAATTAGATGCACCTAAATCTGTATCAGATGATATTGTTACATCTCCATCTGAACCATCTCCAAAAAACATATCTGCTGAACTCGAAGGTAATTTTTTAGTCCAAACAGGAGTACCCAATGTTCCAGTATTCTCATATATTTCACCTGAATCAGATTTTAAAAACAAACCTCCGGTTGGAACCTGACTAGTACCAGCAGTAGGTAATGCAGTTCCATGCCATAAGACAGTCTTGTTTAATTGGTCTGCGGTTACTACACCTGTATAATCGTCAGTTCCGTCATAGTTAGTCATTTAATATATTCACCTAAAGCACACCATTTTCTTGTAATTCATTTATCTGAGCAACAAATAGGTCACCTAAATCCAATGAGAAATCAGTAGAAACAACTCTTGCATGACATTTAGAAGCTGAAGAAACGTGCCAATGTACACCAGATTCTCTTATAACTACAGGTAAAGCATCAAAATTATCTGAATCCCAAAGCATACCCAATTTCATTGTTTGGTTAACTCTTACTCTGGAACCATTGACTGAAAATTGTCTTCTATCATATGCAGTATCTGTAAATTCTGCCTGTAAATCAGTTTGTGATTCTGATTCTGCAGTTGCAGAAGTACCTAAAGAATTATAATCCAAACTAGTAGAAACTGCACCTATATCCCTGTCTATTGATTCCTTTATTCCTTGTAGTAAAATAACATTATCTATTGCCTCAAATTTCTTTGGTCTGAACGTGGTACATTTTTTATTAATTAAATCATTATAATTTTCTGCCAAAAGTAACTCATTTTCAAGCACTATATTCCTAGGATTAAATGATACCTCGTCTCCTTTCCACATTGTGAAACCCCATGAATCCTTATGTAATTTTACATGATGAGACAGATTAGAAGCAGTTGCTTTTAAGGCTTGTGGTACTGTAAAATACCTAGTTAGTTCGGTCTTCAAGTCTGATTCTAACTGTTCCATTGGTATTACTTCCATTATTTTCTGAATAAGAAGTAATGATATGGACACTTTTAAAAGGAATGAGGTAATGCAAAATATGAGCCTTATAGATAAAAGACTTGAACAGATAGATTCATTAAGTGATAAGATAAGAATTTATAGAGATAGTATAACCCATTTAATGAGGGATATTACAACTGATAGTACGTTAAAGGCTCAGATTATAGATTCAATGCAGTTAGAGACTTAAGCGGATTTAAACATACCTGCTTCCGCATCAGGAGTAACACTTTCATCTCCTAAGAAATTAATAGTTGTAATCTCAAGATTTCCATCGCTTGTATCATACAGTTTATTTGAATAATAATTGGTAACCCAAGTTGATGATACCTCTTTATGTAATAATCCCAAATAAGCAATAGAGAATCCAGACTTTACTATGTTTGTTCCTGTACTACTGGACATTATTCCTATATCATTTGACGATGTACCTATTACTCCAGTCTCTGCATCTGAACTGTTTAAAGCACCGTTAATATACAACTTTTGACCTGAACCGGAAGACTTGTATGTTGCAACTATGTTTAATTTAACTCCGGGTGTGAATGTATATGTAATAGCAGTTTTATAAGCACCCGAACTATATATAGACCATTCTAATATATTAGTATCTATAACCCTTAACCTATATTGGTTTGTCTTTTCAAATATTGTATATCCTCCTGCACTTGCAGGTAATATCGCCATAAGACATAATGATACCTCGTCTGTAATATTAAAGTCTGAATGATTATTAATCTTAATCCAAGTAGTTCCGTCATTATTACATCTTGCTCCATACCATGTATCAGATACAGGAAATGATAGTCCACTGCCAGTAGTTGTATGTATATAGTTATATGTAAATACAGATTCAGGTTTTTTTCTTTTCCATAAAAAGGCTTCCCTTACTCTTGGGTCTGAATCCAATAAACTAGGAGTTCCAAAATTAACACTTGAAGTTCTTATCTTTACATGGGGGGTAAGCATAATTCTTTGCTGTAATCCTTCTGCTTCTGGTTCCTGAGCAACCAAATCATGTATAAGAGATAGAATTCTATTTATATCCTTTCTATTGGCACCGTAATCAGTAGGCTTTATATAATCGTTTATGTTTGAGGACATGTCTAAACTGTGTGAATATCGTCTAAAGTAAGTGTTACAGAGTCAGCACCAATATTAGTCTTATCATCTCCTGCATGACATTCAACTGTATAAGAGACTATTGTAGCCTTTACATCTAAACCTGTATGAATATCAACCAATCTACAATAAGAATTTAATGGAATTCTATCATCAGGTATTGTGCATTTAATATTATCATAAACCCTTCTTTCCTTTCCTAATATTTCACTTGCAACAATCATTGCAGCCCTTACGGTCTGTTCCTCCAGATCAGCCCTTATAGGTAATAATTTTTCTTTCTGTTCGTTCAATCTTTGTGATAATACGGTATTCTCTACACTTGTCTTTAATCTCTTTGCAGAATATACCCTATAATTAGGCTTTCCAGTTGATGTACTCCAAGTTACTCCTCCATCTGTAGAAACATAATATGTTCCAGAACCTGCCTTATAATCTATGTTGAATGTATGAGAAACAGAACCATATTGTCTGAATACTGCAAATAATATCTCATTTGGAGTGACTTCTAGTTTAGGAGTAATAGGAATCTCATACCAGTTTCCGGGAGTAGATGTTCCAAACTCTGCAAGTCTTTCCTTTGTTATTGTTATAGTCCTTCTAATATCCGTAACATCTGGTTTACCAGTTCCATCATTTCCTCTTATTTCAACTACTGTATTACTTGGTGGAGTACCTGTTTTAGTTAATATGAATGCCAATTTGAATATGTTATCCTGTGTAGGAGTAAACGGTATTGCAATCCATTCATCGTCCATATTGTCTGTAGCATCAGGTGTTGTAGTTTCAGATACATCTAACTTTGGAGCAAAATGACCAAATCCATGAATCCAAGAATAAAATGTATCGAACGAAGAATCATCATAAGAAAATAACTCGTTCTTAATAAACATTAATTTTTCCGAATCCCATCCCACAGTATCAAGTGAAGTAAGATTATTTGTTATTAAAAATCCAGAATCATGAGCACTTGAATCCCTTGCAACTAATATTCTGTCAGGGTCTATATACCAGTCAGCATTTGCTATTCCTATTATTCTTGAAAGGAATCCTGCATAAGTATTTCCTGTCTCATTAACATTAGCAACAGATATATCTAGACATTCCTCACATATTCCTTGTGCTGCCAAAGGTGCTGTAATTGTGGTAATTGGAGGAATATTATTGTCTATCTGATGGTCTGTCTTTGTTATTATATCTATTACAAGATTATATAGTTTTGTAGACAAATCAGTAGAATCCAAGTCTATTCCATTGCTAGTTTTTCTCTGGTTCCTTTTAATCTGTGTAATCTTATTTTTTAATACCTCTCCCCAACCAGTACATGTTAATTGTATTCTTTCAACATTTGTTCCGGGTCTTATTACAGGTGAAGACTTTATCTTTCCATAGAACCATCTTGATAACCCTGCGTTATTCTTTCCCATTTTAATCTGTATATCCCATTCCTTTTGTATTACACATGAACGTCTCTTTGTATCATCTATTAGAATGCCCTGATTGTCTTCCAATATTAGAGTCGCATGTCCATAAGAGCCATTACCTTCTACTGTAAATGATAAATCCTGCAGACGAAAATCCTGAACAGGACTTGCCTGAGTTACACCAGTCTGATACTCATATTGTAATACTCCGTCATAGTCATATATATAAACTTCAGGACTGGATTGTTTTGGATTAAAACCGGATGGAAAACTCATTCATATCACCTAAATTGGACTTGTTCCTGAACTTCCCATTTGTAATAATTCTACATATCTCAGCCTATTTAACAGTTCCCTGTCACCTCTGGTATGTTGGAATCTTATGTCAAATACACTTTGTTCTGTAAGATTTAATCCTATAATTGACTTGCTTATTATTCCAGTATTATTAAAATTTGTAAACAGTCCGTTGTTTATAAAACTATTGACTATTCCTAATAATTCAGTTCCAAATGGAAGTTTTATTCCTTGAGATGCTTGTAAATCTCTCCTGTACTGTTCTTGTGATGATATTACATCCTGAATATTTTCATATGTTTTCATACTGCCTCTCTTTTTTACAAGTCTGCTAGACCAAGTTCCAGTATATACGGGCTGTGTAGTTTCAAAATTAATTCCTATCTGTCCCAATATGTTTTCTACTTTGTTTCCATATTTTTCTGCAAGATTAGCCATCTTGCCTATTGCACCTATCGCAGCATATTTGGCTCCTTTTCCTCCTGCATTAAATCTGTCAAACATTTCCTGTTTTATTTCATTCGCCTCCTCTACAGATTCCGGGTCTGAACCAAATCCGAACATATTTGCAGCACCTATTATTCCACTAACATAAGAAACCTCTCGGGATATATTTCCAAATGCCTTTGAGCCACTCTTTGATAAAGTTCCTTTGAATCCAAATATAGAACCAAGTCCCATTAACTCTGAATTTGCAAGTCTATCTCTTTGTCTTCTTTCCGTTTCAAATATTGGGTCAATCTTTAGTCTTCCAGATGATTGAAATGCTCCAGATGCTCCCTGTGATTTGAAAAATCCAGAGCCAAATATTCCTTGTTTTAATAGTCCGCCTTTCTGTGCTATTACACTTTGCTGATTAAGAAACTGTATCATAGAGTCTGTTTTTCCACCCTGTCTGTTTGCATAATTCTGATTAAGAACTCTCTCTATAAACCCTATTCTTATAGCATCATCTTTGGATAGAGAATCTGCTACTCCTCCTATGTCAAAACTTGTACTTAATGCTACCAATCTTCTCATTTCACCGAATCCTGTAGTATCTATTGGAAGATTTGAATTCTTTAATCTTAATGATTTGCCCAAGTTTCTTAATCCGATTAATTGTAATGCTGTATCTCTGTCCAACAAGTCTCCTTCTTTATATCCTATTATCTGTTTAATCTCTTTTTCTTTTATTGATTTTAAATCACGCCTTAGATTTGTTGCAGCATAACTGAATTTTGCCCTGTCAGACAATGGAATTCCATTTAGAACAGTATCTTTTATCTTTGCAAAATTACCTGTGGAAAGATAATATCTGCGTAATTGTTCCTTATTCATTCCATAAGTAGGCTCTCTCATTTTGAAATAAGCCTCATCGTCCTTGTCTACTATTGCTGCTTTTCTTTGAAGTTCCTGTATAAGATATGAATCATTACTCTGAATATCTGGTAATCCGCTTGTAAATTTAATATCCTTATATGTTGCCAATACTTGTTTCATTGTTAATCTGAAAGTTCTGTTTTCAATGTACTGTTTAAGCATATATTCTGGGCCAAAATCCCATGCTTTTTTAAACCAAGGCTGAGACATAAGGAATATAAATTCTTTTTCATTTACTCCAAGAGTAGTTAAAGCACCTAACGCTTCTATCTGATATTGTTGTAATCCAGTCTTAGAGAATGAGCCTGAACTTGCAAACCTGCCTTTACCTCTTGCTGACTTGAATGATGATTGTAATACTGAAGTAAACTGTGAACTCTCTCCTCTGATAAATGGAACCTCGCTTGTATCAGTAGATGATGCCTCAGCCCATTGTACCTTTCCAAAGTTAGCAAAAAAATCAAATATTCCACCTCCTATATTATGGGTGGGTGCTCCACCCGAATTAAAACCCGAAGTTGTTTTCATCACCTCCTTGTTTGTATCAATTAATCTTAAATTCTCCTCTCTTGCCTTCTTGACAACATCAGTATATCTTTCAAGTGCTGTAACTGCATCAACCATTGAACCGGGAATTATTTTAAATCCATCTGATAGATTTCCTATTGAGTGGTCTAACTGGTCTACACTGTCTTTTGTCTCATCTGCCTTGTCATTAAACTCGTCATGTATTCCAAGCAATCCGTTAATTGTATCTTTTAATCCTAATGCATTTGTTTCATAAGCCATCATTGCTGCAGATATTCCAATGAATATTAATCCTATTGGCCCTAGTGCAACCTTCAATCCATTAAGTGCTAATGTCTGTAATTTAGTTGCCAATGTAGTTGCTGCCAAAGCACCTGTATTAGTATATAAAGTTAACGTATCAAGTCTTCTCTGTATTATGTTTCCTCCTATTGCATTACTGTTATTCCACCTTGCTATGGTATCAAATTTAGTTGCTATAGTATTATATATTAATGCGGTTCTCTGGTCTCCTATCATTCTTGTAACTACCTGTAATGAAGACACAACAACGTTGGCGATGTTTGCAGCAAATAATAATTGTACCTCTGTAACATCTTGCACTGCTATCTTATTTTTTTCCAATTTGACAGACAAGTCTTCAGTTGCAGTTGCTATCTCGCCTTGAATTAATCCCACCTTTTGCATGTTTGGAACAGCCCTTGCCATTTCCTTATTAAGAGCAAATTGTTTTCTTTCCAGTAAATCCTGAGCCCTATGTAGTGAAATAGTAGATTGTTTTGCATTTACCTGTACCCTATCCAGATTAGACATTGAAGTATATGTTTGAACTGCAGTTGTGGATAGATTCAACATACCCTGAGTCATTGTTTGGAATCTTAATTGAGCAGCCGCAGCCTTGTCTCCTGCATTCTGTAATCCCTGACTCATTAAATCAGTTCCCTCTTTTACATTATGACCTGCCTGTTTTCCAACAAATCCGGTCTGAGTTAAAACGGCTGCTAATGATTTAGCCTTAGCCTCTGCTCTCTCTACATCTACTGTAATTTTTAACGTGGAATCCTTAATGGCAGCCATATATATATATTTAACCAACACTTACACTTTTAGAAGTAATGAAAGTTCCAGTTCTTCTACGCCTTCCAAGCCTTCTGGAGAATGTCTTTCTACCAGTTTTTCTTCTTGCGAATCCACCGCCTCTGCCCCTTCTTTTGTTAAAATTAGTGGTTCCAAGACCTACAGTTTTTGATAGATTAACTAAAGGTATTCCAGTAATCTGTATATTATCAAACCATTTCCAATGTCTTTTAATCAACTCATATATCAATGTTTCCATCATAGCGTCCAAGTGATTTATAATAGGAGTCATAAAATCCTGACCTTTAACATATGGTCTGTTAATTTCAACCCTGAAAAATTCCTTATCACCAATAAAGAAATGCCATTTTTTACCACTTTTAGTTCTTACTCTTTTCATTGGCTTCTGACCGTTAACCAAGGCTAGGAATTGTTCTTCCAAATCAGTTCCTATTACAACATATTTTATTCCCCTATTTAATTCTCTCCAAGATTTAGACATATCACCTGAATCTTTAGGGGTAGCATCTTGTAACATTTGAACTACAGATTTGCTTATTATATCAAGAAAATCTTTTTGTAAATTCCTTCCAGTAGTGGTTAGACTTCTTATCTCATCTATATATTTGTAATAACGATAATCGAATTCAATCTTTGTATCAGTCATTATTTACCTCAGTCATTCTTGCTTTCCTCATTCATTATAGCCCTTACACGAAGTAATCTCTCCAGATAATCCAGACCGTGTTTGTCTCTTAAATTAATGGCAGAATCCAGATTTCCATAACCTGCCAATATATAATTGTTTAGTGTTATATCTTCGTGGATTTCAGGGAAGTCTTTTAAGGCTTTATTTCGTTCTTTGTCGTCTCCGATAATAACTTTGCGTATTGCTTCACCGCTTCTGTTGAACTCCAACTTATTAAAAAAATGAACACCTCCTCTGCAAACTGACCTATTTCATTTGTGGTCATTAGTTCCATGGCTTCGTCATAAGGGATAGGGTTTGCAAGTCCTATGTTTATTACAGTAGTATAAAATTCAATATTTAACTTTTCTATTTCTTCTTCAGTTCTAGGTTCTGTACTCTTTGAAGCAAGTACGAGTTTATTTCTAACATCATTAACAGGCTTGAATGATTTAGCAGAAACAAATTCTTTAAAATTAAATGTTCGTAATACCTGCTCATTTCTGAATAATTGAATAGAGGCATTATCATAATCAGTTTTAATCATAATATAAAATGAATAATAAGGTATTTAAACCCTTATATTAATCCTAAATGATAGATACTCCACCTGCTCGTGCTGTAACACTCTCTCTGAAAGCGTCAGTATTTGAGGCGGTTTTTTGTCTGCTATGTGATGTTATAACACATTCAGTAAAAGCGAAATCCTTGTTAGGTGATGTAGATATGGAGTAACCTGCACTTCTCTCAGTCTTATTTTGGTAATCAGTCTCTAATG
>ERZ1292625.1561-Hain-H41-01um-R1-1561-length-26258-cov-9_pt1 | contig 26258 bp, 37 predicted proteins | sample MGYA00564400_ERZ1292625 | MGnify/ENA primary metagenome ERZ1292625 (study PRJEB36523, sample SAMEA6512639) | groundwater metagenome | collected 2019-01-08 | study: AquaDiva: Metagenomics assemblies of 32 groundwater samples | reverse complement strand
TATCGAGGCTATAACCGGTAATAGTATCCAAAAGACAATTGAGAGAAAGTTGTTTTGCCAATATTCGAACTCGCCACGCATGGTAGGTTCATAATCATTCATAAAAAACAAATTGCCAACTATAGCTGCTACCGCATAAACAACCCATAGCCGCTTAAAGAACAAATTCCAGTTTCGAGGCGCTTTAATTTTTTCCATTGTTATTCTCAAACCTCCAAAGCTCGATAACCGCCGATAACAATTCCAGCAATTTGCGCACTCTCAAATTCGCTGCATTTCAATTCTAAATCAAGTGGCACGTTCCATTTCGGATTATTGCTTTCACCAATCAAAATGCGTTTACCTTTATTGTCTTTAGTTATACGCTTCACAGTGCGTTCCCTCAAGCCGTGCCTTTCACGTTCGACAACAACCAGGGCTTTGTCTTTAATTTCAAGACCCGAACCAATAGCGCTTACAATATGCAGTATTGAGCCTTCGGGGAATAGCTTATCCAATGAATCGCCGTGAACTTTTTCTGCCCATTGTTGATCCGACGCAAATCTCTTATCGGGTGCAAATTGCGCGCGACCTATCAATTCATGGTTATCGCCATTTTCATACCACGCACCCGCTTGCACAATATATTGAATTGGCAAGCCTTCATTGTTGCCAACTGGTTCAAGATGTGGCGGTTGAATTCCTGTCATTGTGCCAGTGCCAAAAAGCAACCAATTTACGTTTACTTGATAAGCCCTTGCATAAACCGCCGCTTTAGAAGAAGGGTAATTTCGCGTGCCATTTTCGTGGTGAATATATGAACTAATTGACACGCCACAACGCGCAGCACCTTCCGTAGCAGTTTCATAACCTGCGGATTTCCTTGCTAAAATTAGCCTATTTGCCATATTCCCACGCATTTAATCCATATAACTGCAAAAATAATACAATTGGTATTGCGTTACAATAATACATTTTGTATTACTCGACTATGAACATAATCGAGCGCATTTTACCTAATGATGATGCGGCTGATGATTTAGCCGCAAAGTTGAACCTTGACTCCGTCCACACCGTTCGTGGTTGGCGACGGCGCAAATCAATTCCGAAATGGCACTGGTCTGCAATCGTAACGGCAAAAATAGCCACTTATGAGCAACTTGCAGCAGCCGTGGCAGCCAATCAACCACAAACAACCAACACGCGAGCTGTTAACCAAGTTGCGAACCAAAAAGAGGGTGCGGTATGACCACGCAACGCAAAAAATATGCAATGGCCGCAATGTATGGCGAGGACACTTGCACGCATTCAGGTGCGACAAAAACCGCCGCTAAAATCCGCAATTATTGGTTCGAACGTGGATATGTCGTCAAAACCGTAGTTATTCCATGTGGTTATCACGCCGCAGCACGCGAAGTCGTTTACGGCGTTCGCAGCAATTTAGTTAATGGGTGGCCGCAGTGATCGCCTTACAAGTCCTCCCAAGCCAACAGCGCCCCGAACATTCGCAGTTGGCTCACCTAGGGCGGGGTTTAATGCCCCGCCCATTTTTGGGGCTGCCACGAGATATTACCGAATGTCATAGGTTAATCGAAGAATTGCAACAAGAATTGTTGGATTATAAAATATATTGCGGTGAAGCACCGCGCGACCGCAAACAATTAGCGCATCAAGTGTGGGTTTCGAGATTATCTATTCAAATGCGCAAAGATGTCAAATGCGGTGACAAAGGAACTGGAGCTAGCGCTTTAGTTGCGGTTGCTATGTGTGGTGTTGGTGTCGCGCCACTTCAAAAGATTGCTGCTAACATACGGTATGTCGGCAGAAGTAAAAGAGATTACGTAGACAACAGTCTGTTTGTTCTGATTAGCCAAGGTCGCAAACATTTAAGAATGTTAGGCTTCCAAGACGCGTTAATAAATCATCATGGCGTTGGTTATGAACTATCCACACCAGCTTTGGAATTTATATGCAGTTTTCGAGGGGCGGCTCAATGATTACTGACCTCCGCATTATCACAGGCCACGCGCTTGCCTTTATTGGAAATGCGATTTGGTTTCAAATATCCGTTGCTGCTCCCAAGGGTATAGCGTTTGTATTTTGGGCGGCGGTATTTTTCGGTGGTGGTATGATTTGGCGGAGTCTGATGCCATGACCCCATTTGACTATCTCACCAAATATCGCGCGGAATGGCTTGATAAACCCGATAAAGCGCAACGCAAGGCGCTTGACGAACTTTGCCATGATTGGGCGAAAAGTCACCAAGGCAAAGACCACGGCGCGTTCTTTGATGCTGCTCGTAATCCTGCATATTTGAAGTATTGGAGGGCGTTGTGAGTATTTGTGCGACCAATATTGCAAGAAAAACACGCGGCCTTACGCCGTGCCAAAAACTCGTTTTATGGACAATTGCTGATTACGCAAATGAAGATTTGGTGGCATGGCCAAGCGTTGCCGCAATCGCCGATGACTTAGATTTGCACCCCGATACGGTCAAGGAAGCTGTCACATTTCTCACAAAAAATGAACTTTTAACACGCTCGAAAAGAACTAATTCAGGCGCAAAACAATGGATAATTGACGCGGAAAAATGCGTTAATTTTGAGCGCTCCACCCCCAAAAGAACGGCAAAGAGTGGTTATTTACCCCCAAAAGCGGCAATTCAAAAAGGGGTTATTAACCACCTAGCAGGGGGTTATTTACCACCTGAAAAGGGGTTATTAACCACCTCCTATAAAGAACCACCAAGAACCACCAATGAACCACCATTAAAAAACAAACAAAAAGATTCAAAAGATTTAGATTTAGAGGTTCAAGAATTTCGAGATTCCTATCCGCAACGACTTCAAGGCTCCAAACTGGTTAGGCACTCAATCGGTGAAATTAGGCCAGCTTATGCCAGGGCTCGAATATCGGCTTCCAAAGAAGAAATCATCGGCGGCTTGGAGCGAGCAAAAACCGCTTGGGACAATCCACAATTTATACCAATGCCGATGACGTGGCTCAATCAAAAACGCTGGAACCAGGAAATAACCAATGAACCAAGTAATTCACTTCAAACCCCCAAAAATAACTCGCGAAACTTCAATGGTTTCACGCAACAAAAGCCTCGAAGCGCAATTGATTGCCTTGCTGACCGAGCGGCTGAAATGCAACGAAGTCATGGCGAACGCGATAATCCATGCGGACAGTCAAATATTCGGGCTATCGGTTTCGGTTGAACTGGCAAGAGAGGCTTATGAGTTGATTTTGGCTTATGAAACCCGCCCTAAAACGCCTGACGAAAAAGCGGGAATACTGGCTATGTTCGCAAGCGCAATCGCGGTTTGCCGCTCGCAAAATGAAAGCGAAACAAGCAGCGAATCATACGTTAAAGGCATGTTGCAAAGACTTGAACAAGAGCCTTTGGATTGCGTTGTTGCGGCGTTGAAAGAATGGCCTGAAACAAGCAAATGGCGGCCTATGTGGGCGGATTTGAAGGCGCTTATTGTGGCTAAAAACAAAGTGCGAAATGGGTTTCGGGCTGGCCTCTATCACTGCGCTGGCGGTTGGAAATCGGGGTTAACCCCAAATGGCGGGTTGCAATGAAGCATATGATTAAAAACTTTGGGGATTTGGCAATTTTATTAACGCTTGTTTTCGCGCCGATTGCGGCGATTGCGATGATTTTCGGAGTTTCGTTAAGCCCAATTTTTGGCGGCATTGGGTTGGTAGTATCAATAATTGGGTTGGTTGAAGTTGTTAATTGTTATTTTTTCAAAGACATTTTCGATGACATTTGAGCAATGGAAAAAATCAAATGACCCGCGTTTCAAGTTTCACGAATTATCGCAAGCCGAATACGACCGCGAAGAACGGATTGGTATAATGGATTTCAAAGAAAATTATCAGCAGATCCGCGCGGTCAATTTGTCAAAAGGCTTATTCGCCGGTCGGCTTGACCAAAACAAAACAGCCGCAGAATTAACCCGCATGGACAGGGATTGGAGATAGAAATGGGAATTAACTCTTGGCACGGAATCGGCAATTTGGGCGCTGACCCGAAAATACAAACATTTGGCAATGGCGATAAGCAAGCCAGTTTTCTAATCGGGGTTGGTGAAAAATGGAAAGACAAGCAATCGGGCGAGCGCAAAGAGCGGACGGATTGGGTCAATATCGTCTGTAATCGGGGCTTGGCTGACGTGGCGGAAAAATATCTTCACAAAGGCTCAAAGGTTTTTATTGAAGGAAAGTTGCGGGTAAGGTCTTACGAAAAAGACGGCACGATAAAATACGTCACTGAAATTATCGCAAACTCATTGGAATTGTTAACGCCAAAACAGGGCGGTGAACAAGCCGATAATTCCAAAGGTGCATTCTTGGCGGATTTAGACGATGACGTGCCATTTTGACATTTGAACTAACCCTTACAACTCCAGTGTCTGCCAATGCAATGCGAAGCGCATTTGTGGCGCAAGGCCATGTTTGCCAAGTTCAATCGCCCAAATACAAAGCGTGGCTCAAATTGGCGGCATCTGAATTACAAGAGCAGCAATTAACCCGTCGTCTATGGCTACGTATGCCACCACCGCCCTATGAAATTACGATATTGGTTGGAAAATGCAACGAGCGGCGTGATTTAGATAATTTTACAAAAGTTGTTTGCGATTTTTTAGTTAAGCACGAATTTATTGAAGATGATAGTTTGAAAATTGTTCATGAAATTACGGTCAAGAAAGCATTTGGGTTGGTTCCTGACGGCAAAATTGAAATTAACATTGATTATTGCGAGGGTTGAATGAAAATAGCCGTGCCATACCATGATCCGATACTCGACTGGCATGTAGGGCATTGCATTAAAGGCAATGAGTTGAAAATCGCGGCAATCCTGCAATCGCGCGGTGGCGAAACAGCCGTGCCAATGGGTAAAGGCCGCGACAATTGGCGCAAAGGCAAAAAAGTGGAAGGCAAAGAATATGCAGCACTTGAAGGCTATGTTTTTTATCGTGGCATTTACGCGCGCAAAGATGATGGCATTATCAAAATACTAGACGGTGTGGTTTCAGATAAAATCGTTCAAGCCATTATGGCGCGATATTATGCAGGTGAATTTGACGCAGCTAAAAAAGCCGTGGACGCGGCATTGAAAATGACTGGCAAAATGGTGAAAATTGACCACAGACACTATGGCAAAATGGAAGCCAAAATTGTGCGCATATTGCCAAATAATCAATTTGAAATCCAGCTTGACGCACGAACCCGCATGGTTGGCATTATCGGGGTGCATGAAATAATTGGTTAGTGACATGTGTTTTACTTTGACAAACCCGCAAATCACCTATAAAGCGAATTCAGGATGATGGGATTTTGACTGATTACAGCTGCCCACCCTGCCAATACATTTTGGCACTTTGAAAAACTCGCCCTGAAATTGAAACAAAAAGGTCGGCTTAATCGCTAGTAACTTATGCTTAAAAATAATTCTGTTATAGCCAATAAATACGAGGTTTTTGTGGACGGTGAACTATGCCTTAATCCGCGATATTGGGATAAGTTTGGCGAGTTGACAGACGTTTTTGATTTGGCAATTGAAGGTGAAGTGAAGCACCCAAACGGATATTTTATTGTGTTCGATTTATACGACAAAGCAAAGGTGCATTAGTGGGCAGGCAAACCACCATCACAATTGAAGCAACCCAAGAAATTTGCGCAAGACTTGCAAAAGGTGAGCCTTTGGCATGGATATGTAGAGACGACCATTTGCCGGCAGTTAGGACTGTTAGCGATTGGTGCGCGGCTAATTCCGATTTTGCCGCCGACTTCGCGCGCGCAAGAGATGATGGGTTTGACGCAATTGCAACCGATTGTCTAAATATTGCTGACGATAACCGAAATGATGTGCGGTTTGTTGAAAACGATATTGAAATTAGTAATCAAGATAATGTTCAGCGCGCCAAACTGCGCATTGACACTAGGCTAAAGCTGTTGGCGAAGTGGGACGTAAAACGATATGGTGATAAAATTGCCCAAGATGTAAATCATTCTGGTTCTGTGGTCACAAAAATAGAGCGCGAGATTGTCAGTCCTCAAAATACCGACAGCTAAGGTTTTTCGGCCAGCGCTTGAAAATTATCGTTATAAAGGATTTTTCGGCGGGCGGGGTGCGGCTAAGTCACATTTTTGCGCGGGGCTGTTGATTGAAGATTCATTGGTTGAACCGGGGTTGTTGTCGGTGTGCATTCGTGAAGTTCAACGCGATTTGGCGCAATCTTCAAAGCGACTACTTGAAACCAAATTAGCAGAATTTAACCTTGGTGAAGCTGATGGTTTTAAGGTTTTTCGAGAATGTATTGAAACACCGCATGACGGCGTGATTATTTTCAAGGGCATGCAGGATTATTCTGCGGATTCGATTAAGTCGCTTGAAGGTTTTAAGAGAGCGTGGATTGAAGAGGCACAATCATTGTCGCAACGAAGCTTAACCTTGCTTAGGCCAACAATTCGGGCTGATGGTTCCCAAATCTGGGCTTCTTGGAATCCGCGACGTAAATCAGACCCGATCGACGTGTTATTTCGGCAGCAATTACCAAAAGACGGAATTTGCATAAAGGCCAATTGGCGCGACAATCCGTGGTTTACTGCAACTCTCGAAGGTGAGAGATTGGAATGCTTAGAAAAAAACCCTGACCAATATCAACATATATGGGAAGGTGACTATGAAAGCGTTGCCGAGGGCGCTTATTATGCCGCGCAAATAACCGAAGCGCGCGGCACCAATCGAATTGGTGCAGTTGGTGCTGATCCTCTCATGCAAAAATACGCATTTTGGGACATCGGCGGCACTGGCAATAAATCGGACGCATGTGCAATATGGATCGCTCAAAGAATAGGCCTTCAGGTTCGGTGGTTGCGATATTACGAGGCGCAGGGGCAGGAGCTTGGTGTTCATATAACATGGCTTCGCGACAATGGGTTTGGCTCTGCGTTGATGGTTTTGCCTCATGATGGCGTTCAAAATGATAAAGTTTACGCGGTCTCCTATGAGACCGCTCTTAGAGCCGCTGGTTTTACTGTGGCGGTTGTGCCTAATCAGGGGCGTGGTGCTGCAATGCAGCGAGTGCAGTCGTCAAGACGTGCATTTCCGAATTACTGGTTTGATGAAAATGGCTGCAATGGCGGTATAGACGCTATCGCAGCATATCACGAAAAAAAAGACGAAGCGCGCGGCATTGGCCTTGGAGTAAACCATGATTGGTCGTCGCATGGCGCTGATGCGTTTGGACTAGGTGCGATTTATTTTGCAATGAAACCAAGTTCGGAAACCCAAAATTGGGGTCAAGAAATTAAGACAAGAAGTTACGGAGTTGTGTAATGAAAATATTTGAGGTGACAATTGCCAGTTTTGAAAATGGAGCCATTTCGACAATCGATGTGCAATGCGAAACTGCGGATGAGGCAGCTCTAAAGGCTTCCGAATTTGGACTTGTAAAGCAAGTTGGCACTTGTAAGCCAATTCCTGAAAAAAAAATCGCTAAATAATGGAATTAACAGAATACTCCAATTCTTTAGCTGACAGGCTGCAAAGCGCTGTTGGTGGCAAAGCTACTGATGGCTGGGTTGATGGTTATCGTGAGGCGATGTCGGCTTACCTTGGTGAGCTTTACGGCAACGAAGTGCAGGGTCGCTCGCAAGTGGTATCGCGCGACGTGGCTGAAGTAATTGATGGTTCTATGCCTTCGTTTATGCGTACGTTCATGGGCGGCGCGCGGGTTGTGGAGTTTCAACCTACTGCGGCTGATGATGAAGACGCGGCTGATGAGGCGACGGAACTCGTAAACCATTTTTGGTCAGTTAAAAACAATGGTTTCACTAATACCTATACTTGGATAAAAGACTCGCTTCTCAACGGTGTTGGTGTTATTAAGGTATGGTATCAAGAGGAAATTATTGAGCCTGCGCGCCGTGAAGCTGTTGATGTTGCAGCGGCTCAAGCAATGGGGCTTGATGTTGATGAAAGCGGTACGGTTTTAGTCTCGGCTGAAAAAAAACGACGCACAATTAAAATTGAGCCAATTCCTCCCCAAGAGGTCAGGGTTTCAAATCGCGGCGGGTCGTCAATTGATGACGTCGATTTTGTCGCTCACGTCAAACTGGTTACACGATCTGAATTATTAAAATTGGGTGTAACTGAAGAGCAATTGGGCAAAATTGATTGGGACGCGGATTTATTTGACGTTGTTCCCGATAGCAACGCTGAAGAGTCCGCAATAGCTAACTCTTATAGAGTTGGCTATAATGTTAATTCTGTTGGTTCGCATAGCCTGACTTCGGATTTAATTGATGATGAAGCATTGCAATTCTGCCTCTTGGTGGACGCAAGTGTACTTATTGACCAAGATGGTGATGGTATTGCGGAGCGGCGTCGCATTATTTGGGCTGGGCGTGAAGCGAATGTCATTTTGTATGATGAACCCACTGAAATGGTTCATTTTGAGCTTTTAAGCCCCATTTTGATGCCGCATTGCTTGATTGGTAATTCACTAGCTGGGCAAGTGTTGGATATTCAGCTTATTAAGACTGGTTTATTTCGCAACGGCCTTGATAATGTCGCGCAACAGGTAAACCCGCGCCGTCAAGGTGTAGTTGGTCAATTCAACATTGATGATGCGACTAACCCTGAAATTGGTGTTATTGAGCGGGTGCAATCAATTGGTGCATTAGTTGATATGCCGTCACCGAATATAGTAGGTGAAGTGAATTCTTTGCTTGAAGCGGCTGACGGCGTTCGTGAATCGCGAACTGGAATGCGAAAATTCAGCTCAATGCTTGATGGTCGCGGGCAAAATGCTTATTCAGAAACTGCATTTGGTGCGGGGCTGGTTGAAAATGCTGCCAATGACAGGCTAGACTTAATTACGCGAACCTTTGCCGAGACTGGCTTTCGTGGTGTGTTTAAGAAAATACTGCGGCTTATTGTCGAGCATTGGGATGAGCCGTTGTCAATTCGGTTACGTGGTAAGCCGACAACTATAGATCCGCGCAAATTTGATATTGATATGGATATTATGCCGACGGTTGGCCTTGGGGTTAATGGTAAGCAACAAAAAATAGCTGAAGCTGACGGTATGTTGGCAATCGCTGAAAAAGTCATAACTATGCAAGGCGGCTTAATGGGTGCTTTTATTGGCGAAAAAGAGGCTTACAATTTCCTCAAAGCGTCATTGGTGGCACGTGGTGAAAAGGTTGTTTCGAACTTTATCAAAGACCCGGGTGCGCAAGAGCAACAGCAACCTGTCGCGCCGCCGCCTGACCCGAAATTGCAAGAGCTTCAAATGAAAATGCAATTAGAGCAAGCCAAAATGAAGCAAGACGCTGACTTGAAGCGCGAGCAAATGCAAGCCGAGATTTCGCTTAAGCGCGAGCAAATGCTGGCTGAAATGCAATTGAAACGCGAGCAAATGATGCTCGGCTCTAATGGTGGGGTTAATGTTGGTAATGTTCGTATGGGCGGCCAAGTAGGGTGAGCAAAGACAAGAAAATCAACGACGCGCAATTTGCGTCAAGTGTATTGCATGACGTGGTTTTTATTGACGCGGTTGAAGCTGTCAAAAATGGCATAATCGCTGAATGGCGCAACAGCAAAACCGCGCAAGAGCGCGAAACATTATTCATCAGCGAAAAAATGCTGGCTCGTGTTTTAACCGAGTTGGAAAGATTCGTCGCTGAAGGGCAAATCGAAAGCGCAAATCTAAAGCGCGACCGGAACCCTAACTGGCTGGGTAAATAGCCACAACTAAGGAAAATTGAAAATGGGAAAAGAAACCGAAAACCCAGAAATGGGAACGGAAGATGCATTGCGTATTGTTGAATCAATGGAAGCTGAATTGGCGGACGATGACGTTGTTGATGATGACGTTGTTGATGATGACGAGCTAACGGCAAATGAGCCTAACGAAGCGGATGAAGCGGACGAAGATTCTGAAGGTGAAGACGTTGCGGCTCCTGTCAATGACGATTTTGAGGTTGAATTGGTTGTTGGCGGTGAGTCTGTCAAATTGCCACTGAAGGAACTTAAGGACGGCTATTTACGGCAATCTGATTATTCCAAGAAAACAATGGCATTGGCTGAAGAGCGCAAAGATGTTGCCAATGAACGCGTCCGGGCTACAAGGCCTGAAATCCTGCAAGATTTAATGGCAGTTGACCCAATAATCGTGCAAGCGCACAATACTGATTGGGATTATTTAAGGCAAACTGACCCTGCTGAATGGGTGGCGCGTCAACAAGAATACAATGCGCGGGTTGCTGATTGGAATGGTGTCCTTGAACAATCAAGGCAATCTATTGCCGAGCGCGATTTGGCGCAAAAAAATGAAATTATTGCAGTGGAACATGAAGCGCTTGTTGCCGCTATTCCAGAATTGCAAAAACCCGAAGTTCGGGAACAAGTTTTAAGTGCGGTGCTGAAAGTTGGCGCCGATTATGGTATGTCACCACAAGACATGGACGCGATAACCGACCATCGGATCGTGAAAATGGCTTATGACTTATCAAAAGCTCGTGAACGTGATGCGGCACTTAAAGGACTAAAGACAGGCAAGGCAATAGCCCCTTCAATACGTCCAAACAATACAACGCAAAAAGCCGTGGGCAAGCAGTCACAAACTGACCCCAATGTAGCAAAACTTGCGAAACTCGCGGCTTCTGACAAAGGTGCAGAGGCTAAACTCCTTCAAAAATTATTTGGATAATAGAGGTCAATTATGGCTATTTTAGCAAACACTTTCTTGCCGTTTTCTGCGATTGGTAATCGGGAAGACTTGCAAGATTATATCTACAACATTTCACCGACTGACACGCCGTTTCAAAAATTGTGCGGTATGAAGCCTGTGAAAGCACAATATCACGAATGGCAAACGCAATCATTGGCTGCTGCTGCTGCGAATGCGCAATTGGTTGGTGATGACGTTGCGTCATTTGATGCGGCGAATACTACCACTCGTGTTGGCAATCGCACACAAATCAGTCGTAAAACGCTGTCAATTTCTCGCACACAAGAGCAAATTGACAAAGCTGGCCGCAACTCTGAAAAATTGTTGCAAACCCAGCTCAAAAGCAAAGAACTACGGCGCGATATGGAGTTGGTTATCACGAATAACCAAGCTTCGGTTGTCGGCAATTCTACAACTGCGCCGCAACTTCGTTCGCTTGAATCGTGGATTACTACCAACAATCAAGCAGGCGCGACTGGCGCGGTTGGGTCTTCCACGGCTGCGCGAACTGATGGCACTCAAAGGGCGTTGACTCGCGCAATGGTGTTGACAGCGGCGCAACAATGTTGGACTGCTGGTGGTGAGCCGACTATTCTAATGGTTGGCGCGTTTAATCGCGGCGTTGTGTCGGGTTTTGCGTCCTACGGCACTCGATTCCAAGATGACAGCAATAAAAAACTGACTGCCACTTTGGATATCATCGAAACCGATTTTGGAACTTTGAAAGTCGTTCCTAATCGTTTCCAACGTGACAGGACTGCATTTGTGCTTGATGCCTCGTTGCATGATATCGGTTACTTGTCGAAGCCTAAAGTCGAAGACTTGGCGAAAACTGGTGACGCTGAAAATGCAATGATTGTCACTGAATACACGTATATCAGTAAGCAAGAATCGGGCAATGCAATTATTGCCGATTTGACAACTTCATAAGGCTTATGGGGCGGGTTTCGGCTCGCCCCAATCTATTATGGGTAGGTTATTTATTGATAAGGACTGGCAAGGTCTTGAAAGCTCATTTGCAGTTGATGGCAATGGTGACGTTGAGGGGCTTATTTTAAGTCAAGACGTTGAGGGCGTTGTTGATGAATTGAAGCGGCGCAAAGCTGATAATCCAACTGGCGATTGGGAAGGTAAGGAAGGCCGATTACTCGGCACTATTCCTATTGGTGTCGTTGAAACTTGGAAAAACACTTTAGGTGTGGACGTTTATAACCCCGACCACGTTGCAGCCGTTAAAAAGTTACTTCGCGACCCTGAATGGTCTGTGTTTCGCATGACTAATAAGGAATTCTGAAAACGTTGCGAAAACCAATAAGGAATTCTAATGACTAAATCGCGGGTGGATATTGTTGAATCGGCATTGCAAGAGCTGAAAGTTGTTGATTTTGTCGATGGCATAGACTCAAACCATGAAGCTGTTGCGCTTGCGGCGCTAAATCAGTTTTTAGCTGAAGGCCGAACCATTGGCAAAGCAGTCATTCCGTGGCTTGAAGCGAGCGATGATGTCATTCCTGAATCTGTGGCTGCACAAATAAGTTTAGCTTTGGCGGGGCGGTTAGCGACTAAGTTTTATTCTGATGATAAGGCAAATGGCTATATTGGGACTGGGCTTCGGGCTGAAGCTATGCTCGTCATGTTATTAGACGCCCCTCTTGTTTTGCGCCGCGATACTCCAAGGGCAGTTTAATGCCGCAAATCAAATTAAGCACACAACATTTAGGTAAAAGTAGCCACGGTTATTTACCGGAATATTTGGTCAATATGCGCGCTCAATTGCGTGACAATGGTCATTTGAGTTTGGTCTCTGTTGCAGGCGTTACTCAATTTGCAACAATTGGCGCAACTTCGCAGCCAGTTGCAGGATTATTCCAAATGGACGGTATTCTTGATAATGATGCTGTCGTGGTAATGCCAAATGCGGTTTTTCGCGTCAATGAATCGGGGGTTGCAACAAGTATTGGCGCAATTTCTGTGGTTGATAGGGTGCGAATTGCAGCCAGCTTAACGCAAATTGTGGTGGTTTCGGGTGGCAACGCTTATGAGGTATTGTCGAGCGGTGTCACGCAAATCACCGATGTTGATTTAGGCGAAATCAGCGACGTTGTTTATGCAGCAGGTTTATTTGTCTTTGTCGAGAAAGATTCAGATCGTGTAAAATGGTCGGAAGTGTTGGACGCAAAGACAATTCGCGCTGAATCGTTTGCAACTGCTGAAGGCCGTCCAGATAGATTGCGTGGCCTTGCTAATCTTGGTGAGGATTTGGTTTTATTTGGCTATGAGACTACTGAAATATGGGGAAAGACAGGCGATATCAACGCGCCATTTCAAGTTAGGTCGGGTTCTCTAAATTCAACAGGTTGCGCTTCAAGAGATTCAATTGTGGAAATTGGTAGTGATAACACTGCCAATTTTGTTTCATTTCTTGGTAATGATAGAATCGTCCGCCTTCTCTCGGGGGCTGGCGCTGAAAAAATAAGCTCGGCGGCTCTCAATGAAGAATTGCAAACCCTTGCAAATGCTGACCTAGAAGCTGTTTATGGTTTTAGTTGGGCTGAAGATGGGTATTGGTTTTTGTGCTATCAATTACCTAACACAACATGGGTTTACGATGTTTCAAATCAAGTGTGGCATACACGCGCTGATATTCTTGGGAATCCATGGAGTGTAGGCACTAGTTGCGAGGCTTGGGGGCAAACTGTTTTTGGAAATTCTGTTGTTAACAAAATTGGTTTGAATGATATTGATTCCCGTTCGGTTTTCGATGAAAGATTTGGCAAAACATTCACAGCTATATTCCCTAATGAAATGGGACGCTCTGCAATCAATAGCGTGTCATTGAAAGTGGCATTGGGCTTAAATGATGATGTTGGTGTGGAGCGCTTTATTTGGGTGCGGTGGTCAGATGACAGGGGTAATAATTGGGCGAGCTGGCGGCGCAAGAGTTTAGGCGTTCAAGGTTCCTACAAAAGCAGTGTTTCGTGGTCGCCTTGTGGCTCAACAGTGAATGCTGGGCGGGTGTTTCAATTTGAAATGCGAGACCCTTACAATTTTACTGTGAATGCCGCCTTTGTGAATGAAGTAGCTGTCTGATGGTTAAGTCGATGCTGCCTAATTTAAGGGCTCCGATTGTTGATAGTCGTGGGCTTATTACAAATGATTGGCGGCGGTGGTTCGAAAAAGCAAATGCGCTAATGAATGTGGATGCTGCCATTCCTGAAGCTGTGGAAGCAAAAAAGTTTTCAGGTATAGACGCGGCGGTTGTGTCCTTTGACGGATATTTCATGCAAGTGCCGCGCTTGCTTGTAGCCGATGTAAGTTCGCTTCCTACGCTTAGTGCTGGGCAAATCTATGAATGCAAAGCTGTTGACGTGTCAACTGTTGGTTTTACTGTTTCGGCACGTGTAAAAACTGTCGGCGGCATAGTGGGGCAACCTTATGTTTTAGGTGCAAATGTTGGTGGCGTTCCGGCGTGGCAAGTAAAGAAGCAAACGACAGAAGATGCTAGTGACAAAATATACCGCTTTCAAATCTCTGGTAAAGTACCGTTGTTTTCGAGCGATTGGGTTGATAATGTTCGGCCTTATAGCGCAACTTTTATTGGCAATTTCGATTTTTATGTTCGCAGCAATGAAACATGGGTTAAGGTTGATACCAAAGAAATTCAGTTCATTGCTTCAGGTCTAACTGGTGAATTGTTAGCTAACTATCCATTTACCAATGAAATACTTGATATTGTAAATGTGAGTGCGATTGGCTTGTCGAGTGGTCAAAATATGGAATTCGGCGTTCATCCGCAAAGCGGGTCTATTTTGACTGATTTTGTGGGTGTTAGTTATCAAATTCAAACCTTTGCCTCTGATGTATCTTGTGGCGCGCTGAGTGTGGACTTTTGGACTTATCCATAAGAACTGCAATAATGGCGGATCATGAAAAGATTTGCGACTTAGTTTGGCGATATGCGCATAAATTTGCGGTTGGAAAGCCGCGATTTGAAACAATGAGCGCGTCAATTGCAAATTTAATAAATGATAGCGATTCAGAAATTTTTGTTTGCGTTGGCAATAGAAATTCTGAGGCTCCTGATGGTGAAATAAGAGCCGCTGGCGGGGCTTCGTTATCACCTGACGCTATGAGTGGAAATTTGTTAGCGTATGGCCTGTGGCTTGTTTCCATTGAACCAAGGCAGGGCTTTGCGGTTGCTCGGTATATGATTGCATGGGCAAAAAGTAAAAATGCGGTTCCAGTATGCTCGGCTGACGCAAAAATGAGTAATTTTTATCAAAAACTTGGACTAATGCCGCGAGAAGTGGTGTTTGTGGGGAATTGCAATGGGTAGTTTGTTTGGTGGGCAGTCAAAAGCGGCAAAGAAAGCGGCGGCGGCAAATTTAGCCGCGGGCCAAGCCGCTGCGACTGCAATACAAAATACAAATACACAAAATGCCGCATTAGTGCAGCCTTCACTTACTTTTGCACAGGGGGCGCAAAGTCCTTTGTCTAGCTTGTTGGGGTTGGGTAGCAATATCGCACAAGTTCAAACTGCGACTGCTCAAGCCCCGGTGGTGGCAAATGCCAGCTTTGGAACTCCCCAATACAACCAAGCGCAGACCGCCGGCTTTGCGGCTCCTTCGGCGCAAACTGCAAATTTCACTGCTCCAACTGCACAAACTGCAAATTTCACGGCTCCAAATCTTGCAAATGGTCAATCTTCAACAGCCGCGAAGCCTGCATTAGCAAGTGTTGCGAGCGCTGATTTTACGGCTCCTAATCTCGCCAATGGTCAGGCGTTGGCTGCCAGCAAACCAACCTTACTATCTTCGCTTGGTGCAAATTTCACGGCTCCAACGGTCAATAGCGTTAACACTGAAGCTGCGACTAATCCTAATTTTGCTAACGCTCAAGCTGCAAACTTCAATGCACCCAATCTGACAAATGTATCTTCGGCAAATATCACTGCACCTGAAGTTATTAAAGCCCAAAGCGTAAATGCCGCTGCGCCGAATTTAAGCGCTAATATGCTTGCAGCTCCGACATTATCAGGGCAAGTATCGGTGCCTAATTTATCTAATGCTAATTTTGCCACTGCTGCGTTGCAATCGGCAAACGTTGCAAAGCCGAATTTGCAAACAAGTGTTGCCACTCCAACTATGACAAACGCGCAATCGGCTCCGAATATGCAGACGGTTGCCAATGCGCCTGCATTGCAAGCTGCAAACTTCAATGCACCAACGTTAAATCAAGCGCAATCGGCGGCACCTGACGCTATGAATTTTGACCCAACGCCTGATTACAATCAAATAATCAACAGTCCTGGTTATCGGTATGGGTTACAAGAAGCGCAAAGGCAAATGGACAGCTCGGCGGCGGCGCGCGGGTTGCTGTTTTCCGGTAAATCTCTGTTAAATCAAGCTGATTATGGCAATAGATATTATACTGAAGCTGCACAAACGGATTATAATAATCGGTTGGGCGCTGCGAATTTTAATGCAGGTCAGCGTCAAGCCAAGTTCACCAATGATATGACTGCCACTGGTTTCAACAATGATGTGAATCAAAGCAATTTTGCCAATCAAATGACAATGGGTAACTACAATAACAATGTTGCCCAAAACAACTTCGCCAATAATTTGCAATCAACAGGGTTTAATAATTCTGCTAATCAAAGCAATTTTAATAATAATATGTCGGTGACTGGCTTCAATAATAGCCTTGCGCAAAATCAGTATCAAAATAAAATGAATAATGCGCAATTCGATAATAGCGTAGCGCAAAGCAATTTCCAAAATGGGCTTGAGCTTGGCAATTACAACAATGATGTTGCCCAGAACCAATTCAACAATAATATGGCGCTTGGAAGCTACAATAACAACGTGGCGCAAAGCAATTTCAATAATAATTTAAGTGCAGCGCAATTTGGGAATAATACTGCGCAAAGCAATTTTAGCAATCAAATGGCTGCTGGCAATTACAATAATGCGAATTTGCAAAACGATTTTGCAAACCAAATGACATTAGGCCAGTTCAACAATTCAGTCGCGGCGCAAAATAATGCCGCAAATCAAAATGATTTCGCCAATCAAATGAACTTAGCCAACTTCAACAATGACGCGGTGAATCAAAATAATCAGAACCAATTGAGTAATTTCAACAGCCAAATGGCGCTTGGCAATTACAATAATGCAGCGACTAATCAGAACAATCAAAACTTGCAAAACCAATTTGCTAATCAAATGCAATCTGCCAATTTTGCCAACAATGCGATCATGCAGAATAACCAAAATGCGCAAAACCAATTTGCAAACGATATGTCGATGGGGAATTACAATAATGACATCATCGCTCGCAATAATCAGAATGCACAGAATGATTATGCTAATGAAATGAGCCTTGGAAATTACAATAATAATATATTGAACCAAAACAATCAAAATGCTCAAAATCAGTTTGCGAACCAAATGACTTTGGGGAATTATAACAATTCGGCGATTGCGCAAAATAACCAATTTGCACAGAATGATTTTGCTAATCAAATGTCGTTGGATGGCTATAATAATAATATTCTGAATCAGAATAATCAGAACTCACAAAGCCAATTTGCTAATAATATGGCGCTTGGAAATTATAATAGTTCCGCGCTTCAAAATCAGTTTGCTAATAATATGGCGCTTGGAAATTACAATAATACTGCAATCCAAAACCAATTTGCAAACGAAATGGCGGTGGGGAATTACAATAATAACGCCATAAATCAGAATAATCAGAACGCACAGAATCAGTTTGCAAATCAATTAACTTTGGGCAATTACAATAATGCTGCCGGGCAAGCTAATTTCGCAAATCAAATGGCGGTTGACCAATTTAATGCAGGTCAACGTCAAGACGCGGTTAGCAACCTAATGGCGTTGTATGGTCAAGGGAATAGCCTGTTAGGGCAATTAACCGCTGGCAACACAAATGCCACGTCTAATGCGCAAAATGCACTTATCAATGGCACTCAGCTCTATGGTCAAGGTATTCAGCAAGCTGCTGCGGCGCGCGCGGCTGGTATCAATGAGTTAATCAGCGGCGTCGGTTCGATGTTTGGGGGTCATTAGTCATGGGTTTGCTCGCCACAATTTCAAATAATGTTGGTCGGACTGCAAGTTCGCTAAATACGCCAAAGACTCGTGGGTTGTTGGGATCGCTAGTTCGGGCTGCAAATGATGCCATTGGCTCTACAACTTATTTGTCAGCGCAAAATCGGCGCGTCGGACAGTTTGAAGACCCTGAAAAAGCAATAATGGAAGCGCAACGTATGGGGCGGTTTGATTTAATTCCGCAATTGCAAGCGCAAATTCGTGCAAGGCAAGAAGCGGCGCAAGCGCAACAAGGACGTGAGGCGCAAGCCGAATATTCACGCATAATGTTTCCGAATATGCCAAACGCCAAATCTTCGCCAATGCCAAGCCCTGCCGCGTCTAATCAGGCTCCAATGGCACAAGTTCCGACTTTTAATCCTGCACAAAATGAATCTAATGCAGCGCAACAGGCTGCTATTGTTCCGCCGCTTTCTAATAGTCCCGCCGCCGCAATGTCATCACTTCCTAATAACCAAGCTGGCGAAACTGTTGTTGTTAATGGCATTCGGAACCGTATGCCAAATGCTCCACGCAATCCATTTGCTGAAGCGCAACAATATGAGCAATTATCACAAGCGGCGGCGGCGCGAGGTCGCGGCGAGGAAGCGTTGGACTTTAGGCGTAAGGCTGTTATTTCAAGGCAAAATGCTGAAAATTTGCAAAACCAAATTATTGCGGGGCTAATTGCGCCAATTGCTCGAATAGGTGGAAATGAAGAGCAAATCAATGCTTTTATTGACACTGCTGTAACTCAAGCGCGGGTTAATTATGGTATACAATTAGATCCAATGACGCTTGAAGGCTTACGCAATCCACAAAGCAGAAGTTACACGATTCAAACTTTAGTTAATCAGGGCAATCCTGAAGACGCGGCGAAAAAAGAAATTGACACCCAAAGCACATATCAGCAATTTCGGCCATTACAAACCGATAATTTAGGCGATAGACAGGGTGTCTTTGACCCACGAACTGGGCGTTATGTTTCTTCGGAGCGATTTGGCTTAAACCCTACGCAAGTTCGCGGTCAAGATATTACAAGCGCCAATAATCGAGCATCGGTTGGTGCTTCTATTGCCAATAATCGCCGTTCAACTGGTGTAGCGCAACAAGGTGTCAATTTAAGAAAGCAAGAATATGAATATAACCGCTCAATTGGCGTGCCGTCGAATGCTGGTCGGGTTAATAATAATTTTGAAGACGAGGGGTGGTAACAATGTCTGATGTTGGTGAAACTCGTACAAATAGAATTACTGGCGAAACAAGGGTTTTTGACGGACAAAATTGGCGCGTTTTGAATAATAGTGTTTCCAACGCGAGTGGTGCGGGTGGCAAATTTAATGACACTTTGGATAGGCTTGCGGCGCAAAATGTTAGTGCTAGTCGTGATAATGCTTCGGGTGCGTTGTCGCGAATTGAAGAAGCTGGGGATCTAATTGGCGCCATTCAAAATAATCAAATGCCAAGCGGATTTACAGCCCCATTGCGCTTGAAAGCTGGTGGGCTTGGTTATAGCCGTAATCAAACTGCCAACTTGCGCAATTTAGATAGATTTGCAGGCACGGCGGCGATTGGTAGCGCAGCAGCACTCAAGCCATTAAGCAACTCGGATATGGCATTTTTAATGCAGCAACAAGCTGGCTCGCGTGAAAACGAACAAACTAATTTACGATTTCTGCAAGCTCGCCAATGGGCTGACGCAAAAATGCTTGGTAAATCCGCAGCTCAAGATGAGTGGATACAAAGATTAGGTTCTCCAAACGCCATGAATGGCCGTGGACAATCATTCAATACATGGTGGGCAACCGTTGAAAATCAAATGTATCCGCCGCCCAATGTCAATACTCAAGGCTCGTATAGGCCGCCTGCGCGTCAGCAAGGCAATCAACGTAATAGTGCGCCTGTACAAGCACCGTCGCGCGTTCGCACATATAACCCGCAAACTGGACGCATTGAATGACAAAACAAGTTCGCGCTCCGAATGGCGAAATAATCAATTTTCCTGATAATATGTCAGATGAAGCCATTGCACGAGTAATGCGAGATTACACGCAAACACAAAGTCGTGCAGCTCCGCAAAGGCTTGGGCGCGATGAAGCTTTTGGGCGCGCGTTTGATGACGCTTTGTTTTTTAATACAACAGATGAAAATGACGGAAGGATAGCGCAAAGCCAATGGAATAGTAAGCAGTTGATAACTGCTGCTGGGGATTTTTTCCGTGGTGATTTTGCACGAGCGCGACGGCGGGTGGATTATTTACACACACCCGAAGCTCAACAGCATAGAGATAATATCAGACGCACTGCAACTGAACAATCAAGAGCGCGTCAACAGCAACTTAGGACGGAACATCCTGTTACTTCATTTGGCGCGGGGTTGGTTGGTGGTACTATGCAAGCGGTTGCAACTGGCGGCGGCGGGACGGCTTTAGTTAAACAAGTTGCGCCGCGATTAGCGACGGGCGTTGGCGCTCAAATAGCTGCAAGACCAATTATGGCAAGCGCTATAGCGGGTGGCGGTCAAGGTGCATTGTATGGTGCTGGCGATGCTACGGAAGGCAATAGGTTGCAGGGCGCTGGACAAGGGTTTGTAATGGGTTCGGCTTTGGGTGCGGCGGCTCCTGTGGTTGGGCGCGGGTTGCAAATTGGCGGTCAAAGGTTACTGAATCGCACTGGTTTAATGCCGATAAATCCCGAACAAACAGCAGCGCGTAATATTCTTGGCTCAATCGATGAAAATGATTTGCTGTCTAATATGGTAGCATTGCAACGAGCTGGCTTGCCAAATGTCAATTTGAGTGACGCTTCACCACGACTAGCTCGGAGAGTCGGTGCGGTGGCTCGCGGCGGTATGGATGAAACACGTGAATTAGCAGCAAGGCGCGGCTCTGCGGCTGTGAGCGAAGTCCCCGCATACATGGCGCAAAGCACAAGACGGTTGTCGGCTAATCCTTTGACTGTCGAGCAAAGAACAATGCAAGGCAATGCCAATGTTGATAAAATTCAAGGGCGTTTAATGCGTCCGATTGAAGATATTAACTTGGATATTGCTCCAATTTCCCTTAACACAATGCGCACTCCAAGAATGAGTTCAATTGTGCGGGACACTGCCAATACAATTCAAAGTAACGCAATGAGAGACGGAACGCCGCCTGTCGACGCTGCGACATTGCGCGATATTTTGGACAATAATTTTAATTTGGATGATGTTTTCGCTCCTGCAAGAGCGCCTTCTGCGCCCGATTTAATGGCGAATTCACAGCACTATAGGCAAACGATAGAGCGGTTAAGCGGCCTTGCCGATGAGGCAACTCCTGACGCAATGCAGGGCTTTTCATGGCCGAATACTGAAACTAGTAGGGTTTCTATTATTGATAGAATCCGAAGGGCTGGCGGGTTGCGTGATAGGCGTGTCAATGATTTGCGTAATTTGCCTAATGGTCGCGTTAACATTGGTGAATTAGAAACAATTCTTGGCTCAAACAACCGCATTCCTGGGTTGATAAATAATCAAAATGGGCGCGATGCTGATGAGTTGGCGCGTGGATTGCAATCTGAAGGTTATTTTGGCGAAAACGTAAGGCTTGCTGACAATATGGATAGCGTTGGTGGCGATGTTGGTTCTAATGTTTTGTATGAGCATATTCAAAAATATTTAGCTGATCCTGAATATTGGAAGTATGGCAATCATCCTGAATATCAAAACGCACTTCAGCAATTCCGAAGGCAATCAAATACCGCGCCAAATCCAAGAATTGAGCAAGCTGCTAGTGAATTAAACCGACAACTTGGCGGTGATACTATGGAGAACGTGGCAAAAAACCGCGCTATTGAAGAATATTATTCGCAAGGCATGGGTACCTATGACAATTTGCCACAATCAATGCCAAGTTGGGCGGGTGCGTCTAATAACCCTACTGCTCCATTGCCTCAAGGAGAGGTTCCAAGGTTGTCTATTCGGGGTGCAGAGGAATTGCGCCGTCGTCTGAGTGCTGCGACAAGCCGAGCATATGACAAGGGTGATAATGCATTAGGCCGCGATTTAAGGCTTGACCAAGACGCAATCATGGCACCATTTAGAGCCGCTAGTCCAAGATATAATTCTGTGTTGGATATTGGGCGTAAAATGCATACTGAAATTGACGCAATGGCGCAAGGTGGTGACATTTTGAATAACGCAATCCCAAATGCCGATATTGCGCAAACGTTTGCTAGCATGACCGATCGACAAAAGCGTGGATTTAGGTTAGGCGCGGCGCAAAGATTATCTGCCCAATTTCCAGATACGCGAATTAATGAACCATTGATAAATGCAATGGCTTCACGGTCTCAAATGCAAGATAGACTTGGCTCGGTCTTTGGTGTCGATAAAGCCAAAACTATAGCTGACAAATCAAATGCGGCATTGCGAAGGTTGCATTCCGCGCGCGCGATAAACCCTAATGTTGGCTCACAAACTGCTGAACGTAATATTGAAGAGCAATTACTTCAAGGTGAATGGGTGCCGCGCTCTGGTCGTGATGCGGCTGCTAAGGTTCTTGGCGCGGTTGTGCGCGAAGTCGGGGGCTTAACCCCTGCTGAAAGAACCGCGATTGTTGATTTGGCAACGCGGCCTATAGATGGCAATGGCCTCCAAGCGCTGCAAAGATTGAAGGCGTTGGCAAATGCTAAAGGTCGTCAACTGCCACCAATTGTAGATTATATGATTGTGAATGGAAGCTCGCAAATGTCCGGGCGGAATTATTCCTACTGAGGGTAAAGAATATTCGCAAAAAAAACGTCGGCAAATACAAAAACTATACCAAAGCCAACGCCGATACTTACGCCAAAAACCATTTTCATAAAGACCTCAAGTCTTATTTCAGGTGTCATGGCTTCAACGTCATATTGACGGATTTCGCCCTCTTTTAAGTCGGGCAGTTTTTCAAATTTAGTCAATCTTTCCATTGGGGCAAATTGTCCCATTTATTTCATTTTGTCAACAGAGGTTACAAATAATGGCGTCACGTCTAATCTTAGAATCTGTCCAGCCGTCACTTGACGGCAATGGTGACATAATTGCTGGCGCAAAATTGTTGCTTTTCGATGCAGATACGTTGGCTGCAAAAGCGGTTTATTCTGACTATACGTTAGGGGTTTCTCTTGGAAGCACTATAACTGCGAGTTCGGGCTATTTTCCCGATATGTGGTGCAATGATACTGACGTATATCGGGTTGAATGGCGTGACGCTTCAAATGCTCTTCTTGATACTTTTGAACGCATTCACCCGCTAAGCCCAGACTTAAGCACTGAAATTGATAGGGCGGTTAAATCCCCCGTTGGTGAATGGGGCTGCACATTAGAGTCAGTGGCAACTCGTAAAGGCAAAATGGCGGCGTGGCACACCACAACTGGCGATTTAATTAGCGCAACCGTTATTGGTGAAATAGCGGTTGTTGGCGTTCTGGGTGTTGATAAGGGCGGCACGGGATTAACTTCCCCCGGTGCTTCCGGTAATCAATTGGTGAGCAATGGCGTTGGTTGGGATTCTATTCCAGCAGGAACGGCAGTTGCAGCGCTTTCAACCGCGCTTTCAACTGAAGTTGTGACAAGAGGTAGCTCTGACGTAAGTTTAACCTCAAGCGTATCTACCGAAATTTCGCTTCGAGCGTCGGCTGATACGTCACTAAGCACCGCGGTCTCAACTGCAACGTCAATTCGCGCAAGTGCTGATACTTCTTTGAATGCTGCTGTATCAACAGAAATTTCTATCCGCACATCGGCTGACACTTCATTAAGCACTTCGGCTGCGAGTGAGGCAAGTGTTCGCGCTAGTGCCGATACTTCGCTTGCGGCGCAAATTGGTGGCAAAATCGACCTTGTTTCTACTGTCAATGCAAGTGCCGCCTCAAACGTGGCGTTCACTGGTCTCGCAAGCACCTATGCTTATTATATTTTGGTGTCAGGCAATCTGCACCAAAGTGCCGTAACCAATCTAAAAATGCAAGTTTCAACCGATAATGGTTCGACTTGGGATAGCGCCGCTAAATATGCCAGCCAAGGCAATCGCATGGCTGGTTCATTACTTTATTTCGGGCAAAACAGCCAAACAAGTTTTGATATTGCCGAATATATCACTAATTCAGGAAGCGGCAAGAACTTCCTAAACATGGAAATATACGGCGCAAATGACGCCACTTGCCACTTCAAAGCCCATAGTCGTGCAGGATATTCCAATGTGGTTGCTACTAATGGCAAATATTTTGACATGGTTCATGTTCGTGCAGACTTAACCGCCGTGAATGCAATCAAACTCTACGCTGCAAGCGGCACGATAACAGGTGACTTTTATTTATATGGGGTGAAAAAATGAGCCTAATCAAAATTGTTGATGGCGTGGAAATCCCGCTTTCCGAAGCCGAAATTGCTGAACGTGTAGCCGAAGAAACCGCGTGGAATGCAGGCGCAACCGCAAGGCACAATGCCGAAATGGAACGCCTTAGAGCCGAGGCTTACATCAAAGAAAGCGACCCGATATTTTTCAAATATCAACGCCAAGAATTGAATGAAAGCGGCACTGCGCAGCTAATCAAACAAGACTGGAAAGATATGGTTGCCGAAATTAAGGCAAGACACCCTGATATTGTGGAGCCGATTTAATGACTATTACACCGCAACCCCGCATAATTAAGCTGACGAAATCCGAATTACAGGAAATGTTGAACTTGGCAGGTGAAGTTGGTGCGTCAAAAGCGTTAAAACATTTTGGCGTTTTTGACGAGCGCGATGAGGCAATCCTTGCCAAAAATTGGGGAAAAATGATGTCAGTTGTTGAACTTTATGAAACAGCATCAAAGAAAATTGGTCAATTGGTTTTGAACGCGGGCATTGCGGCGGTTGTGGTACTGTTGGCATTGGGCGCGGTTGTGAAATTTAAACTTGGTGTTGCACCATGAAAATCAATTGGACAGTATTTCGACAATCGGTTGAAAAATGGCTTCGCGCTCTTGCACCATTGCCAATATCGGTGGCTTGTGTGGCTTTGGTGTGGATTATATGGTGCGGCGGTTGGGATGAAACCAATGCACCGATTCAACTTCAATGGCTTGGTATTGCGTTAATATTATTGATTGTAACCTTAGGGCTTTGGCAAACCTTCAAAGAGGTTAAGAGCCTCAAAGCAACAGTTGCTGGCAATGAGTTTTCGATAAATGGCAGTGTTCAAAGTGACGCGCCGCAAGTGACGGAAATCGAAGGGGAAACTAAATGATGCAGTGGCCTAAACAATCAGAATGCAATATATTTTACGGCAATCCAAGAGGCCGTAATGGCGCTGCAAGCGCTGCATGGGAAGGTGTTAACTTAACACGCATTAAACCGCCGTTTCAAATGTATTTTGGGGATGCTAAAGTAAGTTCAATTCGGGTTCATATTAAATGCGCGGCGGCATTTATGGCTGTATTTAATGCGCTTTGGGTAGCCTCTGGTAGGAATCAGAGGGTTATTGATGAATGGGGTGTTTCAAAATATGCAGGGGCGTATAATTTTCGCCTGATGCGTGGTGGCAATTCATTATCCATGCACTCATGGGGTTGCGCGATAGACCTTGACCCTGCCAATAATGGTATGGGCGATGCTACACCGCGATTTGCACAATACCCTCAAGTGATTAAAGCCTTCAAAGACCAAGGTGCGATCTGGGGCGGCGACTGGGGTTCTAAGGACGGAATGCATTTTCAGTTTAGTCGTGTAGATTAAATGAATAAAGTTTTTCCGCCTTCAATCGCGCATTTTTTGCACTTTCAATTTGCGAGGCTGGGATAATGTCGTTTTTAATTGGCTGTTTGATGGGGCTGATTGCTTTTATCGTTATTGTAATCGCTATAATTTGGCATGATATGCTATGAAATTCGCAATTGAATATATCGCAAAAATTATCGGCATTAAAGGCGCAATAATCATTGGCCTCTTGATTGCACTTGGCTTTTCGGGCTGGCAACTCAAATCGGCAAAACGCAAAATTGAGCGCCTGCAACAATATGAACACGTGCTAGTCGCAAGTCTCAAATCGACAACTGCGCATTTAGTTGCAATTAAGGCGGTTCGTGAAGATGAAAACAATGCGGCTATAGCCTCATACGAGGGGCTACAGGCGGCTTGTGAAGGCAGGGTTAGGGAAACTATCAGAATTGTGACTTTGCCCACTACAAGCCCAGTAAACCCCGAATTATGCCCTTCAATCGCGGCCAGTGACGTTCAAGGGGTGCTACCATGAAATATATCACCATAGTGCTTGTATTAGGATTGGCTGGTTGCGGTCACAAACCACTTCCAGCGCCCGAAATCGTGACCGTGCAGCGCAACTGCATAGTCGAAGCAACCGCCGCTATACCACCCGAACCAAAAGCCCCTCAAGGCGCTCTAATGGACACAC
>ERZ1292625.1559-Hain-H41-01um-R1-1559-length-26278-cov-7_pt1 | contig 26278 bp, 28 predicted proteins | sample MGYA00564400_ERZ1292625 | MGnify/ENA primary metagenome ERZ1292625 (study PRJEB36523, sample SAMEA6512639) | groundwater metagenome | collected 2019-01-08 | study: AquaDiva: Metagenomics assemblies of 32 groundwater samples | reverse complement strand
TAGACGATCCACGTCTTTCCGCCCCGTCAGGTGATCGTCACCGAGGCGGCGCTGGAGGCGATCCTGATGAAGGAGAACATGTCGGACCTGCCGTGTAGCCCGGCGTTCGAGGACCACGGCGTGCCGGTGAATACCGGCACAGTGCAGACGCCTTACCCCGCGGGAACTCCCAACGCCGAAACAGGGTTGGAAATGATTATACCCGGCCTGATAGGGTCAGGCATGATCGGCTCCGGTGGCCTACTGACTTACCTGACGAGACGGCGTAAGCAGTAGAAAAACACAGCACCACGGCACATGGCGAAGAACAAAAGGGGGCGAGACCTATCAGGTCTCGCCCCCCGAATCATTTTATAGACTCTTTTAGGCTCAATATTTACAACTTTACTAAACTAACATAGTAAAGTTTTTTGTTTTTAAGGAAGATTTAAATTAAAAACTTGACACCCATTCCTCTTTTGCTGTTAAATGGTATTTAGTGAAACAGAACTCATAAAAAGGAGGGGAAAATGCCCGACAAGAAAGAAAATAAGACAAAAATAATAGATTCTTTGATGAAACACTCAAAAAAAATAATCATAGCTACTGTTGCTATTTCTGTGGTCGTATCTATCGCCATTGTGGTCGCTGCGTGGTTAGGTATGGGGAATGAAGTAGCTGCTACATATGGTGACAAAAAAGTTTTGAAGAGTGACTACAATGATTTTAAATCAAAATGTGAAAAGTTTTATAACTACAGTTCAGATAAAGATCAGGCAAAGAAGTGTTCCGAAGCTGAACTAGAGGATCTAATATTAAGAAAGGCGCTCGAAACTGAAGCTGAAAAAAGAGGAATATCCGTAAGTGATGAGGATATTAACAAAAAATATAAAGCATTAGTTGAGCCATACGGTAGCGAGAATATTTATTTAGCAACAATCAAGCAGAGTTTCGGGTATACTTCAGAATATGTAAAAAGTAATATTAAAAGAGATATACTAAAGGAAAAGCTTGCGCCATATTTACTGAAAGAAATGAACATTACTGGAGTATTGGTGCGTTATGACTGGTCTGGTAAGGATTATGATCAAAACTCAGTCTTAGCTAAAGAGAAACTTGAAAAAGAGTTTTACCCTATACTTAAAAATGGATCAAACCCGGAAGATATAAGAAAGAAGATTGACGAGGTTGTACAAAGAGATGGCTCTCCGTGGAATCTAGACCCTGTTATTGCTCTCATGCCGATAGATAATCTGAATGAAAAAAGTGCAAAAGATAAATTTGCCGGAAAAGAAGATTGGCAGGCTATATCAAAACTTCAGAAAAAAGGAGATGTAACAAGTGTACTGAAGTCGTCAGCGGGATATATGGTAGCATATAGACTTGAAAATTCTACTTCAGGGCAGTTTTCTAGTTGGGATGAATATAAAAAGGATGTTGTTACTAAATCTAAGAAATATTCCTTTGACTATAACTATAGTATTTTCAAGAAAACGATATCTTTAAAAGCTCATAATATTATTACTCAAGCCCAGAAAATTATGGGAGTAAAAAGTGCAGTTGCAAGCGATATAGACTGTTCTACGCAACATTTTAGTAGAATGGACGGTTATATAGTAGATGCCAGCAATACAGCACATGGCGTGGTTGCATCTGTTCGTGTTACTCCAATAGGTACCCCTGATGGAGGAGACTGGAGAGGTGAGTTCCCAAAATGCGTATTACCTCAAGAAGGTGGAGATGTGACAGTCAACGCTAATTATCTGCATTATAATGGAGTTAACTACTACTGTGGTGGTTGTCTTCAGCTTGGTTGGCAACAAGATGCTTCACAACAATACTTAAGTTGTTGGACAAGGTGGAATGTTACGATATCTAAGACTGGTTTTCAGACAGTAACGTATGGAGGTCGTTCGGTTGGTTCAAACGGTATTACAACATATTTAGATAAACCGTTGGGAAGTCATGGTAAGGCAAATGAATCTTATTCTGGTTACTACCAGGCTGAAAACACAGATAATGATGTAATAATATATATGGCTCCGGGAGCTGTACCTATAGGATGGCATGACGGTGTAGAGGGTGGTTCTGTTTGTAGGACCTGGGGCTGGACGTGTGATTCGGATAACTACAGTGCATCTAATGATGTCCACATGTGTGTTGATGGTGTATGTGATGGTGGCAGAACCGGAAGATATGTAAATCCACCGGTTGGTGCTGCGAATGTAAATCGTCCGGATATTGCCAGCTCTTGTGGTGGTTATAGTAATCATGGTTTTGACTATACTTTTCCTATGACTGATCCTATTAGAGATGGTCGACCACACACTATTTATGCCCATGGAATAGATAACTTTGGTATTTTTACGTCAAACGTTCTTTTAGCGGGGAGCCCCCGAACAATTACCTGTTCTGTTCCTGTTCCAATAACTCCGACCTGTCCTACACTGACTGCTACGCCTGTCTCTGTAGAGCGAGGAGACTCTATTACACTTAAATGGGAAGGTGGTCGAGATATTAGGAGTATTAGCATTAAAGAACAACCAGCTGGTTCAACTACCCCCATTGCAACCATTAACAACGTTACTCCGGGAGGAGGAACCCTTGATGTTGTGCCTCAGCTAGACACCACTTATACTCTATCCGTAATATATACAGATAATTCAACGGAAATTTGCCCGGAACAGGGTGTGAAAGTAAAGGTTAGAAATAGTCAGTCAGGTACAGATAGGAACGTGCCGCCCAACTAAACATAGCGCTCTAAATGTTGTTGACACCCATTCCTCTTTTGCTGTTTAATGGTTTATAGATAAAGATAGATTCCCGTCTTCATGGGAACGACAAGTAAAATTTCGGAGGGTGAATATTGTTAGGCCTTGACCTACTAAAAGAAAATACAGACTACTTTGGTCTTGATATTGGTACTAGCGCCATCAAGATAGTTCAGCTCAAAAAAGCATTTGGCAAGTATGAGCTCGTGTCTTTTGGTAGTACGCCTGTTCCCGATGGTGCATCTCAGAGTGATAGTGATATTGATAAAAAGAAAGTTTCAGAAGAAATAAAGAAACTTGTTCACTCTATGCATTTAGTAACAAAAAATGTAATGGTTTCGCTTCCCGGTAGTGCAGTTTTTACTACTGTTATTAATGTTCCCAAGATGTCCTTAGCAGAACTAAAAAAAGCTGTTGGTTATCAAGCAGAGCAAAATATTCCTTTAAAAATATCAGAAGTTAAGATAGACTGGCAGGTCATAGGTGAAGTGCCTGCAAAAAATGAGATAATGGTTATGATTATTGCTGCGCCGATGGCCAAAACAAAGAAGATATTGGATATATGTGAAGAGTCAGACCTAGAACTTAGTGCGGTTGAAACAAATGCAGTTGCAGCAGCCAGAGCTCTTCAAACAAATGAGCCTTTGTATATGATAGTTGATATAGGTACTTATATGACAGAACTAACTGTGGTTAGAGGTGGTATAGTTTCTTTGACTAGGACTATTCCTGTTGGCGGTCAGGTGATGACTAGGGCAATAGCTCAGAGCCTAGGGATGGAAGAAGCGCAGGCAGAACAGTTTAAAAGAAAATTTGGTATAGAGCAAGACAAGATGGAGGGTCAGCTGTATAAAGCTTCAAAGTCAGTTTTAAATACTTTAAAAGAAGAAATAGATAGATCTATGAAATATTATTCAGAGCAGTTCGGTGATAATGTAAGTATGCTCAAACTGACAGGAGGAGGCTCTAGAACACTTGGAATACAACAGTTTCTAACCGAGAGTTTGGGAGTAAATGTTGTGTATGGTAACCCCTGGGCTATGGTAGTACATAAACCCGATATAACAAATCAGCTCAACTCTAACGCACCAGACTTTGCGATAGCCGTTGGGCTAGCAATGAGAGGAATATAAAATGGCAAAGATAAACTTAGCACCAGATGTAAGACTGGAAAAACTAAAAATAAAAAGACGAAACTTTATAGTGACTATGAGTGCCATTGTTGTATTAGGTACTATGATTATTTTCATATTAATATTACAAGGTTACAGACTATCTAGAGTATATAGTTTAGATCAGACTAAGAAAAAGATTGCAAAGACTCAAGATGAGCTCAAGGGTTATAAAGATATTGAAGATATGGTGATAAATATTGAGCAAGGAGTCAAGGCAGTCCATGAAATAGAAAAAAGTGAACCAAAATGGTCAAAGTTTATGCCTGTTTTAGAAAAGGTGACGCCAAATGATGTAAGATTTACAGAGCTTAGTATTGAGGGCAACAAGTTCACAGCCAAGGCAGATGGTAGATATGTAAGCTCTATCGCTAGAACAATAAAATCTCTAGAAAGCTATGAATATAAAGATACCCCGGAAGCAGACAAAGGAACGAAGCTTTTCAAAAACGTAGATGTTAAAGGATATGACTCTAAAGATGGTTTGGTAAACTTTGATATAACCTTTGAGATGGAACAGGGGGTACTATGGTAGAAAAGAAGCTAGATAAATACTACTGGATAGCAGGTGTTATCGGGGTGACACTTATTGTCATTATCCTAGCTATCATATTTATTATTTCCCCCTCCTTTAAAAGCATAAATAAGGTCAGTAAAGAACTAAAAGAGAATAAAGGAAACCTAAAAGTTGCCGAAGAAAAACTTGCAAAACTGAAAGAGTTTAAAGTAAAGGAAGATGAGCTGAGAGAACAGTCAAATGTTGTATATCGAGCTATACCAACCAAGAAAGAAATAGGTGATATCTTTATAGAGTTAAATGGATTAATTGGTGAAGCTGGAGGAACGGGCACAAAAGCATCTGGTAATAACAGCAGTTCCTCGAGTTCTTCTGGGGCTGGTTCTTCTTCGTCTATGGTGGCACCAGCGGGAGTTGAAAGTCTTACATATCAAAGCGAGGTAACCTTCCCTAGTTATCAGAACTTTAAAAATCTTCTCTCATCTTCAGAAAAAGCCTTAAGATTTGTTCATCTTGTAAATTTCAAAATATCAGGCAAGGATGAGTTTAAGGTAACATTAACCTACAGAGCATATTACAGAGGAGAACAAACTAATACAACAGCAGAAGGACAAAAACAATGAAGAAAAAAGATATCGTTATTATTATAGTATGCATATTGGTAATAGTTGTTTCTGTTTATATAATGATTAAATCTTTTACTCCTAAACCTAAGGATAAACCTACTCAAAATAAAGAAACAATTGAGTTTACCGGAGAGATAGATCAGGATGCTATTACAAAACTAAAATCGAGAAAAGATTATGGTGTCCCACCGATGGATAATATAGGCAGAGAAAATCCATTTGCTAGTTTATAGATTGTCATTCTCCGATTATGAATTATGAATTAATAATTATGAATTAATACCGTGGTTGTTAAAAACGAAAAGAAACTTGAAGATTTTTTGGTCAAGCTAGGGCTCATAACTCAAAAGCAGCTTGACCTTATTAAAGTTGAGAGCGCTGAGTCAGGGAAGTCAGTTGAACAAATAGTAAAAGGTATGCCAGACATACCAAAAGAGGGTCTGACTAAGGCGATTGCCGTTACTATGGGTCTGCCATATGTAGACTTAACACAAAAAAAGATAGATAAGGCGATATTAAATATTATAAACAAAGATATCGCCGCAAAATATAAACTGGCTCCCTTCGGTAAGGTTGGGGATTTTTTAAATGTTGCCATGGTCGACCCGAATAATATAGTGGCTATAGAGTACATCGAGAAAAAAACCGGTTTAAAACTGAAGCCCTACTTTGCTTCCGAAGAAGGAGTAAGGACAGCCATAGGACAATATGATGACTACTCCGTAGAGGTACAAAGTGTTATTGGTAATATGGAGAAGCCACCTGAGATTAATCTCAAGGAGGATGATAGAAAGAAGGGTGATGCAGCCCTTATTACTCAGGATGCACCGATAACGAGAGCTCTGAATACCATTTTAGAGTATGCAGCCAAGTCTAGAGCATCTGACATACATATAGAGCCCAGAGAGAAAGATATCAAAGTCCGTTATAGAATAGATGGTATTTTATATAATACCATGACCCTTCCGAAGCATATTCATCCTGCATTAGTTTCTCGGATTAAAATACTATCAAACCTGAAAATAGATGAACATCGTGTACCACAAGATGGTCGTTTTCAGCTCAACTTAGAAGATAGGGAGATAGACCTTCGTATTTCTATAACCCCGATAGTTTATGGCGAAAAGGTTGTTATCAGGCTTCTGGACAAAACAAGCGGCATCATAACCTTAGAAAATCTTGGTATAAAAGGCCGAGCTTTTAGGATTATTGAAGAAGGGACAAAAAAACCGCACGGGATGATACTCTCTACCGGCCCTACAGGTTCTGGTAAGTCAACATCCTTATATGCAATCCTTTCAAAAATAAACAAGCCAAGTGTGAATATTATTACCGTAGAAGATCCGGTTGAGTATAATATAGATGGGATAAACCAGATACAAGTAAACAACGCTGTTGGTCTGACCTTTGCCTCTGGTCTTCGTTCTATACTGCGTCAAGACCCTGATGTGATAATGGTTGGAGAGATTCGTGATAAAGAAACCGCGGAGCTTGCCGTGCAGTCTGCCCTTACTGGACATAGCGTACTTTCCACCTTACATACAAATTCTGCTGCCGGTGCTCTCCCAAGGCTTCTTGAGATGGATATAGAGTCTTTTCTGATTGCTTCTACAGTAAATACGGTTGTTGCTCAACGTTTGGTTAGGAAAGTATGTGAGCATTGCAAAGAAGAGTATGACGCAAGCCCAAGCTTGGTAAATGCTATTAAATCATCTTTGAAGGGTATATTACCATCAAAAAATGATCCAAAGAAAAAGACCCAAGAACTTGGTTTTGATAATCTTCCCTTTGCCGAAGATGAAAAGTTTAAGTTATACAAAGGTAAGGGCTGTGACTATTGCAAAAATACCGGTTATTGGGGTAGAACTGGGGTTTATGAGATATTTGGAGTTACAGAAAAAATAGAAAATTTAATTGTTACGAAAGCTTCATCCACTGATATCCAAGACGCAGCCATAGCTGAAGGAATGGTAACTATGCGCCAGGATGGTTTCTTGAAGGCACTAGCAGGGATAACCACACTAGAGGAAGTGGTGAGAACAACAACGGAGTAATAAAGCAAAAACATTGTAATCATAAACACATTGTTCTAAAATTAAGAAAACGGAGGGGAATATGGCTGAGACAGCAAAACTAAAAATAGAAAACTTTCTTGAAGAGGTTATAAAAAAAGACTCTAGCGATCTTCATTTGACGGTTGGTGTACCACCAATGCTTAGAGTTGATGGAGCACTCGTTGCGATAGATGGTGTGCGTGCACTTACCGATAAAGACGTCAAGGATCTCACATTTTCCATTCTTGATGATGTTCAAAAAGATATTCTAGAAAGAGACAAGGAAGTTGACTTTTCTTTCACATATGGAGATCTTGCTCGTTTCAGAGCAAATGCCTATCATCAAAAAGGTAATGTTGGTCTTGCGCTTCGTCTTATCCCAGTTGCTATTCGCAGTCTTACTCAGCTTGGTATGCCAAAAATAGTGGATAAGTTTACAGAGTACCCTAGGGGATTGGTTCTGGTTACTGGACCAACAGGTTCTGGTAAATCTACAACATTGGCGGCCATGGTTGATAAGATTAATAAGGAGAGAGCTTGTCATATCATTACAGTGGAAGACCCTATAGAATATACTCACAACCATAATAAATCTATTATAGAACAACGCGAGGTTCACTATGATACTCGTTCCTTTGCAGCGGCTCTCCGAAGTGTGCTTCGTGAAGATCCGGATGTTGTATTGATTGGTGAGATGCGCGATCTAGAAACTATTGCAGCGGCGATAACTATTGCAGAAACAGGTCATTTGGTTTTTGCTACGCTTCATACAAATAATGCCGCACAGTCAGTAGATAGAATGATAGATGTATTTCCTCCTCATCAACAACAACAGATACGAGTACAGCTTTCAAATATCTTGCAGGGCATAGTATCTCAGCGTCTCATACCCTCTATAGGAGGAGGACGTGTGGCAGCAGCAGAAATACTAGTTGTAACGCCAGCTGTCAGAAATATCATTCGTGAGCAAAAAACACATCAGTTGGAAGCAGTTATCCAAACAGGTGCTTCTGAGGGGATGCAGGCGATGGACAGGACCCTTGCTAGTCTTATAAAAACAGGTAGAATCACACTTGAAGAAGCTAAGGGTTATGCCATAGATGTCAAAGAACTTGAAAGATTACTGCATGGATAGAAAACTGAATAGTAGGAAAAAATGAAAGAATTTAACTACAAAGCAAGGGGTAAGGACGGAGCGCCGACACAAGGACTTATAGAAGCAGAGAGTGAACAGGCAGCTTCTAGTCTTTTGGTATCAAAGGGCATTTTCCCTATTGATATTCGTGAGGCATCTAAAAGTTCTCTAGTTGGGATTTCCTTTGGTAAAAAAATATCAAGAAAAGATAAGGTTTTCTTTGTCCGACAGCTAGCAACCATGACCGGTGCCGGGCTTCCCATAGCTCAAGCTTTTGCCACTCTTCAGGAACAAACCTCTAAAAAAAATGTGAAAACTATGATAGAACAGATGATCCGCGATATAGAAGCGGGAGGCGCTCTTTCGGCCGCCTTTGGTAACTTCCCTGAAACTTTTAACAAAACCGACATCAGTATTCTCGCCTCCGGCGAAGCAAGTGGTAAGATAGAGGAAGTATTGCTTCATATGGCCGACCAAACCGAGAAAAACTATAAAACGATTAAGAAAATTAAAACAGTCTTTATATATCCGGCATTTTTGACATTGGTGGTTGTTGGAGTAGTTGCTGGACTTATAACATTTGTTTTGCCTCAGATGGAGGGTCTTTATAGTGGTTTTGGTGCAGATCTTCCTATACCAACTCGGATACTTATATCAGTAAGCCACTTTTTAAGAACCTATTTTGTGTTCATTATTTTATTCTTTTTTGCAGTTTTTGTCGCATTAAGAATGTATATAAAAAAGAACGAGACTGCCCAGTATGTCTGGCACAGACTAAAGCTTTCTATTCCTGTAGTTGGCGCTTTTGTAAAGCTGTCATATCTGTCTATTTTTACTCGAACACTCTCCAGTCTCATTGCTTCCGGTGTACCCATACTTGATGCTCTCCAGATAGTTTCAGAGGCTATGCCAAACGTTATATACTCCGATGCTATTTCTAGGGCAAAAGATGAAGTCAAGCAAGGCAAATCTCTTTCTACGTCACTTAAAAAAGAAGAAATATTTCCTATCATGGTTGCCCAAATGATAGCGGTTGGAGAAAGTACCGGTGAACTAGATAAGATGCTTCAAAACATGGCGGAGTACTATGACGATGAGCTTGATAATATGACCAAAAGTATGCAGTCATTGATAGAACCGATAATGATAGTGGTAATGGGCAGTATAGTTGGTGTTATTATGATATGTATTCTTTTACCAATCTATAACGTTGGGGTATTTACTAAAAAATAACGTTTTGACATATCACAAAGAAAAAATAGATTGACATAGCATAAGTATATTGGTTCAATATCAGTATAGAAAAACAAGACCCGCCTTCGCTTTAAGGCTACGGACGGGCAGGAAGGAGGTGAAAAATGAAAAATCTAAAAAAGAAAGAAGGTTTTACACTTATTGAGTTAGTTGTTGTTATGGCAATAATTGCAGTTCTTGCAGTTCTTGTTATCGGGGCGATTACAATAGCAAGAAGATCCGCTACTGAAGCAGCAAACAGGGCAAACAGTCGTACGTTGCAAGCTTGTTTAGAAGGATATTTTGCTAATAAAAAAGAATATTGTTCTACAGCTGGGAATGTTTGTGGTGCCAAAACAGTTTCAGATGGAATATCCCAGATTAATAATGCTGGTACTACTTGTACTGCAGGAACAGGAACAAAAGGAGACGCTACCAATGTAGGTGGAGGAAGGGTAACAGCTTTAACATCAACAACTTATACAATTGAAGTAGCTAACTATAATGGTGAATCGGGGGGCACTCCGACAAAAACAATAGATACTCTTCAAGTGCAATAAGAGGCTATTTTCTTTGTAACCAACCATTATGAAATACTTCTTCATAATGGCTGTTATGGGAGATATAAAGAAGAGAAAAGGATTCACCTTAGTTGAGCTTGTTATTGTCATGACAATCATTGCGGTGCTCGCTGTTTTAGTGATTGGTGCTATAACACTAGCTCGCCAGCAGTCACGCAATACAACCCTCAGAAATGATGCAAAACTTCTCAAGACAGCGGTTGAAGCTCACTATGCAAAGTATAAAAGCTTTCCTGCAGCGCCCTCCGGGGCAAATGACAGAAACGGCTATACACTCTTTGTTTCTGGGGGAGCTTTGAACGAGTTTATGACCGATCCCAGTAACCCCCCAACTAATCAGAGCAGGAATGCGGGCAAAAAGGGTGCAGTTTGTTATAATATGCTCAACACAGATCCTACCAAGCCTTACTATAGGATATGGATTGTGCCCGAAGAAAAAGCCGATACACTTTTTGCAGGAGTTTGTACAGCTCCAAGTCCCTCTGGCGATCAGACCGCCATTGATAATGTTTGCAGGTGTGGCATGATAAGTGGGGTAGAAGTATTCGGACCCTCTTCGGAGTATTAGAAAAATTTTAGTTTAACAATATATTATTTCCGAGAATAATATACTTCAATAAAGCAACCACTATGATACAGGAAAAAATAATGAAAAAGAAAGAAGGGTTTACACTTATTGAGTTAGTTGTTGTTATGGCAATTATTGCAGTTCTTGCAGTTTTAGTAATTGGTGCAATTACTATAGTGCAAAAAGCAAGTAGAAATACAAAATATAGAAATGATGGTAAAACAGTCCGGGATTTGCTGGAAGCTTATTACGCAAAGAAAGGTCGGTACCCTTGTGGCATTAATGTTGCTACTGGCGCCTGTCTTACCACTAGTACTGATACCGGATATTATAGCAGGCTTAATGCATATTCGTTCTTTGATACCACCGTTACAGCAAATACCAACAAACCAAATGCAAATGGAGAGCTTGGAGCCACGGGGGAAAAGTTGACAGAACCATCCTCATATCCCAAAGGTGACGTGGATAGACTATGTTATACTCAATATTATAAAAAAACAGCCACGACTGATATGGGACAAGAATACCTTCTTTGGTTTGTTACTGAAGATGAAGCTAGAAAAACCTCTCCGGGACCAGAAGGTTGTGATAAAAATGGAGGTGGTTGGCCGGGTTCCACTGCAGATGGGGGCATACATGGTCCGGGATTGACTTTTTAGTTTATAATAATTACTCATCCTGAATATTTATTTAATGAAACTCTCTGCAAGAGAGTTTTTTGTTGCTATAATATTCTTATGTATATTTACTTCATCATAGCCTCTTTATTTATTCTTGGGATTTGTGTGGGTAGTTTTTTGAATGTTCTCATTTATCGGCTAGAGGATAAAAAAAGAAAAAACCTAGGTGGCCGTTCTTTTTGTCCTCATTGTGAAAAGCAGATTGACTGGCATGATAATATTCCGGTTGTTTCGTGGTTATTATTACAAGGAAAATGTCGAAGCTGTAAAAAATATATATCTGTTCAATATCCTTTGGTTGAGCTCTCGACCGGTTTGGTTTTTGCAGTTCTTATTGTCATTCCGAGCGGAGCGATAGCGGAGTCGAGGAATCCCTTAGAGCTGATGAATTTACTTTTTTGGTTATTTTTTGCTTCATCTTTAATAGCTATCTTTGTTTACGACCTAAAGCATCAAATAATTCCTGATGAGATTATTTATACAGTTTTGGTTTTTGGTTTAGTTTATGTTGGTATAAATACCTTACTGGGTGGCAATTTACCATACTTAACTGATCATTTACTATCCGGACTTATTGCCGGAGGGTTTTTTTATTCTTTGGCGGCCGTATCAAACGGAAAGTGGATGGGTGGAGGGGATATCAAGCTGGTAGCTTTTATGGGGCTTATCTTGGGTTGGCAAGGAGTATTAATAGCACTCTATGTTGCCTTTATTCTAGGAGCGATAGTTGGAGTTTTTGCTCTTCTTTCAGGTGAGAAGAAGCTAGGTTCAAAAATACCCTTTGGACCATTCCTAGTTATTGGTACATTTGTTGGACTTACATATGGAGAGAAAATTATTTCTTTTTATGTTAAGATATTTATGTAGATTTCGTTCTGTCATTCCGGACTTGATCCGGAATCCAGAAATTCAAAAGATATTATTATATAGATTCTGAATCAAGTTCAGAATGACAACTTGGATAAGGATTTTATTATGTCATGGAGGGCTATAAAAAATAAATATGGGTATACGCTGACTGAGCTCATAGTTGTGATGGGTGTAGTGGCTTTGCTTTTGGGTATAACCTTTGGTGCATATGGTAGTACAAGAAAACAGAAATATGTGCAACATACCATTGACTTGATACAGGTAAGCGTCAGAGATACTTTTATTGATATGATTGCCACAAGAGTTGAAACTGGCGGTACAAACTGTGGTGTGGGCGGTGGTAAGGCAACACAGATAAAAGCGATAAGAATAAAAATGGGCACATCTGCCCCCTCAGATTTTATGAACAGAGTTTCTACGTGTCATACTTCTGGTGCACCTGGCACACCAAGTGTATTGGGGGAGCCAGAGGTTGTGGGTAATATAAATCCCGCAGAAGGGTCAAACTATGGTCAAAGTATAATAGTTAGTTTTGATACTCCTTTTGATACAACTTATCCGGATAAAACGACAACGACAAACGGATTTATATACCTTATATTTACAAGTCCATATGGAGGTTACTATAGCTACTACACGCCAGAAACAGACCCTGATACAGCGGATGCCAACTTCGGAAGCCTTGGCTGGACTAAAGATGAAAATCTGATTTACAAACCCAATACTGCTACTCCTCCAAGTTCTGGTACTCTGGATCCTGGTTATTTAAGGGTATATGTTGGCACAAATGAAAGCGATGAAAGAAAAGTATTAATAACTCAAAAGGGCAATGTGGAGATAGACTAGTAGTATGAGAAAAATAATATTTAACAAAATAAAGAACAAGGGTCAAAGTCTAGTAGAGGTAGTAGTAGCTTGTGGAATCATTGGGATTATTTCTGCCTCAATGATGGGTATGCTAATGGCATCTAAAAATCTTTTGTATCAGTCTGAAGATAAAACAAAGGCAACTACCCTCTCTCAAGAAGGAATAGAAATAGTGAGACACCAGAGAGATATAGGGTGTAGTTTTAGTAATATTGTTAATCCAACAAGTGGAGAACTCATAAGTAATGATTGGATTATTTGGGGAGATCTCAACGGGGGGAATATGGAAGATTTGTTTGCAAATTGGGGAGATGAACCTAATCAAATTAGAAATTTTGATGGTTTTAGCAGATATATTACCATAAAAGAACTAACCGACATTACCAGTGATGAGATGGACTTGGTAGGTTTCAATACAAACTCCGAAGAATGTAGTGATGTTGACAAAAACTACGACTGCCTAGATAAATATTATTTTGTAAGGGTAGATGTTCACAAGGGAGACAGGTCTGGACCTATAGTTTCTCAAAGTAAAACAATATTATCAAAACAATGAAGAAAAATATTATAAACAACGAAGAAGGAATGACACTAGTAGAGCTTATAGTCAGTATGGGTATTTTTACTGTTATTATGTCTTTAACTGTAAGCTTCTTTATTGTTTTACAAAGAGAACAGATGACATACAAAGATACGGCCAATCTTCAGCAGGAGGGAAGAATGACATCGGAGATTTTCTCAAGATATGCAAAAGAGGCTTACCAAGTAGTGGTCAAGGATAACAACACCGATGGAAGTATTTGTAGTGATGCTGATGCTAGCGCTAGCAACATTGTTGCGGGATCATCTGCACTTAAGGACTATATAGCCTTTAAAATGGGTCCAAGCAGTTCTTCACCGATACTAGTTTTTCGTTGTGATCAAAGTGACTCTACAAACCCTAGATATATGACGATGGGCAATCTTTCTCAAACCGATATCACAAGTATTGATATTACTTCAAATGATTATAAGTGGTTACCATTTATCTCATCTGGTTCAGTAACCATAAAGGATTTTAAGCCGGTTAGTAATAATCCACCCACGTACCCTAAGACTTTGCGGTATAATATGGAGGTTAATAAGTTTATCAGAGACGGCTCAGCGAGTACAGGTGATAAGATATATTTTCCGGGGTATTTAATATTAAGGAATGAGTTATGAAAATCTTTTTAAAGAATAATACACGAGGAAGCGCTCTCATATGGACGATGATGCTTATGTCACTATTTTTTATCACTATAAGCACTGTTACTGTTTTAATGATAGCTGAGGTAAAACAGTCAACAAAAATGGATGACTCCTCTTTGGCTTACTTAGCTGCGGAGGCAGGCGTAGAACGTATAAAAAACTACACTGCCAATAACGAAGAAGTAGTGAAAACAGGGTTTATGGACAGTAGTAGTCAGGTTCAATATAATATTAGAGTTATCAAGGGAGCTGGAACAACTCCAGCAGATGGTGCCAAATACGACTCTCCTGAAAGATACTGTTATGACGATGGTGATGGCAACTCTAATACAAATCGTTACTGTTACTATAGTCAGGGAACAGTAGTTGGTGGAGTTACGAGAAAGATTGATGGGGAAAAAAGTGATGTATCTTCATCACAGGCAAAAGGTATCAACCTATCTGGCATGACCGGTAGTCCACCTATCAATATACTCAGTGCGGCGGGATTTCCCATCTGTCCTACATGCAGTGCATATGTAGCACCAACTTCTATTAATAATACTTTTATATTTAAAGGAGTTGTCGAAAAATCGGGGGGAGGAGACTCAAATGATCATGTTTTTGGTCTCACTGATAACGGAAATAGTATAGGAATAGGATTAAAAATAGGGACGGCAGGACTTTCAATAGTTGATAGACAAAACCCCGGGAATAATCTTACAACGCCGATACCTGTTTCATCTTTGAATAAAATAAGATATACACTTACATATAGGACGGGGGGGACTACACCTTCTGTTTCTGTTATGGTAAAAGATGAAAACTATAAATGTCAGGGAGTTGAAACGGCTTTTGGATATAGTACAAAGTTTATTCCCACCCAAATATTTTTTGGTAGTGGTGCAACGATAACTGATGGTGCAGTTTTTGAAGGTAGTGCAACATCGACACTTATTGGGCAATATAATTTTGACGATATCATATCATTCAGGCAATCAGACGGGGCAGTTATTGCAGCTTTAAGCGATGGAAGCACTAGCTTTGGTACCCCTACCGCCTGGCATGGTTACTTTGCACCCACAGGTGAAACACCTGCAGTGGGAGATTTTAACAATGATGGTAAGGCCGATATTGTGACATTTCAAAACCAGTGGGAGAATGCTGCTGCTTATCCCACTCTTGTTAACGTTTATGTCGCTTTAAGCAACGGGAGTACTGGTTTTGGTGCTTCTAGTATATGGCATACAAACTTTGGTCGTGCTGGTGAAACACCTGCAGTGGGAGATTTTAACAATGATGGTAAGGCCGATATTGTGACATTTCAAAACCAGTGGGAGAATGCTGCTGCTTATCCCACTCTTGTTAACGTTTATGTCGCTTTAAGCAACGGGAGTACTGGTTTTGGTGCTTCTAGTATATGGCATACAAACTTTGGTCGTGCGGGTGAGAAAACGATGACAGGAGACTTTAATGGTGACAACTTTGACGATATTATTACGTTCCAAAACAACTCTGTAGCCAAGGTGTTTGTGGGCTTAAGTAATGGAAGTAGTAACTTTTATGGTACGGGGAGCGGAGAGTGGTATAACGGTTTTGGTTATACAGGACAAACACCAATGGTTGGCGACTTCAATGGTGATGGTAAAGATGATATTGTCTCGTTTAGACAGTCGGATGGAAAGGTTATAGTCTCTTTAAATAATGGAAGTAATGGATTTAACGCCGCCACTGAATGGGCCGGTGGTTTTGCAGTTTCACCGCAAGTACCAGGGGTAGGTGACTTTAATGGTGACGGTAAAGATGATATTGTATCATTTAGACAATCAGACGGAAAAGTTATAGTGGGCTTAAGTAATGGAAGCAATGGATTTAATACCGCTACTGAATGGCACAGCTACTTTTCCCCCTCACCTCAAACGCCAATGATAGGAAACTTCAATGGACTAGAGCCTGTCTATGCCACAGTAAATAAAGGTATTAATATAAAAGGTCTCTATTTCGAATATCGTTAAGTAAAAACTTATCTTTTACGGTTATGAAAGCTTCGGTGAATATCTCTCAGTTGTTTATTTGTGACGTGGGTGTAGATTTGAGTTGTGGTAATGGACGAGTGGCCGAGCATTGCTTGGACTGAGCGGATGTCAGCGCCATTTATAAGTAAATCTGTAGCAAAAGAGTGGCGAAGCATGTGTGGCGTCACTTTTTTTGTTATTCCAACCAGCTTGGCATAACGTGCGACCATTCTCTGGATACTTCTAGGGGTGAGGCGCATGTATTCACCATCATCTAATCTATCTTTTATGCCAGAAAAGTGTATGAAAAGCGGTTTGGCATTGTCTTCTCTTTTTGATAAGTAAGTTTTAATCTTTTTTGAAGCGTTATCCGAAAGGAAAACAACCCTGTCCTTTCCTCCTTTACCTCTCACAGTGAACTCGCCCCTTTCTAGATTTATTTGGTCACGACCTAAACTAACAAGTTCACTTATGCGTAGACCCGTTGAAAAAAGAGTTTCAAGTATTGCACTATCTCTCAAGGTAATAATTTCTTTTTTAGAGGGATATTTTTCGGGAGCGGATAAGAGATCGTCTACTTCAGATATTTCTAAGAATTCTATTTGTCGTCTTTCGCTAGTGCCGAGCTCTACTTTCTCGGCTGACAAAGACTTGATATCACGCTTGGCGAGGTACTTGAGGAAAGCACGGAGGGCGATAATGTGATAGTTTTGGGTGATTTTAGCCAGATTTCCGCCAAGCTCCGTATTTAACCGGTTTAGATATAAGCGATATTTACGAACTAGCTCGGCATTGATTTGTTCCGGCCTGATTTCCCGGCTTCGACCTTGTTCTGCAAACTCTAAAAAACGCCCGAGATAGTGGTCATAGTTACGGATTGTAAGCTCAGACTGGTTTTTTTCTATTTCACAGTATTCCAGAAAGTCATTTACTAAGTCGTTTACAGTTGCCATATACGCATTGTACGACACTTTTTCTTCCTTGTCATTCCGAAGCACGACTTTAGAATCTATATAAATAAAACCTGGATTCCGGATCAAGTCCGGAATGACAGAGGGGGCTTGAACATTTCCAACATTTCCAACATAATCTTTAACATGAAAGCGGTTTTTTGCGGCATAATACTTTTCGCCACTGTAGCCGGCGTTTTTTTCGCCCCTTATTTTAGCGTTTCTAGTGTGGCACTTGTTGCTCTTTTTGCTATCTTTTTTATTATAAGTCTATCCCTTATCCCTGAAAAATGGCTATGGATAAGTATGATTGCTATCGGGTTTTTTTTCTTTGGAGTTTTGAGGTATCAGCAGTATCAAGGCGCGCTAGAAAGTGTGACTTATCCGAAAGATAAAGATATTAAGATAAACGCTCAGGTGGTGGAACCGCCGGAGGATACTAAAAAAGCAACAAAAGTTGTTATTCAGGATCAAGACAAAAAAGCAAAATTTCTTCTAGTCTTGAGGCCATTTTCGGGTATAAAGTATGGCGACTACTTGTCAGTTGAAGGTAAGGCAATAGCACCCGAGAGTGAAGGTCTTAAAAACAGCCTTTTAGTAAAAGGGATAACATATCAAATGCTTTTTCCAAAAACAGAGAAAGTGAAGGCGGCTGGGGGTTTAAGTCTTGGGATGCAGGTAAAAAATATTTTGTATGAAGTGAGAAATAGATTTGAAGCTGGTATAAATAGCACATTTCCAGAGCCTGAGGCATCATTTCTGGCAGGACTACTCCTCGGTATTAAAAGAAACCTGCCTGACTGGCTGATGGGGGACTTACAAAAAAGTGGGACTACTCATATCATCGCTTTATCCGGCTTCAATATCACGGTCATCATCATGTTCTTAAGAATGATATTTTCTAAAAAATCGGCAAAGATGAGCTTCTATGCTCCCCTTATAGCAATAGCAGGATTTGTAGTGATGACAGGCTCTCAAAGTTCTGTGGTAAGAGCCGGCATCATGGGTGCGATGATGATGATTGCATATAGAGTTGGCCGCCAATCATCCAGTGCCATGGCGATTATAATTACTGCAGCTCTAATGATACTTATAAATCCATTTATATTACGCTTTGATATCGGTTTCCAGCTTTCTTTTGCGGCTTTTCTCGGGATTATCTATCTTGGACCGATATTTAAGGAAGTCCTGCCAATAAAAAGTGAGTCGGTTAAGGAAATTCTTGCTATGACACTTGGAGCACAGGTGATGGCATACCCTATCATTCTCTACTACTTCGGTAACTTTTCCCTTGTTTCACTTTTCACGAACATGATAGTCATGCCCTTTATACCGTTTGTAATGCTCATAGGGTTCATCAGTGCGACTCTTGGCATGATGTGGCCCCATCTTAGCTATGTACTCTCCTGGACCGTCACATTTGCTTTAAAGGCAATCATCAGTGTTATTCACTTCTCTGCTTCCCTCCCTTATGCATCTCTTGGAGATATCGGTTTATCACCAACAAATCTGGTTATATGTTATGTAATAGTTCTAGAAATAGTATTTATCTATAAACATCTAAAAAAGAGACGCTTTACTAATGGAAAATAAAACGAGAAAAATATTTTCACCTATTTCTCTCCTTGTTTTGGGATTAGCCTTTCTTGGTATCTGGATAACATTCTTTATTCCTCAAGATGACAGACTTAAAGTTTCATATCTCGATGTCGGGCAGGGAGATAGCGCATATATCAGTTTTCCTAGTGGCAAAAATGCTCTCATCGATGGCGGACCGGACAAAAAAGTTCTTGAGGGCTTAGGTCGGAATATGCCTTTTTACAAGAGAAAAATAGATATTGTGTTTCTTTCTCACCCACATGCTGATCATCTCGTTGGACTTATTCATGCCTTAAGTCGCTACGAAGTTGGACGAGTTGTCCTAACCAAAGCGGTTCATAGTACACCCGAGTATCAGGAATTTTTGAATCTAGTTAAAGAAAAAAAGATTCCTGTAACTGAAGGATTGCGTGGAACAGAATTTGACTTTTCTGACGACAATAAAATTAAGATTTTATATCCTGAAACTACCCTTGATAACCAAAACCTAAATAATACTTCTGAAGTATTACTACTCCAATCAGGGAAAACACAGTTTCTTTTTATGGGTGACCTAGAAAAGGATGGTTCTGATAGGCTTCTCTCGCTTGAGCCGAGTCTTATTGCCGATATTATAAAAGTACCTCATCATGGCTCCGAGAATGCTCTGAATGAGGATTTGTATAAAAAAAGTGGTCTTAGGGGCGCAGTGATTTCTGTTGGAAAGGATAATATGTATGGTCACCCGCATACTGAACTTTTAAACTTTTTTAAAACTAATAGTATGAAATATTACCGCACTGACCTTGATGGAGACATTGTTTTTGCTTCGGACGGAACAAATATAAACACTATAAGGCAGAATAGTTTCTTATCATTTTAATTTGACCTTCCCTTTTTATATAAATATAATTATAATGTTTAAAAGCCCCCTTCACATTTTAAGTTTCAGGAGGCTAAAGGAGAAAAAATGGCAGCTTCAAAAATATTGATAGTAGACGACGACCCCGCAATAAGAGAGCTTTATGAAACCGGATTTGAACAAATCGGTTTTGATGTTCAAACGGCTGTTAATGGCGAGGATGCACTGTCCAAAACGCTTTCTTTCAAACCGGCGATATTACTTCTCGACATTATGATGCCCGAGATTCATGGTTTACATGTTCTGGACATAATAAAAGCGACTCCGGAAGCAAAAGATATGAAGGTTATTGTCTTCACGGCGCTTTCAGATGATGAGGCAAAGAAAAAAGCCGAAGAGTTCGGTGCGGATGGATATATAGTGAAGTCACAGAAAACGATGGCGGAAGTGATAAACTATGTTCAGGAAATGTTAAACAAGGGATAAAATAAAAACATTAACAAACTTAACCTTTCTGAAAATGGAGGGTTTTTTGTTTTTTATTATAGTATGCTTTCTTGATTTAGTTTTAAAGGGCATGGATTTATGCTAAAATTACACTTACTGTCATTCTCGCGAAGGCGGGAATCCAGAATTAATTTGTATAGATTCCCGCCTTCGCGGGAATGACAAAGACAAGGAGAAACATGTCAGGACATTCTAAGTGGGCCTCTATCAAGCACAAAAAAGCAGCAACTGACGCAAAGCGCGGGAAGGCTTTCACTCAGGCCGCCAATATGATAACTATTGCCGCAAAAGAAGGTGGTGGTGACCCAACTATGAACTTTAAACTTCGTTTAGCTATTGATAAAGCAAAAGCGGTCAATATGCCTTCATTAAATATTGATCGTGCAATAAAGAAAGGAACCGGTGAGGGTGGCGGAGGTCCGGTTGAGGAGCTTATCTATGAAGGCTATGGGCAGGATGGGGTAGCTATCCTAGTTGGTACAGTGACAGATAATAAAAATCGTACTTCAGGAGATGTGAGAAGCACATTGACTAAGTATGGTGGAAGGATGGCGGATGCAGGCTCTGTATCGTGGGTTTTTGATCAGCAAGGTCAGATAGTTATCCAAGATACTTCAGAAGGTGTTCAACTCATAGCCATAGATGGTGGTGCAAGCGATGTAGAAGAGGAAGACGGTAAACTTTTTATTTACTGTGATGTAAGTTCAATAAGAAAAATTAAAGAATCATTAGAAGAAGTGGGCGTTAAGATAGAGTCAGCCGAAATAACCTATAGACCTAAAAATTATGTGAAAATAGAGAACGAGAACACAGCTTCAAAAATTCTAAAACTGATTGATTTACTAGAAAACCTTGATGATGTGACTGAAGTATACGCAAACTTTGACATTCCGGATGATATTTTAGAAAAGGTGAGTTAATGATTATTTTAGGTGTAGATCCGGGAACTGCTACAACCGGCTACGGTGTTATTAAAAGCGAAAAGGGAGAAGTCCATCCGGTAGAGTATGGCTGTATTCTAACTAAATCTTCCAAAGACCTAGAGCACAGACTCGTTACAATATTTGATGAGCTTACTACAGTCATAAAAAAATTTAAACCAGAAATGATAGCCGTGGAAGAGCTTTTTTTTGCTTCAAACACTAAAACGGCAATCTCGGTCGGGCATGCTCGGGGGGTGATACTTCTTGCTTGTTCAAAGGCGAAAGTGCCTGTCTATGAGTATACCCCGCTTCAGATTAAACAGGCAGTTTGCGGGTATGGTCGTGCAGACAAACAGCAAATACAAAAAATGGTCAAAGCCCTCCTTAATCTAGAAGAAATTCCAAAGCCGGATGATGCTGCCGATGGTTTAGCAATAGCAATCTGTCACGCGAACTCATATCGTGACTTCGAAAAGAAATAGACTATATAGTTGAAGATAGTCTAAGAAAGTTTTAGTATTGTATTTGAGAGGAGGGTTTTTATTGACTGATACGATTCAAAAAGAAAAAACAGATGTAAAGTCTACTTATGAAATGGGTTTGAGACTTCTTAAAAGTTCATATAAATCAGGAAAAATATTTACCTCTTTACCAAAGTCCGGTATACCGCTATCTCACTTTGACTTTTTAAGTCTCCCCGCATTACCTTCGAAGGATAGAAAAAAAATTGTCAAAAAGTTCTTATCTGAAAACAAAATACTCAATATCGGTACAACGGGAGTATTTTCTTGGGCTATTATAAACACGATAAAAGACTATAATGATAATGAAAAGCTACTCTTGGAAAAATATTTTACTGAGTGTGAGGAATATTTTGACTGTAAGGTAAATGCTGAAGGTCTTTTACCAACAGATGTGCATGATAACTGGCTAGGGTCTGCCGACAGAATAGGCATCTTGATAGAAAACCAAGCATATCATGCCAAGATTTTGGATGTTCTTTTCTTGATAACCGAAGATGATATGTATGATTTCAAAAAAAGGCGTTTGATGAGAGCGGCTAGAAACAGGCTTGATGGAGCATATGTTTTAGACAAGGAAAACTCTATGGATGTTCGCCCAAATGTTTTTATTGCTGCATTTTTTGCACCGGAACTCTTTATGTCTAAAGATTGGCAAAAAACTTTTGATGCTTCGCTGAAGAGTACTGATCTTTGGTTAAACTGGGGAGGTCTTACGACTCTCGGACAGTCGGACGTGAACTTTAACCCCGAAAGAGATGGTGAGAGTTGGTTCTTTGTGAATAATATGGCGGCAATAGTTCTGCATAGGTTGGACAGTGGAAAATATGCAGAAAAAATTAAAGCGATTTTGAGGGCCTCAACAGAGAATGCTGCCTGGCAGGAGCACACAGGAAGGCCATGTGAGGTTGTTTTCACTATGGATAAGCAGATAAAGGCTCGGGGTCTTTATGGTCTATCTATCGCAACATTTATATATCTTTATAGGATTTATAGCTCCTAAAATAATATTTTTTGTGTTATAATAATCCCAAGTTTTTCTCTACAAACAGAGCCGACAGAGAGTGAGGATGTACATGGACAAGGAAGCAAACGTGGCACTTAACGGTGTCTTACTGGCTTTGGTGCGGACCCTGGGAGGTATCTGCGCAGTGGCTGCTCTGACTGGTCTCGGGATGCTCTTCTACATCTGGGCAGTTAATGACGGTTATCCCTTTAGTCACTAGACGGGAGGAGTGACGATGGAGCGCTTAAAGAAAGAAGCATCCGGTGCACTTTACTGGATAATCTGTTTTGTCGTCGTATGTGCCTTTTATGCCCCTGTTTTCTGGCTGATAATGCCAAAATAGTAGGGTGTTTTCCCGCCGTCAACAAGTCCTAGATGGGCAACGGGGTGATGTAAATTTAAGTCCTTGCTAATCGCAAGGACTTACCCTTTTGTATACTAGAATTGGTTTTGATATTCGGTTAAGATTTATTTACTCACTTCTGTCATCCTAAGCGAAGTGAAAACGGAGTCGAAGGATTATAAAGAGAAGAGATTTATCCGCTTGTTATTCCATAAAGTCGGTCGAAATGACAATATAAAAAAGAAAGATTTATTATGATTGCTAGTTTGAGAGGAAGAGTAGTTCAAAAAAGAGCTGATAGTCTGGTTGTGGAGATGAACGGAGTCGGATATAAAGTCATCTGTCCTATTTCTGTTTTAGAGTCGGCGAAAGTTGACAGTGAGATATTTTTAAACACCTATACTCATGTTCGTGAAGATATCTTGGCTTTGTATGGCTTTTTAACTGCTGATGACCTAGCTCTTTTTGAACAACTTATAAGTGTTTCCGGAGTGGGACCGAAGGCGGCAGTGAATATATTATCTGCTGCAAACCCTGAAAAGGTTCGGAGTTCTATCCAAAAACAAGACCCGGGGATTCTCTTTTCTGTATCGGGTATTGGCAAGAAGACTGCTGAAAAGATTGTAGTGGAACTAAAGAACAAGCTTGGTGCGACGAGTGACTTATACGCGCCATCTTCAGAGACAGATGACTTGTACCAGGCACTCTCAGACTTAGGGTTTAAATCAAATGAGATTAATGGTGCCATATCAAAGATTCCTGAAGCTCTCGAAACTACAGAAGAAAAACTAAAGTTTGTATTGAAAGAGATTAAAAAATGAAACTAGACAAAGACCACATACTGGATAGTGAAGAGTTTGAGGGTGAGGAGAAGTTTGAGGAAACACTCCGACCAAAGAGGTTCAGTGAGTATATTGGTCAAAATCAAGTCAAAGATAACCTGAAAATTACTATTGAGGCGGCGAAAAAACGCAAAGAACCAATAGACCATGCACTACTCTATGGCCCCCCGGGTCTTGGCAAAACCACTCTTTCAAATGTCATAGCAAACGAAGTTGGAGTTTCTATAAAGGCGACAAGTGGACCGGCAATAGAGCGAGCCGGGGACCTGGCTTCTATCCTTACAAATTTACAGGAGAATGACATCCTCTTCATTGACGAGATTCATCGACTAAATACTGTTGTTGAGGAGATACTTTATCCGGCTATGGAGGACTTCGTCCTGGATATAATTATCGGCAAGGGTCCGTCAGCACGATCTGTTAGACTTGATCTACCAAAGTTTACTATCATTGGTGCTACAACAAGGATGGGACTTCTGTCTTCTCCGCTTCGTGACAGATTTGGTCTTGTTCATAGACTAGAGTTCTACGATCCGGAGGATATCAAAAAGATTATAAAGCGTTCGGCAAATATTCTAAAAATTAAGATTGATGAAAAAGGTTGCCAGGAGATAGCAAAAAGGGCTCGTAAAACCCCTAGAATTGCGAACAGACTGCTTAAAAGAGTTCGAGATTTTGCTGAAGTTAAGGGCAAGGGAGAGATTAATCTAGATATCGCGTGCTTGGCGCTTGAAATGTTGGAAGTGGACGAGCTAGGCTTGGACAATACAGACCGAAATCTTCTCGAGACGATAATTCACAAGTTCAAAGGTGGACCGGTTGGATTAAATACCTTGGCGGCAGCAACAAACGAGGAAATAGATACGATTGAGGAAGTTTATGAGCCATATCTGATACAAATGGGCTTCCTGGAGCGTACTCCACGGGGGCGCAAAGCTACTTCTCATGCTTATGACCACTTGAAAATTATCAAAAAAGATTCTTCAAAAAAACAGGAAAAACTATTATAGTATATAATTCTGACCCCCCTCGGTCATTCTGAATTTGATTCAGAATCCAGACAGAAAATTAGATTCCAACGCGGTGCCCGGAATAACAAGTTAAAATAATTCTTTTAAAAAAGGAAAAATATATTTATAATTAAAACGCTTATGTTTAAAATATATAAATATTTATCGGTTGGTTTATTTTTATTTTGGGGGTTTTTAGCTTCATTTTTTTGTATGGAATCATTGCAGGTGCAAGCAGTTTCAAGTTGCAATGGTATTATTATTTCCGAAATTATGCCAAATCCCCCCTCTTCACTCTCTGACTCAAACGATGAATGGGTGGAACTGAAAAACACGACTGGATATGATATTGATATTAGCGGATGTAGACTTAAAGACACAAAAGGCTCGTTAAAAGAATATATAGTTCCACCCGGTACGGTTATTAGCACGAATGGGTTTACCGTTTTTTATAATCGTGATACTAAAATCAGTTTAAATAATGATACTGACGGCATGACTTTTTTAGATTTTACCGGGACACTTTTATCACAAACCGCACTATACAAAAATGCTCCGGATGGACAGAGTTTTGTTCTTAATGGAAGTGTTTGGGAGTGGACGGCGGATGTGACGCCGGGATTTGAGAAAACTAACAATGTGGACACACCAACCGATACTAGTGTTAATACTTGTGAAGGATTGATAGTTTCTGAGCTGATGCCGGATCCGGTCTCTCCGCTTACCGATACAAATGATGAATGGATTGAAATATATAATGAGAGCGGTGAACCGGTAAATATTAGTGGTTGTATACTGGCTGATACTCAAAAAGCTGGCTCTAATCATGAATATAAAATTTCAGGGAGTACATTGGCATCGGGTGGATTTATGGTATTTTACTCAAAGAATACAAAAATAAGCCTAAATAATGACGGTGACACCGTTAGAGTTCTTTCACCGGACAAAAAAGTAATTTTTGAGAGTCAGAATTATGTGAAGGCCCAGGCCGGACAATCATGGGCTTATGACGGGAGCAAATGGTCGTGGACAGTTGCTACGACAGCAGGCGCACTTAATGTTATTGAGACGGCCGAAGAAAGCTCAACTGCAAGAGCGGGTTCAAAGAAAACGGCTTCCTCAAAAAACACCAAGGCGTCAACATCGAAAGCAAAAACTAAATCCTCTCCTCTTGCCAAGAGTTCTGGTACGAAGAAAAAGTCAGCCAATGGAGCGGAAGTTCTGGGGGCAAACTCTGAAGATGATGCTATAGCGCAAGGTAAGGTGAACGATAAGATGATGGGTTATATTCTCGTTGGGCTATCTGCTGTTCTTCTGGTAGGATATGTAGTGTGGATTAATAAGGATTTTCTTTATGAGAATATTATTAAAAAGTTTAGAAGATAGTGTTCAGCCACAAAAATCAGGCTCTCTAACCTTTAGTGGGGTAAATTCGTGCTCACTCAAGCACAAAAAACTT
>ERZ1292625.1558-Hain-H41-01um-R1-1558-length-26279-cov-18_pt1 | contig 26279 bp, 27 predicted proteins | sample MGYA00564400_ERZ1292625 | MGnify/ENA primary metagenome ERZ1292625 (study PRJEB36523, sample SAMEA6512639) | groundwater metagenome | collected 2019-01-08 | study: AquaDiva: Metagenomics assemblies of 32 groundwater samples | reverse complement strand
ATAAATTGCTTCAAATGGTAATCTAAGACTAAGATCGTAGATTAGACCAGTTGTGAAAACAATAAAGGGCCATAATATGAGTATATTTCGAGTTATGCGAAAAATGGTAGCATGAATAAGACCGCCCATAAAATGACCCATGTACAAAAAAGAAATGGGCTCACTGTATGCAACATGGTGAAAAGCAAAGAATGCTGCCGCAATAAGAATAGCTGGTATGGCCCCGAAAGCGCGCTCAAATCTCGTCTGAATCCAACCGTGGAAGAATATCACATAGAAAAGACCTGCTGTGATTTCCAAAGCTAATAAGGGTAAAAGTTCCGTGAAAGAAGGGATTGTAACATTAATCATTCCGGGCTTGGTTAATAATAAAAACGAGATAATAAGACCCAACAACAAGCTCTTCTTCCAATGTTTTTTGCTTATCCCGGTCTCTGAGAGGGGTCGATTTTTTACAAGGCTGTTATATGTTATTGGAACCAATACGCCCAGAACAAACATTGAAACAGGAACCCATGCGCCAGCTATTGTAACTATCTTCCAAGCTGTATAGAGGCCAACGACCATAACAAAGAAAGAAACAAGGACAACAAGTAAATCCACTGATGGCTGGAATCTCAACTGTAAAAAATTTCTTAATTTATTTTTTACAATATCTGAAAAGTTGAACATAGGCATAGTTTATCACATTTCCGTAAGTTCTAATTCCGACTGCAACCGTTAAAATTGTTTATGACATACAAACAACTAACGGCTGCAGACAGAGGAGCAATTGGAGTCTTGCTCCAAGAACATTCAGCAAAAATAACGGGTGCAAGGCGGGATTTTTTCTGCTAATATTTTAATATGGCCGGAACAATAACATCAGATTTAACCGCAGGACTTATTGACGCGGCTGATGTAATAACAGGATGGCTCACACTTGGAACTTGGGCTAAGGCCGTTGCCGCAACCGCTGATCTTCTATTGCAGGGTGCTGCCGCTTTGAATGCACAAACAGGTGCGGTAGCCGCTTATCCACCTGCCACCACAGGGATGTATCTTGCTGCGACTGCTTCAAATCTTGATTTGACCATAAGTGAACGCCATTTATTCTTTTGGTTAAAATCTATCTCATGGCCTGCAATGGAGGCAAAAGTTCGTGGGGGGATGAGGGTTGCCATCTCTTCGGATGTAACTCCAACTTTAACAGGAACCACACCTTGGAATGGGCCAACGAACTCAAACCAATGGTTTGTCGGTGGTGCTGATACCGACGCTGTATCAGGTTGGGTTTGTTATGTTGTTGACCCGAACTCTACTGCTGATTTAACTCTTGGTTCTCCAGCTATGAACTCTATTGACCGTGCTGGTGTCAGTGTAGCTGCAATCAAAACAGTTGGTGGCGGTGCGGTCAAAACACAAAATATCATTTGGGACAAGATTGCATATGGTACTGGTTTAACAATCAAAGATGGTACCGCAGGTACTCCCGTAACTCTTGCTGATATTTATGCAACAGATATGGCGACTGCTAACTGTTTTGGTGTCCTTACTCAAACAGGAGAAATTTATTATGCTGCTGGTAAATTTCTTTTTGGTGCAACCGACCAAACGGCGATTACTTATTTCAAGGATACCAGCCAAGTTATTGTCTTTCAGAATTTTCCAGTTGCCGCGACCTTTTATGAAATTAAATTACAAGGAGCAGCCAGTTATGCCACTACTGTACAATTTGGCAATTACTCAGCGGGTTTAACATCAGGTGGTGTTACTATCAGAGGTACAAGTTTGGTAGCCCGTAGAGCAATTACACCAGTTATTGTCGTTGGTGGTACAGGTTATACGGCAGGAGATACTCTTACGGTATCTGGAGGAACTTTTATAACAGCAGCCAAAGTTAAGGTAATAACCGTCAGTAGTGGAGTTATCACGGAACTTCGTATGGATACAGCAGGTAGTTATTCCGTTACCCCAACTGGTACTTTAACCCTTACTGGTGGGACTGGTTCTAGTGGAACTTGTACACTAACTTTTACTGGAGGTTCAATCTGGACACTGACGGCGAGTGCGGCTAATCAGACACTAAATCTCTATGGCTGTACGTTTTCTCAAATGATGAGTGCCGCCCTGGCCAGTACAACTTCAGTTCGCGGCTGTACTATTACTAACTCCGGCGCAGTCACTTCAAACAGTGCAACAATAGACAATTGCACTTTCCAGGATCTTGCCACCGCGACTCCTATCAGTGCCATCTATGCCTTGATTATAGCCTCTGCTGCGCAAATGGCTTTAGTTACCAATTCTAAGTTTATCAGTTGCAACCGGGCAATAAAAATTACCGCTGCCGGGTCATACACTTTCAGCAACCTGACGTTTTCGGGGAACGCCTTTGACATCGAAAACAGCATTGTGGCGACCAATTATGCTTCTCTTGCCGGAGCAAATGCTGTTACTACCTCACTGTATTCAGGATCCTTTGTGGGCGTATCCCAATCATTTACCGGAACCGGCGGCACTCTATCCAGTGCTTCGTTTGCATTAAAGAAGACAGGTGCCCCTACCGGTAATGCCGTAGTTAAGTTATATGCCCATTCAGGAGTTTATGGTACTTCTTCTATTCCCACAGGTGCCGCACTGGCTACTTCAGACAATATCAATGTTGCCAACTTAACTACATCTTATGTGACAACAAATATTCAATTCTCTACCGCGGCCCAGCAATATGCTCTGGTTAATGCTACCAACTATGTACTAACCATTGAATACTCAGGGGGCAGTGTTGGCAATACCTTAGATGTGGGGTCAAATGTTGGCGGATATGGAGGCAACTATGCGGATTTAACCGGCACTACCTGGACAGCTATTGCCGCCAATGATGCCACCTTTGCAGTTTATGTCAACGCAAACGTTATTATTAATGCCACCAATGGCGCCAACCCCGGCACTTTTATTAACACCAGTAACGGCTCAACGACCATTGTTAATTCCGTCACGGTCAAGGTGACTGTCAAAGACTCAGCAGGCACCGCTATCTCCGGCGCCAGAGTGGCTGTTTATAAATCAAGCGATATGAGTGAGTTGATGAATACCACAACGGACGTCAATGGTATTGCCCAAACAACCTACAACTATCTTGTCGATACGGCAATTACCATTCGAGTAAGAAAGTCGTCAACCGGCGCAACCAAGTACTTCGATAATCAATCCACCGGAACCATCACCTCAAGCGGATTCAATTCGATTGTAACCCTGATTACAGATGCTATTGCTACTCCGTAAAAAGAAATGAGGTGATAATCAATGATTAAAGACGATTTTAAAATTGATTTCAAGAAGAAAAAGATTACTTATTCCGGTAGTGGCAAAAAAATCTACTCCACTAGAGAACTTTATTCATACCTCCAGGATGTTTTTGACGAACCGCAGAATATGAGATATGAAATTCCGATTGTCGCCAAATCAAAAAACAAATTTGAACTTGTCAACGGCTGGAAGATGGATAAGGAAAGTTTGAAGAACATTAAAGGCAAACTAGTGATTAGCGATTAGCGTCAAGCATTTGAAAGATATTGCTTGGCGTCATCGTAACTATCTTTATACTTATCGATATATTTTTTAATTAAATTTGGATTTTGCAAAAATGGACCTAAGTCACGTTTTAGATCTGACGGATATTTTGTAACTAATTCATCAACTTTTTGATCCAATAATTTTATTAATTCTTCTTCAGTTATTTTCTTTTTTAAAATATCGCTCAGTCTTTTCATGTTCGGCTTTATTTTTTGCTGCAAAAACCAAAGTAAGTCGAAATAATCCCTGCCTTTAATGGTTTTGACATTCTCTTCACCCCACAATCTTCGTCTAGTCAAAACCGCAGATATTTTTCCCGCAAATAAAGAGGGTAAATCGTAATGTTTTATAGCATAGCTCATTCCATATCCAGATTTTACAGTTACAACGCAGTTATATCCTTTAGCCACATCACGATTAAAATCTATTTTTACATAGAGTAAATCACTGTCATTCATACCGGCCAAGCCAACCGCTCTAAGGCATGGGAATTTGACAAGCACTTGCCGATCCATTTGTTTAACCGAAACAGTTACTTCTTTCCACAAATGAGTTACATTAAAATAATTAAGAAGTCCTTCTGCAAATTCTTTAGTTGACAATTTTCCTATAACATCAAAGTCCAAATCATCCGACAATCTGGGTAAATCATATAGGTGTCTGAGACATGTCCCCCCTGTAAAAATTACATCGTCACACAGCTTACTATTGGCATAAATATAATTAAGTATAAAAATCTGCAGATATTCTCTTAGGTGGTTTTTTATGTAACCATCAGACATTCCCAGCCTTCTTGACTTATCTGTTAATTGCATCAATTCACTTAGTATTATGTTCATATTATTTTTGATATCTGTATCATTTTTTTGGATCCCTCTTCTAGACAGTACTTTATGAATTCATTTCGATCCTCATCCGTAATAACATCCATATTTAGCCGCAAATCATCCCACATATCCTGTGTTATTTTTGCCAATTTACCTTTTTTATAATACAAATAATCAAATAAGGCTTTTGCCAGACTTGCTTCTTTTATATCATATTCACCAACTTGTTTGACTTTATATCCTTTAAAAAGTTTTTCATTAATATTTGTATAACTAAACTGTCCTAAATTATTAATGAAACTTTTCGGCTTTTTTAATGAAACAGAGGTAATCGAATATACTGCTTCGGAAAGCAGATTATACTTTTGTAAAACATATTCCATTGATAAATATGACGGCTCTTTGAGTTTGTTCGCCAACCACTCTAGGTAAATTTGTTTACCGGGAGTCATTAAATAATAGTTTTTGGTTACATACCATCCTCTTTTCAGTTGGATTAACTCGCCTTTTTTTAACCACCTTTTAATATTGGCATAAAGAGCATTGTTTCCTATGTTTAATACCCTTTGCAATGTCTGTCTATTAAACATTGCCACGTCTTTAAAGACCGTTAGTTTGGCTAGTTGATTCATTTTGTTTCCCTTTTGGTATATAAAACATACCATTTCGGAAACAGTTTGTCAAGAGATATTTACCCCTAAGCCCGTTCCTAAGTAGAAATCCTCCTTGACCTTTTACCCAAAATCGGATATTAAAAGAGAGACATGGTGAACAAATTTAAGAAAGCCGGTGAAATTTTAAACAAAGGAGCAGCGCTTTTGGGTGCCGGAAAAGTCGATGCGGCAATTAGTGCCTTTAAAAAAGCCGTCGCCATCGATCCCAAACTCGCCGCTGCGCACTTTGACCTGGCCCTTGCCTACCAGCAAAAAGGCGACACCCCAAAGATAATTAGCTTTTTAAAAAAGGCAGTTAAGCTAAAACCCAACGACTATGAAGCCTTGAATTTGCTTGGTCATTATTACAACACTCAAAAAAAATTAGACCTTGCCCTTTCCGCCTTCGAAAAAGCAATTAAGCTCAACCCGATGCTGGCCGAAGGTTACTATAATCTGGGGGTGGTTCTGATGCAAAAAGGCAGGAATAAAGAAGCACTTATTAATTATAAAAAAAGCATGAAGATCTTCCCGGATAACTCGATTGTCTTAAACAACATCGGCGTCACTATCGAAAACATGGGCCGTCCGCTTGAAGCCCTCAAATATTTCCAAAAATCTCTGAAGCTTAATCCCAAAAACGCCAACGCCCTTTGCAACATCGGAGCATATTGGGTAGGAATAAACCCCAGAAAGGCTGCCGAATTTTTCAAAAAGGCGCTGGAGATTGATCCGAATATGGATAATGCCGCTTTTAATCTGGCGGTTTGCTTAAGAATTGTCGGTCAAACCGAAGACGCAATTAAGCTGTTTGAAAGGGCCCTAGAATTAAACCCTAATTTCTCGGCAACCTACGGCCAACTTTATCATCAGCTGCGGGAAGTCTGCGATTGGAAAAAAGCCGATAAACTCCTTTCCAAAATGAGGGCGCTGACGGATATCGACATTCTGAAAGGAGAAATTCCGGCCGAAACCGGCTTTGTCCAGGTTGTTTATGACGATAATCCCAAAAGAAACCTAAAAGTAGCCAGGGCCTGGAGCAAACACATTGAAGAAAAAGTAGAGCCTTATAGGAAAAAGTATCCGTTTGCCGACAGGAAAAACAAGAAAATCCGGGTGGGGTATCTTTCCAATGATTTTAAAGACCATGCAACCTCCCACCTGATGATGGGTCTTTTCAGACTCCACGACAAAAAGAGGTTTGAGATCTATGCCTATTCCTACGGGGAAAACGACAAAAGTCATTATCGGAAAGAGATTGAAAAACTCACCAAATTTAGGGATATCACCGCTCTTTCCTTTCTCCAGGCGGCTGACCTTATTTACCAAGATAAAATTGATATTTTGGTTGATCTTAAGGGACATACCACCAATTCAAGACTGGAGATTTCGGCCCTAGGGCCCGCTCCAATTCAAATTAATTATCTGGGCTTTCCCGGAACCTCCGGGGCAAAATTTTTCGACTACTTTATCACCGACATTGTCACTACTCCCAAAAAACTGGTGCCTTATTTTAGCGAGAAGTTGATATTTATGCCGGATTCCTACCAGATTAACGACAGCGAACAAAAAATTGCCAAAAATCTTACCCAAAGATATAAACTGATGCTTCCCGACGACAAGTTTTTATTCTGCTCATTCAACCAACCCTATAAAATCGGGCCCAAGCTTTTTGACTCTTGGATGCGAATATTAAAAGCTGTACCCCAAAGCGCTCTTTACCTTCTGGCCAAAAACGACAGCCAAATGGAAAACCTCCGGAGCGAGGCGGTAAAAAGAAAGGTTGATCCCAAAAGGTTGTTCTTCGGCATCCCCCTTGTAAAACCGTCTCACCTCGCCAGGCTGGCTCTTTGCGACTTGGCTCTTGATACTTTTCCCTGTAACGGTCATACCACAACATCGGACTGTCTTTGGACAGGAATCCCCGTTGTCACAATCCTGGGAAAACACTTTGCTTCCAGAGTTTCAGCGAGTTTACTTTCCGCAATCGGTCTCCCGCAACTTGTTGCTAAAAGCCAAAAAGGTTATGAGAATCTGGCCATTTCTCTGGCCAAAAACCCGAAAAAATTATCCACTATACGCTATACGCTAAACGCTAAACGCTTAACCCAACCACTTTTTAATACCCAAAGGTTTACAGCAAATCTGGAAAAAGCATACGAAAAAGTTTGGGATAATTACTCAAAAGGCGGCAAACCAAAAAATATCATTGTATGATTGACAAAAAAATACTGTTAGCCGATAACCTCAACAAAGAAGGAATCAGGTACGCGAATAATGGCGAGCTGGACAGGGCTATTCCTCTATTCAAAAAAGCGCTGGATACCTCCCCGTCCGGCAATTCATACTATTTATTGGGCCTGGCTCTCCAGATGAAAGGCAAAATAAAAGATTCCAAGCAAAATTACATGGACGCGGTTAGACTATCTCCCAATTTTTCGATGGCTCACAACAACCTCGGGGCTTTATATCTAAATGAAAATAATTTTAGAAAGGCCATTGTTCATTTCAAAGCCTCAATCGCCTCCGATCCCCAAAATGCAAATGCCCATAATAATCTCGGCAATGCCTATAAAAATATCGGAGAAATTGACAAGGCGATTGACTGTTACAATAAAGCGCTAAGTCTTTCCCCGGGCATTCCCGAAACAATTAACAATCTCGGCCTGGTCTATTTCGAAAAAGGAGAAATTGCAAAGGCCGCGGAATATTTGGAAAAAGCCGTTAAGGTCGACCCCGGTTATGCGCCCGCCTATTTCCACCTGGCGATAACTCTAAATAAGCTTGGTGATTCAAATCGCGCCGCAGCCACTCTTGAAAGCTATTTGCACCTTATCCCCGGTAATGCCGACGCCTTTGCCTTGTTGGGAAATACTTACCTAAATCTTGGCCGGCTGGAAAAGTCGAAAGAAGCCTTTAATAAGTCTCTTGAGATTGAGCCGGATTCCGGGCAGGTTATTAATGATCTGGGTAATATATATAAACAGACAGGTGACTTAAAAAAAGCTTTGGAATGTTACGAAAAAGCAACTTCGATTGACCCAAAACTGGCCGGGTCATACAACAACATCGGTGTAATCCACCTTAATTTGGGAAACTTCCCCAAGGCAATAGCGTCTCTAAAAAAAGCTATTAAACTGGATCCGAAAATGGGGTCTTCTTACTACCACCTGGGGATTATTCAAGAAAAACAGGGAGAGATAGATTTGGCGGCCAAAAACCTCAAAATGGCTTTAGAAATTGAGCCGGAACTTAAAGTTCCCCGGCCAATCTATTTATACGTTCTTATGCAACAGTGCGACTGGAAAGGGGTCAAAAAAGAGGCTTCTGTCTTGGACAAATTATTTCTCAAAGAGCTTAAAAGCGAACAGGCTTTTAGTGAAACACCTTTCTTAAGCGTTATCCGAAAAGACAATCCCAAAATCAACTACCTGATTGCCAAGTCAAAAAGCAACCAAATCAAAAGAAGTATCGGAGGCGAAACTCCCCTCTTTTCATTTAAGGATCGCACTTCCGGAAAAAAACTTAAGATTGGATATCTTTCCAACGACTATTCCACTCACGCCACCTCCCACCTTACTTTGGGGCTTTTCGGCTCCCACGACAGATCAAAGTTCGAAGTTTACACCTATTCCTACGGCAAAGACGACGCAAGTTTCTACCGAAAAAAGATAGAAAAGGATAGCGATAAATTCACCGATATTAAGAACGTGGGCTACAAAGAATCGGCCGAGATGATTTACAAAGACGGGGTCGATATCCTCGTTGAACTCAAGGGCCATACCAGTGAATCACGCCTGGAAATCTGCGCCCTAAAGCCGGCGCCTATTCAGGTGTCTTACCTCGGTTTCCCGGGAACAACCGGAGCCGATTTTATGGACTATCTCATAACCGACCGGATTATCTCCCCTGCCAACCTGGCAGCGTTTTATTCGGAAAAGTTCGTTTACCTGCCGAATTGCTACCAAATTAACGACAGACAAAGACAAATTTGGCAAGGAAATCTGACAAGGGCAAGATTCGAAATATCCCCCAAAAGCTTTGTCTTCTCCTGTTTTAATCATTCCTATAAAATCGATGCCGAAACTTTCTCCGCCTGGATGAAAATTCTTAATGAGGTCTCCAATAGTCTTCTCTGGCTTTTTGCGGACAATCCCACCGCGGTTAAAAATATCAAAGCCGGAGCCAAATTACAGGGAATTAAGCCGGAAAGAATTATCTTTTCCGGAGAAATGCCGAACCCGATGCATCTTAAAAGGCTTTCCCTTTCCGACTTGGGGCTGGATACTTTTATCTGCAACGGTCATACCACAACTTCGGACTGTCTTTGGACCGGTCTTCCTGTTCTTACCCTGCAGGGAAAACATTTCGCTTCCCGTGTGGCCTCCAGTATCCTAACGGCGGCGGGCCTACCTGAACTTATTACCCATTCCAAAGAAGAATATATAAATCTTGCAGTTGACCTCGCAAAAAATCCCGAAAAACTAAACGCTATCCGCGATACCCTAAACGCTAATCGTCTAACCTGTCCCCTTTTTGATACCCAAATGCTTGTCAAAAACCTCGAAAAAGCATATCTTAAAATGTGGAAGATTTTTAGGTCGGGTAAAAAACCACAACAAATTAACCTTTAATGCCGATACCAAAAAGAATTCTGACCAGCGGTGACGTTGCCATCAAGAAATGCAAACATGGTTTATTTGCCTACTGGGTAAATGACATTTATATCGGCAAATCCCTGGATATCTACGGCGAGTGGACCGAACCGGAGCTGACACTTCTTGATAATTTTATTTTCCCCGGCTCGGTGGTGGTTGACGTCGGAGCTTTTATCGGCACCCATTCTGTCTTTTTTGCCCAAAAAACTGGGAAAAGAGGTTTTGTTTTTGCTTTGGAACCCCAAAGAACAGCCTTCAATCTCCTTGCTGCCAACCTGGCTCTTAACAGCCTCTATAATGTTAAATGCTTCAATGTCGCAGCCGGAGAAAAAAAGGGCAAGGCTCTTTTACCGGTCTTGGACCCGTCATCCCCCCAAAACTTCGGTGCTCTAAGTATTGAAAGATACAACCAGGGAGAGCCGATTCCGATTATTGCCATCGATGATTTGGATCTGCATAGCTGTAACTTAATAAAAATAGACGTTGAAGGCTATGAAGCCAAGGTTTTAAAAGGAACCAAAAAGACGATAAATAAATTTAGGCCCATCCTTTACGTCGAAAATAACCGGGAGGAAACTTCCAGAGCAACCATCGAAACTCTTTTGGATCTGGGCTATAATTGCTGGTGGCATTTTCTGGAATACTATAACCCCGATAATTTCTTCAAAAACAAAAAGAATGTTTTTGAGAAAGCTCAACTCGAAACAAATATGGTTTGCTTCCCTAAAGAGAGAAAGGCTAAAGTAAAAGGCACAATAAAAGTATCCGGTCCCGACGATAATTGGCAAAAAGCACTAGAACGGTTACAATTAAGTCAATGAAAATAGTAGACATCAACGGCAAGACAAGAGAGTGCGTCGGTATTGCTCCTGACAAGGATTATCCGGGATTTATGAAAGTCCAATATAAATCAAAAATCAGAAAGGGTTATTCGCATTCGGAGTGGTACGCCATTTCCGATTTTATTAAGAATAATCCGAAACTTAAAAACCTGACTAAAAACGCACCAAAGGAGGCTAAAGAAGATTTGGGGGTTGTAACCGGTGCTAAAGGGAACGTTCTTTCCGACAAAAGTAAAAAATGGGAAAGGAATATTTTTGCGGGGATAACAATTTGGATTTCAAGGGGTAAGGGAGAAGGACAAACAAGAACAGTCTTAACAAATGATGCAAACACAGTCGTAGTAGATCATCCCTGGAAAGAAATTCCGGATAAAACGTCACAGTACGTAATTTCCGATAACGTCCATGATCCCCAAGTCCGCGGCAATACCCTGCCGCCAATTATTAAGGTCAGAAAAGTTGACAAAAACATTAATCTAAAGTAATAATTACTAAGAATGGCAATACTCGATATTTTCAGTAAAAAGAAAAAGCCGGAGCCTTTTGTCGAAGATCAAAAAGCGGAATTACCCCCATCAAAAGAACCTCAAGCCCAAAAAACAGTTGTAAGAGGGGCTCGCGGAAGGTTTGTAAGCAAGGCCAAAACCAAACCTGGGGCTAAAGAGGAGGTTGTACCCAAGAAAGAGATAAAAATTTCTGATGTGACAATGGCGGAACCTGTTACTGTAACATTCTACGGTAAGGAGATCAGAAAAATATACTCAAACAAAAAATGGTATTTTGCAGTTGATGATTTAGTTGCCCTTGCGGCCTCCCCCAACTATGATCACCCTGTCAAAATGAAGGCCGATTTTAACAAAACCAAAAAGAAGGTCGAAACAACGATCGAAAACGTTATTTATGCCGATGTAAAAGGCTGCCTATTATTAATTACTAAGGTAAACGGAGTTTTTCCCGGTCCGCTTACCAGGTGGCTTAGCGAATCCGCTGCAATGCCCTATGTACCCACTCAAGCCGTGAATATTAAATGACGCATATGCCAAAATACGAAACCATTAACCCTAAACCTTTGGAAAAAACACATTATGTTTGTACAGGAGGATGCGGTTTGGTAGTCAATGTATCCGGAAGATGTGACAGTCTAGGTTGCGTCCGCAACAGAAATCCCCTTGCCCTGTGTAAATGTAAAAACAAATACCACGGCATTCTTCTCACCAGGAATCTGCCAGAGGGAATTCCGCTTCCGGAAAATACGAAACTTAAATTATTCATCAAAAAGAGCAAAAAGAGTTAATTCTTTTTTGCCTTCTTAATAGGTCATTTACGGCCTAAATATATCAGTTATACCCCTTGACATAACAATTGACCACTTCATATACTGGTGTAGACACTAAAGGAGCACTATGGCTGTAGGTGACGATTTTACCATTGATTATACAAATAAGCGTATTTATCATTCTGCAAATACCACTATTTATACGGTTAATGCCCTCTACACCTACATTCAGAATACTTTCGATGAACTTACCCAAATGGATGATACTATCCCCATGTCCGCCCAGACCCCGACCGAGTATACCCTGATAAATGGCTGGTTTATAAACGAAGCCAGGGTTGGCTCCCCTTCCCGCAACTGTTTTGAGTATCTTAAGGGCGGTGCCATCAAGACTGACGGGCAAAACACCGATATCTATCTTTTGACAATGAGCGGTACCCCAACAAACCCAGTCTCAAGTGATATTGGATTGACTGTTCAAAATGCCGGGGTCACAAATACAGGAAAACTCCTGGATTATACTACTTCAAGCCCATATAAATGGTGGGTTAGAAAAGTCTTAGGCACATTTACAGCAGAGGCTGTTACCATCCCGGGAGGCACCGGGGCTGGAACAATTTCTACAGCAACCACCGGCGAGCAACTTTGGCCCAATATCTACACTCTTGGAAGCATTATGGAAGATGGGGAAGCCGGTTTTAAACAACAAATCTATATCGCGCAGACCGGAGCCAGGCTTTTTAGCGGTACCGAATGGTGGCCTATCGGCGGCGATTCGGCGTCGACCAGACAAATTGATGTTTTAATTAAAACCAAAGAATCGGGAACGGAAATTAGCAGCGGAGACGTCACTGTTTTTCTCAGACACTATCCGGCTACCCTGCCCACGCGGGCAACGGCCGACCTTTACGACCACTTCGGAATTGACTTATCCGCAGGAGGAAGAAACGCGGTACCTTTGGCGACATCGGCAGATCTTAACAATACCACCGACGATGGTACGGTTGGGGGCTATACCGATATTACCATTGCTTTCGTCAACGGAACCATTACCTATAGCGCCACTAGCGGTACGTTTGCTAATTTCGAAACAGTAACCTGGACCGGTGGTTCAGGTATCTTTCTCTACCAAACGACAACTACAGGCGCCGGCACAATGACTTTAGGCAACGTAACTCCCGCAGATTGGCCTCTCAATACGGAAACGATCACCGGTTCTACTTCAGCCAAAACTGCCGCTGCATCTCAAGACATGGTCAAAGCCTATAAGATGTCCAAAAACTTTGAGCAGGGTTCAAGTTACAACTATTCGGTTATCGTCGGCTGCGCCACCAAAACCCTTAAGCAAGTCTATGAGTACTTTAAACTCCGAACCAGAATCGGTTCCACTTTTACAATGTATCCCACAACCTATCCGCAGGGAGGACCTTTAAGTTTCACCACCCAGGAAGGTCAGCTTTACATTAGGGCTCATGAGGATACCCAAACCTCCCCAACCAATACCTTTTCCCCGGTTAAGCCTTCGCCTTTCGGAACCTTCGCCGGAGGTAAACTCTTCGGTGCCCAAGGTGCCTGGGTGGAAAATATGGCTACGGCCGACATTCAAAACTTCCAGCTTATTGACTCCGACGCCAATACCAGAACTCCCCCAAATAAGCAGGCAGTCACTATTACCAATCTTCTTTCCGACGACAGAGTTTCCGTCTTCAGAACAACTTCCAGCACTACTATTAATAAAACTATTTATACCGCAGCCGCCGGCAATAATACCGGAAATACCACCTTCGTCGTTACGCAAAGCATCGAAGTTGACACGCCGTCAGCCGGTTCCATAAGGATTGTCGATATCAGCAATAACACCAACACCCGTGAGGCCCGCTCCACCTACACTTCCTGGGACGGAACCACCAAAACATTCTCGGGCTTGTCCCCCGCCCTCGACAGGGCTTATACCCAAACAGATGACACGGCCTATGTTCCGTTTATCGACACCAGCGCCTCGGGAACTTCGGTTTCCGTCACCGTCATTTATACGACGGATAGAACGATTCTTTTAAGGGTCAGACGATACACCGCAACTGCAATCCTGCCTTTTGAAACCACGGGGTCTTTTATTTCAACCGGCTACTCAACAAGCGCAATTAGAACCACAGACACGATAGTCGGTTAACTTCAAATTGGTAGTTCGGTGATATATACTATTTCTATCTAGACAGACTATGGCACAACCTTTAACCTTTGATTTCTATAATTCGATAATCGAAGTTCCGGCTCCGGACACGACTCTCGATATGCAATACCTTATTAACCAGATAAGAAATACCGAAGATGAACTTATACCGGGAATCGGGTACAACAAAATTGCTGATGCCTCAGGAAAAGATCCGCTTGGAGGCGGAATCTTTACCGCAATTACTGTTAGACTCCTCGACCAATGGAGGGTTCGATTTGAGGCCAGACCGGGTCCGGGGACTGTCCAATGCACGATTAGCGGCGGAAATCTCGTAGGTGGCCCGGGCGGTAACCCAATTGCACCTTCCGCGTATACCCAGGTTGTAGCCCTTTCCTCGGCCGCTGGGACAATCGCCACTCCCGCGACTAGCAGCGAAAATATCAACATTAAGTACCTTTTGGCCTCCATGGGAGATACCCAAAAAGGAATTGGAAACATCTATTACTGGGATCCATATTCCGGTAGCGATTCCAATGGCGGTCTCGCCCCGGCGTCAGCTGTTGCTACGTTCTCAAAAGCCCAAACACTGACTACAACCGGCAATCACGATGTAATTTTTGCTCTTTCTTCCAACCCGAGCGGCATCACCACGGTAACCGAAATACTCAATATTACCAAAAATACACTCAAACTTAGGGGTCCAGGCCATGTATTCCAGCTGGTCCCAACCGCAACCACCAATGACACCGTAACAATTGCTGCCAATGACGTAGAAATTAAAGGAGTCTATATTTCAACCGCGGCCACCGGTACCAAAAATGCCGTTAGTGTTACCGGCAACCGGGGATTAATAAAAGACTGCTGGATATCGACCGTCCGCGGACATGGGGTCGATATCTCCACTTCCAGCCGAACAAAGATTGATACCTCGGTAATTGAACACTGCGGAGGAAGCGGGACCGGAAACGGAGTCAATCTGGGCAATAGCGCAACCCAAGCTTCTACGTCAAAGTGTATCATTTTTGATAACGTCAACGGCATCACCCTTTCGGGAACATCACTTTCGGACGACGTTATCGAAAACTGCTTAATCTACAAAAACTCCTCCTATGGTATTAATATTGGAACCGGAGTCTTAAGAACCACGGTCAGGGGCGGTAATACACTGACCAAGAATACGGCTGGCGACACTTTGAACCTCGGCACAGATACTTACATTGAAACCATCGCCGGCGGCGCTTCTCCAACTCAAATTGCGGCTGCTGTCTGGGATGAGGTTATTGGTAGCCATGTTACTGTTGGTACGGCCGGCAAGGTTCTTGCTCAAACCAAGACAAAAGCTACTCTCGCATCGCTTAAGTAAGACGGCAGTCCTTCTTGGGCTTTTCAATCTATTTACCCTGCTTTTTTAGCACATCGCGCAGGTTAATGTAAGCGGCAACGAATTTCGGATTTACCGTCAAGGCTTTTTTAAAGGCCTCTACGGCCTCATCAAATCGTTTCTGGGCGACAAAAACCAGGCCACGGGCATTATGGGCCTGGACATAATTTGGATTTATCACAATTACTTTATCGAAGGCGTCTAGAGCACATTGGTATTCCCCACGACTTTTAAAAATTTGGCCCAAGTTGTAATAGGCATTCATATTACCGGGGTCAATTTTTACAGCCTTTTGAAAAGCCTTAATTGCCTCGCTTATCTTGCCCTGGCTATACAAAGCGATACCCATATTGGTTAGGGCTTCACGCTCTTTCGGGTTGGCCTTAATCGCTTTTTTGTAATCAACGATTGCACCTTTTAAATCTCCCCGAACCTGCTTAAACGAACCCATATTTGAATAATAGTCTGCTTTATTGGCCACGATTTGAATTCCTTCTTTGGTATAAATCTAACATTTAGATATCTAGAAAGCAAAAGTTTATCTTTCCCCCATACGCTTTTTACCTCTTGCAATCTGATATTTTGAATCTTATTATATAGTTTGAATAGGATGTTTACTTTTTTGAGAAATATCGGTCCAACAGAATTAATTATAATCGGCGTCATCTTAATTGTCTTTTTTGGCGCCAAGAGAATAGCTGCCCTGGGAAAAGCCGGCGGTGAAACTCTCAAAGAAGTCAAAAAAATCAAAAAAGAGTTTTCAAGCGCTGTAGAGGATGCTAAAAAGGAACCGGAGGGAGAAAAAATAAACCGAGAGGAGGTGTCAAAATAAAGTATGATTAGTTCCGTTGGAGTAACAGAATGGCTGATTATTGCCTTAATTATAATTTTGCTCTTCGGAGGCAAGAAGATTCCGGAATTTTTTAAAGGCATTGGGGAGGCAATAAAAGAATTCAGAAAAGCTACAAAAGACGAAGGCGAAAAGAAATAAGTCTTGTTGTGAAAAATATCAAACCTCTTAAATCAGGAGATCTTCAAAATATCATAAATAAATATTCCCCTTTTATGATGGAGGTCAGAAAAAGACTTTTTTTTATGGTCTCGGTGTTTTTAATAGGAACGTTTGGTGGTTTTATCTACTGCCAAAAAATTATCAGGCTTTTAGTATCTGCTTTAAGTCTTAACGGAATTAATATAATCTTTACTTCTCCATTTCAGTTTATTAACTTATCTATAAGTACGGGGGTTCTTGTCGGTTTTCTTTCTGCGTTTCCTTTAATAATTCTTCAATTTTTGTCATTTTTAAAACCTGCCTTAAGGCCAAAGGAATACAGGATGACTTTAGGGTTTCTGCCTTTTAGCTTCGTTCTTTTTGTTATCGGTTTTGCCTTCGGAGCATTAATTATGAAGTGGCAAATTAAAATATTTTTGAGTCAATCTACATTACTGGGTATAGGAAATATGCTGGATGTCACCAGGCTTCTTTCTGTTGTTATTATTACCTCTGTCCTTATGGGAATAGCTTTTGAGTTTCCCATTATCCTTCTTATACTTATACGCCTCAAGGTCATTAAACATCAGCAGCTTTCAAAATTAAGACCCTGGGTTTACTTAGGTTCTTTTATTTTTGCACTACTTCTTCCCCCGGATTCTATCCTTGCGGACGTCCTTCTTAGTTTGCCTCTTGCAATTCTATTTGAGATTACATTAATATTGAACAAGGTTATGGAACGAAGCAAGCTCGGACGGGAAGTCTTGGAAGGAGCGTGATAAATATGTTTAAGAATATCGGAACTACAGAATTAATAGTTATATTCGTTATTCTTTTGGTTCTTTTCGGAGGCAAAAAGCTTCCCGAATTGGGCCGGGGAATTGGAGACGCAATTCGCGAGTTCAAAAAATCTCTTAAAAGCAAGGATTAATATCTCCCTTTATGGATCAATTCCTGGTATTGTATTCATTATTTGGACCTTTTTTGGTTTGGCCTCTTGAGTATTATTTTCCGTATCCTTACGTTGTTGAAGAACTTTTTAAATCAATCCTGGTTTTTTGTTTTACTAGAAAAAGCACCTCTTCTTTCATTCTGGCGGGAATTGCCTTTGCCCTAACAGAAACAGTCTTTTATTCCTTTAACATTAATGCTCTTGGAAACATCGGACTTCTTTTTACAAGATTTATATTAACTTCAATCCTCCACTCCCTGACATTTTTGGTGATCTACTGGTTTACTAAAATAGACAGAAAATTAATAATTGGGGGTTTTATTTTGGCTGTATTGATACACTATACATATAATAAATACATCCCGATTTATTAAACTATTCTTTTATGGAAAACTGTTGGGATACCCAGCCTACCTGTCCTGATTCCAAAGTTACCTGATACCAGCCATTTTGTTCGCCCAAGAAGGGTAATTTATCCCCCGGCGCAACTTTAGCTATCTCTAGCCCCCCAGGGGTCTTTCTGACTCTTAAGTAGCCTGTGGGAGTGTCTGAGACAACAACTAAATACTGTCCTCCTGTTCCTGCATCCCCCTCTACCGGGGCGGGCGCGGGAGTTACAACTGGAACCTCTGCTTGGACACCCAAGACAGAAAGTTTTTCCTCATAATTTTTCGAAACAACTTTATTTACTACAAACCCGGTAGTACCGGCACTTATCAGACTACTTATAAACATTACGGCAACCAGTCCGGCTGGATTGACCCTTGTCGAATAAACCGGTTTTTTAGTCTCTTCGGACTTAACACTAGGAACACTTGCTGTATTTTCAATTTTTGCCTTGGCTGTAAGCGTTCTCATATAGACAGCCATAAAGATAAAGCCTGCAGCAATCACTATGATTATGCCCCAAACCGCAATTGTCTGGGAACCGCCGACAAATCCAAATAGGTTCCCCGCAGCAGAAGCTTGGGTTACCAATTCTTTCATTGCCGTGAGATTGGTGTTTGCTGATTTTATGAGAATATCAGCCTGTCGGTAGGCTCGAATTTTTTCTTCCGGAGTTGTGACATTAGTATAAAGTACCGCAATCTGATCCATTGATGCACTTATATCGCTTTTTAAGGTTGTTCCTTGGGCATAGTAGGCGGTCTTTTTCAATGGACTAAATAGAGTATCTGCTTGATCCCTGATACTTTGAATCTCGACTGAAGGCATCTGCCAAATATCTTTCGTCTCAACCGAAAAAATTCTTGTTTGTCCTGGAGCAAGAGTAAACGTTCCCGAAACATAAAGTTGCGCTTTTTCTGAATCATAATTAACCGTCAGTCCTGCGTCGGTCTTGACAATATCTTCCTGTTTTATTTCCACAGGCAGATAGTATTTAATATCGGCATTCTGAGATACCAAAGTCGACGGGTTAGTTGCCATTGTCTTGAAGATTATGCTCCCGACTTCCAACCAAACATTAATCATTGTTTGGTTAGACGCAAGACTTAACAGTTTTCTGTTTGAATCTATTACTCCTTTAAGACTTAATAGGCTATTTGTTACAGAGTTTGAATCTGCCGTATTTATTTTAGTTATAGCCGAAGTTCCTCCGGGAATCTTATTAAGAGCAATTACCTGATTCTGAAGATCGGTTAACTGCGAAGAAATAGATTTTAAGTCTTTTGATTTGGTATAAACCCCTAAAACTTTATCTATTTGCCTAACTTTTTCATCGAGATTGGTGGCAAGAACCTGAGTTGAGGCAATTTTTGCAAATAAAGTTTTTTGTTTTGAAGAATCCGCCGTAGTCCCCACAATCTTCTCCAAACCCAGTGAACTTTTTACCAATTGCTTTACTGCAGAAAGGAGTGCCGGAGTTTTTTGATAATCAGCCAAACCATCTTTTAAATCGGAGACCAAACTTTGAGCTGTTGTCAACTGCGTATATATAGCTGCCGCTTCATTCCAATTCCAGGAATCCTTTATCCAATTAATCTGGCCAAACATCGTATTTGCCGAAGAAGAATCTGCGCTTTCCCCCAAAACTCCTGAGATAGCAATAACTGCATCAAGTGCATCTTTTCCGCTTACCCCGCTCCAACCTGCCGCAAGAGCAGCCGACTGGCTGGTAAGGAATTGGTTGTTAATATAAAGTTGGTTAGCTTGCGCCCTGGTACTATTCAGTTTTTCACTAATCGGAGGTACTGCCTCCTCCAAAATATTCTGTATAACAGGCTTATTTACCACCTGTTCCAGAAGGAGTCTTGTCTGCTCAGTTACCGTCTTAATTTCTGAGACATTATTTGTAACATTGGTTACGTTTGTGGATGTTGTCGAAATATTATCAACCTTGTCCCGAACCGAAGTTACATCTCCTTGGGTAGCTAGTTGCCCACTTGTTAAACCAACCCCCGTCAATGTTCTTGTAGCGTTTGCCCAAATATCCGCAATCAAAGTACCAAACGAGGAAACTGTCCTTGTAGAATAATTCCAAACAGCGGATGCAATTCCATTTGTATCGGTAGTTGATGCAGCATTTACCTGAAAACTTTTATCTATACTTAGATTGTCCCCGGATACAGCGCAGGTGACTTGGGTCCTATAAAACCCAGTTGTTGATGGTGCAGTAAAGGTTTTTGAATACCAACCATCAGATTGAATAGGAATATCCATCGCCGAAGCGTTATAAAGAATTGAGCCATCAGGATACCGGCTGGTTATTGTGCAGGCAGCATTATTTATTGGAGCTGAAGAATCGTCATACAAAAACTCTCCTATGACACATGTGAACCCGGCTGTACAATCTTGAACCCCGCCAGCTGCAGCTCGAACCATTTTGGGAATTGAAAGAGCTGCAGTTAGGCAGGATATAGCCAGAGCAATTTGAATTTTTGTTAGCATTCTGGCGTTTTTCATATTTTACGCTGTGTCTTTAGCAGCTTTTCGGAATTCTCTGATTGAATCTCCGACTCCGCGAGCAAGCTCGGGAAGTTTCCTGCCGCCAAAAAGGAGCAATAAAATTGCTGCTATTACTAGCAATTCTGTTGAACCAATGTTTTGTAACAAGCTAGGTCACCACCTTTCTAAAGATTGTCGGAATGACAAATCTATATTAAGTATCGTACTATAATAATAATCTTGTCAAGGGGCATTTATCAGTAGACTTAATCTTATCATAGTCGTATCATCTTTTTATATTTAGCCTCACTATTGTAAACTACTTCTAATTTGACATCATGATACAATTATGATGTAATTATTTCGGACCCAAATTAAATGATACTTTCATATAATATTTCGGAAAAGTTAGATAACTACCTTCAAAGAATTGATAAGCTTAGAAGTGATATTTTGCTTTATCCCCTTTCCCCTAAAGTGGAGATGCAATTTAAATGGGACTCTATCCTTGAAAGGATTATATGGTCCTTGGCTCTAAACGACATCTTTGTTTCAAAACCCAATGTAGTTAAGCTACTCTCAAATTATCAAGGATCCCCCAAGAATAAATTGAGGGGGGAAGAAACAAGTGTAATTAATCTTCGTGGGGGGTTTAGTTATATTAAGCAAAATTGGATGGTGACAAAAGAACCGGTCACCATGAAAGTGGTTAATAAACTTTATGATGTTTCCTGTCAGGAGTCTTTGGGAAAAATGACCGGTTTAACTGAATATTCGGAAAAAAGAATGGGTGAATTTTTAGATTATCTGCGAAAAGGCCAGGAAAGTCCTGTAATACAGGCAGGAATTGCTCAAATTGAGACGATTAATATCACCCCGTTTGATAAAGGAAACGGCCGAATAGGCAGACTTCTTTCATATCTCTTTTTATACAAAAACGGATATGACTTCCGGGAAATGCTGATTTTGGAAGAGTATTACAAGCACAATATTATAACTTATAAGAAAATATTGAAACAAGGTAAAATTCAAGGAAATATAACTCTCTGGCTTGAATATTTCGCCTACGGAGTTATGACACAGCTTGCTAAAGCCAAGGAAAATATTGCAAACCTTAAGTTCCAAGAAGAACTTCCGCAGTCATTTTGGAAACTTAATACAAGACAAAAACAGATTCTGGATTACCTTGAACGTCCTGAACTTAAAATAACCAACATGGAAGTACAAAAAACTTACAGCGTTTCCCAAATTACGGCCTCGAGAGACCTAGCTAAATTAACCAATCTTGGGCTTCTTTTTTCTCACGGCAAAGGAAGATCAACCTACTACACCAGAGTTTAAAAAATCTTCGGCCTTAACCCACTTACACCATTGCGTAGCGACTCGATTTAGTAGAACCTTTTTTTGACAAGTAGCCCTTGTTTATCAAGGAAACCAAGAGGGAGTGGGCTTGCTGGCGGGAAACTCCCAATTTTTCAGCCAGTTCTGGTGCGGTTATTTCTTTTTGAATATCAAAGACTTTCAACACTTCTTTTTCTTTTGGTGTCGGCCTATTGTTAAAATTCATTAACTCAAATGATGCTTTATGCCTACCCAAGGCACTTTGTAGGGAATATTTTATGCCATCAGTAAAATACTCCAGCCACCCTGTCTTGTCACCCCTATCGGCCGTATGTAGTTTATCTGAATATGAAATCCTATCGACATCATACCAGTCGTCCAAAACAAAGTATCTATTAATAAGATAGCCTGCAGAAAGTAATATTGAAGCTGTAAAAAGCCTACAAACACGACCATTACCATCCTCGAAAGGATGAAGGTAAACAAACTGATGATGAAAAATTCCAGACTTCAGCAGGCCTGAAATTTCATTTTCTTCATTTGTCCAAGCAACAAGCTCCTTTAAGGCATTTTCAATCCGGTCTCGTTTGTGAAAGGGAGGATTGTGTTTAATCATTAGTCTAGCTCTACCATCGATACTTTTATACCTACCCACCACAATTTCTTTGTTTCTAATCTGTCCTGCGATTCTATCGTCCGTACCCGTTAGCAGTTTTTTGTGTACTTCGATTATTTGGGAAACTGATAATTTTTGATAGGAGTAATTGCCAAGATCTTTCAGAATATCGAAATAATTTTTGACTTCCTTTTCGTTTCTATTAGCAGGAACACGATCACCTAAGAGTAAATTTGTCACTTCGGGATAAGTAAGAGGGTTCCCCTCAACGCTATTTGATATATAAGAAGATTGAATTAAGTTATGTTTTTCAATGTCCAGCCTTAATTTAAGCGGTGTCCGTACAGCTTCAAGTTGTCCGTAAAACCGTTCTATCTGAGAAATATTAGTCAATATTTTTGAAGTTAATCTATATCTAGGTTTAAACATCATAGCGTAACAATACCACTAAAATTGATAATTGTAAAGCTTTTTGTAAAGTTAATTGTAAGGAGTAATAGAGATCTAAGCTACGCGTTCCTTCAGTGCACGGTAATATTTCTGAAGATAATCTTCGGCTTTTAGCCAATTCCCCCTGTTTCCTTCAATCATAGCAAGAACCCTTAAATGAGCAGCTTTTGCAGCCTGAAAAAGAGAAATTCTATAAGTTTCCGAAAGAAATTCTCTGGTTGTTTCTTCATTCTCACCCTTTTCTCTATGCATCTTAACTTCAAGGTATGCAACCAGCTTCGGTTCAAAGGCAAGCTTGACTTCGCTTTTAATAAGTTCGTAGAATTTTTTCATCTTCCTTACCGCTCTATCATATTTATTCTCATTTTCCTCAATAATCGCTTGTGCCAGAAGTCTTGCGGCTTGTATAGCTAGACGACTAGATAAACCAAATTGCTCCTTAAGGTGTTTAATTGCGTACTCCGTAAAGGAAACTCCTTCCGGAATATTTTTAAGTCTCCACCAGGCAAGTTCAAGTTTTGCGGTTACCTCGGGATTAAATTCAAAATGCATTACGGTATCGTTTCCTCCAAACCTTCTTCTTCTTCTGGAATAATCAACAATAATATCTCTTAATTTTTCAGGAGTCATATCGGGAAGGTGATCAACTTCCCAATGAAATTCTGCATAGTTTAATTGCCAAGGTAAAAACCCAGACGTTCTTTGTTCTCCCGAAGTTCTAATAAATAAATCTACATTAGGGTACAGTTGATTCCCTGTATCTAAATACGATCCAAATAGTTTTTCGTCAAGGTCGTCAGGATTAACTCCCGCCTTAATTATCTTTTTTGTGGCTCTAATAATTTCATCTCTTCCGCCATAATCAATTGCAGCATTAAATACATGTGTTTTATTGTTTCTGGTCTTTTTTTCAAGGCTTCCTATATATAAAGCCAGACTTTTGGAAATTCTGTCCTTTCTTCCCAGATGCACAAATCTTATATCATCTTTCTTGGCTTCCTTCTCAACTTCAGAAACCATCTTCCAATAAAGCTTCATAAGATAAGCAAGTTCGCGAGGTGATCTGTCCCAATTTTCCGTGGAAAGCCCCCAAACGGTGAATGTGTGTACTCCCCAATTTCTTGCAGCCTGGGCAATCTTCATTCCGGCTTCAAACCCGGCTTTATGTCCCTGAAGTGTAGGAATGCCTTTTGCCCTTGCCCACCTTCTATTGCCATCTAAAATAACAGCAATATGGTCAGGAACTGTTGTACCTTGAGGAAGGACAATATTACTTGACATGTGAGATGATTATACCAGTAATATTATCTCTATTCCTAGTTAGGTAGTTAAAAGTATCATTAAGCACCACTTCATAACTAAGGCCTTTGATCGAGAGAGCGGAAATTTCCAGCATACAATTTGCTGCCTGCTGATAATTTTTTCGGCCAAATTTATATTCCTCAATTTCAAAGAGAATTTTATCCCAAGTTCCTTTTATAAGTATTCCCCTGCGCTCTTGATCTTGTATCTGATCAAATATGGTATGACCACTATAAATTACGCCATCTATATCAAAAAGGGCTAGTTTTTTCATATCTCCCATGGATAAAAGCCGTTTGGCTCTATCTTATTTCCTTCTAAACCGATAATTTTCCAACTCTCTATTTTGTATTTTTTGCAGAATAATTTAACTACTTTTGGGCTAAATTGCTGAAAATTGGTTTTTACTTCAAGGGGAAGAATTGATCCGTCTTCATTTTCCACAATAAAGTCAATTTCAACTTGGGTTTTGGTTCTCCAAAAATGAACCGTCTGCCTGCCGAAATTTTTTACCAACTCTCCGAAAATATTCGTCTCAAAAATTGTGCCTAAATGTGACCCCTGAAAAGAATTTAGCCAGAGAATTGACTGCAAACCGCTGTCAAATAAGAATATTTTAGGATTTTTACTTATTTCCACACTGGGACTTTTGCTATACGGGGATATTCTTTTAATCACAAATGTTTCCTCCAAAATCGAAAGATACTTAGAAAGAGTAGGTAAGGAAATGTTGGTTTCCCGGGAAAGTGAGCGCAAATCCAATAAGTTGCCTGATTGGGAAGCTAAAACCTTTAGCATATTATTAAATTTGTTAATGTCTTCAACTTTCGCCAAATCCCGAATATCTTTTCGGATATAGGTATCTATTACTTGCTGCAAATACCTCTTTTTTTTCTCCTCCTCTTTTTCGAGTACTACCTTGGGATATCCCCCGTATTTTACAAATTCGGTGTAACTGGCTTTAAGATTTAAGATCCCCGACGGACTCGTCACTAAAGATGGATCGGTAGAAATCCCTTTAAATTCCAGAAATTCCTCAAAACTTAATGGGAATATTTCAAAAGAGGTGGTTCTTCCGGCCAAAGAATCTTTAAATTTTGATTTGATATTAAAGGTAGATGACCCTGAAACAATAAGATGAATGTTTTTGTAATGGTCTGCAATAATTTTTATAAAAGAACTGGGGTTGTCAAGATATTGAATCTCGTCAATCAAAACATAAATTTCTTCTTTACCTATGTATCCCTTACCGGCAAGGTCGGAGACAAACACTTCTACCCCGCGGTTTAGGTCAGCCAAAAGTTCCGGATATTCCAAATCATAATAAAATACTTTTTTGTCCTTGATTAATAACCAATCTTGAATGTAGAAGAGAATGTGTGTCTTCCCCACCTGCCTGGCCCCATGCAGGACAATTACTGTCTCATCCCCCAAGTACGGCTGTATTTTATCAAATACCTTTCTTTTGTATAACTTCACTTTATCAAAAGTATACCTTTTAGTAAAATGCCTGTCAAGAGATATCTAATTTTTCCAAAATTATCTTAAACCAAGGGGTATACTTTTTGGGATTTGTTTTCAAATCCTTTTTTAATTCCTCAATTTTAATCCACTCGTAGCCGGCAACTTCCAAAGGGTCTGCAATAATTTTGCCTTCATATTGCCCCACAAAAACATGATCCAGTTCATGTTCGCCCCAAACCCCATTATCCATCACCCCTTTATAGATAAAATTAAAGACTTCTTTTAGAGAGGTCTTAAAACCAAGTTCCTCATAAAGTCTTCTTTCGGCTGCTTTTTGATAGGATTCGTCAGGATATGGGTGGGAACAGACGGCATTCGACCAGAAATATGGCCAGGTTGGTTTATTAATTGACCTTTTGGTAATAAGCATTTCACTTTTATCCTTGTTGAAAATAACTATGGAAATTGCCCTATGTAAAGGAACCGGAATTTTATGTGTAGCAAACTTTTCTTTAAGTCCCAGAACCTTATCATTTATATCCACCAAAACCACCTGTGTCATTGAAAACATAATACCATGATGTGTTATAATACGCACGATATGGCAGTTGAACCTCAAAAAACGCTTGAAAAAATCAGGGCAGAATTTATGGCCGCAGAGGCAAAGCTGCCCAAAACTGAGACTCCTCCACTTTCCGAAGCGGGTAAAAGATTTCTTGCTCAAGTGCTCCGCGGGAATCCCCAAGTACCGGGAAAGGCAGTCAGAGAAGGTAAGATTCAGGATGGAGAATTCGATTAAACACTAATTTGAGTTGATTTCACCTTCTTACCTAAAATCGCCTTAACTAAGTCCCCTCCTCTATTCCCGTTAATTATTAAAGTTTTAATTTTAGTTTCTCTGGCAAGTTTTAATGA
>ERZ1292625.1557-Hain-H41-01um-R1-1557-length-26281-cov-178_pt1 | contig 26281 bp, 33 predicted proteins | sample MGYA00564400_ERZ1292625 | MGnify/ENA primary metagenome ERZ1292625 (study PRJEB36523, sample SAMEA6512639) | groundwater metagenome | collected 2019-01-08 | study: AquaDiva: Metagenomics assemblies of 32 groundwater samples | reverse complement strand
AAAAAATAATTATCCGTTCAAAATCGGTTTGGATTGCGCGGCCACGAGTTTTTACGTGCCCGCCGACCTGTCCGCCAAAGCTTTAGCGTCGGCGGAAGCTTCGGCAAAGGAGGGTAAAGACGGATTTTATGAAATTGGCGGCAAAAAATATTCCGCCGATGAATTATTGAATTATTATTTAGAACTCATTGACCGCTATGACATAATTTCCATTGAAGACCCGTTTTACGAGGAAGATTTCGGCAGTTTTGCCAAGCTAGCCGAGAAATTAAATGAAAATAAGAAGGAAGCGTTGGTGATAACCGACGACCTTACAACCACGAATTCCAAGAGATTGCAAAAAGCGATAAATGAAAAATCCGGAAACGCGATTTTAATAAAACTTAATCAAATCGGCACTCTTACCGAGACGTTAAATGTGGTAAAAATGGCTTATCAGAATAATTGGCAGGCAGTGGTTTCTCACAGAAGCGGTGAAACAGCCGACGATTTTATCGCCGACTTGGCGTATAGCGTTCACGCCTGGGGGCTTAAATCCGGCGCCCCGGCAAAACCGGAACGTCTGGTTAAATATGAACGGTTGCTCGCGATTTATAATAAGGAGATACTTTCTGCGGCAATCAACTAATTTAGTTATTCTAACAACGATTCCATTAAGCTCTGCGCGGGCATTTCTTTGGGTTTTTTAATTCCCATCAGTTCCAAAACAGTCGGCGTGATATCAGCCAAGACGCCTATTTGTTTTCTCTCCGCGCTTTTAATTTGTTCCTCGGTTCGCGGTTTTTTAAATTCATTTCCAATCAGATAAACCGGAACGGGGCTGGCGTCGTGTTTGGTTTCCGGTTCTCCGGTCTGCGGGTTAAGAACCCGCTCGGCATTGCCGTGGTCCGAAGTTATGAGCATTGCCGCGTCTGTTTCTAAAACCGCTTTAATCAGTTTCCCGATTTGCTCGTCAATAATTTTTATTGCTTGGGTTGTGGCGTCGAAATTTCCGGTGTGGGCAAGAATGTCGCCATTGGCGTAATTCGCCAAAATGAAATCATACGCTTTTTCTTCAATCGCTTCCACGAGCCGCTGAGTTATTTCATTTGCCCGCATCTCCGGATGTTCGTCATATTTAAATCCGATTTGCGAAGGGACGAGCACGCGGAATTCGTTTTGGAACGGCGTTTCCCTTTTTCCGTTGAAAAAATAAGTAATGTGGGCGTATTTTTCCGTTTCCGCTATCCGCCATTGGGTTTTTCCTTCGTCGGCGAGAACTTTACTTAAGCACATTTCTATTTTTTCAAGAGGTGAAATCACATCAACGTTGAAGCTGTCGTCGTATTTGGTCATTGTGGCGACATAAAGATTGGAAAAGGTCTTGACCGGGAAAATTTTAAAATCCTTTTCAATAAACGCTCTTACAATTTGTTTCATGCGGTCTTCTCTGAAGTTGAAAAAAATCAAAGAGTCATTGTCTTTTATCGGGCGGCTTTGGGGGCCGATGAGCGTCGGCAAAATATATTCGTCATTAAGATTTTTTTGATATGCCTGGCTGATATGCGTTTTAATGTCATTGGTTATTTTCCCTTCGCCGGTTATGGTTTTATACGTTTCTTGCGTCCTGTCCCAGTGTTTGTCGCGATCCATGCCGTAAAATCTTCCCACCAAGCTTGCTACCTGTTCTTTGTAGGGGAGGCGATTTATTAAATTTTCGGCGGATTGCGGCGGGCTGTCGCGGCCGTCGGTTATTAAATGAAGATTAATCCGCTCTTTCGGGAAATTTTCTTTTTCGGCGAACTTAATTAACGCTTCCAGATGTTCAAAAGACGCGTGGACGTTGGCCTCGGTCAAAAGACCAAACAGATTAACCGAGGAATTATTTTTTTTGGCGCGCTTGAACGCTTTTTTTATAATTTCGTTTTTGAAAAAATCTCCGTTTCTGATTGAAAGGGTTATGCGGGGATAATTTTGATAAATTATTTTTCCGGCGCCCATATTAAGGTGGCCGACTTCGCTGTTTCCTTCCTCTCCCCACGGCAAGCCCACGGCAATGCCCGATGCCTGGAGCGAGCCGCTCGGAAAATTTTGTTTTATGTAATTTATGTTTGGCGGATTGACTATGTGAATCGGGTTGGAAAAATCTTCTTTTCCGATTCCCCAGCCGTCCAAAACCACCAGGACAACGGTGCGTTTAGCCATTTCATTAAGTTTAAGCTAAAAATTTTTAATTTGCCATAAAAGTTTACTTGAACATTTTCCTTAAATCTGCGATTATATTAAAAATGGATAGTCCCGAAAAGAAAAAAATCAAAATTATTGATATTAAAAAGCCGTCAATCGGGGGTGAAAGGATTATTGAATGGCAGGCGGAAGAAAATTTGAGCGAGAGTTCAAAGCAGATTAAAACGGAAATTATTAAACCAAAACCGGAGGATAAAACTGAGATTCTTAAGGAATTGGTTGAAAAGGAAATTGAAATTGAAAAAAAGCGCGAGAAACCGACTGAATCAATTTTTAAAAAGCCGACATCCGGGGAAATAGCGCATAAAATCCAAAAAGAAAAAAAGGGGAAATTCCAATTCTTTCTCGCGTTTATATTAGTTTTTATTTTTTTGTCCGGCTCCGTTTATGCCGGAGTAAAAATTCTTCCGCGCGCCGAAGTCAAAATAGTAACTAAAAAAGCCAATTGGGATTACGGCAATTCCGTTAGAATAAATCCCAAAATCGCGGATATAGACGTCGTCAATCGTCAAATTCCCGCAGCTATTTTTTCCGAGAAAAAAAATATGAATATTTCGTGGCAAGCCACCGGCAAAAAATATATTGAAAAGAAGGCCTCGGGTAAAATAACTATTTACAATGAATATAGTTCCGGTCCGCAGAGGTTGGACGTGAATACTCGCTTTGAAGCGCCTGACGGAAAAATTTTTCGTCTGAAATCTAAGATTATTATTCCCGGCGCCAAGATAGAATCCGGCAAAATAGTCGCTTCAAGCATTGAGGGCGAGATTATCGCCGATAAGCCGGGAGAGGCGTACAATATCAGTCCGGTCAGTAAATTCATCATTCCCGGGCTTAAAGGCACTGACAAATACGAAAAGTTTTACGGCCGTTCACAAAATCCGATGACAGGCGGTTTTGTCGGCGAAACCGCTTATCCAACGGAAGACGATATCAAGAAAGCAAAAATCTTTGCGGAAAATCAAATTAAAAACGTCGTTGAGACATTTCTTTTAACTCAACTCACTTCCGAAAATTTCAAAGCCGTTGACGGCACGGCGCAAACGACAATCGCCAAGGAAGTCGTCAATAAGGAAACAGACGAAACAGGAAATTTTTCCGTATATGTGGAAGCCAATTCTTCAATTCAGGCGTTTAAGGAAATAACACTTCTGGATTTAATGACCGCTTTGGCAAATCAAGCCGTCGGCAACGGTTTTAAATTAAAATCTTATAAAATTGACTATAAGCCGATTGAAATTGAAGCAAAAACAAATTTAGTTGTTCTGCCGGTTGGTTTCAACGGAATTTTTTTGATGCCGCTTGACCAGAATGATTTCCTTCAGAAAATCGTTTCAAAATCGGACACAGAACTCAAATCTCTTATTTTTTCTTCTCCAAACATAGAAAAAGCCGACATTTCTTTCTGGCCGTTTTGGGTTTCTCGCGTTCCCGATGACGCAAATAGGATTAAAATCATAGTGGAGTGATTTTTCTTTTGGGGTTGACCCCGCACCTTTCAGGCATAAAATAATTTATGTATTACGTTTATATAATAAAAAGCAAAAATAATAATCCTCTTTATATTGGTACTACACCAAATTTAAAAAGGAGGTTAGAAGAGCATAATAATGGCGAGTCGGAATTTACTGCCAAAAATAAACCTTGGGTATATGCTTACATAGAAGGCTATTTTAATAAAGAAGACGCATTATCAAGAGAAAAAAGTTTAAAATATTTTGGCAAAGTTTATGCTCAACTTAAAAGAAGGATTAAAAATAGCCTTCAAGATGCCTGAAAGGTGCGGGGTTGACTCTTTTATTTTCTTAGGTTAATATTTTTTCTTACATGTCAAAGGAATCAAAGAAGCCGGTTGTTAAAGGAATGGTCATTGAGGCCTTGCCTGCGACAACCTTCAAGATTAAGCTTGAGTCCGGCGAAGAAATTATCGCTTATCTGTCCGGCAAGATGAGATTAAATTACATTAAAATCTTGCCGAGCGACTGGGTTCTTTTGGAATTAAGTCCGGACGGAAAGCGGGGAAGAATAATTAGGAGGTTATGAAGCAACCAATAACCAACAACTAACGACCAACAACAAAAAAATTAAATTTTATATTGAAAATAAAAATTCGTCGTAGGTCGTAAGTTGTAAGTCGTAAGTTAAATTTATGAAGGTACAATCTTCGGTTAAAAAAATATGCAAGGATTGTAAAATCGTCCGCAGAAAAGGACGAGTTTTTGTGATTTGCAGTAAAAACCCGAAGCATAAGCAAAGACAAGGATAAGCGCTCCGCTAAATTAAAAATGAAAATATCAAAATTAAAAATGACAATAAAAAGATAAAAATTAATTAAATATAAAATTTTCATTCGCCTCGGCGAATTCCGAAATTTTACATTTTGAGATTTAAATTTTAAATTTGAAACATGCGTCTTATTGGAATTAACATACCGGACAATAAAAGAATAGAAATCGCTTTGTCATATCTTTATGGCATCGGCGTTTCTTTGTCGCGAAAAATTTTAGCGGAAACAAAAATTAATCCTGACAAACGGGCCAAGGAAATAACTCAGGAAGAAGCGAAGAAAATCCAGAATTTCATTGAAAAACATTACAAGGTTGAAGGCGAACTTCGCCAGAATATCCGTTCAAATATCGGCCGCTTGAAAGAAATTAAGGCATATCGGGGTTTAAGGCACATGAGGAAGCTTCCGGTAAGAGGACAAAGAACTAAAACAAATTCTCGGACCGTTCGCGGCAATGTCAGAAAAACCGTCGGCAGCGGAAAGCGTAAAGCCGAATTGAAATAAAAATATGGGTAAAAAGAAAGTTATTAAAAAAACTGAAGAAGAAGTTATAAAAGAAGGCGAGGCGATTGAAAAAGAAATCGCCAAAGTTGCGACTAAAAGCGGCGGCTCAAAAAAAATAGACACTGGCAAAGTATTTATCAACGCCACCTACAATAATACGGTCATTACCGTGACCGATAAGAAAGGCAACGTCCTTTTTTGGGTTTCAGCCGGAAGTTTGGGTTTTTCGGGTCCGAAAAAGGCCACGCCGTTCGCGGCTTCAAAAGCAGTCGCCGCTTTGGTTGATAAGATGAAAAAAATAGGATTAAATGATTTGGAAATAATCGTCAAAGGGGTCGGCGCCGGCAGGGATTCGGCAATCAGGTCGTTTCTTAATCAGGGATTTAACGTCATATCGGTCAAAGACGTAACCCCGATTCCGCATAACGGTCCGAGACCGCCGAAAGTGCGGCGCGTCTAATTACCAATTACCAATTACTAATTACTAAAACTATGATAGGAGCAAAAGAAAAAAAGGAAAGAGCGTTAGGCGTAAAGCTTTTTTTGAAAGCGTATCGTTCGGCTACTCCGAAATCCGCCATGGTCAGAAAGCCATATCGTCCCGGGCAGCACGGGAAAGCCCGTCGCCGCGCGCTTTCAGAATTCGGCCAGCAGCTTCTTGAAAAACAAAAAATTATGGTGAGTTATGGGCTCCGCGACACTCAAATGAGAAAAACGTTCAAGGAGGCGCTCGGCGGAAAAGAAGCGGTTTCCGACGCCATCGTTAATTTATTGGAAAGGCGATTGGATAATGTTGTTTACCGATTGGGTTTTGCGCCTTCAAGGATTATGGCGAGGCAATTTGTCAGCCACGGCCATATTTTGGTTAACGGCCGTAAAGTTACCATACCTTCTTATAGGGTAAAAATCGGGGATGTTATTGTTATAAAATCCGCGTCATTATCCCGCTTGATTTTTAAAGATTTAGCGGCTAATATCAAAAAATACGAAGCGCCTGGTTGGTTAACCATAGACAAGGAAAAATTGGAAGGCAAAATTAAATCCCTTCCGCGCGACATTGAGATTCCGTTTGATATCGGTTTGGTGGTTGATTACTACTCACGTTGAAAATAATAACCGCTGACGCGCGAGAACACTTTGATACTCAATATAAAAATAAGCGTATCAATGAAAAAATGGGCGTTGGCAATTAAATTATGGAATATAAAAAATTAAGCGAGTCGGTTTTAATTAAAAAGGTCTCTGAAACCCCGACAGAGGGGGTCTTTGAAATAGAAGGCCTTTATACCGGTTACGGTTTAACCGCGGGCAACGCCTTAAGAAGGGCTCTTTTGTCGTCTCTCCCGGGAGCCGCGGTGACTCAAGTGAAAATCCACGGCGTAAAACACGAGTTTTCAACCATTGAAGGAATCGCCGAGGATATTTTGGAAATTTCCTTGAATCTCAAAAAAATCAGATTTAAATTTCATGCCGACGAACCGCAGATTTTGACTTTAGAAGTCAAAGGGGAAAAAGAAGTTAAAGCCAAAGACATCAAAACCAACGCGCAGGTGGAAATTGTTAATCCCGACCTTCTTATTGCGACCCTTACTTCAAAGAAAGCTGAACTTAAAATGGAGCTCACTATTGAGAAAGGTTTGGGATATGTTTCAGTTGAAAACAGGAAAGCCGAAAAGCTTCCGGTCGGCGTTATCGCAATTGACGCGATTTTTACTCCGGTCATTAAAGTTAATTTTGTGATTGAAAATATGCGCGTCGGCGAGAAAACCGATTATAATCGCTTAAAATTATTTATTGAAACCGATGGCACGGTTGCCCCTTCAACGGCGCTGCATAAGTCGGCTAATATTTTAAAAGACCACTTTGAAAAAATTTCCCAGATAGAAGTCAAAGTCGAAGAAGTTTCTGTGGTTGAAGAAAAGGCGGAAGAGAAAAAGGCGAAGAAGAAAAAAAATAAATAGTATTGATACAGCGAAGCGATGCGTCATATTAAAAAAGGGAGAAAATTTCATAGGAAAAAAGGACAAAGAACGGCGCTTTTAAAAACACTCGCCAATAATTTGATTCTTGAGGGAAAAATTATGACAACCGAAGCAAAAGCCAAAGAAATAAAGTCGGTTGTTGAAAAATTGACCACATTAGCTAAGAAGCAAAAGCTGGCGGATTTGCGTTTGCTTATGGCGCGATTGCCAAAAAAAGCCGCGCAAAAATTGTTTTATGAAGTCGCTCTAAAATATAAAACCAGAAAAGGGGGTTATTTGAGAATTATTAAAAGCGCTTTGAGGCGGCAAAAAGACGGAAGTCGAATGGCGGTTATTGAATTTGTTTGATGGGGTTGACTAAATTGAGGCAAATAATATACACTTAAAAAGTCGTTTTTAAAATTAAAAAATAATAACAAATAACAAATAACTAATAACTAATAACTAACAATAATTTATTATTAATAACTTCTAACAAATTTTATTATAAGTTATCAGTTGTAAGTTATAAGTTAAAAAATTATGGCAGAAAAAGAAAAATTCGAACGTACCAAACCTCATTTAAACGTTGGTACTATAGGTCACGTTGACCACGGCAAAACCACTTTGACCGCGGCTATAACCCACGTGCTTTTTATGAAAGGGTTGACCAAGAAAGAAGAAAAAGTTGACCAAATTGACAATGCTCCGGAAGAAAAAGCCCGCGGCATTACTATCGCGATTCACCACTCGGAATACGAGTCGGAAAAAAGGCATTACGCGCACGTTGATTGTCCGGGACACGCTGACTACATTAAAAACATGATTACCGGCGCCGCCCAAATGGATGGAGCTATTTTGGTTGTCGCCGCTACCGACGGCCCTATGCCTCAGACCCGCGAGCACATTCTTTTAGCAAGACAGGTTGGAGTGCCTAATATCGTTGTTTTCTTAAACAAAGTTGATATGGTTGACGACCCGGAACTAGTTGATTTAGTTGAAGCCGAAGTCAGGGAATTATTGAAAAAGTATCAATTCCCCGGCGACACAACTCCAATTATAAGAGGTTCTGCTTTGAAGGCGTTGGAATCTAAATCAGCCGACGATGAAGCCGCTAAGCCGATTTTGGAACTCATCAAGGCCTTGGACGATTTTATTCCCGAGCCGGTTCGCGAAACCGATAAGCCGTTTTTAATGCCCATAGAAGATATCTTTTCAATTGAAGGCCGCGGCACCGTTGTTACAGGAAGAGCTGAAAGAGGAATTGTTAAAGTCAACGAAGAAATTGAAATTATCGGTTTGAAACCGACTCAAAAAACCGTCGTTACCGGCATTGAAATGTTCAATAAGTTATTGGATGAAGCAAAAGCCGGCGATAATGTTGGAATTTTATTGAGAGGTCTTAAAAAAGAGGACGTTGAAAGAGGGCAGGTTATCGCAAAGCCCGGTTCAGTTACTCCGCATACTGATTTTGAAGCCGAGGTTTATGTTTTAAGCAAGGAAGAAGGCGGCCGGCACACGCCTTTCTTTAAGGGATATAAACCGCAGTTTTACATGAGGACTACCGACGTTACCGGAGAAGTTGAACTTCCGGCCGGAATGGAAATGGTTATGCCCGGCGACACCGTTAAAGTAGTCATCAAGTTAATCGCTCCAGTCGCCTTGGAAGAAAAACAAAGGTTTGCCATTCGCGAAGGAGGCAAAACCGTCGGCGCCGGCGCGGTTACTAAAGTAATCAAATAAAATTCGTTTAGCGAGTTAGTTCTTACACATGGTTACTAAAAAGAAGGAAGAAATACAACCTAAATTGCGGTTGCGCGTAAAGTCGTACGACCATCGGCTGATTGACAATTCAATCAAACAGATTATTGAAACGGCTGTTAGAAATGGCGCCGAAGTGATAGGGCCGATTCCTTTACCTACTCAATTTAAGCGTTATACAGTTAACCGCTCCACTTTCGTCCATAAGGACCATAGGGAGCAGTTTGAACTCCGGGTTCATAACCGTTTAGTGGATATTGTGAATCCGAATCAAAAAATTATTGAGGCCCTGAGCGACCTCAACCTTCCTTCGGGAGTTGATATTGAAATAAAAATGAAATAATAGACCCGGTAGTAGAAACTGCTGTTTCACTACAGGGCAGGCACGGATTAATACGGATAAAACAAAAACCGCCTCGATGAAAATCGGGCGGTTTTTGTTTAAAACGAATTTTATTTGACAAGATAAATTAAATTTGCTTAAATATTTCCAGTATCTTTATAAATCGAAACAAACCGCAAGGAGGAATGTTATGAAATATGTGGGAGTGTTAAGCTTGGAGAACACCGGAATTTTTATAAGGGATTTCAGCCGAATGAGACGCTTATTGAAAATGACAAAAATTTCCATTTTGCCTCGTCTCCAAGAAAATTACACAAAATGTGACTTGATATTTGAAGCGGACATTACCATACCAGGGAGCGTGATAGCACTTGAGGAATTTTTCGCAGGCCGCACAGGCTCGGTATGGTTGGCCTCGGAATTCAAAAAAGTCGGAACGAAAGTAGAGTTATCAAGTTTTGATATATCAGATCAGTAAAAGCTGATAGTGAGGTTAATTCGCCGGAAATTAAAAATCCGGCGTTTTTTTTATTGTTCTAATTAAGGGTTAATTTTTGAAATAAGCCGGTTTTAAAGATATACTTAATCAATGGCACTGGAAATTTCAGCGGGAATAATTATATACAGAAAAACGATTGACGGTCCGAGGTTTTTGATTTTATATCATGGCCGGGGTTATTGGAATTTCCCCAAGGGAAAAATTGAAAGTGAAGAAAGGACTTTCCAAACAGCTCTTCGGGAAATTAGGGAAGAAACCGGCATTAGCCGCAATGAATTGAAATTTGAAGAGCCCTTCAAGGCTTTTGAGAAGTTTGTTTTTTGGCGGAAAGAAGAAAAAATTTACAAAACTATTACTTTTTATTTGGCGGAAACAAAAAGAAAAGCCATAAAAATATCAGAGGTTAAAGAGGGCCAGCCTCATGAGGGTTTTGCGTGGTTTACTTATAAAGAAGCGATAAAAGTTTTAAGTAAGCATAAAGACAGTATGAGAGTTTTAAAACAAGCCTATGATTTTTTGCAAAAGAAAAATTCCGCGGTTCATAGGAATGGGAATGCGCAAAATATCAGGGTAAGAACTGCTGCCGTTCATATGCATCAAAAATCTAGAAATTATGGCGAACAAAATAACGCTCAAAGAAAAAACTCTTAAGGTTAAAATTTATTATTGACTAAAAGAAGAATTATTGTTAATTTTATTGCAGTAAATTTTTAAAAATTAAATATGGCCTGTGGGAGTCGGGGGAGATTTTATGAACAAGGAAATAGTTTTGCCAAAATTTGCTTTAATGCTAATTGACGAGATTGCCAGGAATAAAAATAGCCATATTCAATATGGCGATAATGAAATTTCTGTTATTGCGCCGGATCCCGGGGAAGAAGGGGAAGAAGAAGCGTTTTTGCTGATTGGTGAACTTCACGGGCAACTGGAAAAAGAGGCCGTGAAACATGAAATTTTTACGCGAAATTTTGATGGCGGTGAAAAAATTGACGCGATAAGAATTTCTTTCAAATCTAAATTTGGAGGATAATATGAAATCCAATGAGAGCGTGGCGGAGGCGTTGCTAAAGGAACAAAAAGGTTTTTTGTGCAAGACTTGCGGGGGGAAAATTACAAAAATATCGTGTATTACCCACGATGAGGGGTATGAAATCGGGCATAAGGACAATTGTCCGAATAAGCAAGTTATCAAAGAAGGCTGCGTGATTGAGTAAAATTGGAGTTTATGCAAAACTCCTCTGACATCTTGTCGGAGGAGTTTTTTTAAAATGCCATTATTTTGTTTTGGCAACTATCTTTTCAAAGATTTTTGGATCTTTTTTGGCTAACTCAGCCAGGATTTTTCTGTCAATTAAGATTCCGGTTTTTTTAAGTCCGGCAATTAGTTTGCTGTAAGTGGTTCCATTGGCTCTGGCTGCGGCGTTTATCTGGGTTTGCCACAACGCGCGGTAATCCCTTTTCTTTTGTTTTCTTCCTTCAAACGCGTGACTCCATGCGTGAAGCAGCGCTTCTTTTGCCGCCCGCTCTTTTGATTTGCGGCCCCACTTGAAACCCTTGGTGTATTTTAGAATTTTCTCCCTTTTTTTATGGGCGATTGTGCCTCGTTTTACTCTAGTCATAATAATTATTTAATGATTTTTTTAATATTTTTATTTCCTTCCAATGACCTATAACCGCTTTTTCTTTTTAAAGCCGAAGCGCTTTTTTTGGCTCGAAAATGGCCGATGCCCATCGCTCGCCTCAAAATTTTCCCCGTTTTCGTTATTTTAATTCTTTTTGAAATCATTTTTTTCATATTATTTTTTCGCTATTTGAACCATTAGTCCTCTTCCGGCAAATTTTACTTCTGATAATTGTTTATATTCAACAGGGATCATTTTCAAAAATTCTTCCAATTTGAATCTTGCCCAGTCCTTGTTCGCTTTTTCCCTGCCAAAGAGTTTTAAAACGATTTCAACTTTATGTCCTTCTTTGAAAAATTCATCTATCTTTTTAATCCTTACTTCCAAATCGTTTTTTGCCGATTTGACCGTAATTTGAACTTGTTTTAATTCGCTTGTTTTCTGCGCCGCCTTTTGTTTTTTCAATTCTTTTTCTTTCTGATACCTAAATTTGTCAAAACTCATTATCTTGGCCACCGGCGGCTTGACCGCGGACGTTATTTCAATCAGATCCAATTCTTTTTCCTTGGCCAATTTTAATGCCGCTTCTCGCGGCATGGTGCCAAGGTTTTCGCCTAAATCGTCAATAACTCTTAATTCCAGCTCGGTTATCTGTTCGTTTATTTTATAATTTATTTTTGGCGGTTGTGGCCTAAATGGTCTGTACAAACTTCAATCAAGAATTATGAATAATGAATTATGAATATTGGTTATTGTGTTTGCCCCATGATTCATAATTCTCAATTCATTATTCCATTTTATGGTGGAGATGAGGGTATTGAAACCCTGTCCAAAAGGATTTCCTACAAATTTCTACAAGCGTAGCTATATTAGAATTTAGAATTTAGGATATAGAATATAGCACTTAACCCTAAAATCTTTGCCAAAATTTTGTCTTTGCTAAACTTTGGCAATTTAGCAAACAAGCTTAATGTATAACACCCCGTATGGCCAACTTAAGCGATCAACCTGGGATGCCGCTTTAAGCAAAAGCTAAAGCAGGAGCAACATTTCTGTTGGCAGTTATGTTTTTGATTCCTTGATTAACGAGGTGAGAAATCATCCTCGGCTTGCGTTTGTTGGTAAAGTTCTTTTGTCGAGGCCTTACATCCCCGTTATTTTGTTCTGCGGATTTCCTTTTCTATCTCTCGTTTTCTGATGGCTTCTCTTTTATCCGCCTTCTTTCTGCTTTTGCCTAATCCTATTTCAATCTTGATTTTCTGTCCTTTAATATACACCTTTAAAGGCAATAAAGTCAATCCTTTTTCCTTAGTTTTTCCTGTTAAACCGGCTATTTCCGATTTGTGTAAAAGGAGCCGGCGAGTACGCTTTGGGTCGTAATTTGCGGGCGCGTTTTTCGGTTGATATGGCGGAATATCGGCGTTTAACAGCCAAGCTTGATTGTTTTGAATGATAACATGAGAACCGCTTAAATTTATCCGCCCGGTTTTTATTGATTTTACTTCCTGTCCGGACAGCTCAATGCCCACCTCGTATTTTTCAAGGATTTCGTAGTCAAAATAAGCGCGTTTGTTTTCTGCTAAACTCATAGATTTATTATAGTGTTATTTTTATATAAAAGAAAAAATGGCTAACTACGTTTGGAAATTGTGTTTGTCTATCAATTACGGTTATTCCAGCGATCGCTGGAATAACCGTAATTGATTTTGTATAATTTATATATGATAAAAAATATAAAAAGAATACAAATTGGGCCGGTTTCTAGAAAAATTTTGATTTTATTGGGGGCCGGGCTGGCTTTGGGATTAACCAGCAGACCGGACGCGTATTTTAAAATTTTAAAAGGAGCGGCAAAAGAATGGAATTTAATAAATGAGCGTAGTCTTCATGAGGCCATTAAAAAATTATATCAATCAAAAATGATTGATTATAAAGAAAATAAAAATGGCGCAGTCACTATGGTATTAAGCGAAGAAGGGAAGAGGCGGATTCTTACTTATAATCTTGATAATATAGAAATCAAAAAACCTGTGAGATGGGATGAATTGTGGCGAGTTATTATTTTTGATATTCCCGAAAATTTAAAGAAAGGAAGAAACGCTCTGGCGGCAAAATTAAAACAACTTGGTTTTTATCCGATGCAGAAAAGTGTTTTTATTCATCCCTATGAATGTAAAGATGAAATTGATTTTATTGTGGAAAATTTTAATTTGCGTCCTTATGTAAGATATATTGTCGCAAAGAAAACTGATATTGATTTGGATTTGGAGCATAAATTCGGAATTAGTAATTAGTAATTAGTAATTAGATGTAATATAGATTAAATTTTTAAAAATGTGTTGACATATCGTGTTAATGTAATGCGTTAAATTATTGTGATAAATTTGAATTGCGGTTATTCCAACGATCGTTGGAATAACCGCAATTCAAAACAGAGGTTAGAATAGTTTAGAACAGAGGAATGAATAAGTCGCGCTGGATTGCGCGTTGCTTTAATTACGCCGATTTTTCAATTACAATAAAATTATAATGAATCCCACACATAATAATTGTGTAGGGGGTTAAAATGTTAAAACTTAATACGCAATACCCTTGCTATTTAAGTTATATGTGAGATGAACATCAAAGAATTGGCTGAGGCGTTAAAACTTTTAAGCAAACTTGACGAATTTAAAAATATAAAACGTCATACTCTCGTAAAAGGAAGAAAATTGCGCGAAAATGACGCGGAACATACCTGGCATTTGGCAATGTGGGCTTTGATTATTTTGCCTCTTTTGAAAAGAAAATATAATTCTGAAAAAATATTGAAGATGATTTTAATCCACGATTTGCCCGAGATTTATTCCGGCGACGTTTTAACTTTCAAAAAAGACCATAACCATAAAAAAGAAGAAATTAAGGGCGCTGGAAAAATTTTTGGGATGTTTCCTAAAAAAATCAGCAAAGATTATTTGAATTTATGGCTTGAAATGGAAAAAGGGAAGACAAAAGAAGCAAAATTAGTAAAAGCCATGGATAAATTACAGCCGATTCTTCAGAACATCAATACTAAAGGAAAGTTGTGGAAAAAATTAAAAATAGATTTTAATAAAATAGACAATCATAAAAGGAGTCATATGGAATTTGATAAAGAAATTTTTTTGATTTACAAAAATTTAATGGGGAAAGCCAAAAAATATTTAAAATAATGATTAAAAGCGAAATTCAAAAAATCGTTTCAAAAGCCCTTCGACAAGTTCAGGATAAGCCGTTTGAGGCGGAGATTTTTGTTCCGGAAAATGAAAATTTCGGGCATTATTCCACTAATGTTGCTTTGAGATTGGCTAAGGAAAGAAAAGCCAATCCGATGCAAATGGCCCAAAAAATAACTGATAACTTACGACTTACAACTGACAACATTTTTGAAAAAATTGAAGTAGCCGCGCCGGGATTTATAAATTTTTGGATTAAGCCGGAAGTTTTACAAAAAGAATTAAAAGAAATTTTAAACAAAAAAGAAAAATACGGCCGACTAACCTTGATGTCGGGAGTCCGACAAACTCAGGGCAAGAAGATTCAGATTGAATTTATTTCTGCCAATCCCACCGGGCCTTTGACTATCGGCAATGGCAGGGGAGGTTTTTTCGGCGACGCCTTGGCCAATGTTTTAAAATTCAACGGCTATAATGTCGTGAAAGAATACTATATTAATGACGCTAAAAACAGCACTCAGATAAAAGAACTTGGAAAAACAGGTACAGGCAAGGGGACGACATATCTTACAAAAAATCTCAAATCTCAAATCTCAAATCTCAAAAATAAAATTAAAAAGCTGAAATCCAAGAATATTCTCAATCTTGAAGGCGAAGTCGGCCATCTGCTTGCCAAAGAAATACATAAAGATAACCAGAAATTTATTGAGAAAATTTTGAAAATAAAATTTGACAAATGGTTTTTTGAGCAAAGTTTATATGACAAAAGCTCGGTTGAAAAAACCCTGAACGAATTTAAGAAAAAAAATCTGGTTTACAAAAAAGACGGCGCTTTGTGGTTTAAGTCGTCGAAATTCGGCGATTTAGAAGACAGGGTTTTAATAAGAAGCGCAGGCGAGCCCACTTATTTTTTACCTGATTTGGCTTACCACTGGGATAAATTCAAAATCAGGAAATTTAATAAAGTTATAGATATTTGGGGCGCGGACCACCATGGTTATATTCCGCGACTCAAAGCCGGTATTAAAGCGTTTGGCATTGAGCCGGGGAAATTAACCGTTATTATCACGCAGTTGGCGCGGCTCGTAAAAGGCGGTAAAGAATTTAAAATTTCTAAACGAAAAGGCACGTATGTAACAATGGAGGATTTAATAAAAGAAATCGGTTTGGATGCCGCGCGGTTTTTCTTTTTGATGAGCGCGCCGGACACTCATATGAATTTTGACCTTGATTTGGCAAAAGAAAAATCAATGAAAAATCCGGTCTACTATGTCCAGTACGCGGCAGTAAGAGCGCAAAGTATTTTACGCAAGTCAAAAATTAATCCGCCAGTTGGCGGACAAATGTTAAAAGTTGATTTTAATTTATTAAATACCAAAGAGGATTTGGATTTAATCAGAATTTTGGCGCGGTTTCCGGAAATTGTCCAAGAGACGGCTCTGAAGTATAATCCGCAGGCCTTAGCGAGATATTCAATTGAATTGGCAAAACAATTCCATAATTTTTATGAAAAAGAACGGGTAATCGGTCCCTCCTTCGCGGATGCTACGGCGGGCAGGGAAGAAAAAGAATTGGCCGCGGCGCGTCTGGTTTTGGTTCAGGCGGCTATCATTATTTTCAAAAACATTTTCTCGCTTCTGGGAATTTCAATGCCTAAGAAGATGTAATTTTTATATTATGCCCAAAAAATTTCTGACAATTTTTATTGTCCTATCTGTTTTAATAGCAGCTTTTTTTCTTTTAAATTATCAAAAAAAGGTCTCAATATTTTCCAACGAGAAAATAAAAACAATTAGTGATGAACCGGTGACTTTTTTGGTTTTGGGTAAAACAGGCAAAGTCATCGGGTGGAATCGCGCTCCGGAATTGGCGGATGCGATTTTGGTTGTTGATTATCGTCCCAAATTGGAAGTTTTAAATTTGGTTTCGTTGCCCAGGGATTTGTGGCTTGATTTCGGCAACAAATCAATGAAATTAAACGAGATTACCAGACAAAATAAAATTCCCGACTTGTTAAATCGATTGCCTGACATGATTGGACTCCAGACCGATAAATACATTGTTGTGGATATAGATATTCTTAAAGGCGTTGTTGACGCATTGGGCGGTATAGATTTGAATTTGGAAGAGAAAGCCGTTGATTGGGTCAGCGGTTATACCATTGAAGCGGGTCAGCGCCATTTGGACGGCAATCAGGTAATTTGGTTGGTCAGAAACAGGTTTGCTCCGGAAGGCGATTTTTTCAGGGAAAAAAACCAGCACGAAGTTATCCAAGCCATGATTGATAAATATAAAAAAATAAATGCGTTTGAAAAGGCGACATTTGTATTTAAGATGGCTCCGGAATTCACCAAACTTCAAACAAATATGGATTTTCAGAAGTTTTTGCCGTTTCTTGAAAAGATTGGTAATATTAGATTTAACGACGTGGTTTTGGATTTTGAAACAGGTTTGTTGCAATCAAGCAGCACTCTGATTGGAAATGGAACTTCTACCGCTTATATTCTTGTCCCAAAACTCGGTCGGGAAAATTATTCAGAGATAAAGAATTTTATCGAAAGCAAATTGGAAAAATAATCCCTCACCCTTTGAAAATTGGCTAAGAGCATTAATAGAATTTAAAATATGAACCTAATTTCTGAATTAATAAAAATTTATAAAACGCTTTGTTGGTCGCGAAGCGAAGGTATTTTTAAAGGGTGAGGGATGAAAAAATTTACAAACGGATTCAAAGCGGCTTTCCACGGCATCGGAGAAACTCTTAAACAGGAAAGGAATTTTAAATTTATGATTGCCATCGCGGCCGGCGTTATATTTTTAATGTTTTATTTGCCGACTACAAAAGACGAAAAAGTCGCGTTGCTCATAGCGACATTTTCTGTTTTGACTCTTGAATTGATGAATTCAACAGTTGAAAGAATTATGAATTTTATTCATCCCGAACCGGATGAAAGGATAAAAGCAATTAAAGATTTGACGGCGGGTATTGTTTTAGTTGCGTCTATTGGCGCTGCGGCAATAGGTTTTATTATTTTCTGGCCGTACCTGAAATAACTTTTTAGACATAAAAAAGCCCCGACTTAAGCCAGGGCTGATTTTTTTTGAAGCAAATCAACAAAAGTTTTATCATCATTAATGTACAAACCTTCAGAGGGGAAAATTTTAAATCCTTCTTCTTCGGCGATTTTCAGAAAATTTCTGTCGTCGTCAATCACAATTGTCCAATGATTTATAAATTTTAAGTTGTTAAGGACCTCTTTTTGCGGCTTGACGTACGGCGATTTGTAGACGATGGCGCAATTTGGGTTTTTTATATATTTCTCCATCAGCGCAAATCTGTTGAAAATGGACGGCAAAATGCCTCTTATTTGAAGGTAATCGTAGCGAAGCGTTTTGAAGAACTTTAAAACGTTTTTAATTCCGAATCTGCTTCGGTCAGTGATTATCCAAATCAGGGTATTCCCGTCGTCTTTCGCGGAATTCAAATATAAAACCAATTTTTCGTTGATTTCATATTTTAAACCGAATTTAATCAGAAAAAACTCTAGAATTTCAAAGCATCTTAGAGCGCATCTTTTGATTAAATGGTTTGCCTTTACTTTTTTAGCCGTGTTGGGAAATACATTCAGCAGCTTGTTTTTTATGATTATGCCGTCAATATCAATCGCAAAAACGCGCATTGGAATCCCTCCCTTTTATTTTTAAAGTGCTAATTTATTTTACAGAAAATTGATGTTTAGTCAACCCCGTTAGAAATACATAAAAACATTGATTATTATATTAAAGTATAAAAAATAAATAAATATTCCCCGGTTTGGAAAATAGCCGCAGTAAAAAATTTATTAAATTTTTTACTGCCCTGGATTTCTAACGGGGTCAATTTCCGTCGCGATTTTTTCAAAGGTCTCTGACATTTTTTCCCAATCCGAAGAGGTTATTTTTTTAAGCGCGATTTTACCGGCCTTTATTTTTTTACCGAAAAAATTTTTCTTCAAAGTTCCTATTCGCAGGCGCCAAAAATCTTTTGTGCCGAGAGATTTAATGATTGATTCCACTCCCTTATGACCCGCGGAACCGCTACCGAAAGAAATTTTGTAATCGCCCAATTCTATGTCGGCGTCGTCGTGCGCTATCAAGATTTCGTCGGGCTTGATTCCAGATTTTTTCATCGCTTTCAGCGTTTCTTTTCCGATTTCATTCATAAAAGTTTCGGTTTCGCCGGCGCGAAGCGTTTTTGCCGCGGTTTTTCCCTTTAAAAATTTAACGAATAAGTCGCCCGCATTATGATAGGTCTCTTTATATTCTTCACCCGGGTTTCCCAAGCCGAAAATTAGCTTGAATTTCTGCGCATTTGACATCTATGTATTTTAATATAAAATTGAGGATAATTGAAGTTAACCAACGACCAACAACTAACAACTAACGACAATAAAGAGTCGTAAGTTGTAAGTTGTAAGTCGTAAGTCAAATTGAAAGCGTTTTTTTACACTTTAAGGGAAATTTTAGAAATCGTTTTAATAGCGGTCGTGGTGGTTGTCGGCGTCCGTTATTTTTTGGTTCAACCGTTTTTGGTTGACGGCTCAAGTATGGAACCGAATTTTCATTCCGGCGATTATCTTTTAGTCAATGAATTATCTTATCGTTTTAAAGAGCCGCAAAGAGGGGATGTGGTAGTTTTCCATTATCCCGGAAATAAAAGCACTTATTTTATAAAAAGAGTTATCGGTCTTCCGGATGAGCGCGTTGAAATAAAAGGAGGGGAAATTTTCGTTTTCAATAAAGAGTATCCGAATGGCTTAAAACTTAATGAATTTTATCTGCCTTCAAGCATCAAAACAGGGGGGGAAAAAACCATAACTCTGGGAATGGACGAGTATTTTGTATTAGGCGATAATCGCGGAGCGAGTTTTGATTCCAGGCAATGGGGTTCGCTCGACAAAAAAGAAATTGTCGGCTCTGCGTGGGTGCGGCTTTGGCCTCTTAATCAAATAACCGCTTTCGCCAGACAGATTGTTTATTAATTCAGCAAACCAATGCCTAAAGCGTTGAAAAAAACAAAGGAATCTTCCAAAAAGAAATCTGTTTTCCATTCGCCCAAAGGAATGCGCGATATTCTTCCTATTGACCAGCCGTTTTGGGAAAAGATGAGGCAACTCACTAAAGACATCGCCGAGTCGTTTAATTTTTTGCGCATTGATACGCCAGTGATGGAAATGGCGGAAATTTTTGAACGCGGCATCGGAGAAGAAACGGAAATTATCGGAAAACAGATGTTTTTTGTAAAAACGAAAGGCGAGCGGATGGTTCTTCGCCCGGAAGAAACCGCTCCCGTGATGCGAGCTTATTTTGAACACGGATTGTCGCGATTGGGTCATCCCGCGAAACTTTATTATTTTGCTCCGATGTTCCGTTACGAACAGCCGCAAGCGGGCCGGTTCCGGCAATTTTATCAGGCCGGCTTTGAGATTATCGGCGGCGAGAGCGACCCTATTTATGACGCGGAAACGATACTGGTCGCATACAGGTTTCTTCAGGATGCTAAAATAAGGAACGCGACAATTCATATTAATAGCATTGGTTGCCATAAATGCCGACCGGCTTACGTAAGGAAACTTGAAAGTTATTTTAGAAAAAATCAAAAGAAAATTTGCAAGAATTGCCAGGGGAGATTGGATACCAATCCTTTGCGGCTTTTGGATTGCAAGGACGAGGATTGTCAGGCGATAAGAAGCGGCGCGCCGGTGATTTTGGATTATTTATGCGAAAACTGCAAGGCGCATTTCAAAAAAGTTTTGGAATATCTGGACGAACTTAAACTTCCTTATCTTATGGATTCTTATCTTGTTCGCGGCCTCGATTATTATAATAGGACGGTTTTTGAAATTTATGCCGAAGGGTTTAATTTCGCTTTGGCCGGCGGCGGACGCTATGATTATTTGGCTGAAATGCTTAAAATCGGCAAAGCAGCGGCAATGGGCGCGAGCATCGGCATTGAAAGAGTAATTGAGGTTTTGAAGGCAAGCGGCAAGACGATGCCCATGAAAAATCCGCCAAAAGTTTTTTTAATACACATCGGCGACGCGGCTAAAAAGAAGTCCTTAGTTATGATTGAAGAGTTTAGAAACAACAATATCAGGGTAAGCGAGTCGTTCGGCCGGGAGTCGCTCAAATCGCAGCTTAGGATAGCGGATAAGGAAAAGGTGGATTTGGCGTTAATTTTGGGGCAAAAAGAGGTTTTTGAAGAAAGCATTATCATCAGGGACATGAAAAACAGCACCCAGGAGACCGTGTCTTTGAAAAAAGTGATGGAGGAAGTTAAAAAGCGACTGAAATAATCCAAATCTACAAATTTTACCCGAATCTACAAATCTTACGAATTTTATTTGGGGCATTCGGATACATTTGTAAATTAGGATTATATTTTAATGGATTGTATTTTTTGTAAAATCGCAAATAAGGAATTTAACGCGGAAGTTGTTTATGAAGACGAAAACGCCACCGCGGTTTTGGACATCAATCCCAGAAGTCCGGGGCATACCATGGTTCTGCCAAAAGTTCACGCCGAAACCATTCTAGATTTTCCGGCTGAAAAAATAGACGGCTTATTTAAGGCGGTTAAAAATATCACAGACATTTTGAACAAAGCGCTCAAACCCGACGGCTTTACAATCGGAATCAACCATGGTAAAGTTAGCGGACAAACGATTGACCATCTGCACATTCACATTATGCCCAGATGGCATAATGACGGCGGCAGTTCAATTCACTCCGTTGTTAATAATCCGCCAAAAGAATCGTTAAAAGAAATAGCGGAGCGAATACGCTCAACTAATAACAAATAACTCATAACATATAACTTTTTTTAATAATTACCAGCGTATAATTTTTTAACTATATCAGCGTTATAAGTTATAAGTTGTTAGTTATAAATTAAATCAATGGCTTTAGAAATAAAAAGAAAAGAAGGAGAATCTAATAGCGCTTTTTTATTCCGCTTTACCAAGAAAATGCAGCAAAGCGGAATTTTGAAAGAATCAAAAAGAAGAAGAACTCTTAAGCGCGGCATAAATAAAAATAAAAGAAGAACAGCGGCCATTTATCGCGACACAAAAAAGAAAGAAGTGCTTAAAGCGAAAAAAATGGGCCTAATATAAGAGTATCGATACAGCGAAGCGATGTTGAAGCAAAAAATCTCCGATGACTTAAAAGCGGCCATGAAAAGCGGTAATGCGTTTGAACTTGGAGTTTTGCGCATGCTTATTGCGGCGATAAACAACAAAGAAATTGAAAAACGGGGCAAAGGCGGCGATTCGGTTTTGATTGACGATGAAGTTATGGATGTTGTCGTTAAGGAAGCCAAAAAAAGAAAGGAATCAATTGATGTTTATAAACAAGGCAATCGCGAGGATTTGGCGCAAAAAGAGCTGAAAGAATTGGAAATTATTCAAACATATCTTCCAAAACAATTGTCCGAACAGGAGCTTGAAAAAATAATTGACGAGGCGATAAAAACAACCAACGCTTCAACCGTAAAGGACTTGGGCAAAGTGATGGGCCTGGTTTCCAAGGAAACCAAAGGCAGGGCTGATTCAAAAGCAATAAGCGAGATTATAAAAAAGAAACTGGGAATATAAAAAATACAGCCCGACAAGGCTGTATTTTGAATTTAGCCGAAAACCTGTTTCAAATAGGGCTAAAATTGTGCCTTTTAGGTTTAAATTAAGGCTTCCGGATACAAAGTGTTTTGGTAATAATATTAAAGTTTAAAATTACATTTTAGGGTAAATTGGTTTATCCCCACATTAGCTAGTATTTATTTGCTATAATTAATTAAAGCTTAATTTACTCATGACCGAGAATATTCAAAATAAAATAACACGTTATTTGGTGTATAAATATACCTTTGACGGCGATTTAGTGACTAATCTTAAAATACAAAAAGTATTATATTTTATTTATGCCTGGTTTCTTTTAAATAAGAATAAGAGATGTTTTACTGAAAAATTTCAAGCTTGGCCAATTGGCCCAGTATTACCCTCGATATATCAGACCTTGAAAAAATATGGTAGTTCTCCTATATCTCCAGATTTTTCTAAAATTACAAAAGGAGAAGATGTTGAAAAATTAAAAAAAGAACTTGGAAATAGTTTATTAGAGACAATTGATGAAGTTTATAAAGTTTATGGAATAAAAAGTGCCTTTGAATTAGTTGGATTGACACACAATGAGTTGTCATGGAGTCGTGCAAGAAAAGGGCTAGATGCAACAGCTAAGACTGATAAAGAACTATCTGATGATGATATATATGAACAGCACAAAAAAAGGAAAAAATAAAAATTCAATTTCAGAACCAGAACCTGTTGATGAAAAATTAAAATTTAGTTTTGAGTATTATGACTCTAGTTGTAAATATTGCTTGAGCGATTGGCAGAAAGCTGAAATTTCTGGAGCTTTAAATAGGTTAAAGGAAGTTAATCAAAAAACTTATAACGATCTTTTTCGGGAAAAAGAGGTGTATCATTTTCATCCGGTGGATTGGTCTACAACAAAAGAAAAAAATGGTTTTCCGGATAAAAAGGTCAATAATCTTGAGCCATTCCAATTTGCTTTACTTGGAATAAATAACCAAAAAGCCAGAATTTTTGGAGCACGTCAGGATAATATTTTTTATATAGTTTGGTTTGATTTAAATCATGAAGTTGACCCTATGACAAAAAAATGAAAAATAATATTAAAGAACAAAAAATTTTTAGCTATTTGGATAGCATTATAAATCCTGAAAGTTCTATTTTAAGTAAAAATAGAAAAAGCGTTGATTATTGCGAAAAAAGGCAATATCAGAATATTTATAAAAGAAGAGATAAAAACGATAAGGGCAAAAAAATTATAAATAAGTAAAACAAAAAATATCTCGCTTAAGTATTTTTGCTATTTTTAATTTCACGCTTAAGAACTATCGCCGTTAATTTTAGAAGTGTTATTCCCATATCATTTATCTCTTTATTAGTTAATTTATCAGCATAAGAGCCCAGATCTTTTTTAAGTATTTTCTTCAGTTCTTTGAAGGATTTTTTTGAAAGTTTAATTATGGTAATTATTTTAGGTTTTTCGGCTAATTAATAGCCAATTTTTGGTGGAAATGGTGGATTTTGGTAGTTATAGTTATTTCAAAAAAAGAACACTATTGAAGTGTTCTTTTAAAAACTTTATTTTATTTTTCCCATTTTTTAAAAAATTATAAGCCATATTTACGAAGGCATATTTTATATGTTTCATCTTTATCTATCTCAATGCTTCCAAATCCGCCGCTATAGGCTTTTTTAGCACAATATTTTTTATATATAGATGGTTGAATTGCAAAAAAATAAAGTGTCAAGGAAATAAATATAATTATAATTAATTTAAACCAATTTTCTTTAAGCCAAATTTTCATATTTTCTAACTTAAAACCACTTATTTAACACTTTCTTGATTATATTTTTCCAAACAAAAACCACTAAAAATGTTAATAATAAACCAATAAGATAGTGGTTAAATTGATCTCTAATATAATAAAACTCATCTAAAAAAGCCATTATACCTAAGAACAAAATGAGTGTAATAGTTACTCTAAACCAATTTTCTTTTAGCCAGTTTTTCATATTTAAAATATCGTTTTTAATTCTTACCCAGCTTAATAAACCACCAAGTGATAGAAGAAGCCCAAACACCCCAAACAAATCCAATCCATAAGAGATCACCGCTGGAAAGATAAAAAAGAAAAACAGCGGGAATAATAAAGGCAATTAAAAAGTAAAAAGATAGTATTTTCCAATAGTCTCGGTTTTCCTTTAGCCAGTTCTTAATTTTTCCTTTCATAGGTTTATTTTACCCAACTTAATTACATACCGTTTTTCCCCTCTTCTTTTAAATTATTTTTAATTTTATAAAGATGCCCTAACTATCAAGGAGATAATCCATAAAATTATTACTATTCTTCCAATTAGTCGTATCCATGGTTTTGCAAGGGGGTTGTTGTGATTATATCTAAAATATCCAAGCATCCACAAAATACCTCCGCCAATTAACATTACAAACTCGTCGGAAATTATTCCGATTATTATCAAAAACAGAGGAATAATGCTCCACAGTGTAAAAGACCAATTTTCTTTGAGCCAGTTTTTCATATAATTATTATAATATATTCTAACGAAAAAGCGACCGCTTAAAATGGTTGAAAAATGCTTAAAATATGATAATTTTAATCTATGAAATTATCCATCGGCATCGTGGGCTTGCCTAATGTTGGCAAGTCCACTCTTTTTAAAATTCTCACCAAACAGGAAGTTAATATCGCCAATTATCCTTTTGCCACGATTGACCCGAACGTTGGCGTAGTGCCGGTACCGGACGAGCGTTTGGATAAATTGGCTAAATTGAGCGCTTCTAAAAAAATCGTTCCGGCTGTCGTGGAATTTTACGATATTGCTGGCCTTGTCAAAGGCGCGTATAAAGGCGAGGGCTTGGGTAATCAGTTTTTATCTCATATTAAAGAAGTGAATGCGATTGTTGAAGTTATCAGGTGTTTTCCGTCCGATGAAATAATCCACGTTGAACAGGGAATTGACCCGTTAAGGGATTTGGAAATTATCAATACAGAACTTATTTTGAAGGATTTAGATACCGTGGAAAAGCGTTTGGCGAAATTGGAGGGCGAGGCAAAAACCGGCGACAAGCAAAAAATAAAGGATTTGGAAATTGCCAAAAAAGCGCGGGAAATTTTAAACAGCGGGAAATTGCTTAACTCGGCCGGAGCGGATTTTGTAAGCGAACCAATTATAAAAGAAATGACCTTATTGACGGTCAAGCCACAGATTTATTTATTAAACGGCGAGGAGTCCGACGTCAGCGAGGAATTGAAAAATAAAATCAAGTCGCTCGGCGCGGACTATATTATTGTTAATTTAGGTTTTTGTCATCCTGAGCAAAGCGAGGGATCTAATGGAGATTCTTTATCCGCCAGTCGGCGGATTCAGAATGACAAATGTGATATCGGGATTCTGATAAAAAAGGCCTACGAGATTTTGGGGCTTATCAGTTTTTTGACAACCGGTGAAGATGAGACCCGCGCTTGGACGATTAAAAAAAGTGATAAAGCTCCACAAGCCGCCGGCGCCATTCATTCCGACTTTGAGAAAAAATTCATCCGCGCGGAAACGATTAATTGGAATAAACTTTTGGAAGCGGGTTCCTGGGCCGCGGCCAAACAAAAGGGTTGGATTAGGATTGAAGGCAAGGATTATGAAGTTCAGGATGGCGATGTAATAGTAATAAGGCACTCTTAATAGTTTTTAAGTTTATAAGTTTTTAAGTTATAATTAGAAGAATGAAATCTTTAAGAGAATATATCATTGAAGCGGAAAATAAAAAAATCGCTATCGGGCATTTTAATATCTCGGATTTGGCGGGGCTAAAAGCGATTTTTGAGGTAGCTAAAGAATTAAGCGTTCCGGTGATAATCGGTTTATCCGAAGGCGAAGCCGGGTTTGTCGGCTATAAGCAGGCCGCGGCTTTGGTGAAAAGTTTGAGGGAACAATACAATTACCCGATATTTTTGAACTCTGACCATACAAAATCGCTGGAAAAAATAAAGGAAGCGGTAGAAGCGGGTTTTGACGCCGTGCTTTTTGACGCCGGGAAATTACCGATAGAAGAAAATATTAAAAAAACTAAAGAAGCGGTTGAATTGGCAAAAGGAATCAATTCAGATGTTTTGGTTGAAGCGGAATTGGGATATCTTGGCGCCAGCTCCGTGATTTTAAAAGAAATTCCTAAAGACGCGGCGATTAGAAAAGAGGATTTGACTAAACCAGAAGACGCGGTGCGATTTGTGAAAGAAACCGGC
>ERZ1292625.1555-Hain-H41-01um-R1-1555-length-26315-cov-36_pt1 | contig 26315 bp, 40 predicted proteins | sample MGYA00564400_ERZ1292625 | MGnify/ENA primary metagenome ERZ1292625 (study PRJEB36523, sample SAMEA6512639) | groundwater metagenome | collected 2019-01-08 | study: AquaDiva: Metagenomics assemblies of 32 groundwater samples | reverse complement strand
ATCCTGTCATCCCTCCCTGAGAAACTATACCCGGAACCGGGGTTTTAGGTCCGGGTTCAGCTGCCGGTTTTGTCGCGGAACGGTGAGGGTGTGCTTGATGGTCCCTTTTTCTTTCTGGGGCTGAACGGCTCAGCTCCCAGGGAACGGCGAAAATCAGCCTCATCTACCGCGTCCCGATTCTGGTCGTTGCGGGTCAGGTTCTCGGCCATCTGTCGGGCCAGCTCCTCAGCCTGCTCTTTGAGGTTTTTTGCCATCACGTGCCCTCCTTCGGGTTGCCCCAGACGCGGCGGCCGATGGTGCCACCGCGGTATCCCGCATGGGATTTTTTGAACGGAGATGCAGGGATGGGCGGAATGGAAGGCCGGTCCTTACTCAGCTCATCCGGGTCAAATCCCAGCAGGGAGCGGACGGCAGCCAGTCGCTCCTCGTCCAGCTCGTCCTCCGGCTCTTCCGCGTCATCCTGCTCAGCCTCAGTTCGCCAATCCGGCAAGGACCGCTCAGCATCCCCGAAATACACATCAGCATTCAGTCCCGGCAAACTTGACATCACTCACACCCCTGGCAATTGGCCTTCCACTGAACCCAGACCGCCGGATCGATATATGCCTTCAAGGCCATCGCAGGATCGTTGCCCAGCACTCCGGAAACCTTTTCAGCCACGGACTTGACAGCGGCCTTGTAGTCCTTCTCGTCCCGGCAACAGTCTGGATTCCCACTGATCTCTTTGATGGCCAAGCGGTTGGCCAGCATGGTCCGCATGTCCTTCGACCTAAACTTGCCCCCATCCAACGTGCCCACATAGTTCCGCAGCTTGTCCGCGTCAGTCTGGAACAGCTTGCCGCCCCGCTCCGTTGCCTGACGCTTCCGCTCCAACAGCATCTCAGCCAATTTGGGATCACGGATCAGGTGATCGTGCCAAACGCTCTCCTTGCCCATGAACTGAAGCCGCACGCCGTCTTCTGCTTCCACCACATGCCGGGGTTCCAGGGTCGTAGCCCCGAAAGACTGAAGCCAGTAGCGGGCATCCTCCAGCCCTTCCCCAGACTGCCGGCGTTGGGTGATCTGCTCCGCGGCCCCGATGTCCCGCACGGGGATTTCCCGGCCCTCGAATTTCAACTTCACGGTGGATTTCTTCTTCCCCTTGGCATCGGCGGTCACTTCTCCCACTACTTCAAAAGATTGATCGTACAGGTTCGCATAACCTTTGGTGTCCGCCTCACCGCCGGGGCGGGTGCCCTGCTCCTGCATCAGCCAGGTGCAGTCCGCCGCCTCCCGCACGCGGGGGTCTTTGTGCCTGCGGTTCTTCTGGTTCTCCGCGTTGATCTGCTCAAACTTCCGCAGGCCCTCCTCTGTCTTGGCAAACTTCCAGGCCGCCGTCCGCATGTGGAACTTGTCGGAGTATACCACCTTCACCCGGCCCTTGGCATCCCGGCCTGTCACCAACACATCAGCCTTCGGGTCTGTGCTCACCTGGACGTTGACCCACTGGGGCGGGACCATGGCCGGGGTGATATGTTTTGGAGCCGGGTTGCCGTCCGCCAAGATAACCTTCGCTTCTTTGCCCTTGCCCTGGCGGACGGCCTCCGCCATCGATCCCCGCACCGCTTTGGGCTTCTCACCAGACCGCCGCTGCTTGGGCTTCTGCTGTTCGGGTTGTTTACCTGAGCCGGCGGATGCCTCACCCTCAGACGGGATGCATCCCGTCTGAGCTGAAGTCTCTCCCTGCTGGCAGGGGCCGCCTTTGTCTTTGGTCATGTACCCGGTCAGCAGCTTCCCGAACGGAGACGGTCCCGGCCTGCCGAACTTCTGGTCCACGGCCTCATCCGCCATCCGGCAAGCTTCTGCCACGTCCTGGACCTCGTCGAAGGCAGCGGCGAACAACGCCGTCCACCAGTCACGATCCTTTGCCGAGGCCAGGGAAGCAGCAATCAACTCCGCATGATCCCTACCCTGCGATTCCATGGATTTGTGTCCGGTTTGCTGGGTCAGCGGATGTCGCACACTGCCCCAAGCGTGCTGAGCAGCTCCCTTCATTTTACCCGGAAACTTCTCCCGCAGCAGCATCCAGGCAGCCTTGGCAGTCACCACCGGATTGCGACCAGCGGAAGTCAAAATGTAGGCGGTGCTGGCCACCGGCAAGTAACTGGCCGCCTTCGCTGCCAGGGCGACTGCAGGAGCGACAGCTGCGGTCCCGACAGCGGCGGCCATGGCCCCGCCCTGAAAGGCGGCATCCACGGCGGCCAGCACGGAACCCAGCTTCTCCACTTCCTCATTGCTCAATCCCTTACCCTTGGCCACTTCGCGGGCCAGTGCTTGGGCAGCGTGGTTGCCGGCCATGAGGATTCCGTGGACGGCGTGCCAGAGGTTGGCCACGGGTGCCCGCACCGGCTCCGGGATGGATTGGAGGAGGGCGGTCAGCTTGGCCTTCGGGACGCCGTACCCGGCCTCGACCACGGCCTTGCCGATCCGGGCGGTCACGGTATAGGCGTTGGGCGGCGGTTGCCCTTGCGTTCCCGGAACTGCCTGGGGCTGGTGATTTGTCCTGGCTTGTTCTCGTCCTGATGAGCCGGACGCGGGGATGCACCCGGTACTGGCCGCTGATTCACCCGGCTTGCAGGGAGCCCCGCGGTCTTTGGTCAGGTAGCCGGGCAGGGACAGCGTACCCCAACCCCCAACGGATTCTTCCTGCGGCTCCTCGATTATTTGTTCAGGCACGTTGAGCAGCAGGCGAATCAACTCAGCCGCCTGCATGTTGCCTCGCTGGTGGGCCTCGCTCTCCATCCGGCGGCCGTGCTCTGTCATCCCGTCCCTGTCATGCATCGGCTCTTTTTGCAGATCACCGCGGTGCATCTGTTCAAGATGCACCAGCTCATGCCAGAGTATTTCCGGCGGCACTCCGGGTGAGTTGGGCGGGATGATTAAATCACCAGTCTTCGTGTCCAGAGCAGCGGTGGCCTGTTTGAGATGTTTGGCCTCTTCCGGGGTGGCAGAACGGATCACTTTCAGATGGCCGGCGACCTCGGGCCACAGCCTCGACACGATGTCCCAGGACGGCCCCAATTTCTCAGACAGCGCAGCGTCAATCCCCGGCGGCATGGGCAGCGGCTGATTTTCTTTCCACCGCTGTCGAGATTCCTCCTCAGAGCCGGACGCCACGGGGTCGAGGTATATTTCCTTGCCAGCGTCCCCCAAAACCTCCAGGCGGTTGCCCTCCTGTTTTGACAATTTCTCAACCTGTTCGCGGTGTTTCACGGTGGCCGGTGGGGCTTCATGGGGGTCTTTCTTCGATGCCGAGTTGATCTTGGCGGGCGGTTGCCGCTGAAGAACCTGCTGAGTAGAACCAGCAGACTGTTGCCCAGGTTCCTGTTGGGCAGGGATGCACCCAGTCCGGGCTGCCGCCTCACCTTGTTTGCACGGCTGGCCGCGGTCCTTGGTGCGGTAGCCAGGGAAAGATTTGAAGGGGGAGAGCGGTGGCAGAGTTCCGCGGATGACCTCGCCGCGGGTTCGGGAGGCCCGGAGCCCTTGGTGGCGGTTGGTGAGTACCCGCAGTGTTTCTGCTTTGGATGTGACCCGGTAGCCGAGGCTGGCCGCCAGAGCAATCAGCTCCTTGCCGGTGAGCACCGCAAGTTCATCAGGGGTGGGGTCGTTCAGAGATTTGGTCAGCGGCCACGGTTGTCCACAACGATTGCAAACTCCGTCCTCGCCACGCTCCAGCCTGGTGTCACAGTGTGGACAATACTCCGCCGCCGGGCCTCGCTGTTCTTTCTTGCCTTGCTGCGGGGGCGGGACCAGGGCACCTCCGGCCAGCGGGTTGATCCAGGACATAGCCTTTTCGCTCAAGTTCAACTGGGGCAGAAAACTCAGAGGTACTACTTCCCGCTCCCCGTCTGGCCTGCTGTACTCCGCCTCCGTCAACTTCACCACCTGCCCCAGGAACGGCGGGTGCTCCTCCGCGTACAGGTTCGACGCATCCGGCCGCAAAAACGCCAGGGTGACGTGCGGTCGGTATTCTGAGTATTTGTTGCCAGGCAGGGAAAAAGCTCCGGCGATGGCCTCATGCAACTCAACCAATCCCGGCGAATCCACGGTGCAATGCAGCACGTCACCGTCCGTCCCGCCCTTGAAAAGAGACAGCCCCGTCAGCCTCGCGGCGATGGAGCCGGTCCTGGCGAGCAGGGGTTTCAGGGCAGGAAATACCTGATCGGCCGTCTGGGAAAACCCGTAGGCGCAGGTGACATGGGGGCGCAATTCACGCCCCTCTGGTGCAAGGTGGCAATCGTCGATGTTCTCGATCACCCAATCCGATATTTCCTTCCTGATGGGATCGGGCAAGACACACAGCAGGCAGCCCCACTTGTGCTCATGGCTCAGCGACTTGACGAACACGTCGCGGGCGGTCAGCAGGTCGCTCCAGCTCCAGCCGGGCAGGGCTTTGTCAGGGGATGCGAGTGAGAGTGCCGTCATGCCGCCCCCTTCCGCAGGCACATATAGACGGTCAGGTGGGGGTGGTCCCCCGGCTCGTAGGCGTCCGCATCCTCCTCCCGCACCAGCGGCACGGGATGCCCCCCGTCGTCAGGTGCTTTGCAGTCCGCCGATTTGAAAAACACCTTGTCCACCACGGTGAAATCCTGGATGATGCGCTTTTGCAGGGCAACGCGATCATATACCCGCCAGTGGGGGTTGCTGACGTGAAAACGGCAACCGTAGGGGAGCGTTACATGAAACAATCCTCCCGGCTTGAGCAATTGCCAGACTGCGGCCACTGCCTTAACATCGTAATCAGGGTCAATCACCTCATCGTACTCGCCGTAGGTGCCCAGCCCGAAGTGCTCAAGGGCTGACGTTGAGATGGCGGCATCGAAGGACTCCGCCCGCAGGGCCGGGGCCAGCCGGACGAAGTCGCCCTCCAGCCGCAGGTAGTCGATCTGATGTTCCGGGTTGCTGTGAGGCCGCAAATCCACCGCCGTAACCCGATGGCCGTTGCCGGTCAGGATGCAGGCCATCGGCTCTTCGTTGGCCCCGACCTCCAGCACGGAGGAACCGGGTGCGGGGTCCAGCCGGGATAGGACCATGAGGGTGTCGCAGTCCAATTCGCCAAACTTGGGGTCGATGGTCATCTTCACCTGGGACCGCAGCCCCGCGGTCAGCGCCGGGTCTGGGCCGCAATCGCTCCCGTCCAGGATGGGGAATGCCAGCCGCCAGTACCCACCGGGGTCGTCTACCTTCGGGGAGTACGCGAGCAGATTGCCCCGCGAGGTCTCCAGGGTGACGCGGACCAAGCCGCCGTCACGGGGAAGACCGAGGAGTTGGGCCACCCGGTACAGGCAGGCACTGACCTCCGCCTTCCCAGCCTTTGAATTCAGTTCTGGTGAATCTTGCGTAGTCTGCATGAGAAAAACGGCGGGTGGGGCAGCCCCCGGACCCGCCGCCAGGAGAAAGGGTTGGATTACGTCGCCTCATCCGTCAGGCCGCCGGAGCGAACGGCTTCCGGTGTAAAGGTCAGGTTGAAGCCCACAGACCCGGACAGGGCATGGACGGCCAGGCCGGAGTAGAACGGCACGTCAAGTGGGATTGGCTTGAAATACTCAGTAATCTCAGATCGCTCCACACTTTGACCCGAGTAGGATGCAGGTGGCAGCCAGTGGTATAAGGGTCGGGCACCGGACTCCGCGAACACGCCATCGGCGATGGCCCCTGACCGCTGCATCATGACGGCATCGTAGACAATGATGGGCTGGCCGGACAGCACCGAGGTGAATGCCCCGGCGGCCGTGACGCCGGACAGCAGGTTCGTCGGGCGGAGGGCCATGAACGCCTTGAGGCGGCCGGCCCCGGACATAACAAAGCCGTGACCGCCGGACGCCAGCGTGAATCCGCGTCCAGACATGGTGACGAGGCCCCCCGACAGGGCCGTAGCCATCCGCTCGCCGCCGTGAGTGGTGCGGACCTCGCCGGTATCCACATAGCCCGAGGAAGCCAATGCTCCGGCCATGCGCTGCGGATTGCGTGTACGATAACCCATGATTCTCTTGCTCCGTTGGCAGGGCCGGCTTTGCGGAAGTTCGCGTCACGGTTGCCGGCGGATGCCGGGCCGCTTGGGCCTTGGCCCTCCCTGAGAAAATATACCTGGCAACGGGGTTTTAGGTCCGGGAAAAAACTTCGGAAAAAGTGACCAAAATTCAGAAATGGGGCTTGCTTTCTTGTAACCGGAAGCAACAATTAGGGAGTAGGGCAGACAGGAGATGAGAACCAATGATGACCAACCGCTACCCCGGCAACTGTCGCACCTGCCGGGCTACAGTGAACCAGGGTGCTGGTTTTGTGCAGAAAGAGGGGGGTTCCTGGCTGACCTACTGCCGGGAGCATGCCCCAGAGCAAATCGCTCCGGCGGCAACCCAGACTCGCAAACTCCTGGCTGATGGAAGAGTGGTCATCGGGTATGAACCAGATAATCTTCCCCTCCTGCGTTCCCTGCCCGGCTACCGCAACGTCAAGGACTCCGCTGGACGCTGGCAGATGAGCTGCTCTACGGGGCAGGCCACCCTGCCCCGCGTATTGGAAATCGCGGACAAGCTGAGCCTAGAAGTGGCCCCCGAGCTGCGGGAAGCCTGCCGGCAGACCGAACAGGCTGCCGCAGTGGCTCACGATCCCAGGCTGTACCCATTCCAGGTGCAAGGGGTAGACCACGTGGCCCGCCGGCCACGGAGCCTGCTGGCCGATGATATGGGCCTGGGCAAGACGGTGCAGGCCCTCTGCTCCCTGCCCCAGGACGCTTCTGCCGCCGTCATGGTGATCTGCTCCAACTCACTCAAATACAATTGGGTGAGTGAGGCCGGCAAATGGGCACCCGGCTATCAGGCTGCGGTGCTCTCCGGCAAGGGCGGCTTTCGCTGGCCGGCCCCCGGCGAACTGCTGGCGGTCAACTACGACATCCTGCCCGACGTGGAGTCTGTTCCCGCTGGCATCACGGTGATCGCGGACGAGATCCAGTACGCGAAGAATTATAAGGCCAAGCGGAGCCAGCGGGTCGCCAAGATTTGCGGGGGTGCTGCCAAGGTGATCGCCCTGACCGGCACGCCCCTGATGAACCAACCCTTCGATTTGTGGGGCATCCTCAACGCCACTGGCATGGCCCGCGAAGTCTTCGGGAACTTTGGGACGTTCTTGCGGCTGTTCGGGGCCGAAAAAGATCGCTGGGGCGGCTACAGCTTCCAGCGACCCGGCCCGGAAGTGGCAGAGCGATTACGGCGGGTGATGGTCCGCCGGTTGCGAGCCGAAGTGCTGCCGGACCTGCCCGGCAAGGTTCACTCTGAGATCGTGGTCAACGGCGTGCCCGCGGCCCTGGCCCGCAAACTGGATCGGCTGGCCGAAGAATGGGACGACATCCTGGCGGCGGGTGAGCTGCCTCCCTTCGAGGAGTTCTCCGCGGTGCGGGCCGAGCTGGCCGCCAGCCGCGTGCCCGCCGTCCTGGAGCTGGCTGAGACCTATGAAGAGAGCGAGACTCCGCTGGTGGTCTTTTCCGCCCACCGGGCACCCGTGGATGAACTGGGCCAGCGGGAAGGCTGGGCTTGCATCACTGGCGACACCCCGCCCCAACGACGGCAGGAAATCGTGGAAGCATTCCAACGGGGCGAGCACAAGGGACTCGCCCTCACCATCGCGGCCGGCGGGGTTGGTCTCACGCTGACGCGGGCCGCCCATCTGGTGTTTGTGGACCTGGACTGGGTTCCCGCCAACAACAGTCAGGCAGAGGATCGACTGGTGCGAATTGGCCAGACGGCCTCCAGCGTGCAGATCACCCGGTTGGTGAGCGACCACCCACTCGACCGGCACGTGCAGAAACTGCTGGTGGAGAAGATTGCCATGGCCGCAGCGGCCATCGAGGCAGTGGCCACAATCAAGGTGCCGGAACCCCCGGCGGTGCAGGCCGAGGGTGAAACGGAAGAGCAGTTCGGGGAGCGGCTGGCCCGGATCGCGGCGGCGAAGGAAGCCGCAGAGCGGGAGCGCCAGGAGCAGGAAGCGGCCCGGCAGCAGGCAGCGGTCGAGAACCGGATCAAGCTCATGGCCGAGCGGGGCCTGAGTAAGGTGGGCGAGTGGCTGGCCCAACCCGTCACCCCGGAGATCAGGGAAGCCCTGCGCGGGGCCTTTGCTCTGATGTGCGAGAACGACCCAGACCATGCGGAAGAACTGAATGGCGTCGGCTTCAACAAGCCCGACTCGTTCGCGGCCCGCTGGTTGGGATTTGGGTTGGGTTCGGACGATGAGTACCGAGCACAATGGAGCCTACTGTGGAAATACTCCCGGCAGCTCAGGAAGCAGTTCCCGATTCTGTGGTCAGTCAAATAACGATTCTTTGTACCCCCGCGCCCGCAAGGAGATTCCCATGTCCGACGACACCCGGTTTGCACAGTGGATGAAAGACGTGGACCAGGCCGTGCAGGGCATCTTGTGCGGTCTCACCGTCTACGATCTGCCGGATTGCTGTTACCGCGATTGGTTTGAGGATGGTTTTTCACCATCCGCTGCGGCACGGAAAGCCATCAACCAATCTGTTTATCCCACTTGACCAGGAACCCCACCACGGAGCACCGCAAGGCTCCCCCGGCATCGGGGTCTACCCTGTTGATCCCATGGAACAGACCGGGGGCGGTCAGCACGCAGCGGTTGGGTCGGGGAGTGATCCAAGTGCCGATGCCGGCCCACAGCAACCCTTCCTCCCAGGTTCGATCCGGGCGCAACGGGGGAGCTTCGGCCAGCTCCTCCCACCGAGGTACTTGGTCAGCTACCATCATTTCGCCGCCCCAATGGTGCTGCCACTCCGGGTGGGCGTACCAGACGAATGACCCGAGAGAATGCTTGTCATAATGCCAGTAGAGCCGCGTGCCCCGCCCGAAAACATGGGTGTGCAGCCGCACGTCGTCCCAGCCTTCTTTCACCAGCTGGGGGTGAGCCAAGGCCATGTCCCGGAACCGTTCACCCAGCACCGACGCATAGTTTGTCTTGCCCGCATGCTCGCTCAGATAGGTGGCAGGACTGGACCAGGCCAATCCGCCGTCAAACCCCCACGTCTTGGTGAATTGTCCGATCACCGGGACCATGTCCAATTGCTCATGCCCGATGCCCTCCCAGATCAGATGCCAAAGGTCATCCGACAAAAAGTTGTCCGCTACGACAAAATCATCACCCTGAGCTGTCATCTGCATATGTCTCCCCTACCTTGCAAACTGCATCAACTATCAACGAGAGGCATGGATGCGTGTCCACCGACTCCCGGACGATCTGCCCCAACCCGACATGATTCTTGAAGTCCGGGGCCACGGAATGGAGAGCGGACACGCGGGCATCGAAGCCAGCGGCGGCCAGGGCGTGCAGCAGGGTCTCGGCATCATAGGCCGCAAGATGTCCCGAGAACAGCAGCTCCCACAGTTTGCCCGCGGCGGTTGGAGCAGCTTCCACCCCGTCGCTGATCTCCGCGAAATCGTCCATGTCGGGGGTGTGTCCCCCCAAATCGTTGCGGTAGCACTTCACAAGCATTTCCGCATCCGGCACAGCCAGCCGCAGTGCCCCGGTCTGGGGGTTGAGCACCCGCCGGCACTCTCGCAGGAAGCTCAACCCGTCCTTGTACGACAGATGCTCCAAAAAATGGTTGGCGTGAATTGCTGACACTTCCCCGGTCTTGAATGGGAGGCCCTGCCGCACGTCGTGGCGGAGGTACTGGTAGTTGCGGGGCTGGGCGTAGGCGGCCAGATCATGCACGTCGATGTTGGTCCAGCCGAACGGGGTCATGGTGGTAAACGATCCCACTTCCAGCTTGATCTTCCCGTCGCCGAAGAGCACCTCTTGCGGCACCACACCACGCTCTAGCTCCTCCTTGTCGAGAATCTCCACGGGCCAGCCGGGGGCGTACTCCGCAAAGAGCTGGACCCAGCGTTCCCTGGAAAATAAGCTCACGTGTGTTTTGTCGAACCCATCATCGTTCTGCCCGAAGTCGATCCCGTGCAGGCCCCGACGGCAGGTGCGAACCATTTCCCGGATGACCACCGGCAGGTGCTCCTCCGGCACATGCTCCAGGGCGGCGACTGACACGCAAAGGTCAAACTTATCCTGAAACACCAAATCCCTGCCTTTGAAATCAGGATCAGGAATCGTCTTCCAGGGAGTTTGGCAGAGATCTTGTTGCCAAATCCACTCGCAACAACGAGTCATGAGACAGTGTTTGCTGATTTCAAAACCATGCGATTTGATCCCATGATCTTGCAACTTTTTCAGAACGTAGCCGCGGGCGGCACCCAGCTCCAGCACACTCTCGGGACGGCGAGCCAAGATGTGCCCAACCGTGTGCCAGTGTGCCGGAAAATCCATGTAGGTTTCGCCGAACTGACCGTGGGCGTAGCCGCCCACCTTGCCGCCGCCGTTCCAGTACGCCTTGTCGAACAGCTCCTCACGGAGGAGGCCGCCCCGGCCCCGCAGCTCTTCCCGCTTGTCCTCCCATTCCACCTCCTTCGCCTCATCCCATTCGATCACCGGCATGATTTATTCCTCCCCTTGGTTTGATTCACTTCGCTTCTGCGGCATGCTTGCCCGGATGTCCTTTGGGCTTGGTACAAGTTACACCGCCCGGCCCCACAGTCCGGCACGGTTCCGAAAGCAATAAACCACTTAGTTCCATAGGTGGTCCAGGCCAGTTAGCAACTTTTTTATGCCACTGCTCCAACGGTTCATGTGGTTGTTCAACCGGCCGTACCGCCTCGACCACCAAATCGGTGGCCCTCCCGCCGTAGGGGAACACTGCCACCTGGGCAAACCCGGCCTCGGCGAAGAGTCGCTCCGCGATAGCCTGATTCCAGTAACTCTGATGGCCAGCGGCCGTATGCTCATTTTGAGTACCGAAGAGCACCTCGGACATGCTCTCGAAAGCTGACTTGCCGTCCCAGCCGTCTGGGTGGGCTTGAATCCAAGCCAGCTGGGCGTCCGTGTTGGGTAAGGCAACCACCACCTTGCAGCCAGGCTTGAGCACCCGCAAAGCCTCGGACAGAAAAGCAGGAACGCGGGTGTAGGATATGTGCTCCAGCGCAAAAACGCAAACCAGACCATCAAACTCATCTGAGCTGATTGGCCATGGAGTTTGCTCAGCATCAAAAGTAAAATCCACAGTTTGCCGACCCTGCTCGTCATGGCAGGAACGCACATCGGTGGCCACATCCGGCCCGCCCAGGCAGCGGGGATGTACGGTTGGGTGCTCCCCGGCCCCGATTTCGAGGAACACATCGGTAGGGTGGATACGGTTGATCGTGATGCTCACTTGCTTTCCTCTCCTTCAGTTTCTGATTCCCCGGTTCGTTCATGTGCAGTAACCGACGAATAGATGTCACGGCGTCTCCGGCATCTTCACAACCCAAACCAATGATTTCTTCGATCTCGACCAGCAGAAGCACCAGAGATTCGCGGGTGTGTACACGTCAGCTCATTTTGCCCCTCCTTTGTTCGTTTACTTGTTCTTGCAGGTGCTCAGCCACAGCAGGGCCTCCTGCAACCTGTCATGGGCGATACCTGCCCCGTGGTTCAGTTCCTTGTTCGCATCGTGATAGCGGTCAGTGGCCCCCAGATGGTCCAGCAGGATCGCCAGCAGCACTTCCTCGCTCAGCCCGTCCGGGCCGCCCCGGTCCTCCGCGTACTCCCGGTCCCCCTGGAATTCGATTCGGAACTTCTTGCCCCACTGCCCGTGGGCCTTCACCAGCACGTCGTACTTGTCCCCGTCCACCTCGATTCGCAGGGCCTCGTTCAGTACCCCGCCGGTGCGATGGGTCTTGATCTCACGCATGGTTCGTTCCTTTCGTTTCTAAAGATTCCACCATCTTGCTCATCAGCCGCACCTCCTTACCCAAATCGCGGATGGCCTGGGCGACTAGCCCCTCACAGCACTGCACGTCTCTCTCACTCACAGTCAGGGCTGCCTCAGTCAGGCGGTCGATTTCAGACAGGTCCAACCCGATTCACCCATCAGGTTCACTCATTGCTAACCTCCCACTGACCCGGATGCCTGGAGCTGCCCCTTCCGCTCGAAGGCCCGGCTGTCGATCAGGTGCCGGAACACCTGGGACCAGCTGCGGGCATGGGGCAGGAAGGCCCCATACAGCAACGAACTGCGGCCGGGGGCGTAGACGCTGACCGAGCAGGCCCCGTTGCCGTAGAACACCGCCTCCACCTCCAGCCGGCCGCTCACGCCCATTGCACACCTTTCTTCACCGTCCTGCGGCGGCGGAGCTTGCGGGAACCAGACAGCACCCTGGAGGTGGCCGCCTGCTTGCGGTTCCGGTGGATCAGGATCGGTTTATTCAAGCGGTTGTTCTTGCTGGCCATAAGCTCACTCCTTTCGCCAGTAGGTCATAGACTGGGACCGCTCCAGTCGCTCCTGTGCCTGCCGTTCGATTGCACCTGCCGCAGTAAAGTTGACAGTCACGGTCAGATTCCAATGTGTCACAGGCTCACCGGAACGCATGCGCTTCACCAACTGCTGCCGGACGGTGTGGGCCACATCAGCCACCACGGCGAAAAACACGACCAAACCGCCGTAGCGGGGGCGGAGCACCTCTCGCACCAAAGAGGTCAGGCCGTCCTCTTCCACGGCCTGAAGCAACTCCTCATGATCGAAAAGAACTCGATCCCATTCCGTGTCACTGAGAAACACGTCTGATGGGGGCACCTGTTTTATGGTTGATTTCATCAATCTTTCTCCTCTAGCCGCTCCCAACATGCGTTTGTAATCTTCTGCCGGGGCAGCTTCGACTTCGCACCGAAATCTCTGATCCTCATTGGTTTGCACATCCGGTGAAATTGTTTTCCAACCAGCTTCGGGTCCAACAAACCCACCACAGACACCGAGACGGCCGTTGTCTTTTATGTAAACGTATTCCTCATACCCCACCTCCCGCACCTTCACGTACCGCCGACCATGTTCATCCACATACACATTGGCATCTATCGCTCGTGTCATTGTTACCACGCATCCTTTCCCAGCAACTTGCGGCCCAGACCCGTCAGCATTGCATTGTCATTCCGGCTTTCAATTTCACGGGAATCGCCGGGGAAGGCCCAGCCGGACGGGGGCTTGTTGTATTGCCAGCAATCCACTCGTTCCAATCGCTCTCGCTCGTCCCCCGCCGGACGCATGGTGACGTACTGAGCGTAGCGGGACTTGCTGCCCCGGTTGGGGCCGTTGCCATGCGGCAGGAAGGAATCCCACACCAGCAGATCACCCGCCCGCATGGGCACCTTGACCACCGGACCATAGGGGTACGGCGGCTTGAGAAACGGGCTTTGGGCCTTGCTACACGGCTGACTGACCAGCCACACGTCCAGATTGCGATACAGGCCGGGCAGGCAGCGAAAGCCGCCCATGGTCTCATCCGTGTCCGTCAGGGCCACCACCCCCTGGACCTCAAACGGCCGGGGTCGCTGGTTTATGCATATGTCCCAGTGGAGGAAGCTGTGCCCTTCGGCGTGCTCGTCCAGCGGCTCCTTGCAATTGACCCGGTCGATGCTGACCCACAACTTCTCGGTCCCGAAAAGTTCTGCGAACTCGGCATGGACCGCAGGGTGCTGGCGAACATTCCACATGCTGGAGTAGTGGTACATTTCGATCCAGCCGTAGGAATCCGGAGCGATGCAAGGATCGTTCTCATCCCCGAGAACATGATGCTTGATGTCTTGAATTACCTGATTACACAGATCGATGGGCACCACTCCCGGCACCACCAGATAGCCGTCCCGCTGCAAGTCTTCACGCTTCATGCTGCATCTCCTTCACCTTGACTGCCTTCAAGTTATCTGAGAACGTGACCACGCGAGTCGGCTTCATACATTTGAAAAATTCAGGAGACTCACCATATCCGGGGAAACTACCAAAACTACCGTAGGTGATTCTGCCGCAGTGGATGCATTTCCATCCACAACGCCTGGGCAACGAACAAAACACTGCATACCATGCATGCTTATCCGTCACTTCCATGTCTTCTCCCCTCCCTTTATAATCCAACGAAGTCCGGGCTGCCCCGGCGGATGCCGTTGCCCGCCGATTCTAAGGTAGGCCCTCACGGCTTTACATTAGCAAGCGGCAGTTGTCCCGGACTCCGTCAGGTTCATCAGTTGAGTCCGCTGCCCCGTCCACCCCACGGGCCGGCCTGCGGCGGTCCCGCCTGTAGCTGGACCTGGGTCGGGTCGAACGTATGTAGGCCCACCACGTTGTCCGTCCAGATCAACCACTCCGCACGCTCGCCGCCCAGATCGCTTCTTCCCTGGAGCGGGGCCGGCTTGCCGGATGCCTTGGCCGCGTTGTAGGCTGCTGTCAGGGACCGCCAGGCCGATTCTGGCATGCAGCAGATGAACCACTGCCCGCCTGTGAGCAGGAACTTGACGCCAATCTGGTTCATGAGAGCAAACTCCTCCAAAGTGATTGATACCTTGCCCTGATCTTGTTCCAAGTATAGGGCAACATCAACTTGCGGTTCTCCTCCAACTCTTTCAAATCCTCACTAACCCGGAACTCGTCAAGTCCGATTGTCAATTCGTTCACGTTGCCCGCCTCGTACCGCCAACCATCAGGCACGCAATCCGCCGCCCCGGCTCCGGTGGAGCACAGCACCGGCCTGCCAAACGACATGGCCTCAATGACTCGCTGACAAAGAGCAACAGGCACCACGTTGGGATACACCAAGTAACCGTTGACTTACAACCGTTCCCGTTCTGTCATGGTTGGCTTTTCCTTTCCTTCTAATTCATGCAACCTCTTCTCAATGCGTACCATTTCATGAATCAAAATGTTTTCGGAATCAGCCAAACCCTGAATTCCTTTGATCCGATCCAAACGAAGTTTCACATCCACCAATTCTTCCTGCAGATATTGCTGTTCTGTCATCAGTTCCTCCCGCTGAAATTCCACTGATTGCCTGGCATTCCCTCTTGCTCGAACACCCAGAAGGTGTGCATGGCCACGATGTCCCCGGTCCACAGCTACCAGTCCCACCGCTCGCCGTTGACTGCCCCGCTGCCCCGAATGGCCCGGTGCTGTCCGTTGGCCTTGGCCGCGTACCATGCAGCCGCCAGCTTTTCCGCCTCATCAGCAGACACCTGCACCACCAACTCGTGATGATCAGCCAGCATGAATTTCAAGCCAAATTGACGATTCATTTCAGCACATCCCTCCACAAGGTTTGATAGCGTTCTCGAATCTTGGTCCAAGTGTAGTTCTCGGCAAACCACCGATTTGCCATTAAAAAGTAATCCAACTGCCCAGCGACATGCCACTGCTTCCGCTTTTCCAGCAGACCAGACAAAGCGTCCACATCTCCCGGAGCAAACCGAGCATCCGGTGCCACCAAGTCAGCTGCTCCAGCTCCGGTGGAGCACAACACTGACCGGCCATGAGCAAGAGATTCACCTTTCACGTTCACTTTCCAACAATACTCGCTTTCTCGCTTTGGCTTCTCTTAAATTTTGAAGGTGAGTTTCAGTAAACGGTGGAGGTCTCTTTCTGTTTGGATAAGTTTTTCCTGAACAAGACAGTCGCAGCTTTTCCTTTGTACTCTCAGAGCGGGGAACTCCCTTTCTTCCTTCAGCTAAAGCCTGGATATTGGCAAGTTCACCTTCAGTGACTCGTCCCTCGGCCCAACGTCTTTTGTAAGCTTTGCTCATCTTTTGTCTAGTTTTAGTTGATGGAATAACCCCAACCAAAACCCCGCCGTTTTTCTTTCTTTTGATCGCCAAAGCCCGCTTCATAACTTTGCTGTGCTTTGCCTTGTTCTCCTCCGTGTAGCGGAACCCTGATGCCCCTCTCCCTCCGTCAGTTAGATTCGTAAGACGACAACCGCGGCTGCGTAATCGCTTTATCCATTTTCGCTCCGCAGCCTCCCAGCAATCTAGGCTTACTTCCTCAAGCAGCCTGATTTTCGCCAGGCGGTCTACCAGCAGTAATGCCCGCAACCACCTTAGCCACGTAGGTTAATCTTCCCTTCTGAGCACTCCGGTGATGCTCACGTAATCGAGTTCTCAACCGTTTGACGGTTTTACCCACGTATCTGATCTCTCCCGTTCTCGGATCGATCAGTGCGTAGATGTTAACCATTACGGCGGTGACATTCATAAGTTACTCCAACAAATTACTCCAGAGCGCAACATACCGCTGATGAATTCGGTCCCAAGTATAAGGAGCGACTAGCGCTCTGGCGTATTCAGTTTTCTCATGGCAGACGGCACGTGCCCAATCTATTTTAGCTGCCAACTCAGCAGGGTTGCACGGAGCAAATCTCCAGTCAGGATCAACGATATCTGAAGACCCGGCACCAGTAGAGCAGAGAGCCATGCGGCCAAACGACATACTCTCGGCCGTTTCAATTCCAAAACCTTCAGTAACTGAAGGTTGGCAGTAAACGGAACAAATGTTGTAGAAATCTGAGATATTCTCCACCCAACCCATGAGGCGGATGGGTGGTCCAGTGAATCCACGTTTTTGCTCGTTGTTCACATGGTTGATGAGGCTTTGCACAAACGGTGATTGTGATTGTCCACCGGCCAGCACCAGTTCTGCATCTGGGCATTGCAGGTTCCGCCAGGCCCGCAGCAAATCAATCAAACCCTTGTCAGGTCCCACGGCACCGAGATACCCCACCACGAAGCGATTTGGCAGAGGAGCAACAGGCTCAACCAGAGTTCCCCTGCAATGAACGCAATCAACGTACTCACCCGGCGGGTCTTTGTCGAGGGCATTGGGAATGAAAAAACGATTCGTGCCACCGCAGTTCTGACAAACCGGCAAATCAACTCCATGCGGAATCACCTCGATCCGGTTCTTGGCCCCGAAGCCCCGCATTACATTCGCGGAGTGGGTGCTGGGGCAAACCAACACATCCGCTTCCAGGTAGCCGCGAACATATCGTTCCCACAAAACCGGGTCGGTGAGGTGGGGATAGTCATAGGGCACGCCCAGCTCCTCATGGGCCCGGCGGCTGGCGGCCACGTCATGGGCAGCCGCGGTGTAGCAAACCTTGCAACCAACAGCCCGCAGATGACCAATCGTGTTGGAAAAAGTACCGGCATAACAGTGAGCCAGAGCAGGTCGCAGGCCGCTGTCTGTCAACTTTCGCAATGCCCGATAGTCATACCCCCATGGGTCTTGATAGGCCCACTCATGCACGGCTCCGTAAACCCTCTCATTCAGCGGCAACTGCTCCCGCCCCCAGACCTCAGTAGGCCCCAATTCACGCAAGGCAGCACTCTCATGCCCCGTGACCCCGCCGCCACCGTGGTCGGGGCGGCCCACCTGATCAGCCGTACAATAAAGAAAGCTCATTTGCCGCCCCCTTCAACTTTACCAGCGGCACTAACCGTCCGTGCCGTGGCCATCTTTTGGAGCATAATATCCAAGGTAACATCCCGGTCCAGGCCGGCCAACTCAGCGACGTGGAGGACGCTGCCGATCAGCAGAGCAGCGGCGTCCATGGTGACCGCCAACGGAGTGCCACCGTCCGGGTGGCAGCTGACCTGACAAGAACTATATGCCTCACCCAACTCTGGATACGTCAGCTTGATGGTAATGATAAATTCCAGACTCATTTGCCGCAGATGCCTCCGAAGAGTTTGGCCATCACATCATCCGTCTGCTTCTGCTCTTCCCGATCAACTTCAAACGCCTGCTCCAATGCCTTTCGGAACGCGGCGACTGAAACGGTCATCTTGGTTTCCGGGTCCGCCAGGTCGGGGTTCTTCTGCATCAGATTGGCCCAGTAGGCATCGAAGGTCATTCGTCATCCAGCTCCGTAACCATCAGGATGTTGGCCTCTTTCGTGAGATAGAGATCCCGCTCACGGGGGAGCATGGCGATGTCCTGCCCCACCTCCCCCATGGGGTTGACCACGTCGCCGGGCTTCAGGTCATCCACCTTGGGTCCGATGGCGACCACAGTCCAGACGCGGCCCTCCGTGTTGGCTTTGGGAATCACCACCCCGGCGGCTGTCTTGTCAATGTTGCTCAGACGAAGGATGACGTAATCGTTTCTCGGTCGGTACTTCACTGACTTCTCCTCCCAATGGCAAGGACATTCGCATAGTTGGCAACGCCCATGCTTGCCAGACATGCATTCATGTGACCACTCATGATAGTATTCCACCAACGCTTCCAAATCGCCTGGGTCATGGGGCCACATGCGTCACCACTCTTCTAAAGCAGCGGCGGACAGTCCCGCCACGTCTCTGGCTCCAGCTCCGCCAGCTTCTCTACAAACATCCCGTTCAATTCCTCCCGGTGGGCGTCCATGTAAGCCCACCACTTCGGCCCGGCACAGTGCTGGCAGACCGCCGGCAGGTTGAAGCGGGAAGTCAGCAGATGCAAGTCGATCAGCCCAAATTCACAAACCACGCAGGTGACGCTCTCCGGCATCCTGATGCTTGTAGGCAAAATTGCTGCTGGCAGTGATGACTTGCGGGGATTCTCCATGTAGATCGGGTAGCCACGGTCCCCGGAGTACAACTGGGTGCAGGGTCGATCTGCCTTCTCGTAGCAGACGTGACACAGGTTCTGCCCGAAGCACGTCGCGTGGTGATACTTCTCAACCCCGCCGCAGCGGTCGCACGGCTGACGCTCCTGATAGGCGGCCCAGTAGGCTCGTGGCAGGTCCGCTTTCCTATCGCATGCAGAGCAAATCTGATCAGTAACAAGCGGGTCCGGGGCAATGGGCACTGGCTCCTTGCAGATGACGCACGGCAGGTGCGTGCGAGCCTTCCGGGTTCCGTAGCAGATCACGCACAGGGCCAGCCCGCCGATGTCCACCAGGCCGATCTCCGGGGAGACCAGGGCTTGGCAGAAGTAGCAGTTTGATTTCACCATGACTACCAGTTTCTCCTAGCATTCTGATTTCCGTAGCGAGTCGCATTCGCCGGAACTGAAATAGCTACGGCGGCATCCCACCCTTGATCCAATCTTCGGCTGATAATGCTTCGATTCACCCCGGTCTTTTCCGCCCATTCCGTCACCGTTTTGGTTACTCCGTCAACAGCAACCCTCCTGCTGCTACGTCTGTTCCGGCACTGCTCTTTGTGGGTAGCCCACCGCACGTTGTCCGGTTCGTAGTTGCCATCATTGTTGTTTCGTTCCAATTCATATTTCGGTGAAGGGGCCAAACCAACATCAGCCAAGAAGTTGCTGAAACTTTTCCTCCATCGGAGGCAGACCTTGATACCGCGTCCGCCGTATCCAGGATAATCCCTACAACGCTTGTCATAGCAACGGCGGATCATTCCCCTCCACGCCGCGAACTCTTTCGTTCCGCTCTGGCCGTGCTGTACGTTCCCGCGCCTCTGTATCTCTTTCTGTAAGCACCCGCAAGATTTAACATGTCCGCTGAGCAGCCTACCACCTTTTACCAACAATTCAGTACCGCAAGTACATTGACAAGCGTACCTGATCCTGTTGCTTCTCCAATCCCGGCCTTCGATCTCCACCCGATTCAACACGGTCAACCTGTTGTATTCCTTGCCGATTACAGGACGGTTCTTTTCATTTGCCATAGCTACCACCCTCCGGTACTAATCGCTTCCTCACAAAGCTCAGCTACCCTGTCAATCATCCTTTCCACGCTAAATTGGCAAGCCCATTCACGACAACGTTGACGCATTGCCTCATTGACGACTCCGCCAGCAGCGGTTAGTTTGACTGCCTCCACCAACTCACTGAAAGATCTCACAAGGTAGCCGGTTTCACCATGACGGACGGTTTCCCTCATCGCCCCAAAATCACCACACACCACGGGAGTTCCGCAGCACTGAGATTCCACAGGAGCTAACCCGAATGGCTCCCTGAACCCCGGATGCCCTAGAGCGGGAGCGGGGAAGTTGGGGTGCAACAAAGCATGGGCTTGTGAGAAGAACCAAACTGTCTCACCGCGGGAGGCCGGTCCCACCATCCGAATCTGCTTGCCGTCACACTTGCTTCGGCATTCCTCGAAATACTCCGGCTCGTTGGTGATGGTGGTGTCACCCACGAGATCCAGCCCTGCCCCGGCCTTGAGGCAGGCATCGATGGCCAGGGATGCGCCTTTTATCCGACTAAATCTTGCCAAGAACAGGAAGCGGCCGGAGCGGGGGATGCTCAGCGGTTTGTAGTGCTCTGGATCGATGCCGTTCCAGCAACGGCGGGCCTGGGCCGGGGCAAACAGGGCCTCGAAGTGGGCCTTCTGGTCATCGCTGATGCACACGAAGCAGGGCTTGTCCACCGGCGGCAGAGACTGCATCATCGTGTTCACAGGCGCGTGCAGCCATGACAGAACAGGGGCCTTGAGCCGACCCTCTACCTTGAGAGAGTAGCTCCACTTCATCCAGCCGTGATCCAGTATTACATCCTGTTTCAGCAACTCAGGCCAGTAGCGGCTGTATGCGGCTTCCTCGCTGGTCTGCCCACCAGGAGGTCCGAACGCGAACACCTTGGCGTGGTCGCAGCGGGTGCCGTCTGCCCCGAACAAAGTTACGTCATGCCCCCGCTGAGCCAGCCCCTCCGCTTGCTGCCATGCCAGGACTTCAAGCCCAGAATATCCAGTCGTACCCTGGGGAGGAGCCGTCGGGAATATCGTACTGTTGATTACTGCCACTCGCATTACTTTTGCACCAACCTCTCCAGCCGCTTGACTACCGACTCCACCGTCGGCCGGCCCGCTCGACCCATCTCGTTCCAGGGACGAGGCACGCTGCAAATAGAGCCGCCCCAGAGAGCAAACTTTTCCAAATTAGGGTCATGATCATCCACCAGAATCTTGTCGGGACCGGCGAAGACGTATTTCTGGTCCGTCAGGAGCAGCCGCCGGGCATAGGCGGGCAGGTTGCGTTCCACCCAGCGGGCCTTCCCGGACGTGCAGCCGGGAGTCAGACATGGGGAAGAACAGAGGAAGACGTTGGGGCGGCCCACCTGCTGCTCAATCACGTTGAGGATTTCCCGGCCGTCCGGCATCCATTCCAAACCCTCCCAGAAATCAAAGCCCAACGGTGCCCAGAAATCTGACTCCGTCAGGCCCTTGGCTTCCCAGAATTTCCAGGGTGCGACATCCGGGTCCAGGTCGTGCCAGCCGTAGTGCTTGATGGTACTATAGAAATCCACAAGAACGCCATCCAAGTCGCAGAAAACGGTGATAGCTCAGCCCTCCAAATCGCACAATCCAGACAGCCCGCGGCCGGTCCAGTGCCCTGCAATCTCATCCGAGAACAGCGACTCCAGGGCAGACTCCGGCACCCAGTGAACCTCATAGATGCGGTCGATCTCGTCGAAACCCCGCAGCCACAGCCGGTCCACCTCGCCGGGTACGTCCCCCGTCACGCCGTACTCAGGCTTCGGGAACGGGCGGTACAGAACTGGCACGGCCTCCCGCCCCGTGGCCCGGTGCATCAGCTTCTGCCAGAGGTTGAACTTCATCACCGCTCCCCCGCCGCGAACTGAGATTCCGTCAAGAATCGCCAACCAGCTAGGTTTGCCGCCTCCACATCGTTCGAGTGACAAATCACACCCAAACTGTTCACCTGCCCCGGAACGTTCCCCACCATCACGTGGTCAGCAGCGGGCACGTACTGCTTCAGCAGCTTGAGGAAATCCACCTTATCCGACCGCTTTCCATCTACCCAATATTCCGGCACGCAGTTGATGAACGAAACCAGATGCTGCCATCCCGCAATCTGCTGGGTGAGGCAGGCCCAGTTGCCGCAGATGCCCACCACATCCCCCGCAACCCGCAGATCCATCAGGGATTGCAGCGTGACCGGGCCGTTGCTGATCTCCAGCGTTTCGTCAACATCAAAATGCGTAGACCCTAAGAGTCATTTTGCACCATCCTTTCCCCTCATTCGGTAGTACCGGGGTAAGAACACTGCATCCTTATCAGACCATCCACTTCGATGCCTCTGAAGAATGCGGTAGTAAGGAGTTCCAGATATTTTTGCCCACTCATCCAATGATCGACGCTCCCCGCCAATCACTAAGAATATCTTTTTGTCCCTGATTACCCCATAGCGACCATTTTGGCCGGGATGGCCCTTGCCATTCTTGGTGTTTAATTCACGCATCCTTTCATAGAGATAGTCAAGTTCTTCCCACTGCTCGTCGGTTTGAGGTCGATGGCAGTTGTATTTTCCTGCCATCCGACTCTCAGCGAACTCCAAACAGATTCTAGCCTGAGTTCTTTTCAGATTCAGAAACGGCAGGATGTCCGAGATCAATGGAATAGCCTTCCTCATCGCCACTGAGTATTTCAAAGACTTTGCCCTACCACTATAGCCAGACGACGTAGATTCAAAGAGACTCCCCCCATATTTCTGTTTTACTTTTTCAAGTACCCTCCTGGACTTGTCGGTTGTCTTCCACGTCAGTTGCAAAGTGACTCCATACCCATAGCCTCTGGGGGTGTCGGGTCTGCATCGCTTACTGAGTGAAAAAGACCCATCAGAATCAAAGACACCAGCTAAATACTCTGGGGATAGTACAACTTTCACAGCCAATACCCTCTACCAGTTGATGTAATCTTTACATCATACAGTAGATAGTATAAACTTTCAACAGCAATCAAAGGCCCAGACTTTCATGGGCAGGCTCCCACCACCGCCGTGGGCTGAGGGACGTTCATGATTCTGCCGGATGCCATCGCCCCGGAAGCTACTGAGGCCATACCATAGAACCCTGAGCAGATGGCTTGCCGCATCCCGGCGGCCGTGGCCACGAAACTGTTGGTATAGGATGCTCCGGGGGCCAGGTGACCGGAGATCATCCCGCCAGGCAATCCGGCCTTGCCAGCCTCCGCGAAGGCGTCCTGGTTGGCTCCGAAGTACAGGAAATCCCAGCCCCGCTTGGCCTGCATGGCGGCGATCCGCTCCCGCAGTTCCGGGCTGGTGTGTTTCTGACTGGCGTTCTCCTGACCATCCGTGAAGATGCCCATCACCACCTTGACGTGCTCCATGCCGGAGGTCCGCAGGGCAGTGCGGTCGATGGTTTCGCAAAGGGCATCCGTCAGGGCCGTCCAGCCGCGGGGCTGGAACGGTATGTACCCGGATTTGCAGTTTGTCACCACATGCTGAAGCTGAGCCAAACCACCTGAAGCAATCAATGCATTAGAATCAAATTGCGGCACAGACAAGCACAGCAGGGGTACATCCCGCTCCAATCGCGACTCGAAGAGCACCTGCGGGAACGCCTCATCGGCCCCACAGGCAGAGGCTGGATCGTCGAACATCACCAGCGACCAGCGGTTGTCGCCAGGGGCGGCCAGGACCTTGCTTGCGTACCCGTTGAAGCCATCTACCACGGCCTGCTTCATGTTCTCCATGGAGCCGGACTTATCAAAGACGATCACGATTTCCGTGTACGCCTTCTGGCCGTTCTCTGTGGTGATACTTTTCCAGTCTCTCTCAAACGGATTCATATTCTCCCCCTTTCTAGCTTTCGATTTCCAATTCCCGAACCACGTCTCCCTGGACGCTGCCAGCCAAATCCAGCCAGTATCCCTTACCGTTTACCAGGATCAGCCGCTGGGGTGGGTAGCCGTTGTTCGTATAGCCCCGCCGGGCCTCCTCCTGAACCCGCAGATAGCACTTACGGAGGTCCAGCTCAACGACTTTCTCCGCCTCAACCGCGTCGATCCGTGCCCTGGTCTTCTCCAGCAGGGCGGCCTTCTGCCTGACCGCCTCCAACACGATCTGCTTCAGCACGTTGCTCACCGGCATTGTTTTATCCTTTCCTACGCCGCCTTGTACATCCCGTGATCCATGGGCCTGTAGTTCATGTAGGTCGCACTCGCGAACCCCACGTGCTCGCACACAACATCAGTTGCCAGCCAAACACTCTCACCCAGTGTTTTCTTGATATGGCGGCAAAGGGTAAAGTCTTCAGAAAGGCATTGGTCAGGCTGGAATGTCCCCGTCCCAGCGAGATTAACCCGCCAGTCAAACCAGTGGTGGCCGGGCCGCTGCGGTGGAATACGGCGAAGCAAATCTGCCGAGATGAGCAGACAGCCCGCCCCGACCACGTCCACCTCCACCAGACTGCCCGGCCGGAAGTTGGTAAGCCACTGCCCGTTTTTCTGGGCCACGGGCACGGACCACGGGGGACTCCGGCGACAGTACAGCCCTGACACGAATGGTTTGCCCGTGGCCAGCAGCTTGAGGATCGCGTCCGGCGGCGGCACCACGTCGCTGTCCAGCGAGAACAGGTGGGTGTAGCCGTGCTGGAGGCAGTGCTGACAGGCGGCGTTTCTGCAATGATCAAAAGGCATCCCAGAAAGTGGCAAAAAATCACCGGGAAGGTGTAACGCCTTCAAAGCTAAAGCCCACTTAATTGTCGTAAGGTCAGTATGCATTGTGTATGCCAACACACGCACGTTGTTTTGCCTATCCCACCATCCCACAGTCAATTCTCCTGTTGCACCGGGTTCTTTTTACAGCCGACACCGGACCACCTGTTGACTCCGGCGAAGCATTCAGCGTGTGTTCGCTTGGGCGGAAACACGTAACCGGGCGGGTAACAGTCCGGTCGATCCCAGGTCTTTCCATGAAGGAGAGGCGATAGCGTGCCGACCGTGATTCCAAACAGCTTTACCAACGCTCCGTAGCTGTACTCACCCGTCATGTACAAACGGCGAATCTTCCTAACCAAAAACCGGGTCAGTTTGGCAGTTCGTGTACGTTCCCCAATGAGAGCGGTTCCGTGCCGCCTCTTGTCCGCTTCATTGTTCTTGTGAGTATCCCAACGCAGATTCTTCAATCGATTGTTCAACGGGTTGCCGTCCCAATGACAGCATTCCATCCCCGACGGGCAGAGGCCAACGAAGGCCCGCAGAACCAAATGATGCACAGACCAAACCTTCTGCATCCCGTCCCCGGCGGTGAGATTTACCAGAAATCTACTTCCGTCTGATGTCTGTCGAAGTATCTTGCCCTTTTGCATGTATGTCCCGAATCCATTGCTCCGCCGCCGGGGCAGGGCCTTTACCCGACCCCAATCACTCACCCGGTAGTAGCCTTCATAGTCCAGTACGTCCCGCCAGTATTCCTTACCACCTTCAGAATGCCGCTGTACCTTCTGATTTCCGTTGTCCATCACTTTTCCTCCCCATCAGCATGATCGAAAGGCATTCCAGCTAACGGTAAAAAATCCCCAGGGAGTTGCAGAGCCTTCAGGGCCAGCGCCCACTTGATCGTCGTAATATCGACATGCAATGTGTAGCCCAATACTCTCACTCTGTTTCGTTGGTCCCACCATCCCATGCTATTTACCCTCTTCTTGCTTTTCGCCGATCCAGTACGGCGGTCCCTCAACTTTTGTGACTGTGCCAATCGTATACTGGATCACCAACTTTTGAGCATCTGGCGGTCGTGAGGATTCCCACAAAGTCCTGAACACGGACGTGACCAGACCATCAACTACCACCACTTCCATCACTTTAGTCACTTGCTCTCGACCCAATTTGTCCCGGAGCAAACCCGCTGCATTCATTACAGAATCCGCAAATGCTTCATGAATGTACTGACTACCACGAAGCATCAAGGCAACGATATCCCGCTTCTCGAAGACAAATTCAACACTGTCAGCCATGGCTACTCACCCCCTTGTTCCTTGAACCCAATCCGCAGCACGCCGGTGGTCCCGGACGGCATTACCTCATGTTGCTCCAGCCACTCGCACTTGCGGTCGTTCCCGGCCCACCAGGCCACTTCATAGCGAACATGGTCCCCGGCTGCGATGATCACTTGATTGACCATGCCCTTCAGTCCCTGACCCAGGTCAACCTCGCTTCCCGGCTGGTAGACAACCAGTTCCTTCAAGTCCATCTCAGACTCCTCTTCCCAGCCAAACCGCCCCGGAGGTCGTGTCCGCCCGGAAACCCTTGACCGTCATGCCGGACAACTCCAGATGACGGGCAGCTACCAGCAGGTCCACTCCCCGCCGCACCAGGACCGCCATGGACAGACCCATGGCCTCTGCCAATTCGGTCAGACCGCTGTGCTGTGCTGTCGAAAGATACAGGTTGAAATGAATCTGATTGGCCCTGCCCGACATCGCCATCCTCACTTGGTCTGCATGGTGTCCTGGATCGTCTTGCCGACCGGCAGGGCACACTGGCAGGACCGCCGCGTCACCGGAAAGGCCCCGGTCGGCAGCAGCTTGCGACCGTACACCGGCGAGCCGCAGACGAGACAATGCCCCACCACCTCCAGTGACCCGCCGTAGTCAGCGGAGGAAGGAAAGGCCGTGTTCTGTACAGGAACACCGTCCAGGATGCTCTTGTTCTGCTGGTCCAT